>Ga0335083_10005465_pt1 | contig 16014 bp, 12 predicted proteins | sample Lox_Sample_42_FD_206716 | JGI IMG/M metagenome (GOLD analysis project Ga0335083, IMG submission 206716) | Soil microbial communities from Loxahatchee National Wildlife Refuge, Florida, United States - Lox_Sample_4.2 | ecosystem: Environmental > Terrestrial > Soil > Wetlands | place: USA... | reverse complement strand
CAACAACCAGCCGTACCCCGACAAGCTGGGATCCGTGGTGTGGGAGAAGTTCTGGATCCGCTCGTGGACCAAGGCCTACTACCTCTGGTACCAGGACCTGCCGGACATCAGCCCGCTGCTCACGGCGTACACGACGCCCGCGCTCGCGACGAGCGACGCGACTGATTACTTCCAGCAGATGAAGACCACCGCGACGAATCCGTCGGGAACGCCGAAGGACAAGCCGAACTTCCACTTCACCTATCCGACCGCGAGCTGGGAGCAGCTGTCGCAGTCGGGCGTGCAGGTCGGCTACGGCGTCACCTGGGCGCTGGTCGCCGTGACCCCGCCGCGCCAGGCGCTCGTCGCCTACACCGAGCCCGCGAGCTCGGGGTACCCGGCGACGGGCGCGAGCGTCAACCTCGTGCGCGGCGCCTCGATCCTGACCGTCGACGGCGTCGATCTCGTCAATTCCAACGACCAGGCGAGCGTCGACAAGCTGAACCAGGGGCTGTTCCCAACGACGGTCGGCGAGAGCCACACGTTCACGGTGCAGGATCCGGGCGCGGCGCAGCCGCGCACGATCACGATGCAGGCCGTCAGCGTCACCGAGACGCCGGTGCAGAACCCCACGGAGTTCGTGACCGGCAGCGGCACCGTCGGCTACCTGACCTTCAACGACCACATCGCGACCGCCGAGTCCGAGCTCATCTCAGCGATCAGCCAGTTCGCGGCCGACGGCGTCAAGGATCTCGTCCTCGACATCCGCTACAACGGCGGTGGTTACCTCGACCTCGCGAGCGAGATGGCCTTCATGATCGCCGGCACCGCGCAGACGAACGGCAAGACGTTCGATCTTCTGCAGTTCAACGACAAGTACCCGACGACCGACCCGATCACCAACCAGGCGATCACGCCGACGCCGTTCTGGAACACGACGCAGGGGTTCTCGACGACCGCCGGCCAGCCGCTGCCGTCCCTGAACCTGAACCGCGTGTTCGTGCTGACGGGCAACGACACCTGCTCGGCGAGCGAGGCGATCATCAACAGCCTGAACGGGATTGGCGTTGAGGTGGTGCTGATCGGCTCCGAGACCTGCGGCAAGCCCTACGGGTTCTACCCGCAGGACAACTGCGGCACGACGTACTTCTCGATCGAGTTCCGGGGCGTCAACAACGCGGGTTTCGGCGACTACGGCGACGGCTTCGTCGCGCAGAACACGGCCTCGACGACCGGCACCAAGATCCCCGGCTGCTCGGTCGCCGACGACTTCTCGCACGCGCTCGGCGACCCGAACGAGGCCCGGCTCGCGGCCGCGCTCGCCTACCGGGCATCGGGTGGCACGACCTGCCCGACGCCGAGCGGGCTCGCCGCGCCCGGCCTGCACGCCGTCGAGGCGCACGTCGTCAAGCCCGTGTGGCTGATGAACCGGATCCTGCGCCACCCGCGCTGAGGCGCGGCTCGCGGGCCGATGCGGCGCGCTATGATGAGGCGAGCCGCGTCGGAGCAGCGCCGTGGAATGGAGAGGACAGCGCGAGAGCGACAACATCGAGGACCGCCGCGGCGCGCCGTTCGGCCGCACCGCGGTCGTCGGCGGCGGCGTCGGGACGCTGGTGCTCGCGATCGTCTACGCGCTGCTCGGCGGCAATCCCGCCGACGTTCTGCAGGGCATCCAGCCGCAGCCGAGCGCCACTGAACCGGCGCCGGCGGGGCGCGCCGCGCCGGTCCGCGAGTCGGCCGCCGAGGGCGACGCGCGGCATTTCGTCGCGGTCGTGCTCGCCGAGACCGAGGACGTGTGGCGCGCGGAATTCCAGAGCCGCGGCGCCGAGTACGTCGAACCGCACCTCGTGCTGTACCGCGGCGAGGTCGCCTCGGCCTGCGGCGAGGCCGCGGCGGCGATGGGCCCGTTCTACTGCCCGGGCGACCGGCGCGTGTTCCTGGACCTCGGCTTCTTCGACGAGCTCGCGACGCGCTTCGGCGCGCCGGGCGAGTTCGCGCGCGCCTACGTGATTGCCCACGAGGTCGGCCACCACGTGCAGAACCTGCTCGGCGTCTCGGGCAAGGTGCACGCGGCCCAGGAGCGCAGCGACGCGGCGCGCGCGAACGCGCTCTCGGTGCGCCTCGAGCTGCAGGCCGACTGCCTCGCGGGCGTGTGGGCGAACCGCAGCCGGAGCGCGCTCAAGCTCGACGCCGCCGACATCGAGTCGGCGCTCGGCGCCGCGAGCGCGGTCGGCGATGACCGGCTGCAGCGCGCCGCGCGCGGCTACGTGACGCCCGACTCCTTCACGCACGGAACGTCGGCGGAGCGCGCGCGCTGGTTCCGCCGCGGCTTCGACGGTGGCGGCCTCGGCGCCTGCGACACGTTCCGCGCCCGCGAACTCTGACCGGAGACGGCCGATGGCCTACGACCCCAACAACATCTTCGCGCGCATGGTGCGCGGCGAGATCCCCTGCATCCGCGTCTACGAGGACGCGGACACGATTGCCTTCATGGACATCATGCCGCAGGCCGACGGCCACACCCTGGTGATCCCGAAGGTCGCCGGCGAGAACCTCTACGAGACCAGCCCCGAGTCGGTCGCGGCGGCGATGCGCACGACGCAGAAGGTCGCACGCGCCGTGCAGAAGGCCTTCGCCGCGCCCGGCGTCATCGTCACGCAGTTCAACGGCGCGACCGCCGGACAGACGGTTTTTCACCTGCACTTTCACATCGTGCCGGTCTACACGGCCGGCGGCTGGCGGCCGCACGCGCGCGACAAGGCGGACCCCGCGGTGCTCGAGGCGCATGCGACGCGCATCCGCACCGCGCTCGGCGCGGCCTAGCCGGACGCCGTCACCCGGATTTCACGCACCGGTCGCAGCGCTGTCACATAGGGCCGCGACGCTGTGCGCATGGGCTACGAACTCGAATCGCCGGCCCCGGCCCTGCTCCCGGATGGCGACGGCGACGTCCGCCAGCAGGTGCTCGAGCGGCGCTGGCGGGCCGCCAACGAGCGGCTCGCGGCGGTGCTGATCGCCTACCGGGCGCTGCGCGCCGGCGTCGACCCCGAGGACCCGGTCTGGGTCGCGATGCAGCTGCGCCTCGCGCAGGCGCGCCAGCGCTGCCGCGAGGCAAGCGATGCGCTCGAGACGTTCGCGAGCGAGTCGCGCCTCGCGCTCGAGAGTCGCTGAGCGCCTCAGCGCTTCAGCAGCATCTCGGCGCTCCGTCCCTCGACCCCCTCGAGCACGCCGCTCGCCCCGCGCGCGAGCCCGGCGGCATTCGCCTCGTCGGTGTCAACGTGCATCTCGAGACTGAAGTCCTCGCGCACGCGCACCTTGACCTCGCCGAAGGTCAAGGCCCGCGCGCCGTCCTGGATCGCGACGTCGACGCTGTCGCCGTCGGCGACGCCGAGCGCCTCGGCATCGCGCGGCGTCATGTGGATGTGCCGAAGCGCGCAGATCACGCCGTGCTTCAGCGTCACGGCCCCGGCCGGCCCCTCGATGCGGATGCCGGGCGTGTTCGCGAGGTCGCCCGACTCGCGCACCGGCGCGTCGATGCCGAGCAGGAACTCGTCGCTCCTGGAGATCTCGACCTGGTCGGCCGCGCGCTCGGGCCCGACGATGCGCACGTGCTCGATGCGCCCGGCCGGGCCCACCAGCGTCACGGTCTGCTCGGCGGCGAACTGGCCGGGCTGTGAGATCGAGCGCGCCGGCGCCAGCCGGGCCCCGGGACCGAACAGCGTCGCGACGCTCGCGCTCGTCAGGTGCACGTGGCGCGCCGAGACCGCGATCGGGATCCGGGTGCCGGTCGCGAGCGCGTGGTGCCCGCTGACGACGCGGCGCGCCGCGGCCGCGATCGCCGCCTCCTCGTCGGTCTTGATCACCAGCAGCTTGCAGCGCGACGGCGGCGAGGAGATCTCGGCGACGCGCGCCTCGACGTCGACGCGCGCCTCGCGGTTCCGGTCCTCGTCGAGGTGCGCGCCGAGGAAGTCGAGCCGCTGCGCGATCCGGTGGCGCACCAGCGCGCTGTGCTCGCCGACGCCGGCCGTGAACACGATCGCATCGACGCCGCCCATGACCGCCGCGTAGGCGCCGATGTACTTGCGCGCCCGGTGCGCGTAGACCTGCAGCGCCAGCCGGGAGGCGTCGTCGCCCTCGCGCGCGCGGCGCTCGATCTCGCGCATGTCGGCGCTGCCGGCGAGTCCGACGAGCCCCGACTCGTGGTTGTAGAGGCGCTCGAGGTCGCCGGCCGGGACGCCGGCGCGCAGCAGCGCGAGCGTGATCCCGGGATCGAGGTCGCCGGGCCGCGTCGCCATCACGAGCCCCTCGAGCGGCGTCAGTCCCATGCTGGTCTCGACGCTGCGGCCGTACTCGACCGCCGTGACGCTGGCGCCGGCGCCGAGGTGGCAGGTGACGAGCCTGAGCGTGTCGAGCGGCGCGCCGAGCCAGGCCGCCGCGGCCTCGGCAACCGAGCGGTGGCTGGTGCCGTGAAAGCCGAAGCGCCGCAGCCCGTGGCGCGCGACGAGCGCGCGCGGCAGCGCGTACTCGCGCGCGCGCCGCGGCAGCGTCGAATGAAACGCCGTGTCGAAGACCGCGACGTGCGGCACGTGCCCGAGGCGCGCGCGCGCCGCGCGGATCCCGACGAGCGCCGGCGGGTTGTGCAGCGGCGCCAGCGGCCCGAGCGCATCGATCGCCGCCTCGACCTCGGCGTCGATCAGGACCGGGCCGCTGAAGCGCTCGCCGCCGTGCACGACGCGGTGCGCGACTGCCGTCAGCCGGCCGAGGTCGATGCCGCGCGCGGCGAGCGTGTCGAGCGCGAGCGTGACGGCCGAGGTGGGGCCGTCGAGCGTGACCGCGCGCTGCTCGCCGGCGCTCGAGAGCCGCGGCCGGCCGCCCAGGTCCTCGATCAGCAGCGTCGCGAGCCGGCGGCCGTCGTCGCCGCACACCGCGGCCTTCAGCGACGAGCTGCCGCAGTTCAGAATCAGCACGGGAAGGGCCATGCGCGATGCTAGCATCGCGCTCGCCACTGCCTCCATACAGGAACCTCGCGATGAGCCGGGAGCCGGCCGATTCGGGCTTCACGTTCTACCGGCGCGTGTGCGCGCTGGTGGTCGCCGCGGTCCTCGCGGTGCTGCTCTATCGGGTCGTCGAGCCGTTCCTCGCGCCGCTCGCGTGGGCGATGGTGCTCGGCTATCTGCTGCACCCGCTGCAGCTGCGCCTGGCGCGCGCGCTCGGCCACCGCGCCGGGCTCGCGGCCTTCCTGCTGACGCTGCTGACGTTCGTGCTGTTCGTGGGGCCGATGACGCTGCTCGGCGGCGCGTTCGCGACGCAGGTCGGGCTGCTCGTGAACTCGCTGCAGCACCTCGTGTCGGAGCTCAGGATCCACTCGGTGCAGGACCTCGCGGACCTGCCCGCGGCGCGCTCGGTGCTCGCCTGGGCCGAGGCGCACCTCGCGCTCTCGGCCGACCAGCTGCGCGGCTGGCTCGTGAGCAGCGCCGAGCAGATGCTGCAGCCGCTGACCGCGCTCGGCGGGCGCGCGTTCCTGGGCGCGCTCGGCACCCTCGTCAGCTTCACGATGATGCTGTTCCTGCTGTTCTTCCTGCTGCGCGACGGGCGCGTGATGGTGCGCGCGGGGCTCGGGCTCGTGCCGGTCAGCGAGCACCACAAGACCCGGCTCGCGCATCACCTCGGCGATGTGACGCGCGCGGTGGTGTTCGGCACGCTCGCGACGTCGATGCTGCAGGGCGTCTCGGTCGCGGTCGGCTTCAGGGTCGTCGACCTGCCTTCGCCGGTCGTGTTCGGCGTCGCGGCCGCGGTGCTCTCGGTGCTGCCGATCGGCGGCACGGCGTTCGTCTGGGGCCCGGCCGCGGTGTGGCTGCTCGTCGCCGGGCGCACCGGAGCCGGCATCTTCCTGCTGGTGTGGGGCACGCTGATCGTCGGGCTGGCCGACAACCTGCTGCGGCCGCTGCTGATCTCGGGGCGCTCGGAGGTGCCGACGCTCGCGGTGTTCGTCGGCGTGCTCGGCGGGCTCGCGGCCTTCGGCATGGTCGGCATGTTCCTCGGGCCGCTCGTGATCTCGCTGGTGGTCGCGCTGGTGCGCTTCGCAGACGAGGCGCTCGCGAGCCGATAGAATCGCGCCCGTGCAACCCGAAGCCCTCCTCGCGCAGCTCAACGACGCGCAGCGCGCCGCCGTCAGCGCGCCGCCCGGCCCGATCCTGGTGCTGGCCGGCGCCGGCAGCGGCAAGACGCGCGTGCTCGTGCATCGCGTCGCGTGGCTGATCGTCAACGACGGCTCCTCGCCGCACTCGATCCTCGCGGTCACCTTCACCAACAAGGCCGCCGGCGAGATGCGCGGTCGCATCGAGTCGCTGCTCGGCGTCCCGGGCAACGCGCTGTGGATCGGGACCTTCCACGGCCTCGCGCACCGGCTGCTGCGCCTGCACTGGCGCGAGGCGGGCCTGCCGCAGACCTTCCAGATCCTCGACTCCGAGGACCAGCTCAGGCTCGTCAAGAAGGTCGTCAAGGCGCTCGAGCTCGACGACACGCGCTGGGTGCCGAAGGACCTGCAGTACTTCATCAACGCGCAGAAGGACGAGGGCCGCCGGCCGGCGGCGCTCGCCGACGAGGGCGATGCGACGCGGCGCGTGATGATCAAGGTGTACGCGGCCTACGAGGACGCCTGCCGCCGCGCCGGCGTCGTCGACTTCGCGGAGCTGCTGCTGCGCTCCTACGAGCTCTGGCACGAGCAGCCGGCGCTGCTCGCGCACTACCGGCGGCGCTTCCGGCACGTGCTGGTCGACGAGTTCCAGGACACGAACGCGATCCAGTACCAGTGGCTCAGGACCCTCGCCGGGCCCGAGAGCCTGCCGTTCGTCGTCGGCGACGACGACCAGTCGATCTACGGCTGGCGCGGCGCGCGCGTCGAGAACATCCAGCGCTTCCAGCGCGACTTCCCGGGCACGACCGTCTTCCGGCTCGAGCAGAACTACCGCTCGACGTCGACGATCCTGAACGCCGCCAACGCGCTGATCAGCCACAACAGCGGACGGATGGGCAAGACGCTGTGGACCGACGGCGAGCGCGGCGAGCCGATCCGCGTCTACGCCGCGTTCAACGAGCGCGACGAGGCCGACTTCGTCGTCGACCGGATCCGCGACTGGAGCCGGCAGGGCGGCCGGCGCCAGGACTGCGGCGTGCTGTACCGCTCGAACGCGCAGTCGCGGGTGCTCGAGGAGGCGCTGCTCTCCGCGCGCATCCCGTACCGCGTCTACGGCGGGCTCAGGTTCTTCGAGCGCGCCGAGATCAAGGACGCGCTCGCGTACCTGAGGCTCGTGTCGAACCGCCGCGACGACTCCTCGTTCGAGCGCGTCGTGAACCTGCCGACGCGCGGCATCGGCGCGCGCAGCCTCGAGATCCTGCGCGGACTCGCGCGCGACCAGGCGCTGTCGCTGTGGGAGGCCGCCGCGACCGCGATCGGCAGCGGCGCCCTCGGCCCGAAGGGCGCGATCGCGATGCACGCGTTCCTGGCGCTCATCGAGCGCCTCGCGGCCGAGGTCGCCGGGGCGGCGCTGCATGAGCAGGTCGACAAGGTCATCGCGGGCTCCGGCCTGCTCGAGCACTACCGCAAGGAGAAGGGCGAGCGCGGCCAGGCGCGCGTCGAGAACCTCGAGGAGCTCGTGTCGGCGGCGCGCGGATTCGCGGCCGAGGACGAGACGCTCGCGCCGCTCGACAGCTTCCTCGCGCACGCCGCGCTCGAGAGCGGCGAGGGCCAGGCCAGCGAGTGGGAGGACAGCGTGCAGCTGATGACGCTGCACTCGGCGAAGGGCCTCGAGTTCCCGGTCGTGTTCCTGTGCGGGCTCGAGGACGGGCTGTTCCCGCACCAGCGCTCGGTCACCGACATCGGCGGCCTCGAGGAGGAGCGCCGGCTCGCCTACGTCGGCATCACGCGCGCGATGCGGCGCCTGTACCTGACCTACGCCGAGCAGCGCCGGCTGCACGGCGTCGACCAGTTCGGCACGCCGTCGCGCTTCATCGCCGAGGTCCCGACCGAGCTCGTCGAGGAGGTGCGGCCGCGCGTGCAGGTGTCGCGGCCGGTGTACCCGGGCCGCGTCAAGGGCGCGCCGCTCTACGACGAGCCGCCGGCGGCATCCGGCATGCGCCTCGGCCAGCGCGTGCGCCACGGCCGCTTCGGCGAAGGCGTGATCCTGCGCCTCGACGGCCACGGCCAGGGCGCCCAGGTCGAGGTGAACTTCGAGCGCCTCGGTCGCAAGGTGCTGATGCTCGCCTACGCGAACCTCGAGGCGCTGTAGCGCGCGACCGGCCCGGCTCGGCCCTGCTAGACTGATCGCCACCGGGTACACGCACGTGGCCACGTGAAGATCATCATTCTCGGCGCCGGCCAGGTCGGCCGCACCGCCGCCTACCACCTGTCGCGTGAAGAGGCCAACGAAGTCACCGTCGTCGACTCCGACGAGGCGGTGCTCAGGGACCTGCAGGACCGGCTCGACGTGCGCACCGTCAGCGGCAACGCCGCGAACCCGGCGGTGCTCGAGGCCGCCGGCTGCGCCGACGCCAACCTGCTGGTCGCGCTGACGAGCAGCGACGAAGTGAACATGGTCGCCTGCCACGTCGCGTGGACGCTGTTCAAGACGCCGACCAAGATCGCCCGGATCCGCGGCGCCGCCTACGCGGCGCGGCCCGAGCTCTTCTCCGACAGCGCGGGCTTCGCGATCGACGCCTGGGTCAGCCCCGAGCAGCTCGTGACCGAGTACGTCGAGCAGCTGATCCGCCACCCGGGGGCGCTGCAGGTCGTCGACTTCGCCGATGGGCGCGTGCGCCTCGTGGGCCTGCGCGCGATCGAGGGCGGCCTGCTGGTCGGCCAGCCGCTGTCGAACCTGCCGCGCCACATCCCGGGAATCGACGCACGGGTCGCGGCGATCTACCGCAAGGACCGCAGCATCAAGCCCGAGGGCAGCACGATCGTGGAGCCGGGCGACGAGGTGTTCTTCCTGGCGGCGCGCGAGGACATCCGCATCGTCATGAGCGAGCTTCGAAAGCTCGAGGCGCCGATGAAGCGCCTGGTGATCGCCGGCGGCGGCAACATCGGCATCCGGCTCGCGCAGACCCTCGAGGTCAACAACCAGGTGAAGCTCATCGAGCGCGACGCGCGCCGCGCGCGCCACGCCTCCGAGGTGCTCCGGAACACGATCGTGCTGCAGGGCGACGCCGCCGACGAGGAGCTGCTGCTCGAGGAGAACATCGACAGCGCCGATGCCTTCGTCGCCGTCACCAACGCCGAGGAGGCCAACATCCTCTCGGCGATGCTCGCCAAGCGCCTCGGCTGCCACAAGGTCATGGCGCTGATCAACAAGCCCTCGTACGCGGAGCTGATGGAGAGCGACCGGATCGACATCGCGATCTCGCCGCAGACGATCACGATCGGCTCGCTGCTCGCCTACGTGCGCCGCGGCGACGTCGCCAAGGTGCACTCGCTGCGCCGCGGCGCCGCCGAGGCGATCGAGGCGATCGCGCACGGCGACTCCGAGACCTCGAAGGTCGTCGGCCGCGCCGTCGAGGCGATCAAGCTGCCGGAGGGCACGACGATCGGCGCCGTGGTGCGCGGCGACGAGGTCATCATGGGCCACCACGACACGGTGATCGCCGAGGGCGACCACGTGATCCTGTTCCTGACCGACCGGCGCCACGTCGAGGCCGTCGAGAAGCTGTTCCAGGCCGGCGTGTCGTTCATCTAGCGCATGCACTTCGCGACGGTCCAGCGCATCCTCGGGCTCATCGTCACGATGTTCAGCGCGACGATGCTGCCGCCGGTCGCGGTGTCGCTGTACTTCGACGACGGCCAGTGGCTGCCGTTCGCCGAGTCCTTCGGCATCCTGCTCGCGGCCGGGCTGCTGCTGTGGCTGCCGGTGCACCGCGTCGACCGCGACCTGAGGCTGCGCGACGGCTTCCTGGTCGTGGCACTGTTCTGGATCGGGCTCGGACTCGCGGGCGCGCTGCCGCTCCTGCTCGGCGACGCGCCGCGGCTCGGCTTCACCGACGCCGCCTTCGAGTCGGTCGCCGGCATCACGACGACGAGCGCGAGCATCATCACCGGGCTCGACGCGCTGCCGAAGTCGGTGCTGTGGTACCGCCAGCAGGAGCAGTGGCTGGGCGGCATCGGCGTCATCGTGCTCGCGGTCGCGCTGTTCCCGGTGCTCGGCATCGGCGGCATGCAGCTCTACAAGGCCGACGCGCCGGGGCCGGTCAAGGACGAGAAGCTGACGCCCCGGATCGCGCAGACCGCGCGCGCGCTGTGGGGCGTCTACGTGCTCTTGACCGCCGCCTGCACCGCCGCCTATGCGTTCGCCGGCATGAGCGGCTTCGATGCGCTCGCGCACGCGCTGTCGACGGTCTCGACCGGCGGCTTCTCGACGTACGACGCCGGATTCGCGCACTTTCACTCGGTCGCGATCGACTCGGTCGCGATCGTGTTCATGTTCTTCGGCGGCGTGAACTTCGCGCTGCACTTCGTCGCCTGGCGCACCAAGGACGCGCTCGCCTACCTCCGCGAGCCGCAGTTCCGCGCGTACCTGTTCCTGACGCTCGCGCTGGTCGCGCTCGTGACCGGCTACCTGCTCGCGACCGGCGCCTACGCCAGCCCGGCCGATGCGCTGCGCTACGGCGCCTTCGAGGTCGTCTCGATGCAGTCGAGCACTGGCTTCGTCGCGACGCGCTTCGCGGCCTGGCCCGGGATGCTGCCGCCGCTGCTGGTGCTGATCACCTTCGTCGGCGGCTGCGCGGGCTCGACCGCCGGCGGCATGAAGGTGATCCGCTGGCAGCTGGTGCTGAAGCAGGCGCAGCGCGAGATGCTGAGGCTCGTGCACCCGAGCGCGGCGCTGCCGGTGAAGCTCGCCGACAAGCCGGTCCCGGGGCGCGTGCTGGCCGCGGTCACCGGCTTCTTCGCGATGTACCTGGTGCTGTTCGGGCTGATGATGCTGCTGATGATGGCGACCGGCCTCGACCAGGTGACCGCCTGGTCGGCGATCGCCGCCTGCATCAACAACGCCGGGCCCGCGCTCGGCGACGCCGCGACCACGTTCCAGCACCTGCCCGAGGCCGCGAAGTGGATCTCGATCGCCGCGATGCTGGTCGGGCGGCTCGAGGTGTTCACGGTTGTGGTGCTGTTCACACCGGCGTTCTGGCGGCACTGATCGCGACGCTGGGCGGTGACGTTGCTTGCGCTCGGGAGCCAGGCCGCGGCCGATACGACGGGCTGAACGCCCCGCTTCCCGGCGGCGAACGGATGATCGCCTGCGGCCGCATCGCGCCCGGCGCGGTTTCACGCTCGTCGAGCTCGTCTGCTGCATCGTCGTCAGCGCGGTGCTGGCGGCGTTCGCGCTGCCGCAGTTCGCGCTCTTCGACCCGCGCGCGCGCGTCGTCGCGATGTCGGGCTGCTGAGCGCCTCAGGCGCTGACGACCGGCACGCCGCCGATCTTCGCGCGCCACTCGCGCGGGCCGCTGTCATGCACCGACACGCCGTTCGCATCGACGGCGACGGTGACCGGCATGTCCCTGACCTCGAACTCGTAGACGGCTTCCATGCCGAGCTCGGGGAAGGCGACGACGCGGCTCGAGCGGATCGCCTTGGCGACCAGGAACGCCGCGCCACCGACCGCGATCAGGTACGCGCTCTTGTGGCGCTTGATGCTCGCGATCGCCTCGGGGCCGCGCTCGGCCTTGCCGACCATCGCAAGGAGCCCAGCCTTCGCCAGCATCGTCTCGGTGAAGCGGTCCATCCGGTTCGCGGTCGTGGGACCCGCGGGGCCGACGACCTCGTTGCCGACCGGATCGACGGGCCCGACGTAGTAGATGAGCCGGTCCTTGAACGAGAGCCCGTCCGGCAGCGGCTGGCCGGCGTCGAGCAGCGCGCAGATGCGCTTGTGGGCCGCGTCGCGTCCGGTCAGGAACTTGCCCGAGAGCAGCAGCCGCTCGCCCGGCTTCCACGCCGCGACCGCGGTGCGCGTGAGCCCGTCGAGCGAGACGCGCCGGACGCCCGCGTCGGGCGCCCAGTCGACCTTCGGCCAGGCGCCGAGGTCGGGCGGCTCGAGCCGCGCCGGGCCGCTGCCGTCGAGATGGAAGTGCACGTGTCGAGTCGCCGCGCAGTTCGGGATCACGGCGACCGGCAGCGAGGCGGCGTGCGTCGGGTAGTCGCGAATCTTGACGTCGAGCACCGTCGTCAGCCCGCCGAGGCCCTGGGCGCCGATGCCGAGCGCGTTGACGCGGTCGTGGATCTCGATGCGCAGCTCCTCGAGGCGCGAACGCGGGCCGCGCACCTTGAGCTCGGCCATGTCGATCGGCTCCATCAGCGATTCCTTCGCGAGCAGGAGCGCCTTCTCGGCGCTGCCGCCGATGCCGATGCCGAGCATGCCGGGCGGGCACCAGCCGGCGCCCATCTCGGGCACCCGCGCGAGCACCCAGTCGGCGACCGAGTCGGAGGGATTGAGCATCTCGAACATCGACTTGTTCTCGCTGCCGCCGCCCTTGGCCGCGACCGTGACGTCGACGCCGTCCCCGGCCACCAGCTCGACGTGCACGACCGCCGGCGTGTTGTCGCGCGTGTTGCCGCGCTTGCCGGCGGGGTCGGCGACGATCGAGGCGCGCAGCCGGTTCTCCGGCAGCTGGTAGGCGCGCCGCACGCCCTCGTTGATCAGGTCCTCGAGCGCCCGCGTGCTGTCGATGCGCGCGCCCATCCCGACCTTGACGAAGGCCACGACGATGCCGGTGTCCTGGCAGATCGGCCGGTGGCCCTCGGCGCACATCCTCGAGTTCGTCAGGATCTGCGCGATCGCATCGCGGGCCGCCGGGCTCGTCTCGCGCTCGTAGGCGCGGCCCATCGCGGCGATGAAGTCGGGCGAGTGGTAGTACGAGATGTACTGCAGCGCGTCCGCGACGCTGGTGATCAGATCGTCTTCGCGTATCACGGCCATGGGAGTATCCGCTGCGCCCGCGGGGCGCCCACTCTATCAGGCCGTCGCGGGCGCGGGCGGCTGGACGACGAGGAGGTCGCAGGCGACGCGGTCGAGCACCCGATCGGCGGTGCTGCCGATGAAGCGCTCGTGCAGGCGGCTGCGCGCGATGACGCCGAGCGCGAGCACGTCGAGCTCCCGGTCGGCCGCGAACTCCGGCAGCGCATAGCTGACGATGCCGTCGATGAGCTGCGTGTCGGCCGCCGCGATCCCGTGGCGCGCCGCCAGGCCCTCGAGCTGCGTGCGGTGCAGCGTCCTGAGCACCTCGACCGCCGCGAGGTCGGTGCCGAGCGGCGCGCTCGCGATGCCGGGCTCGACGCTGATCAGGTTCAGCGTCGAGAACACGTGCACGACCGACGGCTTCGCGCCGAGCAGGCGCCCGAGCGAGGCCGCCGCATCGATGATCGCGTGGTCGACCGTCGCGCCGACGTCGCCCGGATGGTTGGGATCGACCGCCGCGGCGATGCGCGGCGGCTCGTGCCAGGGCGCCTGCTTCGTCAGCAGCAGCGGCACCGGCGAGTCGCGCAGCAGGTGCCAGTCGGTGTGCGTGACGATCGCGCGGCGCAGCGCGCCGTGGTAGTGGCTGTCCTTGACGACGAGGTCGGGGCGCGCGACCACGATGCGGCGCAGGATGCCCTCGTGCAGCGGGTTCGCGAACTCGACCGTGCTCGTGACGCTGACGCCGTCGGCGCGCAGCGCGGTCGCGAGCCGGTCGAGGTGCACCTGGTGGCGGGCGGCGACCGGCGCGACGGCGACCGTAAGCGTCGGCGCGTCGAGGAAGCGCGCCGCGTCGAGCTCCGGCGCGAACTCGCAGACGTAGAGCTCGACGCTCGCGCCCGCGGCCTTCGCGAGCCGCGCCGCCTTGCTGACCGCCGCCGACTTCTCGAGCGTCGGGTCGACGATCACGAGTATCTGCCGGATGCCGCCCATGGCCGGGGACTCCACGACGGGCCGAGTGCCCTGAGGAATGATGGTGACGCGGCGGCCAGCGCCGCGCCATCGGGACATCTGCGGACCCGCCTCAGGCGGGGCGGCGCAGGCTCCCGTCGAGCAGCAGCTCGACCTTGTCGCGGTGCGAGCGCGACAGCTTCAGCTCCTGGCCGCTCTCGAGCGTCAGGAAGTACTCGCCGTTCGCGTGCGGCCGGAGCTTGCGGACGCGGCGCAGGTTGACGATCGCCGAGCGGTGCACGCGCTGGAACGTCTGCGGGTCGAGCGAGGACTCGAGCTGCTTCATCGTCGCGCGCAGCACGTGGGTCTCGCCGGCGGCGTGGATGCACATGTAGTCGCCGGCGGCGTCGATCCAATCGATCTCGGCGCTCGGGACGCGCACGACGTCGCGGCCGGTGCGGATCGCGAGCACGTCCGGGTAGCGCGCCGGCGCCTCGCCGGCGACCCGCGCCAGCAGCTCCTCGGGCGCCAGCTCGCCCGCGCCCTGCACGTCGGCCAGCAGGCCGAGCATCCGCTCGTGCTGCGCGAGCAGCGCGCGCTCGCCGAGGTGCGTGCGCACGCGTTCGAGCGCGTGCTCGAGGCGCGCGTCCTCGACCGGCTTCAGCAGGTAGTCGAGCGCGCGCGCCTCGAAGGCGTCGATCGCGTAGCGGTCGAACGCGGTCACGAACACGACGACCGGCATCGAGTCCTGCGGCAGGCGTGCCAGCACGTCAAAGCCCGACAGCCCGGGCATCTGGATGTCGAGGAACATGAGGTCGGGCGCGAGCTCGGCGACGTGCTCGATGGCCTCGCGGCCGTTCTCGCACTCGCCGACGATCTCGACGTCCGGCGCCGCCGCGAGCCGAAGCTCCAGGCCGCGCCGCGCCAGTCGCTCGTCGTCGACGAGCAGCGTCCGGATGCGCTTCATGCTGCGTGCTCCGCCGGGAATTCGATGTCGATGCGCAGGCCGGGCTTGGTGTTGTGGTGCGCGAAGCGCGAGCGGTCGCCATAGAGCACGACGAGGCGTTCCTGGGTGTTGCGCAGGCCCACGCCGCGCCCGCTGGTGACGCTGGCACCGCCGTTCAGGCCCGGCCCGTCGTCGGCGACGTGCAGCAGCAGCCGCTGGCCGATGACGCGCGCGCCGATGTGCAGCGTGCCGCCGGTCTCGGACGGCGCGATCGCGTACTTGAGCGCGTTCTCGATCAGCGGCTGCAGCAGCAGCGAGGGCACGAGCGTTCCGAGCGCCGCATGATCGATGTCGAAGTGCAGCCGCAGGCGCGGCCCGTAGCGCAGCTTCTCGATGCCAAGGTAGAGGTCGAGCGCCTCGAGCTCCTGCTTCAGCGTCACCTTCTTCATCGGGTCCTGGTCGAGCGTATGGCGCAGGAACGCCGACAGGCGCGTGACCGCGAGGTTGGCGCGCTCGGTGTCGCGATCGAGGATCAGCGTCGAGATCGCGTTCAGCGTGTTGAACAGGAAGTGCGGATTCAGCTGGTAGCGCAGCATCTTCATCTGCGCTTCCTGCGCGAGCCCCTTGGCGCGCAGCGTCGCCTCGCGCTCGCGCTGCACCGACTCGTAGTAGTAGATGCCGAAGTACAGCGCCGACCACGACAGCAGCAGGTACGTCGAGATCAGCGCGCTCGCGAAGATCCGCGCCCAGCTGTCGAGCATTTCGTGCTCGCCCATGAACACGGCGTACGAGCCGTTGATGAACAGACGCCACAGGATCGCCGCGGCGTAGACGAGCACGAGGACCGTCACCACGACGATCGCCGGAGAGCGGTCGCGCACGCGCCGATAGGCGTAGCGCAGCATCGAGGAGAGCGCGAAGCCCGACACCGCCGCGACCAGGATCACGCTGTTGTAGGCCGACAGGTGGACCGGGTCCATCTTCTCGGGGTTCACGAGCGCCGAGACGTACTGGGCGATGAAGTACGCGCTCCAGCCGAGCGTTTGCAGCGCCCAGAACGAGGCTTCGCGGTGGCGCAGGAGCTGGCCGAGCGGCTTCAGCGCAGGGCGGTGGATGGGCTCGATGGCGGTCGCGGGCAGGGCCATCCGCAAAGCCTAGTCCAGATTTTCGTGCGCCGATTGTCGGTTGGACGCACGCGGC
>Ga0335083_10005464_pt1 | contig 16019 bp, 12 predicted proteins | sample Lox_Sample_42_FD_206716 | JGI IMG/M metagenome (GOLD analysis project Ga0335083, IMG submission 206716) | Soil microbial communities from Loxahatchee National Wildlife Refuge, Florida, United States - Lox_Sample_4.2 | ecosystem: Environmental > Terrestrial > Soil > Wetlands | place: USA... | reverse complement strand
TCTCACCCGATCCCGAGACGGCGCGCGTCGATCCATTCACCGACGAGACAACGCTCAACATCACCTGCGACGTCATCGAGCCGATGGATGGCAAAGGCTACGACCGCGATCCACGCTCGCTCGCGCGGCGTGCCGAGGCTTACCTCAAGTCGACCGGACTCGGCGACACGGCCTACTTCGGACCCGAGCCGGAATTCTTTATCTTCGACTCGGTCACCTGGGGCGTGGACATGTCCGGCTGCTTCGTCAAGATCAAGTCGGAGGAAGCGCCCTGGTCGGCGGGCGAGGAATACGAGAACGGCAACATGGCGCATCGCGCGCCCGTCAAGGGGGGCTACTTCCCGGTGCCGCCGATCGACACGCTGCAGGACATCCGCAACGCGATCGCGCTCGCGCTCGAGGAACAGGGTGTCGAGGTCGAGGTTTTCCATCACGAGGTCGCCGCCGCGGGGCAGAACGAGATCGGGACCAAGTTCAACACGCTGGTGAAGCGCGCCGACTGGATGCAGATCCTGAAATACACGGTGCACATGGTCGCGCACAGCTACGGCAAGACTGCGACATTCATGCCGAAGCCGATCGTCGGCGACAACGGTTCGGGCATGCACGTGCATCAATCGGTGTGGAAGGGCGGGCAGAATCTGTTCGCCGGCAACGGCTACGCGGGGCTCTCCGAGTTCGCGCTCTACTACATCGGCGGCATCATCAAGCACACCAAGGCGCTCAACGCAATCACCAATCCGGGAACGAATTCCTACAAGCGCCTGGTGCCCGGATTCGAGGCGCCGATCAACCTCGCCTATTCCGCGCGCAACCGCTCCGCCGCCTGCCGCATCCCCTACGTGAGCAATCCCAAGGGCCGCCGCGTTGAAGTGCGCTTCCCCGACCCGACGACCAATCCCTACCTCGCTTTCTCGGCGATGCTCATGGCCGGACTCGACGGCGTGCAGAACAAGGTTCATCCCGGCGATCCGCTCGACAAGAACCTGTACGATCTCGAGCCCGAGGAGGCGGCCAAGGTGCCGCATCCCTGCGCTTCGCTCGATGAAGCGCTCGATAACCTCGACCGCGACCGCGAGTTCCTGACTCGCGGCGGCGTCTTCTCGAACGACATGCTCGACGCCTATATCGCGCTCAAGATGGAAGAGGTGACGCGCTTCCGCATGACCACGCATCCGATCGAATTCGAGATGTATTACAGCCTGTAGTCGGCGCGAGCGGCAGCAGGAGTGTTAGAACCGGGGCGTGCCGGCGCGGCTCGCCCCGATCATTTGTTACACTCGAATTCATCATGCTGTGCTCATGGTCCGGCTGGCGCGCATGCGTCGTCGTCGCCTGGTGCTCGCTTGCGATGAGCGGGCAGGCGCACGCTGCCACGCTCGCGGGGAAGGCGAAGGCCGAGGGATGCACGGGAAAGCCGAGCCTCGTCCAGGGGACCAACCTGTACAAGTGCACGACGCAGGGAGGAATGCATTATTTCAACCTCGAGGGCGCCGTGAACGAAGCCGCACCGAGCGCACGCGGTGGATCGGCTGCACCGCCGCCACAAGGCTTTCCCAAGGTCGACACGGCCACTCAGAAGGGTCGGGATGCCGTGCGGCGTAAGGTTCTTACCGACGAGCTCGCCGTCGAGGAGAAACTGCTCGCGGAAGTGAAGGGGGAGTACGGCAACGGCGCGCCGCCGCCGACGCAGGAAGAGAAGGACGTGCCCAAAAAATACGCCGACCGTCTCACCAAGTTGAGACAGACCATCGCTCTGCACGAGAAGAACATCGAGGCGCTGAAGAAAGAGCTGGCGGCAACGCGATAGTTCTCCGGGCGCAGAACTTGCTAGTATCGTCGCTGCCCCGCTTCGGCGACAGCATGTTCCGCCCACCGTCTTCCCTGCCCGACGAAAGCGTCTGGCCTTATCCCGGGCTCGAGCTGCTCGCCACGGCCGTGCTGCTTCTCGGCGAGGATCTCGTGGTGCGCTATGCCAATCCCGCTGCGGAGAATCTCTTCGAGTTGTCACGACGTCAGCTTGTGGGACACGGCGCCCGCACGCTCTTTGCCGATGCGCCGGCGCTATTCCAGGCCATCGACAAGGCGCTCGCCACCGGCGCCTCGTACACCGAGCAGGAGCTGGAGCTGGGCGTCAACGGCAAGCCGCGGCTGCACCTCTCGTGCACCGTCTCGGTCATCGAAAGCGACGCGGCGGCGCTCCTGCTCGAATTTCGCCACATCGATCAGCAGCTCAAGATCGCGCGCGAGGAACGCCTGCTCGAGCAGCAGCAGGCGAATCGCGAACTGATCCGCAGCCTCGCGCACGAGATCAAGAATCCGCTGGGCGGGATTCGGGGCGCCGCGCAGCTTCTCGAGCGCGAGCTCGATCGGCCGCCGTTGATCGAATACACGCAAGTGATCATCGGAGAAGCCGACCGATTGCAGACGCTGGTCAACCGGCTGCTCACCCCGCATCGCCTGCCGAGCTTTCGCCGCACCAACATTCACGAGATTCTGGCGCGTGTCGCGAGCGTGGTGCAGGCGGAATTCGCCGACGTCGCGATCGAATCGGATTTCGACATCAGTCTGCCGGAATTCGACGCCGACCCCGAGCAGCTTACGCAGGCAATGCTCAACGTGGTGCGCAACGCCGCGCAGGCGCTGCAGAGCGTGGCGCCGCCGCACGAGATCCGGCTAACCACCCGCGTCGCGAGAAGCGTCACCGTGGTGAAGCGGCGCTACCAGCTCGCCCTCGCGGTAACGGTCGAGGACAACGGGCCCGGAGTGCCAGAAGCGATTTGCGACAGGATTTTCTTTCCGCTGGTGTCCGGACGCGAGGGCGGCAGCGGGCTCGGACTCACCATCGCGCAGACCTTCATCGCGCAACACAACGGAACGATCGAATGCGAGAGCGCGCCCGGTCACACAACGTTCACAATCCTGCTGCCGCTGGAATTCAGTCGTGTCGGCGCGTAGAGTGAGACTCCGAGATGCACGCCTATGACGATCATCCATCCTTCCGAGGCGATCCGGTGAAGCCCGTGTGGATCGTCGACGACGACCGCTCGATCCGCTGGGTCCTCGAGAAGGCGCTCGCTCGCGAAGGCATCGCCTACCGCACCTTCGCTTCGGCGAACGAGATGCTGCAGGCGCTGCAGCAGAGCCGGCCGCAGGTGCTGATCTCCGACATTCGCATGCCGGGCGAATCGGGTCTCGCGCTGCTCTCCAACATCAAGCAGCGCTTCCCGGAAGTTCCGGTGATCATCATGACCGCGTACTCCGATCTCGACAGCGCGGTGGCGGCTTTCCAGGGCGGCGCCTTCGAATACCTGCCGAAGCCCTTCGACGTCGATCACGCGATCGCTCTCATCCGGCGCGCGAGCGCGGAGAGTCCACCGGCCGCAGCGGCGACACCGGCCGCGAGCGAGTCGCCCGACATGCTCGGGCAGGCGCCGGCGATGCAGGAGGTCTTCCGCGCCATCGGCCGCCTGTCGCAATCGAACGTGACCGTGCTCATCACCGGCGAGTCCGGCACCGGCAAGGAGCTCGTGGCGCGCGCACTGCACCGCCACAGTCCGCGCGCCGGCGGTCCTTTCGTCGCCATCAACACGGCGGCGATACCGAAGGATCTGCTCGAGTCGGAGCTTTTCGGACATGAGCGAGGCGCCTTCACCGGCGCGCAAAGCGCACGCCGTGGTCGCTTCGAGCAAGCGGAAGGAGGTACGCTCTTCCTCGACGAGATCGGCGACATGCCGCCGGATTTGCAGGTGCGGTTGTTGCGCGTGCTTTCCGACGGCGAGTATTACCGCGTCGGTGGCCACGCGCCGCTCAAGTCGAGCGTGCGCGTCATCGCGGCCACGCACCAGAATCTCGACGAGCGCGTGCGGCAGGGTCTTTTCCGCGAGGACTTGCTGCACCGGCTCGACGTCGTGCGGCTGCGCTTGCCGCCGTTGCGCGAGCGCGAGGAGGACATCGCGCTGCTCGCGCGCCATTTCCTGCGCAAGAGCGCGCGCGAGCTCGCCGTCGAGCCGAAGACGCTCTCGGAGGGGGCGTTGCGAGCGCTCTCGACCTTCCCGTTTCCAGGCAACGTTCGCCAGCTCGAGAACATCTGTCACTGGCTGACCGTGATGGCGCCGGGTGCACGCATCGACGTCGGCGATCTGCCCCCCGAATTGCGCTCGTCGTCGGAAGGCGGAGCGGATGCCGACGGCAACTGGCAGCAGGTGCTCGACCGGGCGCTGGCTCAGGCGCTTGCGCGCGGCGAGCGCGCGGTGGGCGAACGGCTCGAGAAGGAATTCGAGAAGACGCTCATCCTGCGCGCGCTGCAGCACACGGGCGGCCATCGCATGGAGGCCGCGCGGTGGCTTGGCTGGGGGCGCAACACGCTCACGCGCAAGATCCAGGAGCTGAAGCTCGACCCCGACAAATAGTAGCGGATCCGAACCGAATCCTGCCCTACACCGTGACCTCGGCGATCACCGGCGCGTGATCCGAGGGTTTCTGGCCCTTACGCTGCTGCCGGTCGATGCTGCACGCTGTGCAGGCCGCGGCAAGCGCGGGCGACAGCATGATGTGGTCGATCCGCAAGCCGTGGTTCTTCGGGAACGCGAGCTGGCGATAGTCCCACCAGCTGAAGGTTTTTTCCGGTTGCTCGAAGAGGCGGAATGCGTCCTTGAGGCCGAGCGAGCGCCAATCACGGAACGCGGCGCGCTCTGCCGCGCTACACATGACCTGCTCGCGCCACAGGTCCGGGTCGTGCACGTCGCGATCCTCCGGGGCGATGTTGAAATCGCCGACGACGGCAAGACGCGGATGGCGCGCCAGCTCGTGGCGCAGGTACTCGGTCGCCGCGGCGAGCCAGCGCAGCTTGTATCCATATTTCTCGGAACCGACCGACTGCCCATTCGGGACGTAGAAGCAGATAAAGCGGATCTCTCCGATCGTCGCGGCCAGCACCCGCTTGTGATCGTCGGGAAACTCCGGCATGTCGGGCACGACCTCGTCGGCCCGGCGGAGCGAGAGAATCGCCACGCCGTTGTAGGTGCGCTGCCCGCTGAAGATCGCTTCGTAGCCCGCAGCGACAATTTCCATCGCCGGGAAGCGCGCGTCGTCGAGCTTGGTTTCCTGGAGCCCGACGATATCGGGCTGGTGCTGGCGCAGCCACTCGAGCAGCCGTGGCAGGCGGATCGTGAGCGAGTTGACGTTCCAGGTGGCGAGCTTCACGTCGTGCGCGCTCGCCTCAGTGCGAGGGCCCCATCAGCTTGCCGGGAAGCCAGGTGGCGATTTCCGGAAAGATGCAAAGGATGATGATCGCCAGGAACATGCACAGCACGTACGGAATGGTGCCCCACATGACGCGCGTGACCGGCACGTCCGGCGCGATCGCGTTCACGATGTAGATGTTGAGCCCCACCGGCGGATGGATCAGCCCGATCTCCATATTGATGGTGAGAATTACACCGAACCACACCGGGTCGAAGCCTGCAGCCTTGACGATCGGATAGAGGATCGGCGCGGTCATCAGGATGATCGCCGCCGGCGGGATGAAAAAACCGCAGACGAGCAGGAACAGGTTGATCATCGCCATCAGCGCCCAGCGGTTCAAATGCGCATCCGCGATGGACTGCGCCAGCGTCTGCGTGAGGTAGAGCGAAGTGAGCATGTAGCCAAAAAGGACTGCCGCCGCGATGATCGTCAGGATCATCACGGACTCGCGCGTCGTGTCGCGGAGGATGATCCACCACTGGTCCGGCCGCCACATGCGGTAGATCGCGACGGCGAGCACCACGCACAGTGCGGCGCCTACGCCGGCGGCCTCCGAGGGGGTGGCGATGCCGCCGTAGAGGACGTACATCACGCCGGCGATGATCGCCAGGAAGGGCGCGATCTTGGGAATCGAGCCGAGCTTCTGCGACCAGGTATAACGGAAACCCGGGGCATGCGCGCGGAATCCGCGCTTCCAGATGATGAAAAGCGTCCAGAGCATGAAGAGTCCCGTGAGCATCAGCCCGGGCATCACGCCGGCGAGGAACAGACGGCCGATCGAAGTCTCGGTCGCAATGCCGTATAGGATGAAGGTGATCGACGGCGGGATGAGGATGCCCAGCGTGCCGCCGGCGCAGATCGATCCGGTCGCGACGTCGTCGGGATAGCCGCGGCGGCGCATCTCCGGGATGCCCATCTTGCCGATCGCGGCGCAGCACGCCGGCGACGAGCCCGTCAGCGCCGCGAACAGAGCGCAGGCGCCGAGATTGGAGATCACGAGCCCGCCGGGAAGACGATAGAGCCAGCGGTCGAGCGCTTCGTAGAGATCCTTTCCCGCCGGGGACGAGCCGATGGCCGCGCCCATCATCACGAACATCGGAATCGCGACCAGCGTGAATTCGTCGAGGCCCGACCAGAACGTTTCGGCCACCACGTGCAGGGAGTCGATGCCCTGGAACAGCAGCAGGAAGATGATCGAAATCGCGCCCAGGCCGAAGGCCACGGGTATGCCCGACAGTAGGATGATCAGCGTCACTACCAGCACCATCCCCCCTTGCATCGTCGGACTCAGGGTGCCTCCTCCAAGGCTTGTCGGGCTTGAGCCAGGGCCAGCTCGTCTGTGGCAAGTCCCTTCTTGATGCCGAACGGCGGCGCGCGGCCGGTCACGAGGCACAGAAGTTCGGCGGCGTATTGGAGCACGAGCAGGCTCAGGCCGACGGGCATCGCGAGATATGGAATCCACAGGCGCGCACGCCAGACCGTGTTCGACCGCCAGGATCCTGAGTACGCCTGATACCAAAATTGCGTGCAGAGCACCAAAAGCACGATGCAGAACGCGAGCGCCAGGACCATCGTCACCAGTGCGAGCCAGTAACGCGCGCGCGGCCCGAGATGCAGCGGGAGCACGTCCACGTTCACGTGGCCTCGCAGCATCAGCACGTAGGCGCTGCCGACGAAGGTCGCGGCCACGATGCTGTAGGTGACGACGTCGATCTGCCAGACCGTGGTGCGGTTCAGGACAAAGCGCTCGATCACCATGTCGCAGACGACGAACACCGCGAGACCGATGAGGCAGGCGGCAAATACGCCCGCGACGCGCGACAGGAAGTTTACGACCGCGACATAGACGTCCAGCGCCGCAGGCTTCGGTCGACCTCGGTGCGCGCGCCCAGAGCCGGGCGGACGGGCTGCGGATTCCGGCGGGCGGGCGCCACGGGCGGGCCGGGCGCCCCCACGCCGGGTCATTTGACGGCGAGTGCTTCGTCGATCAGCTTCTGACCTTCCGGAACATCTTTGGCGAACCGCGCGTAGCTCGACTTCTTGGCTACGTCGATCCAGGCCTGATAGTCGGCATCGCTCAACGTCACCACCTTGACCTTGTGGTCCTCGAAAGCCTTGATCGCTTCCTTGTTTACTTCAGCGGCCTTCTTCTCGTAGTAGGCTTGAGCGGCCTTGCCGGCCTTGAGCAAGGCGTCCTGCTGTTTCTTGTCGAGCCGGTCGAAACTCTTTTTCGACATCAGCACCGGCTCGTACATGAACCACAGCGCGTTCTGGCCAGGCGCGGTCAGGCAATCCGTGACTTCGTAGAGGCGCATCGAGGCAAAGGTGCCGAGGCTGGTGTCGGTGCCACTGATAACGCTGCTCTGAAACGCGTTATAGATCTCGTTCGAAGGCGGGCTCACGATGCTTGCACCGGCCGCCTCCCACATGGCCGCGAAGGTCGGCCCCGCAGCGCGGAACTTCATGCCCTGCATGTCCTTGGGGTGGACGATGCAATTCGCCTTAGACGCCATGCCGCCGGCGAACCACGCGTCCGAGAGCACGAGGGCGCCGTGCTTCTCGATCTCGGCGCGGATATCCTTCATGAACTGCGAGTCGTTGATGCGCTTGGCCCGCTCCTGGCTGCGGATGAGTCCCGGCATGAGCGTCGCGCTGAAGGTCGGGACTTTTCCGCTCGCGTAGTCGAGGGGAAATAGCGTGATGTCGAGTTGGCCGTTGACGATGGCGTTCCACTGATCGTTCGGCTTGAACAGCGACGCGCCCGGGTACACCTGCACCTCCAGGTCGACGCCCGCGGCCTTGGCGTCGCGCGCGATCATCTGCACCATGTCGTCGCGCACATCGCCCTTGCCGCCCGGGAACTGATGCGATGCGCGCAGAACCACCGGCGCTGCCATCGCGCAGCCGACGAACAGCATCCCGACCGCGGCGACACGAACTCCGACCTGGGTGAATCGTCTCATGAGTGTCTCCTCCGAACTTAACTGGGCGCACCGGCCCGCTTCGGCCCTTTCAGGCTTCTGGCGTTGCAGGAAGAGATTGTAAGCGCGCGCTCGCCGCGGCGCCACGCTGGATCGGCGGCACAACTGTGATTAGGATGTCAGCATGAAGTCACGCTCCTTCCTCCACCGCCTGTTCAGCGGCAAGGCCGGCGCGACGGCGACCCCGCCTTCCAAGGGCGCGGCGCGTGCGAGCAGGCGGGCGATCGAGCTTTGCCACGCCCTCATGTCCGAACGCGGCGAAGTGTCGGGGGCCCGGCTCGCCCGCGAAGCCCTGGCGGCCTACCAGACCCTCTATCCTGCCGCTGCCGCGGCCTTCTTCGATCTCCTGGCCGAGGAATTCTCGCCCGATCCCGAGGTCGTGGGGCGCTGCGCTCAAGCGTATCGGGACCATCCATCGCAAGCAAACCTGATCCTCCTCCAGCAGGCCGCCGAGCCGCCACGACAGGAGCTCTTTCGCCGTTTCAACATGGCGCCCGGAGGGACGGCTCTGCTGGTTGACATGCATCGCCAGGTACTGCGCGATCTCGGCGCGAACGCGCAGTGGCTCGGCACTGAAGCCGATCTTACCCATTTGCTGCGCTCGTGGTTCAACCGGGGGTTCTTGAGCCTGCAACGCATCGACTGGCGTACCTCGGCGCTCGTGCTCGAGAAATTGATCCAGTACGAAGCCGTGCACGAAATCCAGGGATGGGGCGATCTGCGCCGGCGGTTGCAGGCCGACCGGCGGTGCTATGCGTTCTTCCATCCGGCGCTGCCCGAGGAACCGCTGATCTTCATCGAAGTCGCGCTGACGCGCGGCATGAGCGCGAGGGTCCAGCCGCTGCTCGATCCGGATTCGCCTGTGCTCGATCCGGCCGCCGCCGACTGCGCGATGTTCTACTCGATCACCAACTGCCAGCAGGGTCTGCGAGGCGTCTCGTTCGGCAATTTCCTCATCAAACAGGTCGTCGAGGATCTCGGCCGCGAGCTGCCGCGGCTCAAAAGCTTCGCTACGCTTTCCCCGATTCCGGGCCTGCGCAGCTGGCTTTCAAACCCGCGTCGCGAGATGGATGGCGATGCAGCTCAGGCCGACATTTCGAGGCTGCTCGCAACGCTCGAGGCGCCGCGCTGGTTCGAAGACGAGGGACTCTCGTCGGCGCTCCAGCGGCAGCTCCTGCCGCTCGCCGCTCATTACCTGCTCTTCGCGAAGGAAGACCAGGAGCCCGTCGACCCCGTGGCGCGTTTCCACTTGCTGAACGGCGCTCGGCTGGAGCGGCTCAACTGGCTCGGCGATATCTCGCCGACGGGCATGCGCCAGTCCGCGGGAGTGATGGCGAACTACGTCTACCGCCTGGGCGAGGTGGACAGCAATCACGAGGCCTACGCCCGCAATCGCACCATCGTCGCTTCGCGCCGGCTCGAGCAGCGCGCGAAGGAGTCGTTGCTTGCTCGCGCTGTGCCTGCGGACGTCGCCCCTTCCGGCGAAGCGTAGCGCCGCCGATACAAGCGCCGCGATGCCGCGGCGAGCAGCGTCGCGGCTAGTTCGGGTAATCGCCCTTTGGAGCCGCGGGTGCGCCCGGTGGCGCCGCAGTGCCTGGTACGGCCTGCACGGCGGGGCCCGGTGCAGGAACGGGCGCCGGCGCGCGTCCGACCGGCGCCGTTCGGGGCGGTGGCGCCTCTGGATAGCCCGCGTCCGTGAGCATGGCCTGCCAGCGATTTTCGTTGAAGCCGGTCGTGAACTGGTCGCCGACCTGCAGCGCCGGCGCGTCGAGCCCGCCGGTGAGTCGCTTCAGCTTCTCGGCGCCATCGCTTGCGCCGACGTCGACCACGGTGTGCGGCACGCCGCGCTTGTTGAGCAGCGCCGACGCGGTGTCGCACACTGTTCCGCAACCGAAGGAATACAGCGTAACGGGGAAGCGCTCCTGCGCCAGTGCGGCCGTGTAGGAGAGATTGCTCGTCTCGATCGTATTCCTGCCGATGCGCTTGGCTTGTGCGTCGCGAGCGTTCGGCGGCGGCGGCTTGTCGGAATACACGACGCGCCCCTCCGGATCGGTGTAGCGGTAGACCTGCTGGAGTTGCGCCACGGCCACGCTGCAGCCGCACAGGGCGGCGAGCGCCAGTGCGGCGAGGCGGGGTATCCGGCTCGGTGCAATGCTCATGAGGACCTCCGTCGATCGCGACTTTTCATGACGCTGACATGCCATTATGCCGCAAGAGGGCGTCGATTTGGGGAGGCCGTCCCCGGAAAGCGATGAAAGATTCGAGGGCGCTCCGGCTGCCGCCCCTGGAGAGCACCTCGTCCTCGAAGCGGGCGCCGGCGTCGGGCGAGAGCACGCCCTGTTCCTCGAACAGGCTGTAGGCGTCCGCCGAAAGCACCTCGGCCCACTTATAGCTGTAGTACCCGGCCGCATACCCGGACGCGAAGATGTGGGTGAAGGTGTGTGGGCTGCGATCGTATTCCGGGCGCTGCACGACCGCGACTTCGCGGCGAATCCGCAGCAGGAGATCGAGCGGTTTCTCGCGGGCGGGGTCGAAGTCGTAATGCAGGTGCATGTCGAAGAGCGCCAGCTCGAGTTGGCGCACGGTCTGCATTCCGCTCTGGAAATTCTTCGCCGCAAGCATCTTCTCGAAGAGCGGGCGCGGCAGCGGCTCGCCCGTGTCGACGTGCGCGCTCATGTGCTCGAGCACGTCCCGCTCCCAGCAGAAGTTCTCCATGAACTGACTGGGCAGCTCCACCGCGTCCCATTCCACGCCTTCGAGACCCGACACGCCCGGGACGTCGACGCGCGTTAGCAGCAGGTGCAGCCCGTGCCCGAACTCGTGGAACAGCGTCTGCACCTCGTCGTGCGTGAAGAGCGCAGGCCGCTTGCTGCCGTTGTGGGCAACCGGCGCCGAGAAGTTGCACGTGATGTAGGCCACCGGATGCTCCACGCGGGTGCCGTGCCGGCGGCGATTGATCGCGTTGTCCATCCAGGCGCCGCCCCGCTTGCCCGCGCGCGCGTAAAGGTCGAGATAGAACTGCCCGACGAGCGCGCCCGCGCGATCCAGTACGTCGAAGAAGCGCACGCCCGGATGCCAGAACGCCGCGGTGCCTTCGCGAATGTGCACGCCGAAGAGCGTCTCGACCACGCGAAACATCCCGGCGAGAACGCGATCCTCGGGGAAATACTGCCTGACCTCCTGCTCGGAGAAGCTGTAGCGCGACTGGCGCAGCTTCTCGGAAGCGTACGGCAGGTCCCATGCGGCGAGATCGGGCAAGCGCAGCTCTTCGCTTGCGAAGGCGGCAAGCTCGGCGAAGTCGCGCTCGGCGAACGGCTTTGCCCGCACTGCGAGATCGCGCAGGAAGGCGAGAACCTCCTCGGGCGTGCGCGCCATCTTCGGCACGAGCGAGACCTCGGCGTAGTTCCGGTAACCCAGAAGCTCCGCGTGCTCGCGACGCAATTCGAGAATGCGATCGATGAGCGCCGTGTTGTCCCATTGCGCCGGACCGAATTCGCTCGCGCGGACCGAGAAGGCGTGGTAGAGCCTTTCGCGCAACCGCCGGTTATCGGCGTACTGCATCACGGGCAGGTAGCAGGGCATGCGCAGGGTGAGCTTCCATCCGGACCTGCCGTCAGCCGCGGCCGCTTCCGCGGCGGCGGCGAGGACGTCGGCGGGAACGCCGGCGAGATCCGCGGCATCTTCGATGAAGAGCGCATAATCGTTGGTCGCATCGAGCACGTTGTCCTCGAAGCGCGACCCGAGACTGGCAAGCTCCTCGTCCACCGTCTTGAAGCGCGCCTTCTGCGCGGGTGGAAGCTCGACGCCCGAGAGGCGAAAGTCGCGCAGCGCGTGTTCGATCATCGTGCGCGTGGCCGCGTCGAACGAGGCGGCTTCGGGAGCCTTCGCGAGAGCGCGAAACCCGGCGAACAACCGCTCGTCCTGCGAGAGCTCGGTGTGGAACGCGGTCACCTTCGGCAGACTCGTGTTGTATGCTTCCCGCAGCGCGGGGGTATTCACGACCGCATTAAGATGCGAGACCTGACCCCAGGCGCGCTCGAGCCGATCTTCCGCATCCGCGAGCGGCTGCACGAAGCTCTCCCACATAGGGTCGTGAGCAACGGACGCCACTTGCTCGATCGTCGCACGTGCATCGGCGATGAGCACGTCGACGGCGGGCACCACGTGCTCGGGCCGGATCTCGGAAAACCTTGGCAGGCCACTGAAATCGAGCAGAGGATTGGCGGAGGCAAGTTCGTTGGGAGCGTTCATGTCGGTGTTCTTTGCGCGTGCCGGAGATTGAGTGCCGCATCGAGTTCGGCGAGGTCGCCCGGCGTTCCAAGGTTGGCCCAGGTACCGGAAAAAAGCTCGCCGGACACCCAGCCGCGACCAATCCATTGGCGATACAGCGGCAGCATTTTGAGCTTCTCGCCGCGCGCCAGTTCCCGGAAGAGGGAAGTACGGTATAAGGCGATGTTGCCGAACGTGAACGCAGCCCCGCCTTCCAGCGCGAGCTGTCCGTCGACGAGCCGGAAGTCTCCCTGGGGATGGTAGGCGGGATTGGGCACCATGACCATGTGCGCATGCGGCGGCGCGAGCGTGGCGGTCATCGCAGCCGCGCGATCGACGAGCGTCGCGTAATCGTAATCGGTGTACAGATCGCCGCTCACGACGAGCACCACGCCGTCGCCGAGGAACGGCAGCGCGGTGGCAATGCCGCCGGCGACTTCCAGCGGCTCCGGCTCGCGCGAATATCGGATCGCGGCCCCGAAACGCGCCCCGTCTCCCAGCGCGGACTCGATGGCCACGGCGCAATGCGCGACGTTCACCACGATCTCGCTGAACCCGGCGGCAACCAATCGCTCGATCTGCCAGACGATGAGCGCCTTGCCGCCGGCTTCGAGCAGCGGCTTCGGCGTCGCGTCGGAGAGCGGCCGCATGCGTTCGCCGCGTCCGGCCGCGAGGATCATCGCTCTCATGGATGAGGGGCGCAAGCACCGGCGCTCATCAGAATGTATACCCCACGACCGGCTGCCGCTCTTCGAGTTGGTCGAGGAGTCGGGCGAGGGGGAAGAGTTCGCGATAGCGCGCGCATGTGCCGCGAAGGTAGCGCATGACCCGCGGCATATCCTTCAGGTACGCGTCCTTGCCGTCGCGATGATAAAGCCGCGCGAAGATCCCAAGCACCTTGAGCTGCCGCTGCACGCCCATCCACTCGAAATCGCGCCAGAAGGCGGAGAAATCGGCGGCGACCGGCAACGCCGCGTCGCGCGCGTGCTCCCAGTAGCGCGCTGCCCAGTCGAGTTGCCGTTCCTCGTCCCATTCGATATACGCGTCGCGCAGCAGAGACACGAGATCGTAAGTGATCGGGCCGTACACAGCGTCCTGAAAGTCGACCACGCCGGGGTTAGGGTCGGTGACCATCAGATTGCGCGAATGGTAGTCGCGATGCACGAACACGCGGGGCTGCGCGAGGTTGTTGGCGAGGATCAGCTCGAACGCGGCGTCGAGCGTCGCGCGCTGCTCGGCGGTGATATCGAGCGCGAGGTGCTTCGCGACGTACCAGTCCGGAAAGAGGGCGAGCTCGCGTTTGAGGATCGTCTGGTCGTACGGGGGCAGCGCGTCCTCGCGGCTTGCGAGCTGCCAACGCGTGAGCGCGCTGCATGCGTCGCGATAGAGCTTCGGCGCGCTCTCTTCGTCGAGCGCGTCGAGGTACATCCGCGTACCGAGGTCAGTGGTGAGCAGAAAGCCGCGCTCGAGGTCCGCGGCGAGGATCACGGGCGCATGCACGCCGGCCGCCGCCAGAAGCTTCGCGGCGGTGACGTAGGGGCGGCAGTCCTCCTGCGGCGGCGGCGCGTCCATCGCCATCAGCGTTGCTGTGCGCGCTGCGCGGCCGGAAATCGCGACGGGTTCTGCAAGCGTCACGCGAAAGTAGCGGCGGAAACTCGCGTCGCTCGACGCGGGCGCGATCGCCGCCATCGGTGCAGGCAGCACGCTGCCGAGCCATGCTTCGAGTGCGTCGAGACGAAGGTCGCGATGCGCGCCGGTCATCGGGTGGGGAAGGAATGCGTTTAGGCTAGAATGCAAAATTCTAGCATTCGGCCCCTCGTCAGTTCCTCGTCAGTCGCGATGCTTCGCCGCGCCGGCACCGCCAGCGCCATCCTCCTGCTGGTGCTTTCAGCAGATGCGCTCGCCCAAACCTCGCAGGACGAGCCCGCGAGTGGGCCGCCGCGCCTGAAGCTTTCTCCGACGCTCGAGCCGCCGCCACTCAAGCCGGCTCAGCCTGCGGGCACGTTGACCGACCGCGGTGCGATTTTCCTGCGCGCCGATCGCCTCGAGGGCGAGAGCCAGAACTGGGTCGAAGCGCAGGGCAAGGTGGAATTGCGCACGCGCCGGCAGACGGTGCTGGCGGACTGGCTGCGCTATGACGTGGCCACCGACGAAATCTGGGGCAAGGGCAATGTCACCGTGCGCCGCGGGATCGACTGGATCACCGGACCCGAAGCGCGCTTCAAGCGCGACGAGGAAACAGGATTCTTCACCTCGCCCGAGTTTCACGTCGGCGAGAACGCCTCGAGAGGCGACGCGAGCAACCTGACATTCGCAGGGCCCGAGCGCTACGAGATAAAGGATGCCCGCTTCACGACCTGCGTAGCGGGCGACAACGACTGGTATCTCACGGCGGGGGATCTCGATCTCGATCGCTCGCGGCTCGTCGGCATCGCGCACGACGCCCACATTGTCTTCCTCGGCATGCCGATCCTTTATTCGCCCTATCTAACCTTCCCCCTTTCGAACGACCGCAAGTCGGGCTTCCTCACGCCGATCTACGGATCGAGCAACCAGCGCGGCTTCGAGGTGGCGGTGCCGTATTACCTGAACCTCGCGCCGAACTACGACGCCACGCTGCTGGCGCGCCCGATGAGCCGTCGCGGGCTGCAAGTCGGCGGGCAGTTCCGGTATCTCCTTCCCGAGTCGTCGGGTGAAGCCGACCTCGAGTACCTCAACCACGATCGCGTCGCCAATACCGATCGCTACGCGCTTGCCTGGAAGCACAACCAGATCTTCGGCGAGGGGCTCGGCGGCTATGTCAACGTGCAGAAGGTTTCCGACGACACCTATTTCGCCGATCTCTCGGACCGGCTGGCGCTGACCTCGCAGACCAACCTGCCCCGCGAAGCCGGTCTCGCCTACGATCGCGATCCGTTCACTGTACTCACCCGGGTGCAGACGTTCCAGACGCTGCAGGACCCGAACGCTCCGATCACGCCGCCGTATTTCCGCGAGCCCCAGGTGCTGGCCACGATGAAGCCCGTCGAGTGGCACGGCCTCGATTTCGCCGGGGTCGGCGAGTTCGTGCGCTTTACTCAGCCCGCGCTGGTGCCCAACGGCGAGCGCTCGGTGCTGTATCCGACAGTCGCCTGGTCGCAGCGCGGCAATGCGTGGTTCTTCACCGCGCAGACCGGGCTGCACATGACGCACTACGATCTCGAGAATCCGGTAACCCCTCCGGCGAGTCTCACCCGCACGCTGCCGATATCGTCGCTCGACGGTGGGCTCTTCTTCGAGCGCGATACCACCTGGCTCGACCGCAAGTTCATCCAGACGCTCGAGCCGCGCGCCTATTACGTCTACATCCCCTACCGAAACCAGAGCACCTATCCGAACTTCGACACCGCGACCGACGACTTCAACTTCTCGCACCTGTTCACGCCGAACCGCTATCTGGGCAGCGACCGCGTGGGCGACGCGAACCAGCTCACGCTGGCAGTCACGTCGCGTTTCCTCGACCCGGAGTCGGGCGCCGAAAAA
>Ga0335083_10005461_pt1 | contig 16024 bp, 13 predicted proteins | sample Lox_Sample_42_FD_206716 | JGI IMG/M metagenome (GOLD analysis project Ga0335083, IMG submission 206716) | Soil microbial communities from Loxahatchee National Wildlife Refuge, Florida, United States - Lox_Sample_4.2 | ecosystem: Environmental > Terrestrial > Soil > Wetlands | place: USA... | reverse complement strand
TCCACTAATGTTGTTTGTGATGGCGGTGCAGCCCGCGCGATACGAGAGGCGCGTCGCGCGGTGAGGGCAGGATACTGGAAAGCACCGTGCGCGTTTGAGAGGAAGGACTCTAGTCATGCGATGCGCGGATACGGGGCCTGATGCCCGCCAGCAAGCGCGAGGCGCCTCCTGCGTGCGCCGCTCTCTGTGTCCTTTGGGGGACGATCGCGATTACGATTGCTTGCGTGACAAACCGATCAGGATTCCTATTGATTATTCGGCCGCGCTCGCCAAGGGCGAACCCACGACACACACGGCGGCACCGAGCGTCCGCCACCGCGTCGATGACTCCCCTGGCTTTTCGGTTGAGTAGCCAGTCGCGGGCCGCCGTGGCCGGCGCGATCGATCCGGTGCCGAGGCTGACGAAGCCGGTCGTCCTGTCGCTGGATACGCCGCCCGGATGGCCCATCTGCTCGCGCTGTTGTCCGGCTCTTGCGGTCAGACCAGCACCGGTTGTTCATCATTGCAGCTGTCGGCGCGCCGCACTGGACCAAAACAGCTGGAGACGCAAGGACGCCTCAAAATTCCTAGGAATTTTTCTTAAAGTGTTGTTGGAAAAGATACGTAACGACCAAATTTCCGACGAGGAACCCGAAACACGTGAAAGTGAGTAATAATTGTGCCGATTTGTAAAAATTAGAACTGTTCAAAACAGGTACTACATGGACTACAAGTGGAGAGTTCGTCGGACCGCCTTGGCGGCGTTGATGTTGATCGGGGGAATCGGTACAGGTTGCGCACAGACGCCGCCTGACAATTCGGCGGCAACAGCGCCCGTAGCACAGACCGCAGCCGCACCTGCGGTGCAGGACGAGCAGGCCGCCGCGGCAGCTCAGCCGTTGCCGGCTGGCCAGCCGGAGGTGCTGACGCCGGACGAAGCAAAGCAAAGCGCGGCGGGTAATGTTGCCGAGTTGCAGCAGATGCTGCGAGACTCGCAGCTCAACGCGATGCGCACGACCTACAACGGTTCGTATGGCGCGAGCCTGCTGTTCTACGCGAAGGAAATGACGTATTACGTCACGCTGTTCCAGAACAAGACGTTCTGGCGCGTGATCAAGACGAGCGATGAGACGCGTGCCGAAGCCATCTACCGCGACTTCGCCCAGAAGAGTGCGCAGTTGGCGGACGTCGAGATTCGCCGTACGCGTCTCGAAGCGCAGAAGGCGTTCACCAATCGCATGATCGCGCTTACCCAGGATCACGCGAACCGGCTCCAGGCTGATCTGGCGATTGCCCGCGAGCAGCAGGCGCTCGTCGCAGACCAGCAGAAGCAGACGCGCGATCAGGCAAATGCGCTGCAGGCGCAGAAGGCAGAGGCGCAGGCGCAACTGCGCACGGTGCAGCGCCAGGTGCGCGAGTTGCAGCAGCAGGTGGAAGGCGGCCTGCCGATTCGCTAATTCACGGGTTCGCAGGGCTGCCGGTGGTCATGGCGCGGGCGCGCCGGGCTGGCGAGGATGTGCAAAAAGGCGGGGCGTCGGCGACGCTCCGCCTTTCCTCATGGCGCAAAGCTGCGCTCAGTGCTTGCCGTGGCGGTGTGTGTCGCGAATCTTGTGGGCCTTGTGAGTATCGTCGGGCGGCCGGCGCGCCGGTTGCGATCTTGCTGGCGTGGGGGCGACGGCGATTGGATCGCTCGCTGGGAAGGTTTCCTCGAGTGCCTCGTCAAGAGAGTCTTCTTGTGACGGGGCTTGCGGCTTGTTCGACCTGGATGCGCTCATGGCGGTCTCCGTTGCGAAATGCATGTTTGTGAGCATAACGCAAAGGCTATAACCCTGACCTCAGGGCAGCTTCAGGGCGCAGAGCGGTTGCGCTGCGCAAACGGCACGCGCAAACAATACGGGCACACCTTGGCGCGCCCGTATTGTTCTGAAAAGCGGGAGGCAGGCCTGCCCTGTGACAGGTGCGCCGGCCACGCGGCTTAGCTGTTGCCGCTGCCTTCGCCGCCGTTGCCGCCATTGTTCACTGTGCCATACAGGCGACGGCGGCGCGTTACGACGACCGGCCCGTCCTGCGACGGACGCTCGGTGCCCGCCGGTGCCGACCAGTTCTCACGCGGTTCGCGGGCTTCACGCGGCTCGCGAGGCTCCCTGTGCTCGCGTGGTCCATGGCTACCGTGCGGGCCGCGGCTCGTGTGCTCGCCATGCGAGCTGCGTGGGCCGCCTGGGCGCGGTCCCGGGCGGGTGCCGGTGTCGAGCTGGATGGTCGAGATGGCGCGCTTGTAGATGCCTTGCAGGCCAACGGGCGTGCGCAGCATCACCAGGTACTGATCGAACGACTCGATGCATCCGGTCAGGCGAATGCCATTGACCAGATAGATTTCGACGCGCTTTCTTTCCTTTCGCGCGGCGTTCATGAAGTCGTTTTGCGGGTGCGATTCTGCGGAAGGCATGGACTCGATTTGGCCAGGCGGCACGATGCCGCAATCAGTTGGAACGTTTGCTCGCCGCGATTCTACCTTGTGTCGGCGAAGCGCGCGTGCAGGGAAATAAGCTTACTGCAGAACTATACCGACTCGCGGCCGTGGCCGCAGGTTGATGAAAAAAAGCGTCGTTGCGTCCCTCGTCGACGGCCGCCGGCAAGCGGGCGGGGCCGAATGACGTGTTTTGACAGGCAGCGACGGCGATTCCCCGCGGGCAGTACGCCGACGATTCGCGTTCCGGTTGTCTAGACCGCGACATATTCGCGCACTTCCACACTTTGACAGCGTAGACCAAGAAGGTCGGCCATGCTCGACCGATTCGAGCGTTCAGGCGCGTGACCCGCCACCGAATTCTCGCGCCTGGTGCAGTTCGGTCGTCCTGGCACGATTCTCGCCACTCGCCCCCCATTTACTCCGTGCGGCGGCGCACGCGGCGCAGACACCGCGCTGGCGCAGCGTTTGTGCGAAAGAACCAGAGCAAATCGTGGCGCGCGGAATAAGCGCGCCGAGCGCCACGTTTACCGCGATATCGACGATGCCGGGCAAGAGCGAGCCAAGGTCGTGCGAGCGCGGGTTCGCAAGGTCTCTCAGGCAAGTCGGTCGAGCGTCGAGTGCAACCTCAGTGGGGGTAACCATGATGCGGTTTCGCGTGTTGCTTGCGTGTCTCGTCTGTGTGGCGCTGGCCGGCCTTTCGGGCGCAGGGCTTGCCTCGTGCAGCGATATGAATTCAGGCGGGGCGTCCAGTCCCTCGGGCGGCTCGTCGAGCGGTGGCGGCTACTGAGCGTAGCGCGGCGTGTTGCGCCACCCGTCGCCCGAGTTCGAATCGCAGGTCGTGGCGCAGCTCGGGCCCATGCGCCGGTATGCGCGCGCGCTGACCGGCGACGCCGCATGGGCCGACGACCTCGTCCAGGACGCCGCCGAGCGCGCGCTGTCGCGCTGGACCTCCTTTCGGCCGCAAAGCAATCTGCGCGCCTGGCTGTTCACGATCCTGCGCCATCTCTATATCGACCAGCTGCGCGGGCGGCGCGAGATCGCCGTCGACGACGAAGCCGCGCCGTGGCGCACGCTGGAAGCGCCGCACGGCGAGGTGGACGGACTCGTGCTGCGCGATCTGCAGCGTGCACTCTACGTGTTGCCGGCGGCGCAGCGCGAGGTGCTGCTACTCGTGTGCGTGGAGGAGTTGAGCTATAGCGAGGCGTCCGTGGTGCTCGGGGTGCCATGCGGCACGGTGATGTCGCGCCTTTCGCGCGCGCGCGAGCATCTGCGCGCGCTGCTCGACAGGGAGCCGGCGCAGGATCCGGCGCAGCGCACCGCGTCGCTCAGGGTGGTGGGGACGATGCGATGAACGACGACGATCTCGGCCACGAACACGAGGGCGAAGGCGAACGCAAAGGTGAAAGTCCGCCGCCTCCTGAAGGGGATCTTTCGATGCTGGGCGCTTTCGTCGACGACGAACTGCCGCCGGACGATCGCGCGGCGCTGCAGGCGCGCCTTTGTGCCGACCCGCAGGCCGCGGCGCGTGTCGCGGCATATCGCGCGCAAAAGGCGGCGCTGCAGGCGTTGTGTGACGGCGCGCTTGTGGCGGGCGAGCGCGCCTCGCCTGATGATGTACCCCAAGCGTTTGACGCCGCGCCTTCCGTGCTCGTATTGCGCCCCCGCGCGCCGTGGTGGTGGCGCGCGGGTATCGCGGCGGCTTGGGTTGCCGTGGGCGCTGGACTCGCGGTCGCGCTCACGGCGCTCGTGCCGCGGCTCGCTCCCGATCTCGCGCCGGAGCTGGTGGCCGGCGCGACGCCTGAAGCCTTCGCGCGCCGCGCCGATGTCGCCTATGCGGTGTATTCGCCCGAACAGCGTCATCCCGTCGAAGTCGGTGCGGCCGACGAGGCGCATCTCGTCGCGTGGCTCTCGAAGCGGCTCGGCAAGCCACTTTCGGTGCCCTCACTCGCCGAGTACGGCTACGCGCTGGTGGGCGGGCGTCTGCTGCCCGGCAACTCGGGGCCGGCCGCGCAGTTCATGTACGAGAATGATGCGGGCGAGCGCCTCACGCTCTACGTAGGCGCCTCGAGCACGGAGCGCGGCGCGGTGCGCCTGCTGCGCGACGGCAACCGTCGCACGTTCTACTGGAGCACCGACCGGATGGGCTATGCGCTCTCGGGGCCGCAGACCGAGCCGAAGCTGCGCGCGATCGCGCTCGACGTGTGCGGCGCGCTGGGCGGCAAGCCCGGGCAGTGGTGATCGGCGAGGGTGGGGGCCATGCCTGTGCGCACCGAATTGCATAACGGAGCGAGCCGATGAGCGGCACCACGCGAGCGTTGCCGCCCGGCATCGACGACGCCCGCTTCGAACGCGCGCTCGAAGCGTTCGAAGCGATCGTCGGTGCGCCGAATGTGTGCCGCGGCGGCGCGTCGCTCGACCCCTATCTCGATCCGTTCGTGCCGCTCGCCGATGCGCATGCATTCGCGCCATCCGCGGCCATCCTCCCGGCGAGCGTCGAGGAGATTCGCGCCATCCTGCGGGTCGCGAACGAGACCCGCATGCCGCTCTGGACCGTTTCCACGGGCCGCAATTTCGCCTACGGCGGTGCCGCGCCGCGTCTTCCGGGCTCGGTCGTGCTCGACCTGCAGCGCATGAACCGCATCCTCGAGGTTGACGAACGGCTCGCATGGGCGCGCGTCGAGCCCGGCGTGAGCTACTTCGACCTGCACGCGCACCTGCGCGAGCAGCACGTGCGCCTGTGGGTCGATCCGCCGGCGGCCGGCTGGGGCAGCGTGATCGGCAATACGCTCGAGCGCGGCTTCGGCACGACGGCCTACGGCGACCACGCGGCGGCGCAATGCGGAATGGAGGTCGTGCTTGCCAATGGCGACGTGGTGCGCACCGGCATGGGCGCGATCGAGACTGGCACGGCCTGGCACCTCTACAAGAGCGGCTACGGCCCCTCGTTCGATGCGCTCTTCACGCAGTCGAACTACGGCGTGGTCACGAAGATGGGGCTCTGGCTGATGCCAGCGCCACCCGCGTTCGTGATCGGCGAGATCCAGGTCGAGCGCGAGGACGATCTCGGCGTCCTCGTCGATACGCTGCGCGTGCTGCAGCTCGACGGCACGATTGCCCAGCACGCGGTGATCGAAGGCGTGATCCGGCGCGCGGCCAGCCTCGCACCGCGCTCGCGCTGGTACGAGGGTGATGGCCCGATGCCGGAGGCCGCGGTCGCCGCGATGCAGCGCGAGCTCGGCGTGGGCCGATGGAACCTGCACTACGCGCTCTACGGGGCGCCCGAGGTGATCGACGCGCAGCGTCGCATCGTCGAGCGCGCTTTTGCCGCCGTGCCCGGTGCGCGTTTCACCGCGCAGCGCTACGAGGAAGGCGACGAGCCGAAGGGCGGCGGCGATCGCAATCTCGCCGGCATTCCGACGATGAGCGCCTTTCGCATGCTCGACTGGCGCGGCGGCGAGGGCGCACACGTGGACTTCTCGCCGCTGTGTCCCGCCGACGGCCGCGACGCGCTGCGCCAGTACGCGCTCGTCAAGGCGCGCGCGGCCGAATACGGGTTCGACTACTACGGCGGCTTCACGGCGGCGGGGCGCTGCCTGCATCATGTGTTCGCGGCGATCTTCGCACGCGAGCGCCGCGCCGACGCCGCCCGCGCGGGCGATCTGCTGCGCGCGCTGATGAGCGACGCGGGCGCGGCCGGCTACGGCGTGTACCGCTCGCATCTGCTCTACATGGACTACGCTGCGGTGCAGTACGGCTTCAACGACGGCGCGTTGCTGCGCCTCGCGCAGACCGTGAAAGATGCGCTCGATGCGCAAGGCGTGCTTTCGCCGGGCAAGCAGGGCATCTGGCCCGCGGCCTGGCGTGCGCAGCGCGGCTACACCTGAAAATCTCGCGAATGCGGGCGGAGGAAGCGATGAACCGGCGGGGCTTTCTATGCGATACGGGCGCTGTGGCGCTCGGCGCGGCGTGGCGCGCGGATCCGCTCGCATTCGCGCTTGCGCTTTGCGGACCAAGGGCGCGCGCAGGCACGGCGTTGGGCGCGGCGAGCGCCGTGGTGTTCGATCCGGCGCTGGCCGAAGGCCGCTCGCTCGCGCGCCAGGCGGCGAGTGCGGGATGTATCGCGTGGGCCGTGGGCGATCGAGCGGGCGATGGCGTGGGCGTTGGCGTTGGCGTCGAAGGCGACATCGGCGGCCTCTGGCATGCGCAGCTATCGCGGCAGCTGGCGCCCGGCGCCACCCTGATCGGATCGCTGCGTCCTTCCGATCGTTTCGTGCTCGCGCGCCTCGCAGCAACACGGCACGTGACGCTGCGCGACTTTGCCTCGGCGGGCCATGCCACGCCGGTTAAAAGCGATAGTCGGGGTTGCGCGTATCGAACGTGAGCGAGTCGAAGGCTTTGGGTTCGATGTGCTCGATCACGATGTCCTCGACGAGACGGCCGGCGCCGTCGTACGACTGCACCGTGCGGAACCACGGATGCCGCAGATCGAGGCCGAGCGTCTCGCGGCTCGCCGGCAAGCCCTGCGCACCGGGCGGCGCGTCCCACGTGAACGTGACGACGCGCACGCCGTCACGCGTTTCGACGCCGATGTGCGAGGGCCGCGCTGCACTTGTTTCGGCGAGCCGCGGATAGTCGTCTAGAAAGCGCTTCGCGATCGCTTCGGTGCCGAGTTCGGTGAGCCGATGGTGCGATTGCGAGCGCGCGAACGTGCTGTCGAGCCGCGTCCACATCGACACCACGCCAAGGAAACCGCCCATGTGGCCGTACATTTCGTCGCCGTGGTGCGTGGCGTCGTAGAGCACTTCCTGGCCCGCGTGCGCGCCGTCGCGCAGCCAGCGCGCGTAGAGCCGCAGCGGATCATGCGCGATGCGCACGAGCAGATGGTCGGCCGTCGCGGGCCAGTGTCCGTCGATGCGCTCGCGATGCAGCATCGTGAATTCGCACGAAGCGTAGCCGTTCGGCCCTGCTGCGATATAGCGTGCGAGCGTGTCCGGGGCGAGCGACTCGAAGAGGGCGACGAGCTGCGCGTCGTCGAGCTGCGCGAGCATGTCGGCGCGCGCGGCGCGCTGGAGCCATAGCACCTGCTCTTCGGGAGGGAGTGCGCCTACGCCGGATGGGGGCGTTTCGACTCCCGTCGCTGCGCGGCAAGCGCTCGCCAACACCACGCTCAGTGCGGCAAACACCGCGACGAAACGGGCGACGATGGCCACGGCGCGCACGCGCACCTGCCAGCGCGATGCGTAGCATCGGCGAATCGCGACAGGCGTCGGTCGAGACGTCATCAACGGGCCCTCCACGGTGCGTCGATGTTGGCGGGTGGCGCGCGTGTGCCCTGTTCGTGCCGCGCGCGCCGACACCGCATGAACGTCTTACGTTTGCGATTTCTTCCCGGTTTTCGCAATTTCCTCATTGCGCAGCTCGCGGCGCAGGATCTTGCCGATGTTCGATTGGGGCAGCGAATCGCGGAACTCCACGAGGCGCGGCACCTTGTAGCCTGTGAGCTGCTGGCGGCAGAACTGGATCAGCGCGTCTTCGGTGAGAGCGGGATCGCGTCTGACGACGAACACCTTCACGCGTTCACCCTGCACGGGATCGGGCACGCCGATCGCCGCCACTTCGCGCACACCGGGATGCATCGCCACCACGTCCTCGATCTCGTTCGGATACACGTTGAAGCCGGAGACGAGGATCATGTCCTTCTTGCGGTCGATCAGGCGGATAAAGCCGCGTGCGTCCATGATGCCGATGTCGCCGGTCGCGAGCCATCCGTCCACGAACACCTTCGCCGTTTCGTCGGGGCGGTTCCAGTAGCCCCTCATCACCTGCGGCCCCTTCACGCAAAGCTCGCCCGCCTCGCCTATGTTCGCCCACGTGCCGTCGTCCTTGCGAAAGCGTACCTGAGTGGAGGGCGCGGGCAGGCCGATCGAGCCTTCCGGGCAGGCCTGATTTGCCGCCAGATGCTCGAGATCGACGGGATTCATCGAGACGATCGGCGAGCATTCGGTGAGCCCATAGCCTTCCACGATCGACTTGCCCGTCACCGCCCTGAAACGGTCGGCGACGGCCTTCTGCATGGCCATGCCGCCCGCCATCGCGAGCTTGAGGCCCGAGAAGTCACGCTGGCGGAATTCCTCGTTGTCGAGCAGCGCGCTATAGAGCGTGTTGACCGCGCTGACGCAGCTGAACGTCTCGTGGCGCAGCAGCTTCATGACGCGTGGCACGTCGCGCGGATTGGCGATGAGGATGTTGCGCCCGCCAAGCGCCATGAAGATCAGCGCGTTGATGGCAAGCGCATAGATGTGATAGAGCGGCAACGGCGTGAGCACGGTCTCGGCGGTCGCTTCGAGCTGTTTGCCCAACCAGGCTTTCGCTTGCAGCACGTTCGCGAGCACGGTGCCGTGCGTGAGCATCGCACCCTTGGCGACGCCCGTGGTGCCGCCGGTGTACTGGAGAAAGGCGAGGTCGTCGGCGTGCGTCGCCACGGGCGCGTGGGGTGCGCGCGCGCCTTGCGCGAGCACATCGACGAGACGCATCGCATGCGGCAGCCGGTAGGGCGGCACCATCTTTTTCACGTGGCGCAGCATGAAATTGATGAAGCGGCCCTTGAGATTGAGGCCTTCGCCGAGCAGGTCGCCGAGCGCCGTCACGACGACGCGTTGCACCTGCGTGCCGGGCAGCGCCGCTTCGAGCGTAGCCGCGAAGTTCTCGAGCACGACGATGGTTTGCGCGCCGCTGTCCTTCAACTGATGCACAAGCTCGCGCACGGTATAGAGCGGATTGACGTTGACGACCACCGCGCCGGCCTTCAGCGCACCGAAGAGGGCGACGGGATATTGCAGCGTGTTGGGCAGCATGATCGCGACGCGCTCGCCCGGCTGCACGCCCGCGCCTTGCAGCCAGGACGCGAACGCAGTGGCCTTGCGGGCGAGCGCGCCGTAGGTCATCGGCGAGCCGGCGCTCACGTAGGCGACGCGCTCGCGAAAACGCGCAGTGCAATCGTCGAAGAAGTGCGTGAGCGAGGCGTACTGGCCCGCGTCGATCTCATGCGGCACGCCGGGCGGGTACGAGGCGTACCAGATGCCGTCGGTGTTGGGGGCAGCCGGCTGAGGTGCGGCTGGTTGAGCTGCTGCCGGCTGAGACGGGGCGACCTCCGATGCGGCCATCCGAGGCGTGTCCGGCCGAGGTAGGGCCGATTCGGGCGCGGCGGGCTCTGGCGCGGCCGCCAGTTGCGCGGCACTTTCCGCGGGGCTTGCCGGATCAGGACGGGGCGTTTCGCTCATGCTGGGTCTCCGGACGGTGTGGCGACGAGCGCCAGTGCGTGTCACCTTCATCATGCAATGCGGTGCGCACGACCGGCAGCGGGTGTAACCCGGTACGCGCAGCGTCGAGAGAGCGCCCGGCGGGCGCAAAAAAGCCGTGCGGGCGAACCCGGCACGGCCTCCTTTACACGCTTGCACACTTACACGGCTATGCGTCGCGGCGTTGCGGGGCCGCCGCGCGCCGCGTTTCAGACGCTCGACACCTGCTTGGCGGTCTGCGTCATGTCGATGCCGCGACGCTCGCGGCTGAACGGGATCAGCACGGCGATGACGACGGCCACCGTGCCCGCGACGATCGCCATGGCCATCGCATAGTTCTGGTCGTGCGTTTCGGCGAGCGATGCCTGCAGCGTGGCGTTCACCGAGGCGAACAGATTGCCGAGCTGGTAGACGAGACCCGGGAAGGTTGCGCGCACTTCGTCTGGCGAGATCTCGTTCAGGTGCACGGGGATCACGCCCCACGCGCCTTGCACGGAAATCTGCATGAGGAACGCGCCGAGCGCGAGCAGCACCGGGCCCTGCGAGAACGCCCACAGCGGCAGCACAGGCAGCGCGATCAGCGCGGCGATGCAGATCGCCTTGCGGCGGCCGATTTTTTCGGAAACGGAGCCAAAGAACAGGCCGCCCACGATCGCGCCGATATTGAGCACGATGGTGATGAGAGAAACCGTATGCGGGTCGAAGTGATGCTGTTCACGCAGGAAGGTCGGATACAGGTCTTGCGTGCCGTGCGAGAAGAAGTTGAACGCCGTCATCAGCACGATGGCGTACACCGAGAGCACCCAGTTGTGCTTGAGCGTGGAGAGCAGGCTCGGACGAGGGCGCTTTTCCATCTCCTTCCACGCTGGCGATTCGGGCACGTGCGTACGCACGTAGAGCACGAGCAGCGCGGGCAGCACGCCGATAAAGAACATGCCGCGCCAGCCGACGTACTGATACAGCAGGCCGAACACGACCGAGGCGAGCAGAAAGCCGCTCGGATAGCCCGCCTGCAGCAGGCCGGAAACGATACCGCGCGACTTGGGCGGAATGGTTTCCATCGTCAGCGCGGAACCCACGCCCCATTCGCCGCCCATCGCGACGCCGAACAGCGCGCGCAGCACGATGAAGGTCGCGAGGTTAGGCGAGAAGCCGGTGAGCAGTTCGAGCACCGAATAGCACGCGATGTTGATCATCAGCGTGGGGCGGCGGCCATATTTGTCGGCGAGTCGCCCGAATATCAGCGCGCCGATCGGCCGCATGGCGAGCGTCAGCGTAATGGCAAAAGCCACTGCCGGAATTTTGGTATTGAATTCGGTGGCGATATCTTTCAGAACGAAAACCATCAGAAAGAAATCGAAAGCGTCGAGCGTCCATCCCAGGTAGGCTGCGATCGTGACGTTCTTTTGTTCCCGCGTCCAGCTCATGTTGATTGTTCTCCTGTGAAACCGGTGCGATGCCATGTCTCCCGGCATTGCGTCGTGTGGCTAGATTGCCCCCCCGCAACGGGCTTGGCGCCAGTGTACGCCCGGCATTAAACATTTGCGTGATTGTCTGGCGCAACTCGTACTAATCCCTGGAGATATTCACCATGAGAGAAGGCAGTTTGTCTAAATTGAAATTTAAATGTAATTTAAGTGAAGGCTAATTAATAGATTGGGAGGCCGAAGGTAAAAGTTCGGGCAATACGCAGGTTCGTTTTCATTCGGATTTGCTTGTTCGCGTTGGCGTTCGTCAGATAGCGGATGCCGACGATCAGCAACGCCGTAAAGCACGACCGAACTTTGAGCGAAGCTGTGCTGGCAGACCAGCGTCAGCGCGAGGCGGCCAACGGCCGATGCGATCTGGGTGCCGGACGGGGGCGATGATCGACGCGTGGCAGAAACCCGGAAAACGCGCTGCGTCGTGTGATTGCAACGGTTGCGTGTGAAACGAACTGGCTGCGCGCACGGTTCGCGACATACCCGGCGCGCATGCGCACGCACTGGAAAGCACAAAATTATTTTATGAACGAGCGTGCTTTTCCTTATTTACCTCGTTGAATAGCGCCGCTAGAATCGGTGGCATCTCATTGAGTTCCGCACTGCGGAACTTCAGCCGGTCGACAGACATCAAGGAGACGACGCATGCGGGTGAGGGACATGTTCGAACTGGGCGGCCAGGTTGCGCTCATCACAGGCGGTTCGCGCGGGCTTGGCCTGCAGATGGCGCAGGCGCTGGGCGAAATGGGCTGCCATGTCGTCATCACCGCCCGCAAGGCGGAAGAGCTGGCCCAGGCGGCGGCCCAGCTACGGGAGCTCGGCATCGAGACGACGACTGTCGTGAGCGACCTGCAGCGCCCCGAGGCCGCGACTGCGCTCGTGAGCGAGACGCTGGCGGCCCGCGGCCAGATCGACATTCTCGTGAACAACGCGGGCGCCACGTGGGGCGCGCCCGCCGAGGACTATCCCGACGAGGCATGGCACAAGGTCATGAACCTGAACGTGAACGCGCCGTTTTTTCTCGCGCGTGAAGTGGGCAAGCGCAGCATGATCCCGCGCAAGCGCGGCAAGATCATCAACGTTGCTTCGATCGCCGGCCTCAAGGGCTCGCTCGGGCCGATGCAGACCATCGCGTACAACACATCGAAGGCGGCGGCCATCAATTTCACGCGCGCGCTGGCCGCCGAATGGGGCAAGTACCACATCAACGTGAACGCGATCTGCCCGGGCTTCTTTCCGTCGAAGATGTCGGCCGGCCTGCTCGACAAGATGGGGCAAGCCGTGATCGATCACACGCCGCTGCATCGCCTCGGCGACGACGACGATCTCAAGGGCGCCGTGGTGTTTCTCGCGAGCCAGGCGGCGCGCCATGTGACAGGCCAGTATCTCGCTGTCGACGGCGGCGCGAGCGTCGTCTGATCCTGCGTGGCGGACGGCGCGCGCCTTGCGGCGCCAGGCCGTCCGCAACGATTGCATGGCACGCGGGGCCGGCCGGCCCAGTGCGGCTGGCGGCCGCGTGCTTCACGAATTTCATGAGATACATGAGACGGAGCCCGCCATGTCCACGTCTGTCCCGACGATTTCCGCCACTGCGCCATCATCGTCGCCGCGCGCGGCCTCGCCGCACTGGCCCGCGCATCTTTCGCCGCATCTGAGCATCCCGCACACGAACCTCTTCTACAACGCCGAGGTTTCGGCGGCGCGTTATCCCGACAAGCCGTTCCTCATCTTCTACGACACGCCCGTTACGTTCTCGCAGTTCAAGGACGAGGCGGAGCGCGTGGCCGGCTACCTGCAGCAGGAATGCGGCGTGAAGGCCGGAGACCGCGTGCTGCTCTATATGCAGAACAGCCCGCAGTGGGTCATTGCCTACTACGGCATCCTGCGCGCCAATGCCGTGGTCGTGCCGGTCAATCCGATGAACCTCACCGAGGAGCTCGCGCATTATGTGGACGACAGCGGCGCGACCACGGCTTTCGTCGCGCAGGATCTCTACACGCGCATTGCTCCGCTCGTGCGGGAGGGGGAAGGCGAGGGCCTGAAACATCTGCTCGTGGCGACCTACAGCGATTATCTCAAGTGCGAGCCTTTTTCGCCGCCGCCCGAATTCGTGAGCGCGCCGCGCTGCGTGGATGGGCCCGGCGTCGCGCATTGGGCCGACATGCTCGAGGCGCGCCGTTCGCCCGGCCCATTGACCGCAGGCCCCGACGACCTCTGCGTGATGCCGTACACCTCGGGCACGACGGGCAAGCCGAAGGGGTGCATGCATACGCACCGCAGCGTGATGTGCACGGCCGTGGGCGGTTGCAACTGGTTCGGCAGTAATCAGGATGCCGTACAACTTTCGGTGCTGCCGCTCTTTCACGTGACCGGCATGCAGGGCGGCATGAACAGCGCGCTCTACAACGGCTCGACCGTGGTGCTGCTGCCGCGCTGGGACCGCGACGCCGCGGCGCGCGCAATCGAGCATTACCGCATCAACGGCTGGCAGGCGATCTCGACGATGGTCGTGGACTTCATATCGAATCCGCGCATTCACGAATACGATCTGTCGAGCCTCGCGTGGATGCGCGGCGGTGGCGCGACGATGCCCGACGCGGTGGTGAAGAAGCTCAAGGATTTGACCGGGCTCGACTTCGTCGAGGGCTACGGGATGTCCGAGACCATGGCCGGCACGCACATCAATCCTCCGCAGCGGCCGAAGCCGCAGTGCCTCGGCATTCCGGTGTTCGACGTCGATTCGCGCGTGGTCGATCCGATCACGCTCGCGGAGGTGCCCGAGGGTGAATCGGGCGAGTTGATCATGCATGCGCCGCAGGTGATGCAGGGCTACTGGCGCAACCCGGAGGCGACGCGCGAAGCGTTCATCGAGCGCGACGGCAAGCGTTTCCTGCGCACGGGCGACCTCGTGCGCCGCGACGCGGAAGGCTATTACTTCATGACCGATAGGCTCAAGCGCATGATCAATGCGTCGGGGTTCAAGGTCTGGCCGGCCGAAGTCGAGGCGCTGATGTACCGGCATCCGGCAATCAAGGAGGTGTGCATCATCGGCACCCAGGACGTGCGCCGCGGCGAAACCGTGAAGGCGGTCGTCGTGCTCGATCCGAAGCAGGCAGGCAGCGTGAACGAGGACGATATCGTTGCCTGGGCGCACGAGAACATGGCGGCGTACAAGGCGCCGCGCATCGTACAGTTTGTCGAGGCCCTGCCGAAGTCGGGCAGCGGCAAGATTCTCTGGCGCAAGCTGCAGGAAGAAGAGGCCGAGGCTCGGGGCAATACCTGAACGGTTCGCGCTGACCCACCATCTTTCAATTTCAAGTCCGTCTGGATGGGGCCCTTGCGCGCACCTGTCCAGACGGATTTCGTCTTCTAGCCGCTGTTTCTGCGCCCGTGTGCGTCAGGCACCGGCGAGCGCGGGCAAGCCACCTTCGCGCCAATCCTGTTGCGCGCCGGCCGCCATGGCTGGCCATTCCTTCGTCGTGCTGCGCTGAGCGGGCAGGGCCTGCGGCCATTCTTCCGGCGCCTGAGCGCGCTTGCGCGCGAGGATCGCCTCGCACAGAAACTCCATGCTGTAGGCCTTCAGCAGATGCGGATGATGCGCGTCGATATAAGCCGCCACGCGCGCGTGCTCACCGGCGATCGATGCGAGCGAATAGAGCGTGCGCGCGTCCCAGCGAAAACGCAGGCCCAGTTCGGCAAACGACGTGTTGAACGCGCACAGCTGCGCTTCGAGTTGACGGTCGTGTTCGGCGGTCGGATGGCTCATGGCTGTCTCCAGTCGATTCGAGTGACGTGAACCAAGCGTAGGAGCGCCGATGAATAAACGATAGTTAAAGTTTCTTGCGATAAGCATAGAAAACTCTTTATGTATTCGTCCTGGCTGTCGACGTGCCACATCTGCGCGTAAACCCCGCTTAGTCATACCTGTCGCACTGATATATTGTATTGGAAATATGAAATTTCCCAGCAGTGCCGGCTAAACAGAACATTGGAGACAGACGACCGATGTCCGCCGAAAGACTCGACGCCGAGGCGTCCCTGGTCACCTTGACGCTTGAGCCGATCAACGCGAGCGTTTCGCTGCGCGATCAGGCCTACGCAAAGCTCAAGCAGGCCATTGCCGAAACCGACATCTACCGCTCGCGAGACGAGATCCGGCTCGACGAGAAGGAGTTGACCGAGAAGCTCGGCGTGAGCCGTACGCCCGTGCGCGAGGCGATGACATTGCTGGAACAGGAGGGGTTTCTGCGCACCGTGCCGCGGCGCGGCGTCTACATCCTGCGCAAGACGCGCAAGGAGATCGTGGAGATGATCTATATGTGGGCGGCGCTCGAAAGCATCGCGGCGCGGCTTGCCACACAGCGCGCCTCGGACGCGGACATCGCGGGCCTGCGGCACATGTTCGCGAGCTTCGGCGACACGACGCCCTCGGAACACATCGAGGAATACTCGGAAGCGAACATCATGTTCCACCAGTCGCTGGTCGAGCTTTCGAAGTCGCCCATCATCGTCGACACCATCAAGAACATCTTCATGCATGTGCGTGCGATCCGACGCATGACGATCGCGCAGAGCGATCGTGCGTCGCGCTCGATCGTGGATCACATGCGCATCATCGAGGCGCTCGAGGCGCGCGACACCGAACGTGTCGAGCAGCTCGTGCGGCAGCACTCGATCGAACTCGCGCTATTCGTCGAAGCGAACTGCGACTTTCTCGACTGAGGGAAGGGCGCCGCGAGTCGAGGCGGCAATGCATATCGCCATGGCGCATCAACAAGGCGCATCGAGACGCTTTT
>Ga0335083_10005460_pt1 | contig 16026 bp, 13 predicted proteins | sample Lox_Sample_42_FD_206716 | JGI IMG/M metagenome (GOLD analysis project Ga0335083, IMG submission 206716) | Soil microbial communities from Loxahatchee National Wildlife Refuge, Florida, United States - Lox_Sample_4.2 | ecosystem: Environmental > Terrestrial > Soil > Wetlands | place: USA... | reverse complement strand
AGAAGCGCCTTCCGACGACACGCCGAGCGGCGATTACAACCCGCACTGAGCGTGGCGCACCGACCGGCGCGGGTCCGACGGCCGGCGCCGTCCAGCGCACGCCCGGGTGAAAACTGCGCCGCTTTCACCGCAACCGGCTCGATCTCACGTGAGCGCCGCTATTCGGCCGCGAGCCACTCAAGCACCGGAATAGTCGCCGGCAGAAGCGGAGAGACTTCGGCAGGCAGCGACTGCCAGACAAAAGCCTGGCCTTCACGCCCGTGCGGCTCTCCGGTCCAATGCGTCACCTTGCAGAAGTAAAGGCGCACGTATGCATGCGGGTAGTCGTGCTCGAGCGTGTGCCATAGGTGGCTCGCCGTCACCTCGATTCCCAATTCCTCGCGCAGTTCACGCGCCAGCGCCGCCTCGATCGATTCGCCCCGCTCCAGCTTACCGCCCGGAAATTCCCAATAGCCCTCATAAGGCTTGCCGGCCGGCCGCTGTGCGAGCAGATAGCGCCCGTCCGGCTGCACCAGCACGCCCACGGCCACTTCCGTGACCTTGCGCCCTTGAGAGTTAGTGGCGCAAACGTCGTTCGTCGCGCCCGTCATGCCAGCGACTTCCGGCCGGACCAGTCGCGCGCGAATTGCCACGCCACACGCCCCGAGCGCGAACCGCGCTCCAGTGCCCAGACAAGCGCATCGCCGCGGGCCGATTCGATCTCCGCCGCGTCGCAGCCGAAATGCTGCAGCCAGTGGCCGACGATCGTCAGATAGTCGTCCTGCTTGAACGGATAGAAGCTGACCCACAACCCAAAGCGTTCGGACAGCGAGATCTTTTCTTCCACCACCTCGCCCGGATGAATCTCGCCATCGGGCATGTGCCTGTACGTCTCGTTGTCGCTCATGTACTCGGGCAGCAGATGGCGCCGGTTCGACGTCGCGTAGATCAGCACGTTGTCGGACTGCACGGCCACCGAGCCGTCGAGCGCGACTTTCAGCGCCTTGTAACCCGATTCGCCTTCTTCGAACGAGAGGTCGTCGCAGAACACGATGAAGCGCTCCGGACGTTGCGAGGTCAGCTCGACGATGTCGCCCAGATCGTGCAGATCGTCCTTGTCCACTTCGATCAGCCGCAGTCCGTCTTTCGCATATGCGTTCAGACAGGCCTTGATCAACGACGACTTGCCGGTGCCACGTGCGCCCGTCAGCAGCACATTGTTGGCCGGCTGTTTGCGCACGAACTGACGCGTGTTCTGCTCGATCAGGCCTTTCTGGCGGTCGATATTCTGCAGGTCGTCAAGCGTAATGTCCGAGATGGCCGGCACCGGTTGCAGATAGCCGCGCCCCTGGCGTTTGCGCCAACGGAAAGCGACCGCAGCGGACCAGTCGACCTCCGGCGTCGCGGGCGGAAGCACCGCTTCCAGACGGCCGAGCAAGGCCTCGGCGCGAGTCAAAAACTGTTCGAGTTTGTCCATGGCGAAGAAATGTGCGCTGATCGGATACGGCTCAGGAACGATAGTCAGCGTTGATGCTCACGTAGTCGTGCGATAGGTCGCACGTCCAGATCGTGGCCTGCGCATCGCCACGCCCCAGCACGACGCGGATCGCAATCTCCGCCTTTTTCATCACGCGCTGCCCGTCTTCTTCGCGATACTCCGGGTTGCGGCCGCCCGCTTTCGCCACCAGCACGTCGTCCAGGTAAAGGTCGATCTTGCCGACGTCGAGATCGCTCACGCCCGCGTAGCCGATCGCCGCGAGAATGCGGCCGAGATTCGGATCCGACGCGTAGAAAGCCGTCTTGACCAGCGGCGAATGGCCGATCGCATAAGCAATCTGGCGGCACTCTGCGACGTTCGCACCGCCCTCCACCTGCACCGTCATGAACTTGGTCGCCCCTTCGCCGTCACGCACGATCAACTGTGCGAGCGTCTGCGCGACTTCGGTCACCGCATCGCACAGAGCAGCGTAGGCGGGCGAATCGGTGGACGTAACCGCCGGCAGGCTCGACTTGCCCGACGCGATCAAGATGAACGAGTCGTTGGTCGACGTATCGCCGTCGATCGTAATGCAGTTGAACGAGCGGTCAGCAACATGCTTGACCAGCGCATCCAGCACCGGCTGCGACACAGCCGCGTCGAACGCGAGGAAGCCGAGCATGGTCGCCATGTTCGGCTTGATCATGCCTGCGCCCTTGCTGATGCCGGTCAGCGTAACCGTATGGCCGTCAATCGTCACCTGACGCGACGCCGCTTTCGGCAGCGTGTCGGTCGTCATGATGGCCTGCGCAGCGTCATACCAGTGCGCTGCCTGACGGTTCGCCAGCGCGGCCGGCAGACCGGCCTTCAGGCGGTCGACGGGCAGCGGTTCGAGAATCACGCCGGTCGAGAACGGCAGCACCTGCTCCGGCGCGATTTCAGCCAGCCGGGCGAGCTCGGCGCAGGTTTCGCGCGCGTGCGCGAGGCCGGGTTCGCCGGTGCCCGCGTTCGCGTTGCCCGTGTTCACGACCAGCGCGCGAATACCTTTGCCGCCCGCGCGCACGCGTTCGAGATGCTCACGGCAGACCGTGACGGGCGCCGCGCAAAAACGGTTGGATGTAAACACGCCCGCCACCGTCGCACCTTCTTCGACGGAGATGACGAGCACGTCCTTGCGGTTCGGCTTGCGGATATTCGCCTCCGCCCAGCCTAGCGTAACGCCGGCGACGGGGTGAAGTTGGGCGGGATCGATCGAGGGGAAATTGACAGCCATGGTCGCGACCTGTCGAAGTTGAAAACGCCGGCATGAAGCCGGCATCTGGAAGTCACAAGAGGTAGTTCCGGCGCGGGCCGGACCACCGCGAAGTCACCAGCGAGGCGCTGGATGAAACAACGCGGCGCGCTTGACGCGCGCCGCCTTCAAACTTTAAACGATCTTGCCGTGGCACTGCTTGTACTTCTTGCCGCTGCCGCACGGACACGGGTCATTGCGGCCCACCTTCGGCACGCCGTCGCCCGGCAGCTCAGCAGGCGCGTGGGCGCCGTGGCTCATCGCGTCGCCGATCATCGCGGCTGTCGCCGCCTCAGCCGCAACCGGCGCGGCTGCTTCGGCGAATTCAGCATGGCGGAACTCGACGTTCTCGAGATGACTACCCTGCTCCTCGTACGCCTCGGCAGCCTCCTCCAGTTGTTCGGCCGACTGGATCTGGACATTCATCACAAAGCGGGTGACATCCAGCTTCACGGAATCGAGCATCGCGGCAAACAACTCGAATGCTTCGCGCTTGTATTCCTGCTTCGGATTCTTCTGCGCGTAGCCGCGCAAATGGATGCCCTGGCGCAGATGATCGAGCGCGGCGAGATGCTCGCGCCAGCTACGATCCAGCGTCTGCAGCATGATCGAGCGTTCAAACGTGCTGAACTGTTCGCGGCCGACTTGCGCGACCTTCGCTTCATACGCTTCGTCCGCGGCGGCGATCACCGCTTCGCGAATGTCATCGGCATTGATCGACGACGATTCGTTGATCATTTCCTGGATCGCGAGATCGAGCTGCCACTCGTTGCGCAGCACTTCCTCCAGCTCGGGCACGTCCCACTGCTCTTCGATGCTGCCCGCCGGCACGAACTCGTGGACGATGTCGGTAACGACACCATGACGCATCGCGCCGATGGTTTCGGTGATGTCATGCGCTTCGAGCAATTCGTTGCGCTGCTGATAGATCACCTTGCGCTGATCGTTCGACACATCGTCGTATTCGAGCAATTGCTTGCGAATGTCGAAGTTGCGGGCCTCAACCTTGCGCTGCGCCGATTCGATCGAGCGCGTGACGATGCCCGCCTCGATCGCCTCGCCTTCGGGCATCTTCAGGCGTTCCATGATCGCGCGCACGCGGTCGCCCGCGAAGATGCGCAGCAGCGGATCCTCCAGCGACAGATAGAAACGCGACGAACCCGGGTCGCCCTGACGGCCGGCGCGGCCGCGCAACTGGTTGTCGATCCGGCGCGATTCATGGCGCTCGGTACCGATGATGTGCAAGCCGCCCGCGGCCTTCACCTGATCGTGCAGTGCTTGCCATTCGTCGTGCAGCTTCTGGATGCGGCGCTGCTTTTCTTCGGCCGGGATGGCCGGGTCGGCTTCGATAAACGCGGCCTGCTTTTCGGCGTTGCCGCCGAGCACGATGTCGGTACCTCGGCCGGCCATGTTGGTCGCGATCGTCACGCGCTTCGGACGGCCGGCTTCAGCGACGATCTCGGCTTCGCGCGCGTGCTGCTTGGCATTCAGCACCTCATGCGGCAAGCCGGCTTGCTTGAGCAAGTGCGACAGCAGTTCCGAGTTTTCGATCGACGTCGTGCCGACGAGCACCGGCTGACCGCGCTCGTAGCATTCGCGGATGTCGCGGATCACGGCGTCGTAGCGTTCCTTCGCCGTCTTGTAGATCTGGTCCTGCTTGTCGATCCGCTTCGGTGGCCGGTTGGTCGGGATCACGACCGTTTCCAGCCCGTAGATCTCGTTGAATTCATACGCTTCGGTGTCGGCCGTGCCGGTCATGCCGGACAGCTTCGCGTACATGCGGAAGTAGTTCTGGAACGTGATCGACGCGAGCGTCTGGTTTTCGCTCTGGATCTTGACGTTTTCCTTCGCCTCGACAGCCTGGTGCAGGCCGTCCGACCAGCGGCGGCCGGACATCAGGCGGCCGGTGAATTCGTCGACGATCACCACTTCGCCGTTCTGCACGACGTAGTGCTGGTCCTTGTAGAACAGCGTGTGCGCGCGCAGCGCGGCGTACACGTGGTGCATCAGCGTGATGTTCTGCGGCGCGTACAGGCTCTCGCCTTCGCCGATCAGGCCCCACTCGGCGAGCAGACGCTCGGCCTTTTCGTGACCCGATTCCGTCAGGAACACCTGACGGCCCTTTTCGTCGAGGGTGTAGTCGCCCGGCTTTTCGACGCCGGTGCCATCGGCCTTTTCTTCGCCGATCTGGCGCTCGAGCAGCGGCGGCAGTGCGTTCATCCGCACGTAAAGCTCGGTATGGTCTTCGGCCTGGCCGGAGATGATCAGCGGCGTACGCGCTTCGTCGATCAGGATCGAGTCCACTTCGTCGACGACCGCGAAATTCAAGGCCCGCTGCACGCGCGCGTGGGTCTCGTAGACCATATTGTCGCGCAGGTAGTCGAAACCGAATTCGTTGTTCGTACCGTACGTGATGTCCGCGGCGTAAGCCTGCTGCTTCATGCCGTGATCCATCTGCGACAGATTGATGCCGACCGACAGACCGAGGAAGTTGTACAGGCGCCCCATCCACTCCGCGTCACGCTGGGCCAGGTAGTCGTTCACCGTCACGACGTGCACGCCGCGCCCGGATAGCGCGTTCAGGTAAGCCGCGAGCGTAGCGACGAGCGTCTTGCCTTCGCCGGTGCGCATTTCCGCTATCTTGCCGTAGTGCAGCACCATCCCGCCGATCAACTGCACGTCGAAGTGGCGCATTTTCAGGACACGCTTGCTGGCCTCGCGGCAGACCGCGAAGGCCTCCGGCAGCAGTTTGTCGAGCGACTCGCCACTCGCGACGCGCTGACGGAATTCACCCGTTTTGGCGCGCAGTTGATCGTCCGTCAATTGCTCGATCTGCGGCTCGAGCGCATTGATCGCCGTGACGGTCTTTTGATATTGCTTGACGAGCCGCTGATTGCGGCTGCCAAAAATCTTCTGTAGAAAACCGGTGGTCATCGGATCGGTGTCTGCGTCGCGGCTTCGGCTGGTTCACGGCATGCGGTCTGACCACATGCTGGCCCGGGGTCGGAAGTGCCTCGGCGGCTTAGTCCAAGAGTGAATTCGAATCGGGGATTTTAGCACGCGCCCCCGCGCGCGCTTGTGTCACAGGCGCGACGTAGAGCCGCCGAGCACGGCCGCAGCCGCCCCCCAACGGCGCCGGCCGGGAGCGCATCGCGCACGGTACAATCCCGGCGTGAGCGCGCGCTGGGTGTGCTCGCCTCGCTACTACCCTACATGAGCCGCTCACCGTCGTTTTCAAGGCCGCCGCCCAAGCAGTTCAACGCGCGCCGCCCGCAGCCGGTCGCCGAGGTGCTCAACCGCACCGATGCCTTTGCCGCGCTGCGCGCGGGCGTGGAGCAGGTCGCCGCGCTCGAGCGGGAGTTGCGCCAGTTGCTGCCGGATTATCTGGCCTCGAGTGTCGAACCGGGCTTTATCAAGGACGGTGTGCTGGCCCTCTTTGCCGCGCACAACGCGTTGGCGGCCCGCCTGCGGCATCTCGAGCCGCGTCTTTTGGCCGATTTGCAGCAGCGCGGCTGGGCGGTGAACGCGCTGAGGATCCGCGTGCGCCCGCAAGCGGTGAAGGAACCGCCGCGCATCAAGCAGGCACGCATGACGCCGGCCGGCGCCGACGCGTTGCACGCGCTGAGCGAGTCGCTCGCGCCTTCGCCGTTACAGGCGGCGCTCGCAAAGATGGCCGCCCGTCACCTGAAAAATCGCTAACCCAAAAAATAAGCGGCCCGTTCGGGCCGCTTATTTTTTGCATCGCAAGTGCGCGCGAGGCGCGCTCACGGAATCAGGCAAACGCCGTCTGCGTATCGTAGGCGAAACCGCGCGGGGCTTTCTGCGTGTCGTCGAAGGTGACGATTTCGTACGCATCCTCGTGCTTCAACAACTCGCGCAGTAACGCGTTGTTCAGCCCATGTCCCGATTTGTACGCCGTGTACGACGCCAGCAACGGATGGCCGACCACGTACAGATCGCCGATTGCGTCGAGCATCTTGTGCTTCACGAACTCGTCGTCATAGCGCAGGCCGTCGTTGTTCAGGATGCGGTACTCGTCGAGCGCAATCGCGTTGTCCATGCTGGCGCCACGCGCGAGGCCCAGTTCGCGCAACGTTTCTATTTCATGCGCGTAGCCGAACGTGCGTGCCCGCGCGATATCGCGCACGTACGACGTGTGCGCAAAATCGACTTCCAGTGCCTGGCCCGTCTTGTCGACCGCCGGATGACGGAAATCGATCGTGAACTTCAGCTTGAAGCCGAAAAACGGGTCGAGCCGCGCGAACTTGTCGCCGTCCCGGATTTCAACCGGCTTCTTGACCTTGATGAATTTCTTTGCCGCGTTCTGCTCTTCAATACCTGCCGACTGGATCAGGAACACGAACGACGCTGCGCTACCGTCCATGATCGGAATTTCTTCGGCGGTGACGTCGACATACAGGTTGTCGATGCCGAGTCCGGCGCAGGCGGACATCAGATGCTCTACCGTCGACACGCGTGCACCGTCTTTCTGCAGCACCGATGCGAGTCGCGTATCACCGATTGCCATCGCGGACGCAAGAATATCGACTGGCGTGGGCAAATCCACGCGCGAGAACACGATACCCGTGTCCGGAGCGGCTGGGCGGAGCGTCAAGTCGACCTTGCGGCCGGAGTGCAGACCGATGCCGACTGCCTTGACGATCGATTTAATAGTGCGCTGCTTCAACATGGTGATCTTCTATTCGATTGAAAATCCCAATCGGGACTTCTATTTCATAGCGCGCATTATACTCCATTACCCTAAGATGCGCTGTTGCGCGGAACGTATCAATGTGTTTCGCCACATTACCCAACGGGTAAAGCGTGACGGGCCGATGCCCGGAACGGAGGCGTTTCCGGTCATCAGCCCGCGTTACGGCTTGTCACATGAATGCCTGACTGCGGTTGCCTGGCACCACACAGCACCAGGATACGGCAGTTTGGCACGTCAGCGTCAACTCAACGTAGCGAGGATACTCCGTGCATCGCTGACTTCGAACTTGCCGGGTGCCTCGACGTGCAGCGCCTTGACCACGCCGTCGTCGACCACCATCGCGTAGCGCTGGGAACGAATCCCCATGCCGCGCGCCGACAAATCCTGCTCCAGACCGAGCGCCCGCGTGAAAGCCGCACTACCGTCCGCCATCATGCGCACCTTGCCCGAGGTGTGCAGATCACGTCCCCACGCGCCCATGACGAACGCGTCGTTGACGGACACGCACCAGATCTCGTCGATGCCGAGAGCGTGCAACTGCCCGGCGTACTCGACATAACCCGGCACATGTTTGGCCGAACAGGTCGGGGTGAACGCGCCCGGCAATCCGAAAATCACCACGCGCTTGCCCGCGGTCTGTTCACGCACGTCGAAGCTGTTCGGCCCGATCGTGCAGCCCGCGCGCTCGTCTTCGATCAATTCAAAGACGATTGCGTCGGGTAGCTTTTCACCCACCTTGATCATGCTCAGTCCTTCACATCGATGCGAAGCGTGCCCGCACGTTGTCGTGTTGCAGTGGATCTCGCGGTCGCGCTACTGCCCTCGCCTTGCGCCGCCTGCCGGCGACAGTCGCCCGTTCCGCTTCGCGAATCCGAAGAGGGCACCTGTCCTTGCCGCGTATCTGACGAAACGCTGCCTGCTCGGCCGCTCCACCCGCCACGCACGTGCATTCCCCTGCTGGCACCAGCAACGTGCCGCAGCGAAAGCCTTTTCGTGTGCGTCAGTCCGCCTGCTTGCGCAGGAATGCCGGGATGTCGTACGTGTCGACGCCCTTTTCCTGCAGCGCCTGCACGTGCGATGCCGCCGTGTCGCGCGAAGTGCGCCAGACTGCCGGCGTATCCAGCGCGCCGTAGTCTGCCGTGCTTGCGTGGTGTTGCGGAGCGTATGCGTGCTGCATTGCGCCAATCGGCTGATTGTCGGTGCCGGTGCGCAGCAGCGTCATCGGCGCCGACTGCTGCTTCTTCGCCACCCGGCCCAGACCCGTTGCCACCACCGTCACGCGCAGCGCGTCGCCCATGGCGTCGTCGTAGACCGCGCCAAAAATAACGGTAGCGTCTTCGGCAGCATAGCTCTTGATCGTGTTCATCACTTCGCGCGTTTCCGACAGACGCAGCGAACGGCTCGACGTGATGTTGACCAGCACGCCACGCGCACCCGACAGGTCCACGCCTTCCAGCAGCGGGCTTGCCACTGCCTGCTCGGCGGCCAGACGGGCGCGATCGACGCCGGCGACCGTCGCCGTGCCCATCATCGCCTTGCCCTGCTCGCCCATCACCGTTTTCACGTCTTCGAAGTCGACGTTCACCAGGCCGTCGACGTTGATGATTTCCGCGATCCCTGCGACCGCGTTGTTCAGAACGTCGTCGGCGCACTGGAAGCACCTGTCCATCTCGGCGTCATCGCCCATCACCTCGAACAGCTTGTCGTTCAGAACGACGATCAGCGAGTCGACGTGATCCTCCAGTTGCTGCGAGCCGGCTTCTGCCACGCGCATCCGCTTGCCGCCTTCGAATTCGAACGGCTTGCTGACGACGCCCACGGTCAGAATCCCCATTTCCTTGGCGATCTGCGCGACGACCGGAGCGGCGCCCGTGCCGGTGCCGCCGCCCATACCCGCGGTAATGAACACCATGTGCGCGCCAAGCAGTGCGTCGGCGATGCGCTCACGTGCTTCTTCTGCTGCTGCGCGGCCCATCTCCGGCTTGGCGCCTGCGCCGAGACCGGTGTTGCCGAGCTGGATCACCGCCGTAGCGCGCGAACGCGACAGCGCCTGCGCGTCCGTGTTCATCACGATGAAATCGACGCCTTGAACGCCTTTGTTGATCATGTGCTGAACAGCATTGCCGCCAGCCCCACCCACGCCGACCACCTTGATGATGGTGCCGTTGGTTTCGGTTTCCAGCATCTGGAATTCCATGTTGCCTCCGTCAAGATAAAAAATTGCCGCCACTCGGCCGTTATTCGGCAGGAGATCGGGCAACCTCCTGTCGCGCGCCAGCCGCCGGCACCGGCGCGTATTGCGTGATCTTTAGAAATTGCCCAGGAACCAGTCCTTCATCCTCGAGAAGACCTGGCCCATCGATCCTGATTGCACCGCCACTTTGCGGCCGCGCATCCGTTGCGAACGTCCTTCGACCAGCAGACCCATCGCCGTCGAGTAACGCGGATTGCGCACCACGTCAGCGAGGCCGCCGGCGTATTCCGGCACGCCGATCCGCACCGGCTTCAGGAAGATGTCCTCACCGAGCTCGACCATGCCGATCATCATCGACGCGCCGCCCGTGAGCACCACGCCGGAGCTCAGCAGCTCCTCGTAACCCGACTCGCGCACCACCTGTTGCACCAGCGAAAACAGTTCTTCGACGCGCGGTTCGATCACCGCCGCCAGCGCCTGGCGCGACAGCGTGCGCGGACCGCGCTCGCCGAGACCCGGCACTTCGATCATCTCGTCCGGATCGGCCAAGGCCTGCTTCGCGATGCCGTAGTCGACCTTGATGTCTTCCGCATCCGGCGTCGGCGTACGCAGCGCCATCGCGATGTCGCTCGTGATCTGGTCGCCAGCGATCGGAATCACCGCCGTATGACGGATCGCGCCCTCGCTGAAAATCGCGATGTCCGTCGTACCGCCGCCGACATCGACCAGCACCACGCCCAGCTCCTTCTCGTCTTCCGTCAGCACTGCCAGCGACGACGCCAGCGGCTGCAGGATCAGGTCGTTCACTTCGAGCCCGCAGCGGCGTACGCACTTGACGATGTTTTGCGCTGCGCTCACCGCGCCCGTGACGATATGCACCTTCACTTCGAGGCGGATGCCGCTCATGCCGATCGGCTCGCGCACGTCTTCCTGGCCGTCGATGATGAATTCCTGCGTCAGGATGTGCAGCACCTGCTGATCGGTCGGGATGTTGATCGCCTTGGCCGTCTCGATCACACGGGCGACGTCCGCCTGCGTCACCTCCTTTTCCTTGATCGCCACCATCCCGCTCGAATTGAAGCTGCGGATATGGCTGCCGGCAATCCCGGTGAATACGTTGGTGATCTTGCAGTCGGCCATCAGCTCGGCTTCCTCGAGCGCGCGCTGAATAGACTGCACGGTGGCTTCGATGTTCACCACCACGCCTTTCTTGAGCCCCTTCGATTCGCTCTGGCCGAGGCCGATCACCTCGTAGTGACCTTCGCCTTTCAGTTCGGCGGCGATAGCCACGACCTTCGACGTCCCAATGTCGAGGGCGACCAGCAGATCTTTGTAGTCTTTACTCATAGCGTGCTCATTGCGTGTGATGTTCCGTTACTTCTTGCCCTTGTCGGGTTCGGTGATGAAGCGCATCCCTGCTGCGCGAATCGCGAAACCGTTCGGATAGCGCAAGTCCGCATACTCGATATCCTTCCCCCAACGTTGCGTCACCGCTGCCCAGGCCGCCGTCAGTCGCCGGGTGCGATCGACCAGCGTCTGCTGATTGCGCTCGCGCCCCAGTTCCACCTGCATGCCGTTCGACAGCTTCACCGTCCATGCGTAACGCGGCGACAGCGTCACTTCTTCGGGCGTCGCGCCCAGCGGCGCAAACCATTTCTTGAAGTCGCGGTAGCGCGCGACGACTTCTTGCGCCGTGCCGTCGGGACCGTCAAAAGCGGGCAAATCGTCTTCGAGTTCGCCTTGGTTCGCGGTGAACAGTTCGCCGTCGACGCTCACCAGTTGATCGCTGCCCCACGTCCCGAGCGGTTTGTACTCCTCCAGCGTGACAGCCAGCGCATTCGGCCAGACCCGCCGCACGCTCGCGTGACGCACCCACGGCATCTGCTCGAAGGCCTGGCGCGCCGCGTCCAGATCGACGGTGAAAAAATTGCCCTTCAACCGGCCCACTACGCCGGCGCGTACCGTCGGCGAGTTGATGTGCTCGGTGTCGCCGTCGATGCGGATCTCGCGCAACGTAAAATTCGGCCGCTGGATCAGCCAGATTCCGCCTGCCGCCAGCAGCACGAGCACCAGCAACGCATGCAATGCGTTGGCGGCGAAATTGAGCTGGCGAACGTTGTTCCACATAACGATGACGTCAGTCCTTCAGCGTGAGCGCCAACACGCTCACGACCAGTTCCTTGTAACTGATGCCGACCGCCCGAGCCGCTTTCGGCGGCAGCGAGTGATCGGTCATGCCCGGTGCCGTATTCACTTCGAGGAAGTATGGGTTGCCTTGTGCATCCAGCATGAAATCGGCGCGGCCCCAGTCGGTGCAGCCGAGCACGTCGAACGCGCGGCGCGCCAGCGCCTTCAGGCGCGCTTCCTCGGCCGGCGCGACGCCGCACGGAATCAGGTACTGCGTGTCGTCGGCCACGTACTTCGCGTGATAGTCGTAGAACTCACCCGCCGGCACGATGCGGATCACCGGCAGATCCAGATCGCCGGCGATGCACGCGGTGTACTCGCCGCCGCCTTCGATGCTCTTTTCCACCACCACGATCTTGTCGAATTTCGCCGCTTCTTCGAGCGCGGCCGGCAGCGCGTCGGCGCTCTTCACCTTGATGACCGCGACGCTCGAACCTTCGCTCGCCGGCTTCACGAAGAGTGGCAAGCCGAGCTTCGCGACGATCTGCGCCGCACGCGCCGCGTAGTCGTCGCCGCGCATCACCGCTTCGAACGGCGGCGTCGGCACGCCCAGTTGCTGCCATACGAGCTTGGTGCGGAACTTGTCCAGACCGAGCGCCGAGCCCAGCACACCGCTGCCGGTGTAGCGAATGCCGTAGAAATCGAGCGCACCCTGAATCTGGCCGTTTTCGCCGTAGCCGCCATGCAGCGCGTTGAACGCACGCACAAAACCCTCTTCTTTCAACGCCGCGAGCTCACGCTCGGCGGGGTCGAACGGATGAGCGTCGATGCCGGCCTCGCACAGCCCTTGCAGCACGAGGCGGCCCGAGTTGAGCGACACTTCACGCTCGGCGGATTCACCGCCGAGCAGCACCGCCACTTTGCCGAACTGTGTTGGATCGATACCGCTCATTTCACACCTTCGTTTCCTGTGCGAGACGCCCCGGCACACCGCCGATCGAACCCGCGCCCATCGTGATCACCACATCGCCGTCGCGCACGACTGCAGCGAGCGCGTCCGGCACTTCATCCACCGTTTCGACAAACAGCGGCTCGGTCTTGCCCGCCACACGGATCGCGCGCGCGAGCGCCCGGCCATCGGCTGCGACGATCGGCGCTTCGCCCGCTGAATAGACTTCCGTCAACACCAGTGCGTCGACGGTCGACAGCACCTTCACAAAATCTTCGAAGCAATCGCGCGTGCGCGTGAAGCGGTGCGGCTGGAATGCCAGCACCAGACGCCGGCCAGGGAACGCGCCGCGTGCGGCTGCGATGGTCGCAGCCATTTCGACCGGGTGATGACCATAATCGTCGACGAGCGTGTAAGTGCCGCCGGGTTTGTCACCCGAGGCGACAGGCACTTCGCCGTAGCGCTGGAAGCGCCGGCCCACGCCGTTGAAATCGGCCAGCGCTCGCTGGATATCGGCATCTTTCACTTCGAGTTCAGTCGCGATGGCAATCGCAGCCAACGCGTTCTGCACGTTGTGCGTACCGGGCAGGTTCAGCACGATGTCGATCGGCGCGGCGTCTTCGCGCAGTGCCGTGAAGTGCATCTTGCCGTCGCGCGCCACCACGTTCACCGCGCGCACCTGCGCGTCCGGTGCAAAACCGTAGCGGATGATCGGCTTCGACACGAACGGCAGGATCTCCTTCACATTCGGATCGTCGACGCACAGCACTGCGATGCCGTAGAACGGCAGCCGGTGCGTGAACTCGATGAACGCCTGCTTGAGCCGCGCAAAGTCGTGGCCGTAGGTGTCCATGTGATCGGCGTCGATGTTCGTAATGACTTCGATCACCGGAAACAGATTCAGGAACGACGCGTCGGATTCGTCCGCTTCGGCGACGATGAAGTCCCCGGTGCCGAGGCGCGCATTCGCACCTGCGCTGATCAGCCGGCCGCCGATCACGAAGGTCGGATCGAGCCCGCCCGCGGCGAGCACGCTCGCCACCAGCGACGTAGTCGTGGTTTTGCCGTGCGTGCCGGCGATCGCGATGCCCTGCTTCAGGCGCATCAGTTCCGCGAGCATCACCGCGCGCGGCACGATCGGAATGCGCCGCTGGCGCGCGGCCAGCACTTCCGGGTTGTCGCCGTGCACGGCCGTCGAGACGACCACGGCGTTCGCGCCTTCGATGTTCCCGGCGTCGTGGCCGATCGCGATGCGCGCGCCGAGCGCGGCGAGGCGGTCGGTCACCGCGTTCTTCGCGAGGTCCGAGCCGCTCACCTGGTAGCCGAGATTCACCAGCACCTCCGCGATGCCGCTCATCCCGGCGCCGCCGATGCCGACGAAATGAATATGTTTAACGATGTGTTTCATGGTTGCCTTCCTTCTGAGCTCGGGCTCGGGACCACACCAGCGACGCTCGCGCAAATCTGCGCGACCTGTTCGGTGGCATCGGGTTTCGCGAGCGAGCGCGAACGCTCCGCCATCTCCGCGAGGCTTTCACGGGTCTGGCTGCGCAACCATGCGGCGAGGCCGTCCGCCGTAAGATCGCGTTGCTGCACGAGCAGCGCCGCGCCGTGGTCGGCGAGAAACGCTGCGTTAGTTGTCTGGTGATCGTCGACCGCATACGGAAACGGCACGAAAAACGCCGCGACGCCCACCGCCGCGATCTCGGCGACCGTCATCGCGCCGGAACGGCAGATCACGAGATCGGCGTTCGCGTAGGCGCTCGTCATGTCGTCGATGAACGGCACGAGTTGCACATCCGCTTGTTCACCATTGGCGGTCTGCAAGCCCGCTTCCGAGTAATTCGCCTTCAGCGCTTCGATATGCTTCGCGCCGGCCTGATGCACGATGCGCGGACGTTCTTGCGGGCTCAGCAGCGCAAGCGCGCGCGGCACGACTTCATTGAGCGCCGACGCACCCAGACTGCCCCCCACCACCAGCACATTCAGCGGACCGCTGCGTTGTGCGTAGCGTGCTTTGGGTGGCAATGAGCGCGCAAGTTCCTCACGAATCGGATTGCCGGTCCATTCGGCATGCGGCAACGCATCCGGGAACGCGACGAGCACGCGCCTCGCGAGCTTCGCGAGCACCTTGTTCGCGAGGCCGGCGATCGAATTCTGTTCATGCAGAACCAGCGGACGGCCGCTCAGCGCCGTCATCAAACCGCCAGGAAACGTGATGTAGCCGCCCATGCCGAGCACGACGTCGGGCTTCACCCGGCGCAGCACGCTCAGGCTCTGCGTACATGCGCGCAGCAGGTTGACGGGCAGCATCAGCTTGGTCTTCAGCCCCTTGCCGCGCACGCCGCCGAAGCGCACGTACTCCATCGGAATGCCGTGCTTCGCGACGAGCGTCGCTTCCATGCCGGCGGGATTGCCGAGCCAGACCACTTTCCAGCCCCACGCCTGCATCAGATGCGCGACCGCCAGGCCCGGGAACACGTGCCCCCCGGTACCGCCGGCCATCACCATCAGCGTGCGCTGCTGCATGGCGGTCATACTTTCCCTCCACGCATCAGTACCCGGTTCTCATAGTCGACGCGCATCAGCACCGCCACCGCGATGCAGTTGAGCAGAATGCCCGAGCCACCGTAGCTGACGAGCGGCAGCGTGAGACCCTTGGTCGGCAGCAAGCCGAGGTTCACGCCCATGTTGATGAAGGTCTGCGCGCCGAACCACAGACCCATGCCCTTCGCGACCAGACCTGCAAACGTGCGGTCCAGCGCGAGCGCCTGACGGCCGATTTCGAACGAGCGGCGCACGATCCAGTAAAACAGCAGGATCACCATCAGCACGCCGACAAAACCCAGTTCCTCGCCGATCACAGCGAGGATGAAATCGGTGTGCGCCTCCGGCAGGTAGTTGAGCTTTTCGACGCTGCCGCCGAGGCCGACGCCGAACCACTCGCCGCGTCCGAACGCAATCAGCGAGTGCGTCAGCTGATAAGCCTTGCCCTGCGCATAGCGGTCGTCCCACGGATCGAGGTAAGCGAAGATCCGCTCACGGCGCCAAGGCGACGCCCACACCAGGATGCTGAAGGTGCCGACCGCGGTGGCCACCAGGCCGCCGAACAGCTTGCCGTTCACGCCGCCGAGGAACAGCACGCCCATCGCGATCGCCGCGATCACCATGAACGCGCCCATGTCCGGCTCGAGCAGCAGTAGCGCGCCGACCACCCCAACCGCGAAGGCCATCGGCAGAAAGCCCTTGGCGAAGCTATGCATGTATTCCTGCTTGCGCACCGTGTAGTTCGCTG
>Ga0335083_10005459_pt1 | contig 16028 bp, 13 predicted proteins | sample Lox_Sample_42_FD_206716 | JGI IMG/M metagenome (GOLD analysis project Ga0335083, IMG submission 206716) | Soil microbial communities from Loxahatchee National Wildlife Refuge, Florida, United States - Lox_Sample_4.2 | ecosystem: Environmental > Terrestrial > Soil > Wetlands | place: USA... | reverse complement strand
CGACGATCGTTCTAACCCCTTCGGCAATGTTGATGTGGACCGCGAGTTTGTCGGCCCCGTGATAGTTGTCGTCCACCTTGGTGGTGATCTGAACCTGCCGGAAACCGCTCGAGCGGTAAAGCCCTTCCAGAGTCGCAACATCGCTCTTGAGCAGGGCTTCGCTGTAGCGGCCGTGGCTGAGCAGGCGTCTGGCAGGCTGGATCTGCAAGTAGGAGCGCAGTTTCGCCGTATCCAGGAAGTCCTTGTTCCCAGTAATCTCGACCAACTCCAATTTGTGAATGGGGCCAGGGTCGATCTGATAAATCACCTTCATCGTCTGCGCGTCGGTTTCTTTTTGGATTTCTACTTTGGCATCAAAGTGACCGCGGGTCTGCAGATAGTCGAGCAAGTTCCGCTTGCCCTCGTTTAGCAGATCATCATCCACGGCATTTTCTTCGTAGACCGGGATTTCCTTTTTCAAAACGCCTCGGCTGACCTTGAAGCCCTGAGCGTAAATCACCACAACCGGACCGGGGTCGACCTGAAACGTGAAATCCACAGAATTGTTTTCCGGATGGTAGGACTGATCTGCGATCGTAACCTGTGCCAGCGCGCGATTCTGCTTCTGGAATTTCTTGCGCAGCCTTTGCAGAGATCCACTAACGCGCGCGACCGTGATGCGATCCCCCGGGTTCATGTGAGCGATCCTTTGCACTTCGTAGGACGTGAGCCCGGAAGTGCCTGTAACTTTCACTTCGCCAACGTGCGCCTGTTCCCCGCGGCTGATGTGGAAGAGAATATCTACCTGCTGCGTGGCCGCATTCGACATACTCTCGGCAGTAACGCGGGCCCGGTAGTAGCCGCCTTCCTGCATGAGCTGCCGGACATTTTCGAGCGCTCGGTCGAGCTTCTCGTGGGTATAAAGCTCTCCCAACTGAAATTTCGACGCGTTGACGATCTGGTTCGGGGTGGGTCGGGTAGGTGCACCCTCGACCGTAACCGCACCCACAAAAAAATTCGCCGATGTCGTAAATGTCAGGGACACCCCGTCGCCGGATGGCATTGCTTCCGCCTGAATGTCGGCAAAACGGCCAGTCGCATACAGTGCTCGGATGCTGTCGCGGACGTGAGCCCGGTCCAAGGGCTCCCCAACTTTTTGCGGCAGCAACTGAAGCAGGTGCTCGCGATCGCTTCCCAAGACCCCTGGGACTTCGATCGACAAAACGATCTTCCCCTCATACCGGGAGGTCGTGGTCACGGAAGGACTTTGCGGTTCCTGCTGGATCCCTGGTGAGGGTGCTGATTCGGGGTGGGCCTGCGGTGGCTTCGTCGCATTCTGGGCTGCTGCCCGCGACACCAATACCACAGACCACAGCACAATCGTCGCGGTCAGAAGTGTCGCGTACCGTCTCAGCAAACAGTGTCCTTGGGTCCGGGCGCTAATGACTTCGATGAAATGCTCCCGGTTAATTGTTGTACGAGTTCTCTCGATCTCTCGCACTGAAGACGAGCCCGGCGTCTGCCATCTGCATCGACCAGCCCTCCACTTATAATAAAGGTTTTGCAGCTCAGGACCGGTGACCTCTTTGGCACAGGAATCGCAAGTGAACGGGTGGGACGGGACTCCGCGTTCCGAATCCGCCGGCCGCAAACTCAACGAACGTTATTCGCGGCAAATCCTTTTTCGCGGCATTGGCGCGGAAGGCCAACAGAAACTGGCAACCGGTCGCGTGGCAATCGTCGGATGCGGTGCCACCGGCTCAGCCCTCGCCGGACTGCTGGCTCGTGCCGGCGTCGGCAGCCTGCGGATCATCGATCGCGATTACGTCGAGCCCAGCAACCTGCACCGTCAATCCCTCTTCGATGAGAGCGACGCAGCCGAGTCTCTGCCCAAGGCCATTGCCGCCGCCCGCAAGATTGCGGGCTTCAATTCCCAGGTCGTGGTGGAATCGAAAGTCGAAGACTTGGTCCCGGCGAACATTGAAGCTTTGCTTGAAGGAACGTCGCTGATCCTCGACGGCACCGATAACTTCGAAACCCGCTACCTCATCAACGACTATGCCGTGGACCATTCTCTGCCCTGGATTTATAGCGCCGCAGTAGGAAGCTACGCCGTAACACTGAACGTCGTGCCAGGACAAACAGCCTGCCTGTCTTGCATTTTCCCCGACTCGCCGCGAGGCATGGTTGAAACCTGCGAAACCTCTGGCATTCTCAATTCGGCCGTCAATTTAGTGGCCTCGATCGCCGCCACCGAGGCGGTCAAGTTTTTAGTCGGCGGCGCAGCGTCTGCGCACGTTAGACGCACTCTGTTGTCCTTCGATGTCTGGACGAACGAGCATGCGGAAATCTCAGCCGCCAAGCCTCGCAAAGGATGCCGCGCCTGTGAAGAACGAGACTTCATCCACCTCGCCGGCGAGGGCCGTCCACACATCACGCTCTGCGGGAGGAATTCCGTGCAAATTCATGAGCGTCAACGCCCTATCGACTTTAGGGAGATGAACGATCGACTCCGTCCACACGGCACGGTCCGGCACAACGATTTTGTCCTGAAGTTCTGGCACGATCCTTACGAGATGACGCTCTTCCCCGACGGCCGCGCCATCATCAAGGGCACCACCGACACGGCTGTCGCGCGGAGTTTGTATGCGCGGTATGTCGGCAGCTGATGGTCAAGGATGATTTCGAGTCGGCGTTGCCGACTCCGCAGCCGGCACCAGCCGCAGTCTCCGATTTACTTGCGGCCAGTACTGCCGCATCAGATTCCCGCCAAATTTCCAGCCTTCGTCGCAGACGTAGCGCGTTAGGGTGTCGCCGACCGAGCGGTTCTGCTGAGGCCAGTAGGTGTTCGCCAGAGTCTCGCCCGCCAGTGGACCGAGGAGTCCGGCAAGATTCACTACTTGTTCCCCCGAGTCGCTCCGCGTGACGAACACCCGGACCAGGCTGTAGGTTACGGCCTGCTTGAAGGACAAGTCCTTCTTCACATAGAAGCGGGGATCTTCGTGAAACAGCGAAGCGAACAAGAACGTTCCAAACATGAAATCAGAAGAAGCCCGGGCCATGCCGGATCCAAAACGTTTGCCGAATCCAGCACCGCCCTGGCCGTACCCCGAGGGATAGTCCGTCGCCTGGTTGTAAGCGGCGCCGAGCAACACGCCTCCGATCGTCGCTACCGAGACACTCTCGTTGGCCGCCAAACGGAACTTATCCCAACTGTCGAGTTGCCCCTTGTCAGTCGCCAGGTCGGGAAATACAAGGGATTTCCGCTCCAAGAGCTGGACAAAGTTCGCACCGCTCTTGAAAACCGGGTTACTGCCCGGCGAAGTTGTTGGGGATTGCGTGCCGGACGATTCTACCCCGGCAGATTCTGGGCTCGCCGATTGTGTACCCGAAGATTGCGATGCCGAAGGTGCGTCGGGCACAACGCTCGGTTGGGTTTGCTGTGCAGCGCTGAGGGGGGAAAACAAGAAACAAACACCCATGGTTGAGAACAAAAATTGCTTTAGGGCCGGCCAGCCGCCGGCCGTCAGACCTGTCTTGAATTTCATTAAATGGAGATCCTGTCTGGAATGATGATTCCTTGAACGAGATATGGTTCTTGCGGTCTACCGCGTCTTCGTGTTCGCGAGGCTAAACGAAAGGGGAGCAAATGTGGTTCTGGATTGGCAGTCTACACTCACACAGACCAATCTGCCCGCGAACTGCCAGAAATGACAGTCCACAGCGCAGCCAGCAACGCTTTAGCCTGAACTAGGAGCTAACAGCGAAGTTCTGCTACTCTTCTCCGTTCGTCATCCCCGGAGTTCAGTCTGCTCGGAAAAGAGCGATGATGCCAGACAACCTGCGCCCGCAGCCGCCAGCGTTATACCGCTGGTCGGTTCTCATCTTTATCAGTTTGGCGATGGGGGGAAACTACTACATCTACGACAGTATTAATCCCCTGGAACGAATCTTCATTGACCATCTCGGTTTCTCGGCCACTGAGTTCGGTTGGTTGAACGCGAGTTATAGCGTCGCGGCGGTGGCAACGCTCTTGATCGGCGGCATCATCATCGACAGGATCGGAACCAAGAAGGCGATCACGATGTTCGCTTTCCTCTGCCTGCTGGGCGCCGCGTTGACGGCTGCGAGAGGACAAGCCCCTCTGATGATCGCAGGGAGGACCGTCCTGGGATTGGGAGCGGAGTCGATGATCGTTGCGGTCACGACGGCTCTGGCAAAATGGTTCAAGGGTAAAGAACTCAGCTTCGCCTTCGGCATCAACCTAACAATCGCGCGCCTGGCTTCCGTTGCCGCCGACAATTCGCCTACCTGGGCAAACCGCGTGTTCTACCCGCAAGGACCCACCGGTCCGGCTAGCTGGCAAGGGCCTCTGTTCCTGGCGGTGGGCGCGGGAATCATGAGCGTAGCCACCGCCCTGATTTACTGGGGTCTGGAAACCCGGGCCGAATCCACCTACGAACTCGGCAAAGCCGGAGCGATCGACAAGCTCGAGTTCAAAGGGATTTTTCGCTTCAACCCGTCGTACTGGCTGGTAGTGGGACTTTGCTTCACGTTTTATTCTGCAATCTTCCCGTTCCGCACCTTTGCCATTGATTTCTTCACGAACAAAATACTGGCGGCCCATGGCGGCACAGCGGCGCTGGAATTGGTCAAGGTGCATTCTCTGGAGCAGGCTGGCCGCCTCAACAGCCTTCTTCCACTGGCGGCGATGATCGCCACCCCGCTGTTCGGATTGCTGGTCGATCGCGTGGGTAAACGGGCGTGGTTCATGATGTTTGGCTCACTGCTGCTGATGCCCGTGTACCTGATGATGGCCTACACCAATATTTCGCTATATGTGCCGGTAGCCCTGATGGGCATCGCGTTCTCGCTGATCCCCGCCGTAATGTGGCCTTCCGTGGCCTACATCGTCGACGAATCCCGCTTAGGAACAGCCTATGCGCTCATGACCCTGATCCAGCAGGTCGGGTTTTTCATCATGAATCTGCTGATCGGAAAGGCCAACGACTACGCCGGAGCGGGACTGCAAAATCCCAATGGGTACGCCTTGGGATTGTGGATTTTCTCGATTCTCGGTTTCATTGGGATGGCCCTGGCGATCTTGCTTCGTATCCGCGAAACTGGTCCGCACGGGCACGGATTGGAGACGATTACCACGGCGAAGAAAGCGAGTTAGAAGCACCAAGAATGTACCAATTTCCGAAGATCGCGACTCTAAATTCGGGATCGGGTTTATCCCTCGAGGAGCCAAGCTGTTCAACCCTGCTCAGGCAAAGGATTTCCGCAGCGAGAGCATCTGATCCGAGAATCCCAAGATCGGTAGAAATGCTCTAATATTTTAAATACAGACATTACCGAAGTTCGGCGTCGACGGCTCGCAAGCCATACAACGCAAAGATAGTTAGCCGCATCTCACGGGGTGCGGCCGGAAAAGGCAGCTTGACCGACCGAGATTCAAAAGAAGCCCAGCTCCCGGGCAGAGAGAAAGACCCGAACGAAGCCGAGCTCATTGAGCGAGCCAAGCAAGGGGACGCCCAGGCGTTCCAGGCTCTCTACGATAAGCACAAGCGCAGGGTGTACTCGCTCTGTCTGCGCATGACCGCGAACACCGCAGAGGCCGAAGATTTGACCCAGGAAGCGTTCCTGCAGCTCTATCGCAAGATTGGAACGTTTCGCGGTGAATCGGCGTTTTCGACATGGCTGCACCGGCTCTCGGTCAATGTAGTGCTGATGCAGTTGCGGAAGAAGAGTCTTCCGGTGGTGTCGCTCGAAGAGACCACGCAGGGCGGCGAAGATGATACCCCGAAGAAAGACTTCGGGGCCGAAGATTTGGCGTTGGCCGGGTCCATCGACCGGCTGCAGTTGCAAAAAGCAGTCGACGATCTCCCTCCCGGGTACCGCATGATTTTTGTTCTTCACGACGTCGAAGGTTACGAACATAATGAGATCGCGACGATCGTGGGTTGTTCGATCGGCAACAGCAAGTCGCAGCTCCACAAAGCACGGATGAAGCTGCGCGATCTGCTCAAGATGCAGCGAGCCGAAAAGGCCGACAAATCCTGAGCCTGATGTTTTGAAAGGGCGTGGCTTATAGCCGCGCCGATAGCCGGCGCAGACCGGACACCGCGGTAACTTTTGCAGAGGCGCAACACTGCAAGCTGGTTTGAATTGGAAGTAGACTGATTCAACAGAGGCTTGGGGAGAGCAGTATGAATTGCGTAGAGTTGCAAGCCAGCCTGGCGGAAATAGACGGGCGAAGTTCTGAACAGCGGGCTCACCTGAAGACCTGTCCGGAGTGCTCAGCTCTGGTCGCGGAATTGAATCTGATCGCCGCAGCAGGAACCGACCTGCGCGCGGCCGAGGAACCCAGTCCCCGCGTTTGGAATTCCATCGAAATTGCACTGCGGCAGGAGGGACTCATTCGCCCACAGCGGACGAGTCGTTCCCTTCTGCCATCTCTCAGCAGCCGTTGGGGCTGGGCGCGCTGGGTCGTCCCGGCAGCCGCCGCCTTGCTGATTGCGGTCGGCCTGTACGTTCGCCAGCTGCAAGTCGCACAGTCGCCGGAGCCGCCGACTGGAGTTTCCGACATGGCGATTGCCGGGCTCAATGACGACGACCTGCTGCAAGAGGTGGCCGAGCTGTCCCCGGCGGTAAAAGCTCAATACAAGGACGACCTCCAACACGTCAACGAGTACATTCGGGACGCGAAGAGTGTGGTCGCTGAGAATCCGAACGACGAGGAGGCTCGGCGTTCCCTGGCGGAGGCCTATCAGGAAAAGGCCATGCTTTTCGACTTGGCAATGGATCGCTCTTTGCCATAATGTAGGGCAGTTCTGACCTCACGGGCGTGGCGCTGTCTGGACAGACAGGGGCAGTCGAGGAATCTAAGCTTATGAGCGGGCGCACAATCCAATTTGTCGTCGTCGGCGCAATGCTCGCCGGGTCTCTGCTCGCCGAGACCCACAAGGATTATCGCTTCAACGTCGGGGCCAAGGCCACAGTCTCGGTCAACAATCCGTACGGCTCGATCTCGGTCAAGCCGTCTACGGGCAATATTGTCATTATCAATGCCGTGCTCGCGTCCGACAAAGTTGAAGTCGACAACGCTCTGGTCGGCAATCGCGTGGAGATCCAGTCTCACCTCCTCCCGGGCGCTGATGCACAGTCGGGCCGCGTGGACTACGAGATCCTTGTTCCGGCCGATGCCAGCATCACTCTGCACTCCAGCACCGGGCCTCTGCGCGCCGAGAAACTTCACGGCGACGTCACTCTCGAGAGCTCTGCCGCAACCGTCGAAATCCGCGACATTACGGGCGGGCACGTGCACGTGAAGACGCTGAACGGTCCCGTCACCCTTACCAATGTCCAGGACGGCCACGTCGAAGTGGATTCCTTGAGCGGCGATGTCACGCTCAACGGCGTTACCGGCCCCTTGGTGCAGGTCATATCCACCAGTGGGGGCATCAACTACATCGGCGACTTCGGCGACCGGGGCGAATACCGCCTCACGAGCCATAGCGGGAACATTGAAGCGACCGTCCCCGACTCCACCTCAGCCGACGTCAGCGCGCGCTCGGTGCGTGGCGAGGTCCATGACGACATTCATCTCCAACCCAAGACGCATTCCTGGTTCGTGATCAAAGAGGGAAGTGCCTTCTGGGGTACCATGGGTCACGCTGCGGCCTCATCGACCGTGGTGCTGCGCAGCTTCAGTGGTAAAATCCACCTCAGAAAACGCACCTCAAAATAAACAACCGCAGCTCGAAGCTGATTTTTTTGAAGAAGGGTTCTGGCAAAACCGCGAACGCCCAGCGAGGCATACGTGTGCGGCCCAAACGGCCGTCCGCAATGCACAATGGTCTTGCCGGCAATTCCGTTTTTCTGGTCGGCTTCATGGGGGCTGGGAAAAGCAGCGTCGGCCGCGCCCTCGGGCAACGGCTGAATTGGATCTTTGAGGATCTGGACGACCGCATTCAGGCCCGCGAAGGCCGCAGCGTCGCGGAGATTTTCCGAGACGCTGGAGAATCCGATTTCCGGCGCGCCGAGCACGCAGCTTTGCGCCATGTGCTCGACGAACTGCAAGCCGGGGGCTCAAGAATTGTGGCACTGGGTGGGGGCGCGTTCGTGCAGAAAGAAAACGCGGCTCTGTTGAAAGCATCCAACGTGCCCACGGTTTTTCTGGATGCTCCGGTCGAGGAGTTGTGGGAGCGTTGTTGCACACAGGCGGCTCAGAACGGAGCGGAGCGTCCCTTGCTGCGCAGCAAAGAGCAATTTCGCAAGCTCTATGAAGCCCGGCGCCAAAGTTATGCCAAGGCACCCTTGAAGATCCAAACCGGTGGCCGCCCTGTGGAACAGATTGCGGCCGAAATTGCAAAGGAGCTGGGGTTGAAAGAAATCGAGTTACGCACCGAACAAGGAGAAGTCGAGTGAAGTTTGAAACAGCCATCTGCCGTACCGTGGTCCTGCTCGTGGCATCATCCTTTGTGGCCTTCGCCGGTGCCGGCGCGGCGGACAAGAAAGACAAGGAAAAAGCTGCGGGGAACCAGATGGTCGACTCCGGTTCGTTCGGCGTGTTTATCAAAGGCCAGCGCGTTGCCACCGAGACCTTCAATATCGAGCAGCAAGCCGGGAACAGCATCATCAAGTCGCAACTGAAGGAAGCGGCCGGAGGAGATTCCGTAAGCCAGAAATCGTATCTGGAAATGAGTTCGACCGGCGAATTGTTGCGCTATGAATGGAGCCAGTCTTCTGGCGGCGCTCTCAGCGTGTTTCCGGATAACGAATTTCTGAAGGAACGGATTATCGCTTCGGCAAACGCGAAGCCCGCCGAACAGGCATTCCTTTTGCCCGCTGTGACTCCCATCCTCGATAACAATTTTTTCATTCACCGGGAAGTGCTAGCCTGGAAATATCTGGCCGTGGCGCCGTGCAAAGACGAAAGTGGCCACCGGCACTGCGAACCGGCCGACTTCGGGGCTTTAGTTCCCCAGGACCGTACGTCCATGCCGGTCCGTATGGCTCTTGTCGGCAAAGAAAAAGTAACGATCCGCGGCTCCGAGCGCGAGTTGTTGCGGCTGAACCTGCACGGCGATCAATTCGATTGGGCCCTATGGGTGGATGAGAACGATCATTTCAAGCTGATCCGCGTCGAGATTCCTGCCGATAACACCATCGTAGAACGGGATTAGGGCTGTGCCTGCCCGGCGGCGGAATTGAGATTGCACTGGAAAACCTATTGCTGCTGACTGACTCACGTACCGCGCGGGCTCTGGTGACAGTGCTGCTGTTCGCGCTGGCGCTGGGTTTTCTTTACGTGGCTCGAGCCACCCTGATCGCCTTCCTGTTCGCCATCTTCTTCGCGTACCTGATGAGCCCGCTGGTGAATCGCCTGGAAAAGGTGTTGCGCGGCCGTGGTCGGGCGATCGCCGTCATCTATAGCCTGCTCACCGCATTGGTCATTGTGTTTTTTGTGGCAGTCGGTCCCAAGGTGACTCGAGAAGGCGCGAAGCTGGGACAGTCCCTACCGGCGCTGCTGACTCAACTGAGTTCCGGACAAATCGCCGAGCAACTGGGCAGAGACCATGGCTGGAACCAGCGCTATACCGATCTGGCGCAGGCGTTCCTGGTAAGCCATAGCGACGATATCACCGAACTGGCCCAGCGCATCGGACTGCGCGTGGCCGACGTCGCCAAGCAGGCCTGGCTGTTCTTCGTCGTCCCTCTGCTGTCCATCTTCTTCCTGAAGGATGGCCGCGCCTTTAGCGACTTCCTGCTCTCGACGATTCAGTCCCGGCCGCAGCGCGAGTTCCTGGAAAATGTGCTCAACGACCTGAACCAGATGCTGGCCCATTTCATCCGCGCCCAACTGACCTTGGCCGCCCTTACGTTAGTCATGTATTCCGTCGTTCTTGGCGCGATGCGAGTTCCTTACGCGCTGGTCCTGGGCACGATGGGGGGAGTCCTGGAATTCGTGCCGGTGGTTGGCCCCCTGGCCGGCGCCCTGATCATTGTGACCGTCGCACTCCTGATGAGCTATCAGCACTGGCTGATCCTGATCATTTTTCTCGGCGTCTGGCGTTTGATTCAGGACTATGTTTCTTCCCCCCGCATCATGGGCGAGAGCATGGAGTTGCATCCTCTGGCGGCGATTTTTGGCGTGATGGCCGGAGGTGAAGTCGCCGGCATCCTCGGCGTCTACCTTTCCATTCCCGTGATGGCGGGCCTGCGCATCGTCTTCCGCCGCTGGCGCCTGTATACGGAGAAGAAAAAGTTCGGCCCCCTCACGGACTATCCTTTCCGCAACCAGGAAACCCGGCCGTAATCGGCGCACCGAGCGCTCGTCACGTAGCGCCGGCGTCTCGCCCGCGAAGCCGCATCCAGCGCGGGCTTCAATCGATTCCAGCACCGTGAGCGGAATCGAGCTCCAGCCCTGAAGCGGCGCAAGAATGCACCAACGTCGCAAGACGTGGGTTGCACCGAAGAAGAAATCAGAAGCCCGGGGCGAAAGAGAACGCCGCAGGCCAAATGCGGCCTGCGGCGTCTTCCCGCATGCGCTCCTCTCCCTACTGTCCCATCGCCGCTCCGGCCACCTTCTCCACGGCGACCTTCCTCAGGAACTCCGCTGCGGCCTCGGGCAAAACGGTGTTGATGAACATTCCCGATCCCAACTCAAACCCCGCCACCCTCGTCAGCCGAGGAATCACGCTGACATACCAATGAAAATGCCGCGCCGCCGCATATTCCGCGGGGCCGCTGCGCACGGTGAAGTTCAGGTCAGGATTCTCCAGCCCAACGTACATCTTTGCCAGCAGCGTCCGCAGAACGCGCGCCAGGTCGACCACTTCCATCTCCGAGATGTCTCCGAAGCTGGCCATGTGGCGCAGCGGGAAGATATGCGTGGCAAACGGCGTCGCTGAGGCAAACACTTCCATCGCGACGAACCGCTCACTCTTCAGCACGACCCGCGTCTGATCTTCCACCTCGCGCTCCACCATGTGGCAGAACATGCACTCGCCGGCGTCGTCGTAGTGGCGCAGAGCCTCGAACAAGCGGTGCCGCACCTGGCTGGGAATCACGGGCGTCGCAATCAACTGCGAGTGCGGATGCTGCAGGCTCGCTCCCGCGTCCGTCCCATGATTTTTGAAGATCGTAATGTGGTTCACCCGGTGATCGAGGCTCAGGGCGTTGTAGCGCTCTTTGTACACTCGCAAGATGCTGGCCACATGCGCATCCGACAGCAGTCCCATAAAGCGCGAGTGGTCGGGACTGTCAATGATCACTTCATGAAATCCGAAGCCGTCAATGCGCCGCCGCAAATGCTGCAGGCTGCGCGTCGGCTGCACGTCGCTCGACAGAGCGGCAAACTTGTTGGGGATCACGCGTACCGCCCACGGATTGCCGTTCGCCGGATAGCGCAGGACCTCTGGCGGCGTCTTGCTTTCGTTGCCGGGACAAAACGGACAACTCTCGACGAATTCCGGTATCGGCTCCACGACTCGATGCGTGGCCAATTCCTCGGGCCGTCGGGCCCGTTCCGTGGCAATGATGACCCATTCCTTGGTAAAAAAGTTCTGGCGAAGCTCGGGCATGTGAATCCTCCAAAGTTTCCTATCGGCAAGTCGAAGGAAAATCTGGAGCGGCTCATACTCTGGATTGATCCCGCCTGCAGGCGCACGGAGTCGACGCGGTAGTGGTCCTCCTTTCGCTACTTGCCGCATATCGCAGAGCCGTTAAACACTTAAGTGTTGTCGCTTCGACCCCGCCTGCGGGCGAGGCGCGGCGGAATCCGCTTTCCCTGACTGTTATAGAATTCCAAGTATCTTATGAACCGCAAAATTCCTATCGGTATCCTTGGCGCCACCGGCGTCGTTGGACAGAGATTCATCCAGATGTTGGAGCACCATCCCTGGTTCGAAGTGGCCTGGCTGGCCGCTTCCGACCGTTCCGAGGGCAAGGTCTACTCTGAGGCGGCGCGCTGGCGCCTCAAAACGCCGATCCCACCGGCGGTCGCCAAGATGACCGTTTCCCCGGCCACTCCCGAAGGCGCGCCGAAAGTCATTTTCGCCGCTCTTGACTCCTCCATTGCCGCCGAGCTCGAGCCGCGTTTTGCGGACGCAGGCTGCGCCGTCGTTTCCAATTCGAGCGCGCTTCGCATGCAGGAAGATGTTCCGCTCGTCATCCCCGAAGTCAACAGTGGACACATCAAGCTGATCGACATACAAGCCTGGCGCAAGAAATCGGGCGGCTACGTCGTCACCAACCCTAACTGCTCGGCGATTGGACTCGTGCTGGCCCTCGCACCTCTGCATCAGCAGTTCGGCCTCGAAACCGTCATGGCGGTCACGATGCAAGCCGTCAGCGGCGCGGGATATCCCGGTGTCGCCTCGCTCGATATCCTCGGCAATGTGATTCCCTACATCAAGAACGAAGAAGAAAAGATGGAGGAGGAGACCAAGAAGCTGCTAGGACAGCTCAACGGGTCGAAGGTCATTCCCGGCGGTTTCGCGATGAGCGCGCAGTGCAACCGCGTCGCCGTCGAAGACGGGCACACCGAATCAATCTCGATTCGCCTGAAAAAGAAAGCGAAGCCGCAGGAGATCATCGCCGCCTGGAACAGCTACCGCGCCGAACCTCAGGAACTTAAACTCCCAAGCGCCCCAGAGCGCCCCGTCGTCTATCTCGAAGCCGCCGATCGTCCGCAGCCGCGCTTCGACGTCGACATGGGCGCGGGCATGACCACTGCCGTGGGACGTCTTCGTCCCTGCAGCGTGCTCGACTGGAAGTTCACGGTCCTTTCGCACAACACGATCCGCGGAGCCGCTGGAGCCGCCGTGCTCAACGCTGAACTCCTAAAAGCCAAAGGCTACCTGGGCAAGGAAAAAGAGGGATGAAGAGCCCGCAGGCCCTTACAGTAGCGCCGCCGTCCCGGCGGCTGTCGCGGGGGCGTCCCGCCCGCCCAGCCGTCAGCGCCCATCCGCGTCAAGTTCCCCCGAGGAATCCCCGCCCATGATCGTCATGAAGTTCGGCGGAACTTCCGTCGAAGACGCCAAGGCCATCGACCGGGTCGCGTCCATCGTTCAAGGTCGCCTGTCGCAAAAACCGGTCGTGGTCGTCAGCGCCATGGCCAAGGTCACCGACACACTACTGACCATGGCACGCGCCGCCGGAGAAGGCGAACGCAAGACCGCGCTCAAACTCTGCCGATCGCTCCAGGAACGCCACTACAACACCGCCAGCGAACTGCTCGGCACTGCGCGCTTCACAGAATTCCATTCCGAACTGGGCACCGACTTCGAATCGCTCGACGAACTTTTGCGGGGTATCTCCGCAGTAGGCGAAATCACGCCCCGCACTACCGACCACGTCGCCGCCTTCGGCGAAATGCTCTCCAGTAAAATTGTCGCCGCAGCCTTCGCCGCACGCGGCCTCAACGGAGCTCATGTCGACTCACGCGACGTGCTGGTCACCGACGGCGCCTACATGCAGGCTGTCCCGCAATACGAAGAAACCAATGCCAAGTTGCTGGAAAAAGTTCAGCCTCTGTTGACCGCCGGACAAGTCCCGGTGATGGGCGGCTTCATTGCCGCCAACCGCGCCGGCATCACAACTACAATTGGCCGCGGCGGTTCCGATTTCTCCGCCGCCATTTTCGGCGCGGGTCTGGGCGCCGACCGCATCGAAATCTGGACCGACGTGGACGGCATCCTCACCACCGATCCGAGAATTTGTCCAGAAGCGCGCCGGATCAAAGTCATCAGCTTCGACGAAGCCGCCGAACTCGCGTACTTCGGTGCGAAAGTTCTGCATCCCGCGACAGTGCTCCCGGCCATCCAGAAGAATATCCCCGTGTATGTCCTGAACTCACGCAATCCTTCTTGCGAGGGCACCCGCATCACCACCCGCGCCCCGCAAGGCAAGAACATCTTCAAAGCGATCGCCGCCAAGAAACGGATCACCATCGTCGACGTGGCTGCACCGCGCATGCTGTTGGCCCACGGATTTCTGCGTTCGATCTTCGAGGCCTTCGACCGCCACAAGGTTTCCATCGACGTAGTCTCAACCTCGGAAGTCAGCGTTTCGCTGACCGTCGATTCCAATCAGGCGATCCCAGCCCTGGCCGCGGATCTGGCGAAGCTGGCCGACGTAAAGTACGAAGGCCGCAAAGCCATCGTATGCCTGGTCGGCGAGAACCTGCGTGAGACCCCCGGCATCGCAGCCTTAGTCTTTCGCGAACTCGCCGACAAAAAGATTCGCATGATTTCGCAAGGCGCCTCGGAAATCAACCTGACATTCGTGATCGAAGAAGACGAAGTCCCCGACGTAATTCAGCGCCTGCACAAGACGTTTTTCTCGGAACTGGACCCGGAAGTCTTCGCGTAGCATGTATCGCCGGCGTCCTCGCAAGCGTCTCCTCTGTGCTCCTCAGTGCCCTCTGTGGTTAAATCGTTTTGGTAAAGACGAATGAATCTCCTGATCCTAGGCCGAGGCAAAACAGGTTCGCTGATCGCGGATGTCGCCGCTGAGCGCAAGCATCATGTCCGCGCGATCGGCTCGGCTGACAACCCCGCCTGCGCCTTCCTGACGCCCGAAAATCTGCGCGACATCGACGCCGTCATCGACTTCACCACCCCGCACGCTGTCCTGCCTCACATCGAAGCCTGCGTCAAAGCCGGCAAGAATATGGTTGTCGGGACTACGGGCTGGTTCGCAGAACTCGACCGCATCCGCGGCCTGGTCGAAGAGAACGGCACCGGCTTCGTCTATGCGGCGAACTTCTCTGTTGGTGTCAATCTTTTCCTCGACGTAGCCCGCTCCGCCGCCGCAGCCCTGCGCCACGACTATTCCGGACAAATCTTCGAGCGCCACCATGTCACCAAGAAAGACGCTCCCTCCGGCACGGCGATCGCAATCCAGAACGTCATGCGCGAGTCCAGCGGCCACACTTCTCAGAAAAACGACAACCTCGAGATCACCAGTTTCCGCGAAGGCGACGTCGTTGGCCTGCACGAAATCGTTCTGGAATCCCCGGCCGATCGCATCTACCTCTGCCATGATGCCAAGTCCCGCCGAGGCTTCGCCGAAGGAGCCGTCCGCGCCGCCGAATGGCTTGCGCCGAAAACAGGCTTCTACGATTTCAAGGATGTGTGGCAGGAACTGTAAAAGTGTGGGACAGCGGCCTCGGCTGTCCGTCGAGCACAACTCGACGATTTCCGGAACGCTGCGGCCTCTTTCCCTTCGTGAGCCTTCGTGCCCTTCGTGGTTGATGAGTCTCGGGACGTGGCCGAAACCTCCGCCAGAGTTCCCCTCAGCCTACACTCGCGCTATCCTATTCCTATGCAACTCCGTGGCTGTGGCACCGCACTCGTAACGCCTTTTCATCAGGACGGCTCCATCGACGACACAGCCCTGCGCAATCTGGTCGCCTGGCAGATCGAGTCCGGCGTTGATTTTCTGGTTCCTTGCGGTACCACCGGCGAGACCCCCACTCTCACTCATGATGAATGGCTCTACGTAATCGATACGACGATTGAAGTGGCGGCCGGCCGCGTTCCTATCGTCGCTGGAGCCACGTCCAACGCCACGCACGACGCCGTCGAAAAGGCGAAAGAGATCGCTACGCGCCCCGGTGTGAATTACGTCCTCACCGCCTCGCCGTATTACAACAAACCCACGCAGGAGGGCCAGTACCGCCATTTCAAAGCGATCGCGGAAGCGGTCGGCGCCAAGCCCGTCATTCTCTACAATGTGCCCGGGCGCACCGCCGCCAACCTCGAACCCGCCACACTCGCGCGCCTCGCCGAGATTCCCAACATTGTGGGCGTGAAGGAAGCTAGCGGCAATATGACGCAGATTGCGGAAGCGATTAACGCCCTTCCGGATACGTTCCTCGTCTTCTCCGGCGACGATGCGGTCACGCTCGCGGTTATTGCGCTCGGGGGCGTCGGAGTCATTTCGGTGGCGTCCAACGAGATTCCGCACGAGATGACCGCGCTCACGCGCGCGGCACTCGCGAACGACTGGGTCACCGCCCGCGCTTTGCTCCGCAA
>Ga0335083_10005457_pt1 | contig 16034 bp, 11 predicted proteins | sample Lox_Sample_42_FD_206716 | JGI IMG/M metagenome (GOLD analysis project Ga0335083, IMG submission 206716) | Soil microbial communities from Loxahatchee National Wildlife Refuge, Florida, United States - Lox_Sample_4.2 | ecosystem: Environmental > Terrestrial > Soil > Wetlands | place: USA... | reverse complement strand
CGGAGCGGACCCGTTTCCTGATGCGCGATGGCTTCCTGGCGGTCCTGGCTCTCAACGGCTATTTCCTCTATAGCCGGCGCAACCTCTTTGGCGCGGCCGTATCGGCGGTGGAGGAGGCCGCGCACGAACTGGGCCTGCTCTCCGACGTGCTCCTGCTGCTCGAACGCGAGAAGTTCCAGAGCCCGCTCCTGGCCTCGCTGCGCCAGTCGCTCGACGCCGAAGGCGCGCCCCCGTCGCAGCGCCTCTCCCGGCTCAAACGCCTCGTCGAACTGCTGGACTCGCGCGACAACGTCTTCGTGCGCGTCGCCGAGGTCTTCATCCTGTGGACGCCGCATTGCGTCCTGCGCACCGAGGATTGGCGGCGCCAGTCCGGTCCGGCGGTGCGCCGCTGGCTGAATGCCACCGGCGAAATCGAAGCGCTGTCGTCGCTCGCCAGCCATGCCTTCGAGCATCCGGCCGACGTATTTCCGGAAGTTTGTCCGGCCGCCGAAGGCGAATCCTGGTTTGAGGCCGAGCAGGTAGCGCACCCCCTGCTGCCGGAGGCGCGCGTGGTGCGCAACGATTTTTCGCTCGGAAGACCCGTCCGCGTCTCAGTCGTCAGCGGATCCAATATGTCGGGCAAGAGCACCCTGCTTCGGACGATCGGCGTCAACGCGGTCCTGGCTCAGGCCGGCGCCACCGTGCGCGCGCGCAAGTGGAGGATGACGCCGGCGGCGATCGGCGGTTCCATTCGCGTGGTGGATTCGCTCCAGGGCGGGATCTCCCGTTTCTACGCCGAGATCCTGCGCCTGCGCCAGATCCTCGATCTCACTGCCGGGCCGCTGCCGGTTTTATTCCTCATCGACGAGTTCCTCAACGGCACCAATTCGCACGATCGCCGCATCGGCGCCGAGGCCATGGTGCGCGGATTGTTGAAACGCGGCGCCTTCGGTTGCATCACCACTCACGACCTGGCGCTGGCCGAAATCGTCGAGTCGCTGGATGGTCAGGGCGCCAACGTGCATTTCGAGGATCGCATCGAGGACGGCAAGATCCACTTCGATTACGTGATGCGCCCCGGCGTTGTGCAAAAGAGCAATGCGCTGGAGCTGATGCGGTCGGTGGGGCTGGAAGCTTGATCCCGGTTGCGGCCATACGCGAGTGGGCCCATTCCTGCGGTTTTGAGCTGGCGGGCATTGCGCCGGCGGACCCCGCCGCCGATCGGGCGTGGTACCACCAATGGGCGGGCGCCGGGTTCGCCGGCGAAATGCGCTATCTGACCGACGGCCGCGCCGCCATCCGCGACGATCCCCGGAATCTGCTGCCGTCGGCGCGCTGCGTGATCGTGGTCGGTAAGCTCTACCAGACGCCGCAGCCCCACACGCTCGAGTTCGATGATGCCGGCCGCGGTTGGATCTCCCGCTATGCCTGGGGCGGCGACTATCACCAGGTGATGCGCGGCGGTCTGGAACGCCTGGATGGCGAGATCCGGCGCGCCATGGCCCCGGAGAAACCATACGAGTCGAAAATCTGCGTCGATACCGCGCCGCTTTTGGAGCGATCCTACGCGCGCCTGGCCGGCCTCGGTTGGATCGGCAAGAATACCTGTCTCATCCATCAGGCCGGCGGGTCCTGGTATTTTCTCGGGGAGCTTCTGGTGTCGATCGATATCGCCCCCGACCAGCTCTGCGCGCCGCCGCCGGACCGCTGTGGCTCCTGCCGCCGCTGTATCGACGCCTGCCCCACCGCGGCCATCGTACCCGCGTCCTCGCCTTCCGGATTCACCGTCGATTCGCGGCTGTGCATTTCCTACTTCACCATCGAGCTCCGCGGCGCCATTCCGCAAGAACACCGCGCGGCAACCGGCGCACACATTTTCGGCTGCGATATCTGCCAGGATGTCTGCCCTTGGAATCGCCGCGCGCCCATAACCGATGAGCCGGCCTTCGCCCCGCGCCATCTGGCCCCGCCGCTCGATCGCCTGGCCGCGATTTCCGAAGAGCAATTCCGCGAAATGTTCCGCCATACTCCCGTTTCGCGGGCGCGCTATTCCGGCTTCCTCCGCAACGTGGCCGTCGCCATGGGCAACAGCCGGATGGCAAAATTCCGCCCCGTCCTCGAGAAACTCGCGCTATCGGCCGATCCCTTGGTGTCGGAATCCGCGCATTGGGCGCTCAATCAGTTCTGAGTGGACGTGGGGCAGACGATCGTTTTTCGTCTGCCATGGTCATCCGCAGGTCAATCCTCGCCCCACGCTACCATGGAAAATAGTGAAGTTCGCCGTCCTGCTATTGTGGTGCCTGACGCTCTCCGCCGCTGAAGATCCCAAAGCCTTCATCGATCGCGGCTACGATCACTTTTACAACCTCGAATACGAAGAATCAATCGCCGATTTCCAGCGCGCCATCGCTCTCAAGCCGGACGTCCCGGACTATCACAACCACCTGGCGCAAGCCATCGTCTTTCAGGAGATGTATCGCAACGGAGCCCTCGAAAGCGAGCTGGTTTCCGGCAATAATTCCTTCCTCCGGCGGCCCAAAATGAACCCGTCGCCGGGCACCGAGAAATGGTTTCTCGATGAAGTAGCCAAATCGATGGAGTTGTGCGAAACCCGCTTGCGACAGAATCCGCGTGACACCGCGGCTATGTATGCAGAGGGCATCGCCTACGGCTTGCGGTCGGACTACTACTGGGTGGTGAAGAAATCGTGGCGCGATTCATTGAGCGACGCCACCGCCGCGCGCCGGCTTCATGACCGGATTTTGCAGATCGAGCCCAACAATATCGATGCCCGCCTGGTGGACGGCTTGCACGATTACATTCTCGGCAGCTTGCCCTGGCATTGGCGCCTGTTCGGTTTTCTGATCGGCCTGCATGGCGACAAAGAGCGAGGCATCCGTACGGTTCAATACGTCGCGCGCAACGGCAACGACAACCGCCTGGACGCGACCATTTTCCTCTGCGCCCTCTACCGCCGCGAAAACCACCCCGCCATGGCGGTTCCCCTCGTGGAAGATCTCATCCGCAGGTTTCCGCGCAACTTCCTCTTCAAGCTGGAACTGGCGGTCATGTACAGCATGTCCAACGACAAAGACCACGCGCTGGCCACCATGACCGAGATTCGCGATCTGAAAGACCGTCATGCTCCCGGGTATGACCGGCTGGCTTGGGAGAAGGTCTACTTCGAGGAAGGCACCATACAGTTCTGGTACCGCGATTTTGAGAATGCCCTGGAGAATTTGAAACGCGTGACCGGCCACGCGTCGGACGTGGATCTCAATACCGGAGCCTATGCGTTTCTGCGAATCGGCCAGGTTTACGATCTGACCCGGCGCCGCGATCTGGCGATCGAGTGGTACCGGAAAGCCATCGCCTACTCCCCCGACGCCGATGCGTCGCAGGAAGCGCGCAAGTACCTCTCAACGCCCTACCACCGCTAGCCCCCGCGGGTCCGGTTGCCAACCGGCGCGCGAGGTTCCAACTCCCTGGACGCCTGCGCGGCTGCAGCCGATGCCCTACACCGTTCCCGGTGCGTCGATCGTGACTTTGACTGGCTGCTCGATCAATTGGGCGTCTTTGCCCGTGGTCAGCACCATCACCGCCAGCCGTCCCGCCGCTTTTGCCGGGATCTTGAATTTGATCGTCGTATCGGTCTGTTCCACTACCTCGACTACCAGGTCGGTCTTGCCGTCGGTCAGGTAGACTTTGGCCACACTGGCCTTTTGCAGATTCTCGCCCGTTACCGTAATCACATCACCGATTTTCCCGTTCATCGGGTCGACCGAAACCATCCTTGGCATCGGCGCTTGGGCGAAGCCCACGGCACAGATGGCCAGGAGAGCCAGGATTATTATCGATATTCGCATCTGAATACCTTTCCTCTGACTCAATGCTATGTCCAATCACCCGCAATTTCAAGAGGAAGCTGTCGAAATATCCCACTTTCGAAGGTCCGGATTGATCCGCCGGCCCCTGTCCCCGTTTTTCCACAGAACGTTGAATCCATCGCTATCTAAGGTTATGATTCATCGTATGTCTGCGTTTGCGGGTACCGCCTCGATGGTTTCCGAAAGGCAGCCCGGCTGGATTTATAAGCCCGGTTGGGATCTGCCGCTGATCATTTTCAGTGCCCTGCTCGTTCCGCTTCCGTTTCTGGTCTCCTGGGGCGTCCAGCTTTCCGGTTGGATGAATCAGCAGCAGGCTATCGATTTAATCAACATCACGGTTGCGTTGCTGATCGGCGGCCCGCACCTGTTCTCGACCATTACATTCACGTTTCTGGACGGCAACTTCCGCAAACGCTATCCGTGGTACGCCTACCTCGCCTTCCTCCTGCCGATCGCCGTCATTTATATGGGCGTTTTCTACTACCGGATCCTGGTTACGTTTTTCTTTACCTGGGCATCCCTACATGTCCTCCACCAGATCATTTACCTCACCGACTGCTATCGCGCCCGCTCGCGCTCCAAGGAGCCCGAATGGTCGCGATTTGTGGATTATGGCGTCCTCCTTACGGCGCTTTACCCCATCGGAATCTATAAGATCGCGGCCGGCGAGTTCAAAGTCGCCGGCGAGGCCCTCCTGTATCCCGGCTGGATGAAGACATTGCCGGTCCCGCAACTCGCCGGCGCCGTCTTCGGTGTCTTCCTCATCGCCTGGATCTGGAAAACTACAGGGGAATTCCGCGAAGGGCGCGCCAGCGTTCCCAAGACCCTGTTGATCGGCATCACCACGGTCGTCTCCTTCTGCCTGCCGCTGGGATCCAACCTCGACGTCCTGTTTCAGGGATACAACACCTGGCACTCCTTCCAGTACCTCTTCCTGCTGTGGCTCATTAACCGCCTGCGCGATCAACGCGGCGAGATCTCCGACGGTCTCGTCCGGCGCATCGTGCGACACAACACAATGGGTCCATATTATCTTTGTTTTCTTGCTGCTACCGGAATTATGGTAATCGTCACTTTAATTGTCCGGTCGATCACGTCCATGTCGCCCGACCGCAGTTATTTCGTAGTCGTGCTGAGTGTTCTGCTGATGCACTACTACTTCGACCATTTCCTGTTCAGCCACCCGCGGATGATCGAGTAGCCCACTAGCCCCAACGGACACTGTTCAATCCTGGCAGTCCCTGGCATAATGATTTTGGAGCGTGTCTGCGATGCACGTGCCGGTCCACCTATTTTGATCCAACACTATCAAAATAGGGAGTCCGACTCGATCTCAACGCGCTGGTGAGCAAGCTCCTGACGGGAAACCGCCCAGGGAGAAGCCTAAAGGCGCTCGGTGGACGCCCACCCCGTTTACAAAACGCGGGTCAATAACGGGGGTCGGTACGGCCGAGCGGTACGCTCCTGAATCCCTCCCCCCCCACTCCGGACACGTCAAGCGCGGCATCGGAATCGGATGCGCGACAAAAGGTGGATGTACAGAGCCGCCGCTCTGAGCCGCGACGAGAGGGAGCCGTACGCTCAGATTCGATGTTTCAGGGCTGCCCGTTCGGCGGGGCTGCCACGTCCATGTCACGCATCCATCAGAATCGTTTTGCCCATTGCAAGTTGGCTAAAATAACAGGGTAACCCGCCAAACATGAGACGATTTGCACTCTTGCTTCTGCCCGCTTTATGCTGGTCCGCCTCCACTTCCATTACCATCGATCAGTTGATCACCATGGCCCGCGCCGTTCCCCCGGAGTTCTCCGCCGAGGCCCTGATTCGCATCGCGGCCATCGACAAAGTCGAAAAGACCCGCAAGATCGATCTTCTCGAAGAGGCATTCCGCCGCGCCGGCGATGCCCAGCTTCCTTATAAACGTCGCGCTTCCATCGTCAAAGTCGCCGGTCCCGCGGGCGTCTACAACCGCACCGCCGCTCAGGGACTCGACGCCCTCTCGCTTCGTCTGAAAGCAGTCCGCGCCATGCTTCTGCTCGACGCAGCCCGCGCGCGCGACTTGTTCCGCCGCATTCCGCCCCTCAAGCTTCCCGCCCTCGCCTGCGAGGAGTATCTGGTCTACGATGTCGACGCGTTCTACGACGCGCTCAGCCACGTCTCCCGCGAGACCCTGACTCCAGCCGAAATCGAGAAAGGCGAAGAGCTGCGGCTCATCGAGCCGTACCTGAACTCCATCACTTCGCCCGTCCAGTTGCCCGGCGCCGCGCGCCTGATCGCCGGCAGCACTGTCAACGACAAGGACTTCCAGACGCTGATGGCCGCATTTTCCAAGGTCATGGTGAAAATCAAGGGCGATGACCGCTCGTTTTCGTTTGCCCCCGTCGGGCCGCCCATTCGCGCCATCGTCGAGGCCGCCGAAAAGCGCAAGCTCCCGGCAGCCCCTTTGTTGGAGGCCTATCGGCTGTACATCGTCAATAACATGGCTGCCGCGCGCTGTGCCGATGACGACCTGATGGTCTACGAGGCCACGTCCTTCGCCTTCGCCGACCCGCGGGCGGCCGAACAGCAGGGCCCCGATCCGTCCGCTTACTTCAATGACCACCTGCGCGTCCCGCCTCTGCAGGAGATCAAGGAAGTCGAGGTCACGCCCAGCAAACTGGAAGGCGTCGCGACGGGTTTGCGTGGTTGCGACGACGAAGCCTGCAAGTCCATCGTCCTGCAATACACCGGGCTGATTTTCGATGCCGACCGGAATCCGCTGCCATTCGCCAAAAAAGAAACACCGGAGTGGCAGGGTCATGTGGAGGATCTGCTGACAGCCATGGCCGGCTGGAAGCCCGTCGCACCTTCGGCTGCCGCCGAGCATTTTCGCGAGAAAAGCTCGCTGTACAGCGATCTGGTCAACATCCAGCCGAACACCGCGGGCCGCATCAAGGTGTTGCGCGCGGAACTTCAGTACGTCGTCAAGGACAAGGCCGGCGCCGAGAGCCGCGCCCAGTGGTTTCTCCCCATCAACGGCATTATCGGCCGCGTGACATTGGATCCGCTCGGCCTCGGCGTTCTGAGCGACGACCTCCGCAATTCAGGCGACCCCATCATCACCCTCTTCACTGAGCTCGACGCCATCGCGCCCCGCCGCCCCGATCTGATCATGCCGCTGATTTAGCGCGTCCGATGAGCTTATGGCCCGCCGACAACTCACCCCTTCTCAATCGGCGTTCATCGCCGTTCATCGGCGGCCAAACTTGCTTAACCGTCCTTCCTCGCGACCTCGCGACTCGCCGGATTTGCTCTACGCCGCCGGATATCGGAAGATAAAGGATTTACAGAGGGAGCACTCGACTGGATGCCCGACGACCTGCACAAAAGTGAAAAATTGCTCTCCGCGCTCCTGGAATCGGCATCGCAAGCCATCATTAGCATCGACCGGACCGGCTGCATTGTTCTCGTGAATGGCCGCGCCGAGCAGATGTTCGGCTATCCCCGCGGGGAAATGCTCGGCTCCCGGATCGAACTGCTGCTGCCCGAATCCAAGCGCGCCACGCACAGCCGCGAGCGCGATGGCTTTTTCTCCCGCCCGCATATCCGGCCCATGGGCATCGGACTCGACCTTTCCGGACGCCGCAAAGACGGCAGCGAGTTCCCCGTGGAAGTCAGCCTCAGCTACGTGCAGAACGAGGAGGGCGGCTACGCCATCGCCTTTGTCAGTGATATCAGCCAGCGCAAACGGCTCGAGGAGCAGTTGCTCCACGCCCAGAAAATGGAAGCCGTCGGACGGCTGGCGGGCGGCGTCGCGCACGACTTCAACAACATGTTGACCGTCATCTCGGGTTACAACCGCATGATGCTCGATGAGCTCTCGGCGCTCGATCCCCTCCGTGGCTACGCCGAGGAAGTTCTCAAAGCCGCCGACCGCGCCGCCGCCCTCACCAACCAGCTCCTTGCCTTTAGCCGCCGCCAGGTCATGCAGCCGCGTGTCGTCAACGTAAACACCATCCTCGGCCAGACGGAGAAGATGCTGCAAAGGCTCATCGGCGAGGATATCTCCCTGGCTCTCTCGTTGGCTCCCAACACCGGCAATGTCCGCGCCGATCCCGGCCACATCGAGCAGGCCATCGTCAATCTCGCGGTCAACGCTCGAGATGCCATGCCCATGGGAGGCCGGCTGTCCATCGAAACCGGCAACGTCACTCTGGATGAAGACTACGCGCGCACCCACATGGGCGTCACTCCGGGAGATTTCGTGATGATCGCCGTCTCCGATTCCGGACATGGCATGGATGCCGAAACCCGGCGTCGCATCTTTGAGCCGTTCTTCACCACCAAGGCCAAAGGCAAGGGAACCGGGCTCGGCCTGGCCACGGTTTACGGCATTATCAAGCAGACCGGCGGGGACATTTGGGTCTACAGCGAGCCGGGCCGCGGCACCACCTTCAAGCTCTATTTTCCGCGCGTGTCCGAACCGGTCTCGGACTCGCTCGAAGCCGAAACCGAGTACTCCAGAAAAGCGGGAAGCGAAACCATCCTGGTGGTGGAAGACGAAAGAGCAGTGCGCGACCTCACCGTCCGCATCTTGAAACAACTCGGGTACCAGGTCCTGACCGCATCGAGCGGCGCGGAGGCGTTGGAGCTCAGCCATGCCCACCCGGGGCACATCGACCTGCTGCTGACCGACGTCGTGATGCCCAACATGAGCGGCCGCCAGCTCGCCGATGCGCTCCTGCTGCTGCGTCCGCAAACCAAAGTGCTGTTCCTCTCCGGATACACCGAAAATACGGTTGTGCACCACGGCGTCCTCGAACCGGGCGTGGATTTTCTGCCCAAGCCCTTCAGCCGCGAGAATCTCGCCCGAAAACTCCGCGAAATGTTCGCCCGTTGACGGAATTGGCGTAGGACCTACGGTCGCCTTTTGCCGTCTGTCATCCGGATCTGTCCCCTCCGGCCTTCGAACGTTTGGGCGGCAAGGCAGTATAATCGAAACACCGATGCGGATGGGGCGAGTGCTGGTGCTCGGTTTGGCCGCGGCCGCCACCGCGATTGCGCAGGATTTGCCGCCGGGCGTATTGCTGCTTTCGCAGGTGAAGCGCCACGTCGAACAGCAGCTCCAGGATCTGCGGAACTACACCTGCCTCGAAACCATTCATCGCTACTATGATCTGTCCGGCCGGGCGAATGAAATGCAAACCCGCGATACCGTCCGCCTGGAAGTGCTCTACGCCGGTAAAAAAGAGCTGTACTCGTCGCCCGGCGAACGGAATTTCTCCGCGGTCACTCCGTCCGAATACGTCACCAACGGAATGAGCCAGGATGGACTTTTCGGCGGATATCTCGACAACATCGTTGTCGGCGGAACGGCGCTGCTGACCTATCGCGGGGAAGAGGAACTGAATGGCATCCGCACTGCCAGGTACGATTTCAGCATTCCCGGCTATCTCGAGCCGCTGGAACTCAACTTAGGCCCGCTGGGCCGCGGAAACGTGGGGCTCAAGGGGACCTTCTGGGCGGATCCCGAATCCAAAAATGTGCTGCGGCTGGCGATTCAGCCCGATGACATCCCGGCCTCCCTGCCGGTTGCCTCTGGTGAATGGGTCCTGAACTACGCTGCCGTCCGAATCGGCGAGTACGACATCATGGTGCCGCAATCGGTCGTGTCGCAGATGCAGATGCGGTCGGGACAGATCGACCGCAATGTCCTCGAATTGACGCACTGCCGCGCCTTCGAAGCCGAAAGCAGCATCAGCTTCGGGTCTCCCGCTTCCTCCCCATCCTCCGCGCCGCCGCCGCCTCTTTTACTTGGCGCGGAGCCTGGCGCCGTTACGCAATTCCCCGCCGGAGTCCGCCTCACGGTCACGCTGCAGACGACTGTGAACGAGAAGACTCCGGTGGGCACACCCTTGGAGGCTCGGCTGGCCGGCGTCGTGCAATCCCATTCCCGGTCCAATCGAAAGACCGCCACGACCGCCATCCCCGACGGCGCTCTCGTTCGCGGACGCGTGCGCCGCGTCGAGAAGCGGGCCGGAGCCGACGGGCTTTTTCTGGTGGCTCTGGAATTTTGTGACGTCGAGGTGGACGGCGCCCATCAGCGCTTCTTTGCTGACCTCGAAAGCGCGGAGCGCCTGCCGGGCGTCGAGGCCGTGGTCACCGCCGGATCGGGCCGCGCCACCACGCTCCCCGATCTTCCCGGAGTGGCGTACCTGATGATCCACCAGGGCGTCGCCCTCCCCGCCGGATTTACTACCGTCTGGAAGACCGCGTCGCTCACCCCGGATCCTCCCAAACAGTGAAGCCCGCCCCCTTGTGTGGCCGGTTGGCAAGCGGCACGCGAGTGGCAAACTCCCGTTCTTTCTCGCGCCGCACCGTCCACCGGCGAGCTTCGTTCGCCTGGACGATTCGCAATCGGTCCGCCGGTTGCCAACCGGCACACGCCCGATCTTACAGCATCGGCCCGATGCGCCACGGCACGAATTCGTGATGGCCCAGTCTCTCCGCGCAGGTACGGCGGCCTGACGCCACATCCAGCACCATTTCGAAAATCTGCCGTCCCACCTGCTGCACGGTCTTCTCGCCATCGGCGATCGTGCCCGCATTGATGTCCATGTTGGCGGTCATGCGCCGATAAGTATTGCCGTTGGTGGCGATCTTGATCACGGGAATCGTCGGAAATCCGATGGCGCTGCCGCGTCCGGTGGTGAAGGCGATCAGGTTGCATCCGCCGGCGGCCAGTCCGGCCAGCGACGCCGGATCGTATCCCGGCGTGTCCATGAACACGAACCCCGGTGACGTCACGCGCTCCGCGTAGCGGTACACATCCACCAGCGTGGAGGTGCCGCCTTTGGCGACCGCGCCCAGTGACTTCTCCAGAATGTTCGACAATCCGCCTTCTTTATTCCCAGGGCTGGGATTGTCGTCGAAGCTGCCCTCAAAGCGCTTCAGGTATCGCTTGTAATCCCGTATGCAAGTTAATAATTTTTCAGCTACCTGGCGATTCCGGGCGCGCTTCACCAGAAGATGCTCTGCGCCGAAGATTTCGGTGGTCTCGGCGAGCACCGACGTTCCGCCGATCTCCGCCAGCAGATCGCAGCAGTAGCCCAACGCCGGATTGGCGGTGATGCCGGAAAAGGAATCCGATCCGCCGCAGTTCAGCCCGAGCACGATGCGCGACGCCGGAACTTCCGTTCGCGTCTCCGCCGATGCCCGCTCGAGGAATCGGGCGATCTGCCGGCGCGCCGCCTCCACCGTGCCCGAGGTTCCGCCGCTCGATTGCAGCGTCAGCCCGGCCAGCCGCGAAGTCGCCCGCGCGTCAGGTCCAAGGTAGTGGGCGATCTGGTTGTCCTCACAGCCGAGCCCCAGGATCACCGCCGCCGAGACATTCGGATGATCGAGCACGCCGGAAAGTGTGCGCCGCAATTGGTCGACATCCGGACCGGCTGCATGTCCGCAACCATCGCCGTGAGGAAACGCGGCCACACCATCGACGTTGGGCGGCATCGATTCGCCTTCGTAGCTTTTCGCGACCAGCTCGGCCGTGTGGGCGGCGCAATTGCTCGCGGCGACCACGGCGATGTAGTTGCGCGTTCCGATGCGGCCGTCTTCGCGGCGATAGCCAAGGAATGTCGGCGCATCGCGGCGCTCGGGAATCGGCAGGTCGGAGGACGGGAAGTCGTACTTGAGGTCCAGCTCTTCAAATGCAAGATTATGCAGGTGGATGTGGCGTCCAGGCTGGATCGTTTCACGCGCCCGGCCGATGGCCTGCCCGTAGCGCAGCACCATTTCGCCTGCCTGGATGGCGCGCACCGCGACTTTATGCCCGGCTGGAATCGGGTCGACGGTGACCAACCGCTCGCCATCCACGATCAACTCGGTTCCGGCCGATACCGGAACGCGCACCACCGCGACATTGTCGGTGGGATGCAGGTGAATGGCGGAATTCTCTGCTGTGGGAAGACTGGCGATGTCGATGAGCACTGGATTCTATAATAGGAGAAATGCCGCGGAAAATTCCCCGCCTTCTCTGGCTGGCAGTGCCGCTGGCGTTCCTGCTCTACTTCTATCATATCGGTTCCACCGGCGTGCTCGGACCGGATGAGCCGCGCTACGCCTCGATCGGCCGCGAAATGGCGCGATCGGGGGATTGGATCACGCCCCGGCTGTGGGGGAAGGCGTGGTTCGAAAAACCACCGCTGCTCTACTGGATGACCGGGGCTGCGTTCCTCTCGGGAGTCGGTCCCGACCTCGCGCCGCGCTTGCCCGTGGCGATTCTGGCAGTAGGATTTCTTGCATTTCTGTGGTGGATTCTCACGCGGGAGTTTAACGGCCGCGTCGCGTCGATGGCCGTGCTGATCCTGGGAACATCGGTCGGTTGGCAGGCCTTGGGACAGGCGGGTGTCACCGATCTTCCGCTGGCAGCGACATTCTCCGCCGCCATGCTGCTGGCGCTGCCGTGGATCTCCAAAGGCGATGGCCGTTACCTCCCGGTCTCCGCCGGGCTGATGGGGCTCGCGGTTCTGGCGAAGGGTCCGGCTCCGTTGATTCTGGCATTGCCCGTGGTGCTGCGCGGCCGGCAAGTGCGAGACCTCCTCCGATGGCGGGTGGTAATCCCGTTTCTGGCTGTCGCCTTGCCATGGTATGTGCTGTGTTATTTGCGAAATGGCGATGTATTCTTCAAGGAATTTCTCCTCAAGCAGAACGTCGAACGCTTTACTTCGGCGCAGGTCATCCAGCATGGATATCCTTGGTGGTTCTTTGCGCCGGTGCTGGCGGGAGGACTGCTGCCGTGGCTCCCGCTGGCGGCGGTGACGGCGGTCCGTACCGGCTGGAGCGATTCGCGAAAGAAGTTCCTGGCGGCCTGGGCAATATGGGTGCTGCTGTTCTTCTCGATTTCGGCCAACAAGCTGCCCGCGTACATTCTGCCGATGTTGCCGGCAGCGGCGGTGCTCATGGCGCTGGCGCTCGACGAGCTTCCGAAAGCCTCGTGGTGGCTGGCGGGTTGCGCGCTGCCGCTGGTGATTTTTCCAATCGCGGCGCCGCTGCTGCCGGTGGCCATCGAATTCGGCTTGTCGCACACTGCCTGGCCGCGATTCGAAGCCGCCTGGCTCTATCCTTTATGCGTCGCGGCCATGGCATGGCTGGCCGATTGGCGCGGACGGCGGCTGGCTGCAACGGCTTTCGTGGCAGCGGGAGTTGCCATCGGAACCGCCGGCGTCAAGGAAGCGGCAGTTCCAGCTCTACGTGAGATGCCTTCCCCCAAAGTGCTGTGGCTGAAAGTGGCGCCGCACGCGGACGAGGTCTGCCTGGACCACGTCGATCGGAACTGGGCATATGGGTTGAACTACTACGCCGGCCGGGCGCTGCCGGAGTGTTCGGAGCATGCGACGCCCTGGCAGGTCCGTCAGCAGAAGGGCCACGCGCCTTGGCTGGCGGTGCCCGAGTTCTCCCCGGAGATGCGGCCGGCATTCACTCGCGGGGGCAACAGCGACGGGGCGAGATGAAGGCCGGCGACCGATTTCGCCGGCGCGGCTGGGGTGCTCGGCGGGACACGTCGCCGTGGCTGACGTGCTGGCGAGGGGCGGGACACGGGCGGCCGTTTGCAAAAGCCGACCAGGCCGGTTGCCAGTCGGCCGCAGGCTGCCAGCCTGCCCTGCGATGTCTCACGGTTGACCCCGCCGCGCGCCGCATTGTACCCTCACTAGTCCGGGAGAAGTTCTAGAAAATAGGCCTATGTTCCTGCCACAAACCTACGGCGCGGCGTTGATCGTGCTGATCCTCGGCGTGCTCTGTCTCGGATCGTGGGCGAGCCTGTTCAAATCCGCGAAACTGCGCTACGAACTGTCCTACTTCGATTTCGCGGTGGGAGCGCTGGTGTTCGCGGCCATCTTCGGCCTGACGGTCGGGAACCTGGGGTTCGACGGCTTTTCCTTGTCGGACGATTTGTCGCACGCCGGGAAACGGCAGTGGTTCTACGCATTTCTGGCAGGAGTGGTCTTCAATTTCGGAAATATGCTGCTCATGTCCTCGGCCTCGATTTCGGGGATTTCCGTGGCGTTTCCGACGGCGTTTTCGATCGCCATGATCCTGTCGACCGTGGTGCAGATCGTCATGGGACCTTCCGGAAACATGACGCTCAACATCAGCGGCTGCGCGCTGCTGCTGGCGGCGGTCATCTTCGGCGCCATCGCTCATAACATCGTGGTGGTGTTGCGCCACGAAGCCAAAGCGCGCATCGGGAAGGCCAAAAGCACGCGGCGGCCGGTCTCGATCAAACCCGTGGTGCTGGCCATATTTGGGGGGCTCCTGTTGGGCGCGTGTCTGCCCCTGGTGGATCAGGCGCAACTGCCCGATATCGGTCTTGGCCCGTTCAGTCTGACGTTGATGTTCAGCGTGGGCATGATCATCTGCACGGCGATTCTCAGTGTCTTTTTCATCAATCTCCCGGTGGAAGGCGAGCCGGCCGAGTTGAGCGGCCTCTTGAACGTCACGCTGGGAACGCACTTCCGCGCCTTTCTTTCGGGCGGCCTGTGGTGCACCGGCGTGCTGGGACTTTGGGTCGCCATCAACGCGGTGGACCTGTTGAAGGACATCCCGGTGGCGGTCCTTTGCCTGAAGAATTCCGCCCCTCTGCTGACGGCGCTGTGGGGATTGCTGGCGTTTCGGGAGTTCCGCGATGGCGATATGCGCGCCCGAAGCCTGGCGATGATCATGCTGCTGCTGTTCGCCGGCGGGGTCGTCATGCTGGCGCTGGCTCCACTGCACACCCCCAAGCCGACCTGAAGCTCCGCGCAACGCCGGGTTCGAGCCCGGCGCGGGATCATTCCCGCCCTTCCGTTATTCCATCCAGCGAAGTTCCTGCCGCGCCGGGAGATCACGCGCGACAACCAGCATAGCCTCGCGGCCTTCGAAGGCGACGGGCCGGGCCGTGGACTCCACTTCGAAGACGGAGTTATCCTTGGCGCGATGCAGCCAGCTTTCGGTTTGCGTGGCGCCGCTATCGGGCGCCAGGTCCAGCGATTCCAGAAGGCGCGGGACATCTTCCGGCGGCCAGATGTCCATGATGGTCATGACCAGGAATTCCGGCCGGGAGAATCCGTATCGCCGCGAAGCGGCCTGGTTGACTTCCAGAAAGCGCAGAGTCTGCGTATCGTAAACCCAGGCGGGCAGCGGCAGATTCTCGAAGAGGCTCCGGTAGAGTTCTGGAGCGGGCGACATCACGGGAATTTCTTCGACGGTTTGCAACATGCGAGAAGGTTCCTCCGGCGCGGATGACTTCGGCTTATCCTCGCCAGTCAGAAGGGTGCGATGGGCGGAGATTAATCTGCCGATTCTTGCGGGTGTGGAGCGCGCTATTTGGGGATGGGGACCACGCCGTACCACTTTCGTTAACGCCATAACCCCGTCAAAAACAGCGGCATGCCCCGCCAATTAGGTGGCGCGGATGCCTGCGGTTCATAGCAGAATTACTCTATGGAACCTGTAACAACCGCGGCTGTGGAACTCTGCGATGCCGCATCGGTTGCGGAGCTTCTCGGTTCCGTCGCGCGCCCCAAGACCCGCCTGCACGTCCGCCTTCGGGGCGAGCGATTGGCGGGGGTTCGCCCGCCCGTCATGCGGCCCAGGCATTGCTCGTGCGGAGCCTGCCATAGCTGTGCCGAGAACCAGCGGTGGAATCGCATCTTCGAAGAGAAATTCGCCGACCCGACCTATTATTCGGGCCCGATGATCCGCCACTCTTCGGCACTGAATTCGATTGCGTAACTAAACCGGAACTTCGGCGGGTTGCTCTTCCGGTTGCAGCGCCTTTTTGGTGAGCCGCACGCTGACGGGTTCCTCGATTCCCACGGTCGAACTGAATGTGAGGAGCCGCGCCAGGCCGGAGTCCGTAATCTCCTGTCCAATTCCCATCAGAAGCACGCCGGTCTTGGAATACACCTCGCTATTGGTCACCATGCCGGCTTTGAGCTGGTGAATTCGTAGAAGCTGGATCTCTTCGCGGCATCGCTCCACTTCAACCTGCTGGAGAGCTTCCAGGAACTCAGCAGGGTATCGGCCAGAGGCTCGCATCCGCTCAATCGCGGCGCCCGGATCGGATCCGCGGGCAACTGCTTCATCGAAATCGAGAACGGTCTGCAAGATCCTGGCGCCGGTCTTGACAGAACCGAACGCACTGCCACTGGA
>Ga0335083_10005454_pt1 | contig 16041 bp, 14 predicted proteins | sample Lox_Sample_42_FD_206716 | JGI IMG/M metagenome (GOLD analysis project Ga0335083, IMG submission 206716) | Soil microbial communities from Loxahatchee National Wildlife Refuge, Florida, United States - Lox_Sample_4.2 | ecosystem: Environmental > Terrestrial > Soil > Wetlands | place: USA... | reverse complement strand
GCCTTGCGCCTGCAGCCGCGCGAGCTCGACGCGCTCGTGCGCGACGTGCTGATCGATCAGCACGAGCTCGCCGTCGGCTTCGCACACGAGGTAGGTGAGGTCGAGCTGGCCGAGGTAGCGGAGAGACGAGAAGAACGCTTCGGGCTGCGGGCTGCGGGCTGCGGGCTCGGATCCGGATCCGGATCCGGCCCCTGAAGCCTGGAGCCTGGAGCCTCTAGCCTCGCTGCCCGACGCCTCGGCCGCTCTCGCGGTGGTCTTCACCCCCCTCACCCATTCCCTCGGCCCATCCTCGAACCCGAGCTTGGCCTGCCGCGTCCACTCGCGCTCGCGCGCTTCGCGCAGCTGCGCGGCGTAGCGCTGGGCGAGCGCCGTGGCCCCACCGCCGGCGGGCAGCGCCGGCGGTGCGACCGAGGTCCACGCGATCGCACCGCCCGCGTCGTCGCGCCACGGCGCGCGCGCGATCCCGGCGGCCACCACGTGGCGCACGGCCGCGGCGACCGCGCCGGGATCCGAGAACCGCACCTCGAGCTTCTGCGGGTGGACGTTGAAATCGACCATCCCCGCCGGCACGTCGACGTGCACGATCGCGAGCGGGTAGCGGCCGCGCGGCACGAGCTCGCCGTAGGCCATCGCGATCGCGTGCAGGAGGCCGCGATCGCGCACCGGCCGCCGCCCGATGAAGAGCTGGACGGCGCGCGAGGTCGTCTGCGCGAGCTCGGGCGCGCCGACGTACGCGGTGACGCGCACGCCGCCCTCTTCGCCCGACGCGGCGACCAGGCGCTCGGCGATCCGCGCGCCGAGCAGCGCGTGCGCGCGCGCGAGCCCATCGCGATCGGGCGGCGCGTCGAGCGCGACGCGGCCATCGTGGCGCAGCCGCACGTGCAGGCTCGGGTGCGCCATCGCGACCTTCGTGGCGAGCTCGGTGACGTGCGTCGCCTCGGTGGCGTCGGTCTTGAGGAACTTGAGCCGCGCCGGCACGTTCCACAATAGATCCGCGACCTCGACGCACGTGCCGACCGGCGCGCCGACCTCGGTCACGCCGTCGAGCCGGCCGCCGGTCATCGTCACGCGCGTCGCGCCGAGGTCGTTCGCGCGCCGCGTGGTCAAGGTCAGCCGCGACACGCTCGCGATCGAGGGCAGCGCCTCGCCGCGAAACCCCATCGTCGCGAGGCCCCACAGGTCGTCGAGCCGGCGCAGCTTCGACGTCGCGTGGCGCTCGAGCGCGAGCACCGCATCGCGCGCGCTCATGCCGCAGCCATCGTCCACCACGCGCACGAGCGCCCGGCCGCCGGCGGCCGTCTCGATCGCGATCGTCTTGGCCCCCGCATCGATCGCGTTATCGACCAGCTCCTTGACGACCGACGCCGGGCGCTCGATCACCTCCCCCGCCGCGATCTGATCGACCACCTCGGCCGGCAAGACGGCGATCACGCTGTCCATGGGGACTCGCGTAGCACGGGGGTATGATCGTCGAATGATGAGGTGGGCGCTGATCGTGGCTATGGTCGGATGCCGGAATCACGCCGAACCGGATCGTGGCGCCGAGCTTCCGACGCTCGCGGAGCTCGCTCGAACGCCCGACGAGCTCGACGCGGCGGCCGATCCACACCTCGATGAAGCCGCGCGCGTCGCCGCGCTCGAAACCTGGGCCGAGCACGGCGGGCGCATCGTCGTCCCGACTGCGCCGACGGACACCTTTGTTCAAGGTCGCGAGCTCGCGTTCGCAGTAGCCGCTCGGATCGCGAAAGATAAGCCTGACGACGATCGCGCGCTCGAGGCGGCGCTCTACGCCGCGCAACGGCTTCGGCGCGATAACCCCACCCTGCTCCGCGCGATGCTGTCCACCGGGATCACGATCGAAGCGATCCGACATCGCGCGCATCCTCCGGCGTTCGCCGCACGATACGCGCCGACCGACGCCGAAGTCGTGCAGGCGCTCGCGGGCGAAGCGCTGTATTCGGCGCGAGCCCATGCCGAACACCCCGACGCGGCGGATCCCTGGCCGAGCTGGGCCTGGCTCGCGACCGAACCTCGCGATCGGTCGAGTGTGCTCTCGCAGATGTTCCAGCATCTTCCGCCCTGGTCGATGTATAGCGGCGAGTCGGAAATGGCGGTGCGGATGTACATCGCCGTCGACGACTATCAGCGCTGGCTCGCCCGCTAGTTCGTGCGCTATAAGGCCGCCATGCCGGCCCACCCCGCAGGACGCGTCGTCGCGGTCACGGGAGCGTGCACGTATCTCGGCGAAGAGCTCCTGCGGCGGCTCGAAGAGGATCCGCGCTACGCGCGCGTGCTCGCGCTCGACGTCAGGCCGCCCCATCACATCGGAGGCAAGGTCGAGTTCGTGCAGCTCGATCTCACGCAGCCGACGGTCGATGCCGACCTCGCGACGCTGCTCGAGCGCGCCCGCGTCGACACCGTCGTGCACGGCGCGTTCCTGTCGCACCCGACGCATGCGGCCGAATGGGCGCACGAGCTCGAGGATGTCGGCACGATGCACGTGCTCAACGCGTGCGCGGCGGTCGAGCCGCGCCGGTTCGTGCTGGTGTCGAGCACGCTCGTCTACGGCGCGCATCCGAAGAATCCCAACTACCTCACCGAGGACGCGGAGCTGCGCGGCCACCGGTCGACTCATTCGGGGCGGTTCGTCAACGACAAGGTCCGCGCGGAGCGGCAGGTGCAGCGCTTCGCGAAGGAGCATCCGGACGTCGCGGTGTGCTCGCTCCGGTTCGCGCCGATCCTGGGGCCCACGGTGTCGAACCTCTACACGCGCTTCTTCGCACGGCCGGTCGCGCCCGTGATGATGGGGCACGATCCGCTCATGCAGTTCGTGCACGAGCAAGACGCCGCGTTCGCACTCGTCCGCGCGGTCGACAGCGACGCGCGCGGCGCGTTCAACATCGTCGGCAAGGGCGTCCTGCCGTACACGACCGTGCTCGCGCTGCTCGGCCGCGTGCCGGTGCCGATGCCGCAGCTGGTCGCGCGCCAGCTCACGAAGGTGCTGTGGGCGACCCAGCTCGTCGGCTCGCCGCCGAGCTTCCTCGATTTCCTGCTCTACCTGTGCGTCGCCGACGGAACGCGCGCGCGCCGCGAGCTCGACTTCGCGCCGCGGCTGTCGATCAAGCGCACGATCCTCGACTACGGTGGCATCGGACCCGAAGATGGCGCGACCGACGTCGCGAGGGCCCAGGCATGACCGACGACCACGATCCGCCGCCCGACGGCGAAGAAGACTGGTACGGCGACGCGGATCCGCGCGCCGTGCCCGACGCGCAGACCTGGCCACCCGGCTACAGCGGCGACGACGACTACCTCGCGAGCTACGTGCCGAGCGAACCGCACGATCGAGAAGCCGCCGAGCTGCGCGAGCTCGAACGGCGCGTCGAGCAGCACCGCACGCCCGCATTCCCGATCGAGCTGCGCAAGGTGCTGCCGCTGCCGGCGCTGCAGCGGCGCTGGCGCGCGCTCGCGATGTGGGGGCGCAGCGACGTCGTCGACGATTTCGGCCGCGATCCGCGCGCGACCGCGCGCTGGGAGTGGCTGTTCGAGTTCCTCTACACGCGCTGGTTTCGCGTCCAGGCGAGCGGGCTCGAGCACGTGCCCGCGCGCGGCCGCGCGCTGCTCGTCGCGAACCACGCCGGCACGCTGCCGTACGACAGCGCGATGGTGATGCACGCGGTGCGCCGCGATCACCCCGCGCGCCGCGACGTCCGCCCGCTCGTCGAGGACACGGTGTTCCACCTGCCGTTCCTCGGCCCGATCATGAACCGCATCGGCGGCGTGCGCGCCGATCCGGAGAACGCCGAGCGCCTGCTGATGAAGGACGAGCTCGTCGCCGTGTTCCCCGAGGGCGAGAAGGGCATGGGCAAGCTGTGGCGCGATCGCTACCGCCTGCAGCGGTTCGGGCGCGGCGGCTTCGTCAAGCTCGCGCTGCGCACGCGTGCGCCGATCATCCCGGTCGCGGTGGTCGGCGCCGAGGAAGCCGCGCCGATGCTCGGCAAGGTGACGTGGTTCGCGAAGAGCATCGGCATCCCGTGGGTGCCGGTCACGCCGCTGTTTCCGTGGCTCGGCCCGGCGGGATTGCTGCCGCTGCCCAGCAAGTGGTTCGTGCGGTTCGGCGAGCCGGTCGACCTCGGCCACCTCGGGCCCGACGCCGCGGAGGATCGGCTGCTGGTCAACAAGCTCGCCGACCAGATCCGCACGCAGATCCAGCAGATGATCGACGAGCTGCTCGGCCAGCGCCGGTCGCCGTGGCTGTCGACGTCGATCAGGTAATGGGGGTTGATCGCGGCGATCGCCGTGTTAGCGTGAAGATCATGCCCGCGCCGTACGCGTCCGAGCTCGAGCGTCTGCTCGAGCACGCGCGCACCCACCTCGGCGCCGGCGACGACGCGCTGCTCGCCGAGGCGAACCACGCGGTCAATCAGGCGTTGCAGCTCGCTCCCGACTCGGTCGAGGCGTGGCTGCTCAAGTGTCAGGTCGCGTCGGCGACCGGCGACGATCTCGCGGCGCTCGCCGCGGTCGAGATGGCCGCGCGCGAAGGCCCGCACCGCACCGAGTGCCAGTACTGGCGCGGCGCCGTGCTCGGCGACCTCGGCCGCCACCGCGAGGCGCTGCACTCGATCGAAGACGCGCTGCGCGGGCTCGATCAGGGCGACGGCGAGCACTGGCTCACCGAAGATCTGTATTTCGAGAAGATGACCATCCTCGACGCGCTCGGCCTGCACGACGCCGCGGTCACCGCGTGCTCGGAGGGGCTGTCGAAGTGCCCGGGATCGGCGCTGTTGAGGGCGGCCCTCGCGCCGGCAGAGCGGGCACGCGTGCGTGGGACGCTGAGGGTTCTGCGCGGCGGCAAGTAACCTCGCCGTTCCCTCTCCGGATCGGGCAACGGCAAGGGCAACGGAGTATGCTTTCGGCGTGAGCCGCCTGGGCGTAGCCCTGCTGGTCGCGCTCGGAGCCGCGGGCCTGGTCTGGCTCGGCGTCGCGGTCGCCGACGATCTCACGCATCCGGCGGTGCCCGAGACGCCCCCGCACCCGCTCACCGCCGCGGCCCAGGCCGGGCGCCACGTTCGCATCGACGATCCGCACGGCGTGATCCACGTGTGGATCCCGCCGAGCTATCACGCCGACACCGGAGCCACGATCATCTACCTGCACGGCTTCTACGACGACGCCGACTCGGCGTGGACCGGCCACCACCTGCCCGAGCAGTTCGCGCTGTCCGCGCTCAACGCCATCTTCATCGTCCCGGAGGCGCCGAGCGGCGCGCACCCGCCCGTCAACTATCCGAGCCTGTCGCAGCTGCTCGAGATCGTCGAGGACAAGACCGGCGTGTCGCGCGGCATGGCGCTGACGGCGGTGGTCGGCCACTCCGGCGCGTTCCGCACGTACAACGAGTGGCTCGACGAGCCGCTCGTCGACCAGCTCGTGCTGATCGATTCGCTGTACGCGAACGAGGAGCAGATCGAGGCGTGGTATCGCGCATCGCCGCGCCATCGCATCATCACGGTCGGCGAGGACACGCTGCAGTGGAACGAGCAGCTCGCTCGCGATCTGCCCGACGTGCTCGTGCTCGATCGCGTGCCGCCGACGTGGGACACATGGCCGCCCGAGGCCAAGCTCGCGCGCGCGGTCTACGTGCGCGCGCAGTACGCGCACATGCCGCTCGTCACCGACGGCATCGTGCTGCCGGCCGTGCTGCGCCTGTTGCCGGTCGAGCTGCTCGGCGACGAGCCGTGGCGCGAGCCGCTGGGCTCGTTGCCGGTGCCACCAGATGCCGCGATCGACGCGCCGGTCGACGCGCCGACGGATTGAGCGATGCGCGGCCGGATCATCGTCGCGGTCGTGTTGCTCGCGGTCGCCTGGCTGTTGCCGCACGTGCGCCATCGCTTGATCAACGACGTCACGACGTGGGACGCGCCGCCGGCCGAGCCAGCGCTGCTGCCGTCCGGCATCGGCCCCGGCCTGGCTCCGGCGCCGCGCGTGCGGGTCGTGCTCGTCGACGGGCTCGCGGCCGATACCGCGCGTGCGCTGCCGACGTGGTCGGCGACGTGTGCGCGCGGCGTGTCGGTCACGGTCGACGTCGGGTTTCCGACCGTGTCGCTGCCGGTCGAGGTCGCGCTGTGGTCGGGGCTGACGCAGCAACAGACCGGCATCGTGTTCCGCAGCGATCGCCCGCTCGAGCCGCCGCTCGACGTGCGCGGGATTCCGGCGCAGGTCGCGGATAGCCGCGCGATCGCGCAGGACCACGGCTACATCGTGCGCTCGCTCGGGTTCGCGCACGCCGAGCCCGCGGCCGATCCGACCGATCCGGCGCGCGATGCCGAGCCCACCGCGTGGGCGTCGCTGTGGCTGGCGCACGCGCACGCCGCGGTATCGAGCCAGGCGCGGCTCGTGTTCGTGCACGTGCTCGAGGTCGATACCGCCGGTCACGCGCACGGCCACGATTCGGATCAATATCGCGCGGTCGCCGCCGACGCCGATCGCATCGTCGCGCAGCTCGTCGCGGACGCGCCCGACGCGCGCTGGTTTCTGGTCTCGGACCACGGCCACCTCGACGGCGCGCACGGCGGCCACGGCGGCGAGGAGCGCGAAGTGCGGCAGGTGTCGGGCTGCATCGCGGGGCCCGGCGTCGCGCCGGCGAGCGGCTCGCTCGTCCACGTCGTCGACATCGCGCGCGCGATCGCGGACTCCACCGGCGCGAAGCTCGACGCCGCGTCGCGCGGTCGGCCGCTGTCGGTCGCGCTCGCCGCGCCGCTCGCGCCCGATCAGGCGGTACCGACCGTGCCGGGCGGCCGCGCCGCGATCGCGATCGTGCTCCTCGTCGTCGGCGCGCTGTTCGCGTCGTACGGCGTGCGCCGGTGGTGGCTCGCGCCGTGGTGGTTCGCGATCGCCGGCGCGTCGCTGGTCGCGCTGCGCGGCGAGCCCACGCTGTCGACGCCGATGACCTACGCGCCGAACGGGCTCGACATGACGCTCGCGTGGCTGCCCGCGCTCGCGGTGTGCGCGGTCACGACGTGGCACGGCCTGCGCGTCGCGCGGCTGCGCGCGGTGGTCGCGTCGCAGCTCGGGCTACCGGCGGCAGCGATCGCGGCGGCGGTCACCGCGTGCGGTGCGTGGCCGGCGCTGTTCGGCGCGGAGGTCGCGCCGGTCGCGCCGCACGTGACCGCGTGGACGTCGGCGGTGCTGCTCGTCACGGCGCACGGGGCTGCGGCGGTCGCGCTTGCTGTTCTCGGAAAGTCCGCCCGCTCGGCGTTCGGTCGACGCGCACGGCCGGAAACTCCGCGAAGCGCGCCTTGAGCCGCGCGACCACGTCGGGCTGCTTCGCGGCGAGGTCGGCGTGCTCGGTCGGATCCTTGTCGAGGTCGTAGAGCTCGATCGTGTTGTCGCCCGGACGCACGAGCAGCTGATCCGGCCACGCGACGACCGACCATTGCAGCTCCTCGTGGATCGCGATCACGCGATCGGCCGGGACCGGGCCGAGCAGCGAGATCCCGTCGAGCTTGCCCATCGCGTTCGGGGTGCCGACGAGCGCGAGCAACGTCGGCGCGAGGTCGACGAGCGAGACCGGGTCCGTGCGCTGCGCCGGCGCGACGTGCGGGATGCGCAGCGCGAGCGGCACGCGCACGAGCGGGCCGTACGCGACCTGGCCGTGGGTGTCGAGCAGGCGCGGATCGCCGCCGAGCGCTTCGCCGTGATCGCTCGCGAACACGACGATCGCATCGGGGCCGGCGGCATCGACCACGCGGCCGACCTCGTCGTCGATCGCGCGCAGCAGCGCGCGGTAGCGGTGGATCGTCGGCGAGCCGCCGTCGTGCACGGCATCGAGCAGCGGCTTCGGCACGTCGATCTGATGATGCTCGTGGACGTCGAAGTAGTGCAGCCACACGAACGCCGGGCCGGGCTCGGCGAGCGCGCGCAGGCCCTCGGCCGTCGTCTCCGGCGCCGAGACATGGTCGCCGATGTCCTGGACCTTGCCGTCGGTGTGGATCGTCGCGAGGTGATCGATCCCGCGCGAGATCAAGACCTCGCCGACGAACCGCAGCACCTCGCCGGGAATCGCGGCGGTCGTCCGGCGCCCGGACGCTCGCATCGCATCGGAAAGCGTCGTCGCGATCGGCTGGTACGGATCGAACCGGCCGGTGAGCAGCGTCGACAGCGAGACGTCGGTGCCGGAGGCCGGCGCGATCGCGTGCGTGAACCACAGCGAGTCGTCGAGCAGCTTGCCGATGTGCGGGAAGTCGTCGCGGTTCGGCGCGCCCGGCGCGAGCAGGTCGAAGCGCAGCGCGTCGACGGTGATCAACACGACGTTCGCGTGCGGAAACGTCGGGGCCGCGGCCGTCGCTGCGGGCACCGGCGGTGGCGGGGGTGCGGGGGGCAGCGGCCTGGCATCGACGCCGTCGCAGTCCTGGTCGATGCCGTCGCCGGGGATGTCGATCGCGCCCGGGTAGCGATCGGGATCGAAGTCGTCGCAATCGCCGCCGCCGAGCAGCGCCGATGCGCCGTCGCGATCGAAGTCGAGGATCGCGCGCCAGACATGGACGAGGTCGCGCGCGCGGCCGCCGGCCGCCGCGAGCCGCGCGCGATCGGCCGGCGCCTGCAGGCCGTAGACCGCCGCCGCCGCCGCGCTGCCGAGCACGATGCCGACGATCGCCGCGGCGACCGCGGCCGGGAAGGCCTTCCGGCGCGTGACGCGCACGAGCACGCCGATGACGACCACGATCGCGAGCGTGCAGCCCTGATGCGCCGCTTCGTAGCCGGAGCCGAGCACGTGTTGCTCGAGCCACTGGATGCCGCCGACCGCGCCGGCGAGCCCGAGCACGACGACCGCGCGCCACGCGAGGTCGCCGCTGCGAAGCAAGCGCCGGCCGATGCCGATCGCGACCGCGGATACCAGCCACAGCCCCGCCGGCAGCGCGTACGGATAGAGCTGCACCTGCGGCAACGTCTGCGCGTACGCGCCCGCGAACAGCGTGCGCGCGACCGGCACGGTGACGATCAGCGTGGGCAGCGCGAGCACGGCCGCGGCCAGCACGCCGCCGCGGCGCCACACCAGCCGCTGCAGCAGCGCGACGATCGCCCCGGCGATCAGCCCAGTCGCGGCCGCGACCGGCACGATGACGAGCGCGATGCCGGGCTCGGCGATGCGCGCGGTCTCGGCCACGCCGACCACCGCACCGCCCACCACGTGCGCGACCGCGATCCACGCGTACGGCGGCGGCGCCACCCGGCGCGACGACGACATCGCGGCGATTGCACCACGGAAGCGAACGAAATGCGTGGTGATTGCGTCGCGGTTTTCCGTGCTACATAGAGGTCGAACCTCGAAGAGGTGTGCCATGGCATTCGGAGCACAAGCAGCATTTGCCGCCAAGAGGCGTCCAATCGAGGGCGCCGTCGCGACGATGGGCGTCAGCGACCGCGTTTCGTTCCTGCGCAAGACCTACGCGCACCTCGGCGCGTCGCTCGTCCTGTTCGCGCTGTTCACCGCGGGCATGATGCGCTATGCGACCGAGCTCAGCCTGCATCTGTCGCTCTATCGCCCCAGCGGAATGGGCTGGGCGCTGCTGATGGTCGCGGTGTTCATCGTCGGAACGATCGCGGCGCAGCGACTCGCGATGTCGGAGTCGTCGCGAGCACTGCAATACGTCGGGCTCGCGATCTCCGTGGTGGTGTGGTCGCTGCTCGCGCAAGGGGTGATCTGGTTCGTGGTCGAGAAGTTCGGCAACCCGCGCGAGGTGTTCGCGGGTGGCCACATGAACGCCGCGCTGAGCCCGAAAGCCGCGCTCGTGATCGGCGAGGCGACCGTCGCCACGCTCGCGATCTTCGTCGGGCTCACCGTCGCGGTGTTCGTTACGCGCAAGGACTTCTCGTTCCTCGGCAGCTTCCTGCGGATGGCGATGTTCGGGCTGCTCGCGATGGGCCTCATCTGCGTGTTGTTCGGCTTCAACATCGGGATCGTCTACAGCGTGATCTTCGCGCTCCTGATGTGCGGTTACATCCTCTACGAGACCAGTTTGGTCATGAACTACGTGCGCCCGACGCAACACGTCGCGGCGGCCGTGATGCTGTTCACCACCGTCGTGTCGCTGTTCATCCAGATCCTCCAGATCCTGGCCGAAACACAGCGCCGCTAGAGCGGCTATAATCGCGGGACATGCCCGCCGTGACCGCACCTGCGCCGCTGTCCTCGACCGACATCGGCGCCGTGCGCCGGCTCGAGGATGCGATCGCGACGGTCATCCGCGGCAAGCCGGAGGCGATCCGCGCGGCGGTCGCGACCTTGCTCGCGCGCGGCCACCTGCTCATCGAGGACATCCCGGGCGTCGGCAAGACCACGCTCGCGCGCGCGCTCGCCGCCGCGCTCGGCGGGACGTTCCGGCGCATCCAGTTCACGAGCGACCTGCTCCCGTCGGACATCGTCGGCGTCTCGATCTACGACGCGCACGGCAAGCAGTTCGAGCTCAAGCGCGGTCCGATCTTCGCGAACGTCGTGCTCGCCGACGAGATCAACCGCACGACGCCGCGCACGCAATCGGCGCTGCTCGAGGCGATGAGCGAGGGCCAGGTCTCGATCGACGACGCGACCCACGAGCTGCCGCAGCCGTTCATGGTGATCGCGACGCAGAACCCGGCCGAGCATTACGGCACGTATCCGCTGCCCGAGTCGCAGATGGATCGGTTCCTGCTCCGCGTGTCGCTCGGCTACCCGGGCAAGAGCGTCGAGCGCGAGCTCGTGCGCGACCGCGCCGGCGCCGATCCGATCGCGCGCTTGCAGGCCGTCGTCGATCTCGCGGCCGTGCGCACGCTGCAAGACGGCGTCGAGACCATCCGCGTCGAGGACGCGCTGCTCGACTACGCGATGCAGGTCGTCGAGGAGACGCGCAAGCACCCGTCCGTGACGGTCGGCGTATCGACGCGCGGCGCGCTCGCCTGGTACCGAGCCACCCAGGCGGCCGCGCTCGCGGCCGGCCGCGACTTCGTCGTGCCCGACGACTTCAAGGGCCTCGCGGTGGCGTGCCTCGCGCACCGGCTCGTGCTCGCGCAGGCGCACGAGTCGCTCGGACGCGCCCGCGCCGACAGCGAGCGCGTGATCGCCGAGATCGTCGGCCGCGTGACCGTGCCGACCTGAGCACGGCCGCGCTCACCCGCCCTGCTCGAATCCGTTCTCGCCCTCGACATCCTTGACGTCGGCGTCGAAGTCGTACTCGAGCGTACGCGTGCTGCGCGGCTCGAGCTGGAGGATCCACACGAGCGTGTTGTCCGGCGTGGCGTCGGGCGGCTCCTTGAAGTGATAGACCGAGCGGTGCTCGTCGCCCAGGACGCGCGAGGTCACGAGCCGGAGCGTCTTCGGCTGATCCGATCGATTGGTGATGTCGTAGGAGACCCGGTGATTGAACGGCAAGAGTCGCTTGTCGGTCGCTTCGGTGATCTTGACCGAGCGGAACGTCGAGATCGTGTCGTCGATTCCCGCCGGCAGCGAGACCATCTCTCCCGGCCGGCTCTGGTTGCTGATGGTGCCTGCCTCGACGATGATCTGCTTGGCCTGGACCGTGCTGCTGGTCTGATTCAGATCGACCGAGAACGGGTTCTTCACCTGGAGCAGGACGTGGACCTCGTCCTTACCGGCCTGGGCATTCCATTCGCGGATGAACGAGTAGTCCGTGACCTTGTGGCCCAGGTCGTAGGTGATGTTGCGATGCGGATAGAGGTCGAACGTGCCGAGCTGGAACGTGAACCCTGACAGCTTCTCCACGCTCACCGCGTTGTTGAGCACCAGCGTGACGTCGCACTTTTCATACGGCTCGTTCGCGTTCATGTTGACCGCGGCCAGGAGCTGGAGGTTCACGGACTTCGAATCGACGATGTCCGCGTCGAGCCGGAGCGCCCACGTGATATCCGCCGGGCGGCAGCGCGGGAAGCCCGACGAGCTTGTAGGTCACGTCGTGCACGTCCTTCCTGGTATCCGGAATGGCCTGGACGGTGAACCACTTCACGCTCTGGTCGCCCTGCGCGACGTCGATCGCCGCGACGGTCGCGGGCACGCGAAGCCGGCGCGCTCCCAGCTCGCCCGCGTCGATGACGCCCGAGACCACGCTCCCACCCGCACTGTAGATGGTGATGCTCTTCGCGGCGGGAATCAGGTCGCCGGCGACGACCGGCTGGTCGGCGCAAGCCGCCGAGCCGAGCAGTGCGCAACCCAAGCACAGGTGTCTTGCCGTGACCATGCCAACTCCTTCCGGTTACCGAGCTCGCTCCGCGATCATGAGATTCGACTCGCCTTGCCGATACGCGTAGCCGTAGCTGAACGGGAGCCTCCCGCTCGAGTTCCTCTCCATCTCGACCTTCAAGTCCCGCTGGAGGTGTTTGCCGAACTCCGGCGTGGGCGCTTCGTACCTGCCGTGAAACCGCAGCTTCCACGCCTCGCGGGCGAACAGCCTGAGCGGCACGCCCGAGTCGTCCTGCACGACGAAATCGCTCTGCGCGAGAATCAGCGAGCGGATCTGCTCGAAGTGCACGGGCTCTGCGATGCCATCCTGATGCATGAGGTACGACGCCGACTTGATCATGGTCACGACGCGTCCCCGACTCTTCAGGTACGGGAGAAAGTCGGGCGAGCTCTTCGCGAGGTACGTGTCTGCGACGTTCACCGTGAAGTAGCGGATGGTCTGCTGCTTGCCGCCAGCGCGCCGGAACGTGATCTCGATTCCCTGTACGAGCGCGTCACGGCGACCGATCGCGATCCTCCTCGCGCCGGTCACGTCGCAGTCGTTCATCGCGAGGAAGAACAGGAGCAGGCCGGCCGTGGTGTTGAACGGTCCTTTGCCCAGCTGCTTCGCCATGGCCTTGGTGAAGAAGTAGTTCACCTGGAGCATCGTGCTCAGCGACGCCTCGAGCTCGCTCAGGCCTGCGCTGATCGCTTCATCGTCCATCGCCTGCAAGTCCGGTATCGTGCCCGGCGGTTCGAGTCCGAACAGGAGATAGGTGTCGGCATCGGGAAAGAACACGAGTGCGTTCCCGATGTCGGGTCCGCTGAACGGGTACAGCACCGTCGCGTACTTCGCCGGAGCACGTCCCGCCCACCAGGTCCGCATGCGCTCGAGGTTCGCCTGCTCGAACTGCTGCCAGCCCGAGCGGATGTGCTCGGCGTATTCCGCGTAGGACTCGGCTCGAGCGTGCGGCGCCAGAGCCGAGTCGGACGCGACACCCTTGCCAGCCAGAAACCGCGCGGTCTCGGCGAGATCGGCAGCCGCGGACTCGCGCGTGAGGCCCACGGCCAGCAGCGCCCCACAGAGGAACGCGACCGCCAGTCTGCCGCTCGCGAGGGTCATCGTTGCGTGTACGCCCGACGCGATCGGCCTATTCCGGTAGGCGTTTCGCCAACGCCGTTGGCGCTCGAGCGCCGCAACCGCGCGGGATCGCGCTTGGATCACGCGCCGGCATGCTGCGCTGGATCTTGCTCGCATCGCTCGCTGCGTGTGGCGCCGATCAGCCGGCCGATCGAACGGCCGTGCTCGGTGACCCCGACGACGTGTTCGTCGTGGCGGGCCGACGGCTTCGAAGCGTTCGCGCCGAGCCGCGGGATCGAGACCCGCGCGTATCCCGGCGTCACCGCGATCGCCGCGACCCGCGCCGGCCGACTCGCGTTCGCCGGCCAGCGCCCGGATGACTCCACGAACGCGTTCGTCGGCATGCTCGACGCGCCCTGACCCGTGCCGCGCTACACTGGAAGCGATGGGCCTCTGGGCGCGCCTCCGCCGCCGGTTCCGGCCGCCGCGGCGGCTCAGCTTCACGCGCGAGGGGCGCCTCATCGTGATCCTCGCGGTCGGCGTCGGCTTCGCCGCGATCAACACCGGCAACAACCTGCTCTACCTGCTGCTCGGCTGGCTGTGCTCGTTCATCGTCGCGTCGGGCGTGCTGTCGGAGATGACGCTGAAGAAGCTCGTCGTCGAGCGCCGGCCGCCGCCCGTGATCTACGCCGGCGAGCCGTTCTTGATGGAGGTCGTGATCAAGAACGGCAAGGCGAACCGCGCGTCGTACTCGATCGAGGTCGAAGATCTGATGGGCGACGCGAAGAAGACGCCGCTCGACAAGCGCTGCTACTTCCTCAAGATCCCCGAGAACAAGCAGCAGCGCACGTCGTATCGCCACACGTTCGTGCGGCGCGGTGCTTACACGCTGACCGGCTACCGGATCGCGACGAAGTTTCCGTTCGCGCTGTTTCGCAAGTCGCGCGACGTCGACGCGCCGCTGCCGCTGATCGTGTTTCCCGCGCGCGTGCCGGTGCCGCGCCCGCCGCCGCGCGCACACGCGCGCGGCGAGGCCGTCGCCGATCGGCTCGGCCGCCGCGGCGAATTCTTCGGCCTGCGCGAGCACCGCGCCGGCGACGATCGCCGCGACGTGCACTGGAAGGCATCGGCGCGGACCGGCCGCTTGCTCGTGCGCGAGTACGAGGACGAGCTCGCGCGCCGCGTCGTGATCGGCGTCGACAACGCGCTGCCGCAGAGCGTGCGCGACGCGCTCGCCGACACCGCGCTCGCGCCCGCCGACGAGGCGCAGATCGCCGCGGTCGAGCGCGCGATCAGCGTCGCCGCGAGCCTCGCGGCGGCGTACCTCGAGGCCGGCTGGACCGTCGAGCTCGCCGCGCGCGGCGCGCACGTCGCCGGCGGCACCGGCCGCATGCACGAGGTCCGCATCGCGCGCGCGCTCGCGCTCCTGGCCTACGCGTCGGAGGACGAGCCGTTCACCGCGCTGCCGCCGCGCGTCGAGAGCGTGCTCGTGCAGCCGCGCGGCGTCGCGGCGCGCGGCCGGCCGAGCGCTCACCAGGTGGTGGACGCGTGAGGTTCGCGCTCGCGCACAAGATCGCGACCTACCTGGTCGTCGCGTGCGCGTTCCTCGCGATGGCGACGGGCGGCGGCGTCGACGGACCGATCGCGCTCGGCGGCACGCTCGGCCTCATCATCTCGTGGTGGTGGGAGCCGCCGCGCGTGCGCTACGAGCGGTGGACGTGGCTGTGGACGACGTTCTCGCTGTTCGCGCTCGTCTACGCGATCCTGACCGCGATCGTCACCGGCGATATCCTCGGCGTCGGCGGCCAGTTCCTGATCGCGCTGACGGTCGCGAAGGCGTTCTCGCGGCGCACCGCGCGCGACTGGCAGCAGCTGTATCTGCTGTCGTTCCTGATGCTCGTCGCGGGCTCGGTCTTGAACCCCGACATCACGTACGGCCTGTGTTTCCTGGGCTTCGTCATCGCGATCACGTGGGCGCTCACGCTGTTCCACCTGCGCCGCGAGATGGAAGACAACCTGCTCGTCAAGCACGCCGCGGATCGCGCGAGCGAGCGCGTCGAGGTCCGGCGCATCCTCGACTCCAAGCGCATCGTCGGCGGGCGGTTCTTCGCCGGCACCGGCGCGCTGTCGTTCTGCGTGTTCCTCGGCTCGGCCGTGCTGTTCCTCGCGCTGCCGCGCGTCGGCTTCGGCTTCTTCTTGAAGACGCGCGGCGGTCTGACGTTCACCGGCTTCTCCGACGGCGTGAAGCTCGGCGGCCACGGCGTCATCAAGAACGACGACACGGTCGTGATGCGCGTCGAGATTTCCGCGAAGCTCGGCGGCCGCGAGGCGCCCGAGATCCACTGGCGCGGCGCCGCGTTCGATCACTACGAAGCCGGCCGGTGGACGCGCTCGCGCGAGGCGCCGCACACGCTCGAGAGCAGCGACACGCCGCGCTCGGGCACCGAGCGCCACACGATCGCGTGGATGGGCGAGCCGTGGGAGAAGCCCGACGAGCTCGAGCGCGAGCTCGTGCGCCAGGACGTCTGGCTCGAGCCGTTCGACACCGACGCCCTGTTCGGCGCGAGCATGCCGCACGTGTTCGAGCTCGCGTCGGTCGTGCGGCCGCGCGCGCAGAAGTCGCCGCGCAACGACGACCTGCGCGTCGATCATCCGAGCACGATCCACTACGCGGTGTGGTCGCGGCTCGACGAGCCGGCGCCCGACGTGCTGCGCGCCGTGCACGGCGCGATGCCGCGCGGCTACGACAAGT
>Ga0335083_10005453_pt1 | contig 16041 bp, 13 predicted proteins | sample Lox_Sample_42_FD_206716 | JGI IMG/M metagenome (GOLD analysis project Ga0335083, IMG submission 206716) | Soil microbial communities from Loxahatchee National Wildlife Refuge, Florida, United States - Lox_Sample_4.2 | ecosystem: Environmental > Terrestrial > Soil > Wetlands | place: USA... | reverse complement strand
CGGCACTCGTGGTCGAGATCGCGGGGGCTCTGCGTGACAGCATGATGCGGCTTCGCGCGGGCGACGACGGCTCGGGATTGCAGCGCAATGCGCAGCGCGCCAAGGAGTGGGAGCGGCGCGCGGACGAGCTGGTCAATCGCGCGCGCTCGGCCACCAAGCATCCCGGTTCGGCCGACGGCATGCGCGTGATCATCGAAGCCGCGGACGATGTCGCCGACGAGCTGGAGGAGGCGACGTTCCGCCTCACGCTGATTCCCACCTACGCCAGCGCGCTCCCGCCCAAGGCGGATCTGCAGCCGCTCGGCGAGCTCCTGGTGCAGGCGAGCCAGGAATACGTGAAGCTCGTCGAGACCGCGCGCTGCGTGCGCCGCGGCGCGCGCGAGGACATGCAGGACTTTCTCGACGCCACGCATCGCGTCATGGCATTGGAGCGCAATACCGACGCTGCCCAGCGAGACGTCGAAGCCGCGCTCGCGACAGGGGCACAGAACTTCCGCGTGCTGCACGTCGTGAGCGAGACCACCAAGAATCTCGAGCAGGCTGCCGACGCGCTCCTGCACTGCAGCTTCCGCATGCGCGACTTCGTGCTCGGCCAGGCGATCACGGCGTAACATCGTTCGATCCCTTCGCGATCATGTCCGACAGCAGCGAACAGGTCCTTCTCGTCGGTTGCGATTCGCCAGCCGGAACGGTGGCGACCCCGGAAGCGATGGGCTTCAAGGCCTACAATCTCTGGCGCATGGAGAAGGTCGGAATGCCAGTGCCGCAGGCCTTCGTGCTCGGCACGCGCTTCTGCCAGGAGTACTACCGCCGCAATCGAAAGCCGGTGCGTGGACTGCAGGAACTGCTCGCTGCGCGCCTGCAGGACCTGGAGCGCGCCACCGGCTTGAGTTTCGGTAGCACGCGCAAGCCGCTGCTCGTCTCCGTGCGCTCCGGTGCGCCTTTGTCGATGCCGGGCATGCTCGATACGGTGCTCGACATCGGGCTGTGCGACGCAGCGGTCCCGGGATTGTTGCGGCTCACCGGCAATCCGCGCCTCGCATGGGACAGCTACCGACGGCTCGTCGCCTCCTTCGCCGAGGTCGTGCATCAGATTCCCCCGACGGGATTCGATGCCCTGCTCGGGGCGCGCCTGCAGGAAGCGGGAGTCGCGACGGCCGGCGAGCTCGACTTCCAGAGCCTGCGCGCGCTCACCCGCGACTATCTCAAGCTCTACGAAGAACAGGCAGGTGCGCCTTTCCCGCAGCAACCGCGCGAGCAGCTCGAAGCCGCGGTGATCGCAGTCTGGGCATCGTGGTCCGGCGACAAGGCGGTTCAGTATCGGCGGCTGAGCGGGCTCTCCGACGAGCTGGGTACCGCGGTCACTGTCCAGCGCATGGTATACGGCAACGCGGGGGGCACGTCGGGCGCCGGCGTCGCGTTCACCCGCGATCCGGCGTCGGGAGAGCCCGCGCTCTACCTCGACTTCATGTTCAATGCCCAGGGCGACGACATCGTCTCGGGACGGCGCAACGCAGCCGACGCCGAACGGCTCGCGGCCACGCTTCCATCGGTGTTCGAGAAGATCCGGCGCGTCGCGGGCGCGCTCGAAAAAGAGTTTCGCGACATGCAGGAGTTCGAGTTCACGGTGCAGGACGGCAAGCTCTACGTCCTGCAGACGCGCACCGGCAAGAGCACGCCATGGGCGGCGCTGCGCATCGCGGTCGACCAGGTCGGGGAAGGATTGATCGACGAGCAAGCAGCGCTCGCGCGCCTGGCACCACTCGACCTCGACAGGATCGAGCGGGCGCGGATCGCCGTCAACGGCTCCAATCCGGCACTGTGCCGCGGCATTCCCGCCGGCATGGGCGTGGCCGTCGGCGAGATTGCGCTTGACTCGAACCGAGCACGCGAGATTGCGCGGACCGGCAAGACGGCGATCCTCGTTCGCGACAACACTTCGACTGAAGACATCGCCGGAATCGAGGCAGCGGCCGGAGTGCTCACCGCCGCAGGAAGCCGTACGTCGCATGCCGCGGTCGTCGCGAGGCAGCTCAACAAGTCCTGCATCGTCGGCTGCTCGGCCTTGAGGATCGATTTGTCGCAGCGGCGGTGCTCGCTTGCGGGCCGGTGGCTCTCTGAAGGCGAGGTGCTGTCGCTCGACGGGCAGTCGGGCAAGGTCTTTGCGGGCCCGGTCACCGTCGAAGTCGAAAAGCCAACCGAGGCGCTGGCAAGAGTCTCTCGCTGGCGCGCTGCGCAACAGGCTGCCTAGTCCGTACCCCCGTAGCGCTCGGTGCGAATCACGGGCGCTGGTATCTCTTCGACCAGATGGGTGGTGACGGCCTCCACGAAGGCGTTGGAGCCGCAGACATAGACATGACGGGGCGTCTGGCGCCAGGCGCCGAGGATATCGCGCAGGAGCGTCCGGTCGAGACGCCGCTCGAAGTCGCCCGGGCGATGGCGAGCTTCGCGAGTCGTGGTCAGGACGAGATCGAACTGCGTGTCGCGAGCCTGCTCCGCCAGGAGCTCGTCCCGGTACACGACCTCGCCCCAGGTGCGAGCCGAATAGACGAGGAGCGCCTTCGTATCGGGCGCGACGGCGGCGCGATGGCGGAGCATCGCCACCAGGGGAACGATGCCCGAGCCGCCTCCGACGAGTAGAAGCGGACCGCCGTCTTCGCGCCGCCAGATGAAATGTCCGCCAATCGGACCGCGCAGCTCGATGGCATCGCCCGGCCGCGCCACCTCGTGAAAGTACGGCGACACTTCGCCGTGTTCCAGCCGCTCGATCGCAAGCTCCAGGCTTTCGTCTCCAGGGGCGGAGGCGATCGAGTAGCTGCGCTGCGCTTCGTAGCCGTCGGGGGCGATCAGTCGAACGTCGACGTGCTGGCCCGCTTCACGGGCGCCGAGCGAAGCGCGCAGGAAAACGCTGATGACGCGAGGCGTTCGCGGCAGCAGGCGCTCGATGACGGCCGGCTGCCAGCGCGACGGCGCCGGCGCCGCGGAATCGATCACGGATCGTTGGTATAGCGCTGCTCGCGCCAGGGATCGCCGTAGATGTGGTAGCCGCGCAGCTCCCAGAACCCGGCTTCGTCGCGCGCGGTGAAGCGCAGCCCCTTGACCCACTTCGCGCTCTTCCAGAAATAGAGATGCGGCACCAGCAGCCGCGCCGGCCCGCCATGCTCGGCGGGGAGCGGCTCGCCGGCGAAGCGCGTCGCGATCATCGCGCGACCGCCGACGAGGTCGGCCACTGGGACGTTGGTGTCGTAGCCGTCGTAGGATTCAGCAAGCAGATAAGGCGTCGGTGGCATGATGCCTGCGGCGGCGAAGAGATCGTCGATCGTGACTCCTTCCCAGGTCGTGTCGAACTTGGACCACTTGGTCACGCAGTGGATGTCGCCGCGCCAGACCGTGCGCGGCAGCATTTCGAATTCCGCCCAGGACCAGCTTGCCACGGGCTTCGGTCCGTCGCTGATGGCGAACTTCCACGCGTCGAGGCTCACGTGCGGCGTCGGTCCCATCGACAGGACCGGAAAGTCCTCCGTCTTGTATTGACCAGGGGGAAGCCGCGCCGCCACTTCCTTGCTCGGTGGACGTCCAAAGAAGCCTCGTGTCGGCATGATCAGGACTCGCGATCCGCGAGATAGTGGGAGGATTTCGTGGTCGTGCCTTCGATCAGATACTGCTTGGCGCGGCGCTGAATTTCCCGATCAGCCACGCTCGCGCGTTCGTGCTGCCGCAGGTGCTCGACCCACGACTCGTCCATGAAGCATTCGATGAAGCGCGTCGGATCTTCGGAGTCGTGGAAGAGTTGCCAGAAGTAGGCGCCATTGCGCCGCCGCATCTGGCGCACGTCCTGCATCGCTGCGACGAACTCCACGCGCTTTTCCGCCTGCACGCGATATGAGATGGTGACCATGACCGGCACGTCGGGCTCAGGCGTCTCGGCGGGCACCGGCATCGGCCAATCCATCGCCGGCGTGAAGTCGAGCACCTGGTGATGCCCGAGCTTGAATCTCCAGGTGAGCCCGATGGCGAGTGTCATTCCGATCGCCGCGATCGTCAGCGCCACCGGGATGCCGGTTCGCGTCGCGATCTGTCCCCACAGGATGCTGCCGAGCGCCATCCCGCCCATGAAGATGGCGACGAACGCGGCGAGGCCGCGGGCGCGCACCCATGGAGGCAGGGTCATCTGCGCGGACACCTGTAGCGCGGAGAGAATCGAGATCCACGCGACACCGGTCGCGAGCATGGCCACCGCGAGCAGCGCGACGTTGTGAACGTGCGCCAGCGCCAAGGCAGCGATCGCGTACAGCGCAGACGCGCCAGCGACGAGCGTATCGCGCGAGACCCTGGCCCTTACGCGCGGCAGGAGCATTGCGCCGCCGATGGCGCCAAAGCCGATGCAGGTGAGGAGCAGTCCATAGATTTCCGGTCCGCGTCCCAGCTCGACCCGCACGATGAGGGGAAACAGCGCCCAGGTCGCGCTCGCGAACACGAAAAAGGCGGCGCCGCGGATGAGCACGACCTGCAGCGCGCGGGTGTTCAGCACGAAGCGCATGCCGACGCGCATCGCGCTCAGGAAGCGTTCGGCCGGCAGAGTGCTCTTGTGGTGCTCGCGCTGCCAGTGCGCGAGCACCGCGACGATGCCGATGTACGACAAGGCATTGAGGATGAAGACCAGCCAGGGGCCGACCGCGGCCACGAGCAGGCCGGCGATGGCGGGTCCGATCGCCCGCGACGCGTTGATCGCGACGCTGTTCAGGGCTACCGCCGCCGGCAGTTGTTCGGTTCGAACGAGGTCGGGCACGATCGCCGACCAGGCTGGCATCATCATCGCGGCGCCGACGCCGAGCGCAAAGATGAATCCGAGCAGGACCCAGGCGCTCGTCAGTTCCAGCAAGGTCAGGATGCCGAGCGCTCCGGCAACGAGCAGCAGATAGACCTGGATCGCAATCAGCAAGCGGCGGCGGTCCACGATGTCGGCCACCGCTCCGGCGGGCAGGGCGAGCAGCATCATGGGAATGCTATCCGCAGCCTCGACGAGCGCAACCATCGACGGCGAAGACGAAAGCTCGGTCATCAACCAGCCGGCTCCGACGTCCTGCATCCAGCTTCCGACGTTGGAGACGATCGTGGCGATCCAGAGATTGCGAAAGAGCCCGCTCCGCAGCGGGCTCCATGGCGAAGACGTGGCGCGAGCAGGCGCTGGCGCTGCGGACTCGCTCATGGGAGTTCCATCACGACCTCATCGATGTAGCACCAGCTCCAGCCCTCTCCGGGCTCGAGCGAGGTGACGATCGGATGCTGCGTCGAGTGGAAGTGCTTGGTAGCGTGCTTGTTCTTCGAATCGTCACAGCAGCCCACGTGGCCGCAGGTCCGGCACAGGCGCAGATGCATCCAGCTGTCGCCCATGGCCAGGCATTCCTCGCAGCCTGCCGTGTTCGGCGAATCCGTCACCACGAAGTCGAGATGCTTGCAGTCCGAAGACATGGTCATCCCTTGTACTTCTCGACCACTTCCGGCGGGCGAACCCGCGCTTCGCTCGCGTCGTGGCCGGTCTCGCGCAAGGCGCGGCGCTGGCGGAGGAGGTCCCAGCACTGGTCGAGCTCGACCTGGAGGTTGGAGAGCCGCTGGCTTTCAGAAGCGTCGAGCGATCCCTTGTCGAACAGGCCGTGTTCCTCTTCGACGAGTTTCTGAATGTGGGTCAGTACGCTTGCATCTCTGGCTTGGTCTTCCATGGCTGTTCCTTCGCAGGGCTCGATCTATTATCGCCAACTATTGACCGGTCACGGCGACGAAGGTTGCGCGTTCTTCGTTCGCAACCATGCGCGGCAGGCAACGATGACATTCAAGCCGAGCAGCGTGAACGTCAGCGCCAGCGCGACGCTCACGCCGATCTTCAAGACAAGAAAGGCGCCTATGGCCGCGCCCAGGAACATCGCGCCGGTGGCGAGCAGTCGCCGGCCCGCGCGCGGATTGCTTCCGCCCGCCAGCGTCGAGTCGGCGGCGAGCCCCGTGAGCGTCAGGGTCAAGACGGTCGTCGTGAGATCGGGCACGGCGAGAACCCGCGCCGCCGCGTTCTGCAGGCCCATCGCGAGTGCGAGCAATGCGATGAGTCCATACTGGACCGGAGCCGCCTCAAGGTCGGCCGTTGTCATCGCGACGACGAGCGCGCAGCCGACCAGCACCAGTTTCACGAGGACAGCGATCGCGACAAGCCGCGCACGGTGCTCGGGCATGCTCAAGCCGAGGCGCCCACCCGCGAGTGCGCCGGCCATGAAGGCCCCGATGGCAATAAGCGACGCCGGAATCGAAAAGTCAGGGGCGCCCGCAACGGCAAAGCCGAGAAACACGACATTGCCGGTCATGTTCGCGACGAACACGTGCCCGAGCTTGAGGTAGCTCACGGCGTCGACGAGACCCGTGACGACCGTCAGGACAAACAGCAACGGGGGCAAGAAGCTCTCGCGATCGTCTTTCGCGGGAACTGCGACTTGAGCCGACGGTGACGGCGCAACCATTTCGATCTCCAATCATTTTCGCTAGAAGGCGAAACACCCGCAGCCGAGCGCTCCCCAGAATCCGCTCGCGTCTTCGGATCGCACCGGAACGGTTCTGACCGCAGCGTGCGTGCGTGGATGCATGGAGCAACCTGTAGCGTGAGACGTTGCCGGCGCCACGCGACGGTAGCCACCATAGGTGCGGACGGGTGACCACTCCGGCATCGGCGCCGGCAATGGAGGTGCGAGATTCTTGAACTCCCGACCGCCGTGCACGACGCGCCCGCCGACGACCGTCAGCACCGAGACAATGGACTTGATCCCTTCTTCGGGCACTGAAAAATAGTCCTGGTCGAGCGCGACGAGGTCCGCAAGCTGGCCCGGAGCGATGCGGCCCTTCTTCCCCTGCTCGGCGGAGAACCACGCGCTGCCCTCGGTCCACAGCCGCAGCGCCGCGGTGCGATCGAGGCGCGCCGCATCGCTCGTGACGCGCAGACCGCCGACCGTGCGGCCGGCGACCAGCCAGTAGAGGGCGACCCAGGGGTTGTAACTCGCTACGCGCGTGGCGTCGGTGCCGGCGCCCACGGGCACGCCCGCTTCCAGCATGCGCTTGACCGGCGGCGTCGCTTCGGCCGCCTTCGCTCCGTAACGGTCGACGAAGTACTCGCCCTGGTAGGCCATGCGATGCTGGATGGCGATGCCGCCGCCGAGCGCATTTACGCGCTCTATGTTGCGCGGCGTGATGGTTTCCGCGTGATCGATGAACCAGTGCGATCCATCGAAGGGAACCTCGCGATCGACGCGCTCGAACACCGAGAGCGCGCGATCGATCGTCTGGTCGTAGGTCGCGTGCAGCCGGAACGGCCAGCGCTTCTCGGCCAGCAGCCGAACGACGGGATACAGCTCGTCCTCCATGCTTGCGGGGAGGTCGGGGCGCGGTTCGAGAAAGTCCTCGAAATCGGCCGCGGAGTACACGAGCATCTCGCCGGCGCCGTTGTGGCGGTACATGGCGTCGCCCTGGCCGGGTTCTACGCTCGCCGTCCACGCCTGGAAATCCGCGAGCTCGCCTTTGGGCTTCTGCGTGAAGAGGTTGTAGGCGATGCGCACGGTCAGCTCGCTGTCGCGGTGCAATCGCTCGATCACTTCGTAGTCCTGCGGATAGTTCTGGAAGCCTCCGCCGGCATCGATCACGCTCGTGATGCCGAGCCGGTTCAGCTCGCGCATGAAGTGGCGAGTGGAGTTGAGCTGGTAGTCGAGCGGCAGCTTCGGACCCTTGGCGAGCGTCGCGTACAAGATCGCGGCATTGGGCCTGGCGATGAGCATGCCGGTGGGGTTGCCCTGAGCGTCGCGCTCGATCGTGCCGCCGGGAGGCTCCGGCGTATCTTTTGTATAGCCGACGGCGCGCAACGCCGCCGCGTTGAGCATCGCCCGCGCATAGAGATGCAGGACGAAGACCGGCGTGTCCGGTGCCGCCGCATTGATCTCTGGCAGCGAGGGCATGCGACGCTCGGCGAACTGGAACTCGCTCCAGCCGCCCACGACGCGCACCCATTGCGGCGCCGGCGTGCGCCGCGCCTGCTCGCGCAACATGGCGAGCGCATCGGCGAGCGAGGGCACGCCGTCCCAGCGCAGCTCCATGTTGTAGTTGAGCCCGCCGCGGATCAAATGCGTGTGGCTGTCGTTGAGACCGGGGATGACGGTGCGGCCCTTGAGATCGATGGCGACTGTCTTCAGCTCGCGCCGCGCCATGATCGCCCGATCATTGCTGACCGCCGTAAACAGTCCGTTCTTGATCGCCACCGCGGTTGCCGAAGGGTTGGCGGGGTCGAGCGTCGCAATGCGGCCGTTGAACAATATGACGTCGGTCATCGCTGATCCTTCGCGGCGTTGGGCCGACGCCGCATTCTGAACAAGCGCGCCGCCCACGGCGAGCGACGAGGCGCACAGCCTGACGAAGTAACGGCGCTTCATGCTTTACTTCAGGAAATCGACGAGCGTCTCGATGGTCTCCTTCGGGCTCTCTTCCAGAATCCAGTGACCCGTGTTGGTGAGGATGACTATCCTGACGTTGGTGGCGACGAGCTTCGCCTGGGCGCCGAGCGCCTTGCCGTTGGCCTTGGCCCCGCCGATCGAAAGGACCGGCATGGGGAGCTGGTTCCTCGACAGCTGCGCGAAATCCGTTGCGGTCTTCGGGAAGGAGGCGAAATACGCGAAGCCGGCGGCCATGCGGCCGGGCCGTGCATACTCGATCGTGTACGCACGCCGATCGGCTTCGGGAATCGAGCGCGTCTTGTCGGCGGCGAAGTCGTTCCAGAAGTGCTCGAAGTAGATGCGTTCGCGACCCTTCACCAGCGCTTCGGGCGTCGGACCGTAGAAGCGGAAGTGCCAGATCCCGGGATTGTCGTAGACGGCGCGCCAGTCGCCGACGCCGGGCAGGAAGGCGTCCATCAGGGCGAGCTTCTCCACCTCCAGCGGATACATCGCGGCGTACGCGTACGCCACCATCAGGCCGATGTCGTGCCCGACGACCCTGACTTTCTTGAAACCGAGCGAGTTCACGGCGGCGTGCACACGCTGGGCCGCGCTCTTCATGTCGATGTTGTCCTTCGGGATGGACGAATTGCCGAAGCCGGGAAGATCGGGCGCGATCACGGTGAAGCGCGGCGCGAGCTCTTTCGCGAGCGGTTTCCACATGCGCGCGGACTCGGCATAACCATGGATCAGAACCACCGGCGGACCATTGCCGCCCACGGTGACGCTCAAAGTGCCTCCGTCGACGGGAACGGACTGAGTCTTGAAGCCAGGACCGAAGTCTGCCCCGCGCACCGACGCCGCGCCGATCAGCACGGCGAGAAACACCAGCGCGAACAGCGACGAAGAGTGCAGGACGTGGATTCTTCGTGGCATGGAAGCTCCTTCTTGTTGATAGAGCATCGCGGCGCCCGAGGACTACGGTAAATCGAACACGAGTATCTCGCTGCTGTCGACCCTTGCCGTCACGTTGAGCGCGGCTTCGTCCTGCACGGCGGCGCCATCGCCGGCATCGAGGCGGCGCCCGTTGGCTTCGACCGAGCCGCGAACGACCTGCAGCCAGCCGTTGCGCCCTTTCTCGAACGAGTGCGTCGCCTGCTCACCTTCGTTCAGAATCGCGGCGAAGAGCCCCACGTCCTGATGGATGACAATGGATCCGTCGCGGCCGTCCGGGGAGCCGACGAGGCGCAAGCGGCCGTGTTTTTCGTCGTCGGGAAATCGCTTCTGGTCGTAACGCGGAGCGATGCCAACGCGGTCGGGCACGATCCAGATCTGCAGAAAATGTACCGGCTCGGTTTTCGAGTGATTGAACTCGCTATGGCGAATGCCCGTTCCGGCCGACATCACCTGCACGTCGCCCGGCCGGATGACCGACCCGGTGCCGATGCTGTCCTTGTGCTCGAGCGCCCCTTCGAGGACGTAGGAGATGATCTCCATGTCGCGGTGCGCGTGCGTGCCGAAGCCTTCGCCGGGGCGAACGCGGTCTTCGTTGATCACTCGCAGCGGCCCGAAGCCTTCGTGGTCCGGATCGTAGTAGTCGCCGAACGAGAACGTGTGCCGGCTCAGGAGCCAACCGAGGGCGGCCGTGCCGCGCTCGTCGGATCTTCGAATCGTCAGCATCGCGAATCTTGCATTCAAGCCGGCCGCAGGGTCTGCGCCTGTGCATCGGGGTGGAACCGGCGCAGCGCCAGGACGCCGAGCGCGATGAAGACGACGAGAACGATGCCCTGTGCAATGGCGAACGGGGGTTCCGACTGCGTCGGGGCCAGCGAGTGCAGGAATGAAATCTTGGCAAACGCCTGCGCGATCAGAACGAATACGTTGAACCAGAGAGCGATGGTCGCGCTCACGACGTAGATCCAGCGCCAGGAACGGGCGAGACGATAGGCGTAGAGCGCCGCGATCGCGATCGCCAGCACGACGAGCGACACCGCCCCCACGATGTGGGAGGGCAGCACGCGGTCGGCCGGGAAGAAGTAGCCGGTCACGCTGGTCAACACCGTGGTGGCCAGGAACAGCGCGGTCCAGCCGCTGAAGTGCCTCGAGTTGAGCCAGCCGAAAAGGACGACGACTCCGGCGGCAATGCCGATCAGGCTCAGGACCACGTGAAACATCGTGAATGCGGATAGCGACATTCCCAGGATCATGATGCGCTCCCTTCAGTGTGCGAAAAGTTGTGTTCGGAAGAGGCGGTCTTGCGGGTCCTGCCAATGGCGACGGGGCAGGGTCCTAGGCCTTGATGAAGGCGAGCAGATCCTTGTTGATCGTGTCGGCCTCGGTCGTGGGCATGCCGTGCGGAAAGCCCTTATAGGTTTTCAGGGTGCCCTTCTTCAGTAGTTTGGCGCTCAGTGGCCCGGCGGCGACATAGGGCACGATCTGGTCGTCCTCGCTATGCATTACGAGTACCGGCACAGTGATCTTCTTCAGGTCTTCAGTGAAGTCAGTCTGGGAGAAGGCGACGACGCCGTCGTAATGCGCCTTGGCGCCGCCCATCATTCCCTGGCGCCACCAGTTCCAGATCACCGCTTGCGAGGCCTTGGCGCCGGGGCGGTTGTAGCCATAGAACGGTCCGGACGCGATGTCGTAATAGAACCGGGTACGGCTGGCGGCGAGCTGGGCCTGCAATCCGTCAAAAACCTCCTTGGGCTGCCCGGTCGGGTTGGTGGCCGTCTTGAGCATCAGCGGCGGCACCGCGCTGATAATCGCCGCTCTCGCCACCCGGCTTTCGCCGTGACGCGCGAGGTAGTGCACCACCTCACCGCCACCGGTGGAGTGGCCGACGTGGATGGCATCCTTCAGATTCAGGTGTGCGGTCAACGCCGCGAGGTCGTCGGCATAGTGATCCATATCGTGACCGTCGGCGACCTGGGTGGAGCGGCCATGACCGCGCCGGTCATGGGCGATGACGCGATACCCTTGCTTGAGAAAGAACAGCATCTGCGTGTCCCAATCATCGGCCGACAGCGGCCAGCCGTGGCTGAATACGATGGGCTGACCTTTGCCCCAGTCCTTGTAGAAGATCTCAACGCCGTCCTTGGTGGTGATCGTGCCCATGCTGTGCTTTCCTTTGCTCGGTTTGGAAGTGGTTGACGTGCCGGCTTGAGGTTCGCGACGCGGTTGCTCGAACCCGATGCGGCGAGCTTCAGGCGAGCGGGCGTCCGACGGATGTCGGGACGGTCGGGCTATGTGTCAGCCGACAAGGAGCGATTGCGGATGCAACACTCGCGCGTCGAAATGGACTGACCCCGAGGGGTCAGACGTTCATCGTCGGCGCGGCGATCGCGCTCGCGAGGGTGACGTCCTTGGACGTCGCGATTGTGGAGGCATCCGCCTTCCCGGCGGGGCCGGGCCGACCTCATCGGCGGGCGGGGCTCTCCTCGCGTGCAGGACCCGATCGAGAGCGGCCGCGAGCTGGCCCGCCGGCAACGGCTTCTTCAGAACCTCCGTTGCGCCGGCTTCGGTTGCCCGCTGAACGACCGCCGCACTTAGATAGCCGCTGACCAGCAGAATCGGCATCGTCGGTCTGACGGCCCGCATCTGGCGAATCAGCTCGGCCCCGGACGTGCCGGGCATGCTTTCGTCGGTGATGACGGCATCGAACTGGAAGGGGTCGGCGAGAAAGGCAGCGAGCGCCGCGGCGCTGGCGGTGAAGCCGACGGTCGTGTAGCCGAGCTCGGTCAAGTTCTCGGTGACGAGCTTGACCAGCGGCGCTTCGTCGTCCACGACCAGGATGCGCCCATGCGCACCCCGCCGCGCCCTGGGTTCCGCGCGCTTCTCGAGCTTGCCTGCGCGGGCCACATTGCCGGCACGCGGCAGATACACCGTGAAGGTGCTTCCCTTCCCGACGGAAGTCGCGACGCCGATGACCCCGCCCAATCCGGTAACGATCCCGTGGACCAGTGAAAGACCGAGCCCAGTGCCGACGCCGGCTTCCTTGGTCGTGAAGAAGGGATCGAAAATTCGTTCCAGAATCTTCGGCTCGATGCCGCTGCCGCTATCGGCGACTTCCAGCACGACATGGTCCCCGGCTGCGATAACGCCGGTGGCGGCGATGCGTGGCGCATCGAAGCTGACGCGCCCGAGCGCAACGCGCAACGTTCCGCCCGAGGGCATGGCCTGCACCGCGTTGGTCACCAGATTCATGAGCACCTGATGAATCTGCGTCGCGTCGCCCATGACGGCGGCCTGGCCTGCGTCCAGCCGCTCTTCGATCGCGATCTCGCGCGGAACCTTTGCCGCGAACAGCGCCAGCGTCTCGCGCACGACGTGCTCGACATGCACGGGGACTCGCTCGCCGACCCCGCTGCGGCTGAACGCCAGGACTCGATCCACCAGCGCGCGACCGCGCTCGCCGGCGATCAGGATGCTCTCCACGTCGCGGCGCAGCCGGCTGCCCGTCGGCGCGTCCCGCAACGCCATCTCGCCATAGCCGAGGATCGCTCCGAGCAGATTGTTGAAATCGTGCGCGATGCCGCCCGCGAGCGTACCCATCCCTTCGAGTCGCTGGGCCTGGCGCAGCTGCTGCTCCATGCGCCGCAACTCCTCCTCGGCGAGATGGCGATCGGTGACGTCGAGCATGAAGCCGACGATGCGCGTCGGTTTGCCCGCATTGTCGAAGAACATCCGCCCCTTCGCCTGCAACCACCGAATCGCTCCGCCGCTGTGGACGACGCGATACTCGGCCGAGACGTCGCCCGATGCCTGCGCCGCCTTGATCGCAGCTCGAACGCTCGGCCAGTCTTCCGGATAGACGAGTTTTTTCCAGGACTCGTAGGCGCCGTCGTAGGAGCCCGGCGCGATCCCGTACATCGCTTCCAAATCCTGCGACCAGCGATTCTCCCCGTCACCGGCGCCGATTCGCCATTCGAAGGCCACCGCGCGCGCGGCCTTCTGGGCGAGATCGAGCATCTCCTGGCGGGCGCGCAGTTCGTCCTCGACGCGCTTGCGCGCCGTGACGTCGGTCACCGATCCCGCCCAGCGGATAGGCTTGCCGGAATCGTCGCGCGAACAGCGACCGGTGAGGTGAATCCAGCGCGTCTCGCCGCGCGGGAGAATGCGAAGGTCCATGTCCAGGCGGGCAGTCTTGCCGGCGAAATGCTCCGCGACGGCCTGCTCGTACATCGTGCGCTCCCCGGGATAGAACGGGAACCGGTCCACCCATTCCGACCGGTTGACGAAAGTAATCTCGGGCGGCAACCCACAGATGTCGAGAAGCAAGGGAGAGACGTAGATCTTGTCGCTCGGGATGTCCCAGTCCCAATGCCCTTCCCCGGATGCCTCCATCGCGAGCGCGTAACCCTCCTCGCTGCGGCGCAGAGCATCCATCGCCTGACTGCGCTCGATGGCGATGCTTGCCAGCTGAGTGAGCTGTTCGATCTGGCTTTGCTGCTGCGGGGTTGGGCTGCGGGGCTCGCGCGAATAGATCGCGAACGTCCCCAGCACCTTTCCTTCCGACGAGCCGATCGGAGTGGACCAGCAGGCGCGGAGCCCGTGGGCCAGGGCGATCGGCCGATATTCGGGCCAGCGTTCGTCCGCAGCAAGGTCGGAGGCGATCACTTGCTTGTTGCCATACGCAGCGGCGCCGCAGGGACCCACGCCGAGTCCGATCGGGAGACCGTCGATTTCCGCTATGTAGCTGTCGGGGAGGCTCGGGGCAGCGCCGTGAACGAAGCGCTCCCCCTTTCGATCGAGCAGCAGGATGGAAACGAGCGCGTCGCAATCGATCTCTTGAGCGAGGCGGCAAAGGCCGTCGAGCGTGGCCGCGAGCGGGCTGCCTTTGGCGATCACCTCGAGCAGCCGCTTCTCTCCGGCGAGCAGAGCCTCCGCGCGCTTGCGCGCTTCCTCGGCCTGCCTGCGGTCGGTAACGTCGCGCAGGATCACCGTGAATACGAGCTCGCCCCCGAGATCGAGCTTGGAGATGCTGGCTTCCGCGGGAAACTCCTGGCCGCCCTTGCGAACGCCGAAAACCTCGCGCCGCTGCCCCATCACCCGGGCGATGTCGGGCGATCGCGCGAATTCCTCGAGATGGACACGGTGGGCGCTCGCGAACCGCGTCGGCAGGATAACGTCGAGCGGCCCGCCTATGATTTCCTGTTGCGAATATCCGAAGATTTTCTCTGCGCCCCGATTGAACAACAGGATGCGCTGCGCGGAATCTACCGAGATGATCGCGTCGTCCGCGATTTCGACGATGCCCTCGAAGCGCGCCTTGGCCGCGTGCAGCGCATCCCGTGATTTTTTCTGCTCCGTGATGTCCACGACCGCGCCGACAAATTCGGGCGCGCCGGACGCATCCTGGATGGTGTGCGCCACGACGTGAACGTATTTGATCGACCCGTCGGGCAACAACAGGCGGTGCTCGTACTCGAGGAGGGACCGATCGCGCAGACCCTCCTGGAGGACCGCTTGAATCCTTGGTCGATCTTCCGGGTGGACCCTCGCCAGCGCATCGTCGAGGGTAGGCCGGCTCCCCGGTTCGAATGCTGCTATCCGCATCGTCTCTTCCGAGCAGACAAGCTCCCCGCTTTCGACCTTGATGCCGAAGCTGCCAACTCGGGCGAGCTGTTGTGCCTCGGCGAGATAGGCCTCGCTGCGCCGAAGCGATTCATTCGACCTCTGCAACTGTTCGGTTCGCTGCGCGACCAGCCGCTCCAGATCCTGGTGCGCCTGCTGAAGGGCCTGTTCGGCTCTCCGGCGCGAAAGGAGCGCGCGGCGCATGAGCCACCCGACGATCGCCCCGAACATCAGCACGATCACCGTGGCGGCAGCGATGCCGAACCAGAAGTAATCGACCAGCGATTGGAAGCGCGCGCTTTCGCGCCCCACGAGAAGATGGTAACCGCCAGGCAGAGTCGTATGCGACGCTACGATACGCATCGACGAACCGCCCACGCCGATCACCAATCCATACGTTCCCGGGAAATCCGGAACCTGCGCCGGCCATGCAGGCAGATTGCCGGCCAACCTCGACTTGGAGGGGTCGGCGAGGACGACGATCTCGTCGCGCGGGTAGCGCGCAGCCTCGATCGCAGCTGCGAGCCCGGTCGGGCCTTCCCGTTCGAATACGTCCGCCATTCGCTGGACGTCGTCGGTGTGGACATATTCCTTGAACGTCGAGAGATTGACGCTCCATGCGTACCAGAGCGGAATGGCAAACAACGCGAGCACGAGCACGCTCAGCGCGACGTAACTCAGCGCCAGTCTGGAGGGCGAAAAGCGGGAGAGCTCGATCATGTGCACGTGGCCTTCATTCGCGTTGAATGAGGTTTCCTCCTCGCGGCTCGACGACGCTAACCGGTATCGGATGGCGGCGCCTCTCGGCACCGGCGTTCGGTCAAGTCCCCTTCACGGCCTCGCGGACTGCCGAGAGCAACTCATCGCGCGTGAACGGCTTGGGCAGGACTTTCCCGACGTGCAGCCGCTGAGCCGGCTCGCTGGAACCGCCAAGACCGCGCCGGAAGCGAGCGGACAACGCGAGGATCGGCGCGGCGTAGGCAGCCTGCAGCGCCTCTATCGTAGACCCTGCACC
>Ga0335083_10005450_pt1 | contig 16043 bp, 11 predicted proteins | sample Lox_Sample_42_FD_206716 | JGI IMG/M metagenome (GOLD analysis project Ga0335083, IMG submission 206716) | Soil microbial communities from Loxahatchee National Wildlife Refuge, Florida, United States - Lox_Sample_4.2 | ecosystem: Environmental > Terrestrial > Soil > Wetlands | place: USA... | reverse complement strand
CAGACCCGCGGCCGCTGCGCGCCGCGATTGCTGCGGTCGAGCGCGAGCTGCCGGGCGCGGCACCCGTCGCGCAGCCACCGCCGTCCAACGTGATCGAGCTGCCGCGCGCCGCGCCGGCGCCGGTGCACGCGGTCGAAACGCCGGACCCTAACTCGCCCGCGCCGAAGCCACCGTCGGCGCCGGTGCTCGAGCTGATCGAGCTGCCTGAGCTGGGCTTCGGTGGAGATTCGGAACAAAGCCCGGTGTCGCACGGCGAGACCGAGTACACGGAAACCATCGAGATGGTGGCCGTGCCGCCCGAGGAGGAGCCTGTGCAGGGACCCGGCCTCAAGCTCGTCGCCGACGCGGAGCCCGAAGCCGCAGCGCCCGAGCCCGACGCGCGGGAAGAGGCGGCGGCCGGGCCCCCGCGCGAGCCTGCCAGCGCACCCGAGTCGGACGAACTCACGATCGGCGACGTGACGCTCGCGCGCGCGCTGTGGACCATCCTGTGCGACGAAGCCGACCAGCATCTGGCCACGCTCGAGCGCGAGCTCGCGATCCTGCAGTTCGACACCAATGCCGTGCCGCGTGCGGACATGGTGCGCGCGAGCCACACGCTGTGCGGCATTCACCGCACCGGCGGATTCCGCCTGGTCGCCGCCACGGCCAAGGGACTCGAGCAGGCGCTCATCGGCCTCGAGCTCCGCGGCGCGCCGATGCCCGGCACCGCGTACCCGATCGTCGCGCGCGCCATTGCCGCGCTGCGCGCGCTGGTCGATCGCGTGAAGCGGCAGCAGGCGTTCGGCCAGGGCGACGTAGAAGAATCGGAAGCGGTCCAGCGCGAGCTCGACGAGCTTCGCGTCGAAGCGGCCGGCGATGTCGGAGACGCCGAAGCGGCGGCGATGGAGGAAGCGCGCCTCGAGGAAGAGGCACCCGTATTGCTCGCGCCCGTCTCGTCGCTGCCGCCGCCGGAAGCCCCGCGCGCGCACGAGCCGCCGCCGCGCCCCGTGCTCACGGCGGTTCCACCGCCGGTCGCGGCCGCCGCCGCACCGGCGCCGCCCGCGCCCGTTCACGAGGAAATCGAGATTCCCGTGGCCGTGGACAGGGACGACCCGCTGGCGAACATCCGCGACGACGTCGACGAGCAGGTCCTCGCGATCTTCCTCGACGAGGCGGCCGAGCTGCATCCGCAAGCGGGCGAGGAGCTGCGCACGTGGCGCCGCACGCCGGGCGACGAGGACGTGGTCGCGCGCCTGCGCCGGACGCTGCACACGTTCAAGGGGAGCGCGCGCATGGCGGGCGCGATGCGCTTGGGACAGCTTGCGCACCTCATGGAGTCGCGCCTGGAGGAAGGCAAGATCGTCGCCACGCCGCAGCTCTTCGAGGCGCTTGACGAGGACCTCGACCATATCGCGTTCGTGCTCGACGGCCTGCGTCGCGGCGAGTTCAACGTGGACCTGCCGTGGGTCGCGTCGCGCGCAAGGCAAGTCGAACCGCCCGAGGCGGCCGCGCCGGCACCGCCCGTTGCGGAGCGGCCCGTCGTGGTTCCGCTCGCGCCGCCGGTTGCGGCGCCGGCGCTTGCGGCCGCGGCGCGGACCGAGGCCGTGCCCGAGATGGAAACGGGCGCCCGTGCGCAGCTGCGCGTGCGTGCCGACACGATCGACCGGCTCGTCAACGAGGCCGGCGAGGTCGCGATCGCCCGCGCGCGCGTCGAAGGCGAGTTGCGCGCACTCAAGGCGAACCTGCTCGAGCTCACGACCAGCGTGATCCGCCTGCGTTCGCAGATGCGCGAGATCGAGATCCAGGCCGAATCGCAGATCCAGTCGCAGAGCAAGCTCGCTCCCGCGCACGGCGACTTCGACCCGCTGGAGTTCGACCGCTACACGCGATTCCAGGAGCTCACGCGCTCGCTGGCCGAGGGCATCAACGACGTCTCCACGGTGCAGCAGTCGCTGCTCAAGAACCTGGACGACGCCGACGCCGCGCTGCTCGCGCAGGCGCGCATGTCGCGCGAGGTGCAGCAGCGGCTCTTCTCGATCCGCACGGTGCCCTTCGGCAGCCTGTCGGAACGCCTGTACCGCATCATGCGGGCCACCGCGAAGGAGCTCGACAAGCGGGCGAACCTCGAAATCCACGGCGCCCAGGTCGAGCTCGACCGCTCGGTCCTGGAAAAGCTCGTCGGTCCGCTCGAGCACTTGCTGCGCAACGCGCTCGACCACGGCATCGAGTCGCGCGAGACGCGGCGCGCCGCGGGCAAGTCGGAAACCGGCGAGATATCGCTGACCGTGCGCCAGGTCGGCAACGAAGTCGTGATCGAGCTCGCCGACGACGGCGGCGGCATCGACTTTGGGCGCGTGCAGGAGCGAGCCCGGACGATGGGGCTCCTGACCCCCGACGCCGCGGCCACGGAGCAGCAGCTCACCGAGTTCCTGTTCGCGCCGGGCTTCTCCACGGCGTCGAAGATCACGCAGATTTCAGGACGCGGCATCGGCATGGACGTCGTGCGCAGCGAGATCGGGGCGCTCGGCGGCCGCGTGGAAGTCGTTTCGACGAAGGGTGCGGGCACGCGCTTCATCCTCACGCTCCCGCTCACGCTGGCCGTCGCCCAGGCCGTGCTCGTGCGCGCGGGCGCGAGGCTTTGGGCGCTCCCCGCGCCCATGGTCGAGCAGGTGCAGCAGGTGAAGTCGCAGGCGCTGCTCGATGTCTACATCCAGCGCAAGGTGGAGTGGCAGGGCCGCACGTACCCCTTCCACTACCTGCCGCGCCTCCTGGGCGACACGGCGCACAACCCGGAGACCAAGCGCTACAACTCGATCCTGCTCCTGCGCAGCGGCCAGAACCACGCGGCCATCCATGTCGACGAGATGATCGGCAACCAGGAAGTCGTGGTGAAGAACATCGGGCCGCAGCTCGCGCGCGTGTCGGGCATCTCCGGCGCGACGGTGCTCGGCACGGGCGAGATCGTGCTCATCATCAACCCGGTGCAGCTCGCGGGACGCGCCGACATCCCGAAGTACGAGCCGCGCGGCGAAGACCGCGCGATCGGCGACCGCCCACGCGCGCCCGTGATGCCGGTGTCCACGCAGCCGCTCGTCATGATCGTCGACGACTCCCTCACGGTGCGCAAGATCACGAGCCGCTTGCTCACCCGCGCCGGCTTCGCCGTGTCGACTGCGCGCGACGGCGTGGAAGCGCTCCAGGTGCTCGCCGAGCAGGTCCCCGACGTGATCCTGCTCGACATCGAGATGCCCCGCATGGACGGGTTCGAGTTCGCGAAGACGATCAAGGGCGACCCGAAGTACCAGGGCATCCCGATCATCATGATCACCTCGCGCACCGCGGACAAGCATCGCAACCGCGCCGCCGAGCTCGGCGTCGACCTCTACCTCGGCAAGCCGTACCAGGAAGACGAGCTCTTGAAGCATCTGCGCGAGATGACCGGGGTAGCCATCTCTTAGGAACGGCCCCCGCGCTAGGTCGCACCGCCGCGCGCGGTGTAGCATCTCACCGATGACCGCATCTCCTGCCGCCCGCGAGGCGGCCGTCGCCGCCGCGCTCGCCTGGTTCGACCGCGGCGAGTTCGAGGCCGAGCTCGCGCGCCGTGTGGCGTACCGCACCGAGAGCCAGCGCGCCGATTCGGCCGATGCGCTGCATGCGTACCTCGCCGAGGAGATCGGGCCATCGCTCGCGAGACTCGGGTTCGCGTGGCGCATCGTCGCCAACGCGCACGGCGGCGGCCCCTTCCTCGTCGCGTCTCGCATCGAGGACCCCACGCTGACGACGGTGCTCACGTATGGCCATGGCGACGTTGTCCTGGGCTACGACGACAAGTGGCGCGACGGCCTGTCGCCTTGGCAGCTGACCCGCGAGGGCGACCGCTGGTACGGTCGCGGCACCGCGGACAACAAGGGCCAGCACACGATCAATCTTGCCGCGCTCGCACGCGTGCTCGAGGCGCGTGGGCGGCTCGGGTTCAACGTGAAGATCCTGCTCGAGACGGGCGAGGAGACCGGGTCGAAGGGCCTTCGCGACGTGTGCGCGAGCGAGCGCGAAGCGCTTGCCGCCGACGTGCTGATCGCCTCCGACGGTCCGCGCCTGCGCGCGTCGGAGCCGACGCTGTTCCTCGGTTCGCGGGGCGCGTTCAACTTCGACCTCACCGTCGATCTTCGAAGCGGCGGCCACCACTCCGGCAACTGGGGTGGGCTTCTCGCCAATCCGGGCATCGTGCTCGCCCATGCCATCGCGTCGATGGTCGACGCAAGGGGCGCGATCACCGTCGAGGGACTGCGGCCGCCGCCGATCCCGGCGCCGGTGCGCGCGGCGCTCGCCGACGTCGCGCCGGGCGAGCCGGGCGGCCCCGACATCGACGCCGAGTGGGGCGAGCCGGGGTTGACGCCGGCCGAGCGTGTGTTCGCGTGGAATACGCTCGAGGTGCTCGCGTTCGTCACCGGCAATCCGCAGCATCCGGTCAATGCGATCCCGCCGCGCGCGACCGCGCACATGCAGCTTCGCTTCGTCGTCGGATGCGATCCCGCGCGTTTCGTCGGCGCGATTCGCGAGCACCTCGATGCCCGCGCGTTTGCGTGCGTCGAGGTCGCGGCGTCGAGGGCGCAAGTGATGAACGCGACCAGGCTCGACCCTTCGCACCCGTGGGTCGCCCGCGTGGCGCGGTCGATCGCGGCGACGACCGGCCGGGCGCCGACGATCCTGCCGAACCTGGGCGGGTCCCTGCCGAACGATTGCTTCGCAGACGTGCTGGGGCTCCCTACGGTGTGGGTGCCGCACTCGTATCCGGCATGCTCGCAACATGCGCCCGACGAGCATCTGCTTGCATCGGTGGCGCGCGAAGCCCTGGCGATGATGACGGGCATTTTCTGGGACGTGGGCGAGGCGGGCGCCGGAGCGCCGGGTTCGAATTTGCGGCAGGGCCGCGCCCTCGCCGGTGAAATAGGCTAAATTCTTCGGTTCGGATTCCAGTGAGGAGGACAGATGGCGAGCTACGCCACGGAGAACATTCGTACGGTAGCGTTGGTGGGGCACGGCGCGTCGGGCAAGACGACGCTGGCCGAGGCCCTGCTACTGAAGAGCGGCGCGATCCAGGCCGCCGGCAGCGTCGAGCGGGGCACGACGGTGTCGGATTTCGACCCCCTGGAGAAGGAGTACAAGCATTCGTTCCGCTCGTCGCTGCTGCATTTCGACGCGAACGGGACGCGGGTTCACCTGATCGACACGCCCGGCTTCCCGGACTTCATCGGCCAGGCGATCGGCGCGCTCGACGCGGTGGAGACGGCGGCCATCGTCGTCAACGCGCAGGCGGGCATCGAGATGATCACCTCGCGGATGATGGACTGGGCGGGCCAGCGCCAGCTCTGCCGCATCATCGTCGTGAACAAGATCGACGCCGAGAACGTGGATGCGCAGGCGGTGCTCGCGTCGATCCAGGCGGCGTTCGGCAAGGAATGCCTGCCGATCAACCTGCCTGCCGACGGCGGCAAGCGGGTGGTCGACTGCTTCTTCAATCCATCCGGCGACGCCGACTTCTCCTCGGTGTCGGCGGCGCACGGCGCGCTCGTCGACCAGGTGGTCGAGGTCGACGAGGAACTGATGTCGCTGTATCTCGAGAAGGGCGAAGTGGAACCGGCGCAGCTGCACGCGCCGTTCGAAAAGGCGCTGCGCGAGGGTCATCTGATCCCGGTGTGCTTCGTTTCGGCGCGCACGGGTGCGGGCGTGGCCGAGCTGCTTGCCGTGTTCGAGAAGCTCTTGCCCAATCCGAAAGAAGGCAACCCGCCGCGATTCACCAAGGGGGAAGGCGATAGCGCCATCGAGTTCCACTCGGAGCCCGATCCCGAGAAGCACGTGCTCGCGCACGTGTTCAAGGTCGTGATGGACCCGTTCGTCGGCAAGCTCGGCATCTTCCGCGTGCACCAGGGCACGGTGACGCGCGAGACGCAGCTATTCGTCGGCGACGGCCGCAAGGCTTTCAAGGTCGGCCATCTCTTCGTGCTGCAAGGCAGCAAGAACGTCGAGGTCGATCGTGCCGGGCCGGGCGATCTCGCCGCGGTGGCGAAGGTCGACGACATCGATTTCGACTGCGTGCTGCACGACTCGCACGACGAGGACCAGATCCACATGCAGCCGCTCGAGTTTCCAACGCCGATGCACGGTGTCGCCATCGAGCCCAAGCGGCGCGGCGACGAGGGCCGCATCTCGGACGTGCTCCATCGCATGATCGCAGAGGATCCGACGCTCAAGCTCGAGCACGACACCAATCTCAACGAGACCGTGCTGTGGGGCCTGGGTGACCTTCACCTGCGCTCGGTGCTCGAGCGCATGGCGAGCCAGTTCAAGCTCGAGGTGACCACGCGGCCGCCGCGCATCCCCTACCGCGAAACGATCACCCTGTCCGCCGAGGGCCACGCCCGCCACAAGAAGCAGACCGGCGGCGCAGGCCAGTTCGGCGAGGTGTACTTGAAGATCGAGCCGCTGCCGCGCGGCACGGGCTTCGAGTTCGTCACCACGGTGAAGGGCGGCGCGATTCCCACGTCGCTCATCCCGGCCGTGCAGAAGGGCGTGGAGCAGGTGCTCGCCGAAGGGCCCGTCGCCGGATTCCCGCTGCAGGACGTGCGCGTGAACGTGTACGACGGCAAGTACCATCCCGTCGACTCGAAGGAAGTGGCGTTCGTCTCGGCGGGCAAGAAGGCGTTCCTGGACGCGATCGCGAAGGCGAAGCCCATCGTGCTCGAGCCCGTGGTCGGCATCGAAATCAACTGTCCTGCCGGCAACATGGGCGACGTGACCGGGGACCTGTCGTCGCGCCGCGGCCAGGTGACGGGCACCAAGACGCTGCAGGCAGGATCGCTCGCGGTGACCGGGCTCGCGCCGCTCGTCGAGCTCGACGGATACGCCGCGCGCTTGAAATCGATGACGGGCGGGCAGGGCGCGTGGACCATGGCGCTCTCGCATTACGAGCAGGCGCCGCCGCTGTTGCAGCAGCAACTCGCGGCCGAGTACGCGAAGCACCGGCGGCACGAGGAGGAAGCGTAAGCCGATCGGAGGCAAATCGCTCGTCCGCAGCCGTTTCGCGGCCGATCAGCCGCGCGCGCGTGCGGGCGTTGCGCCTGCGTTGGCTTCTCGCGCTTTCCATTCGAACTTCTCCGCCGGCCACAGCCGGTCCATGATCGGCACGAGGGGCGTGCAGAAGAAAAGGGCCCATACGAGCCCGTTCGGCTTGAACAGCGCGAAGTGCCACAGGAACGCGACGAGGGCCACGACGACGGCATACGCCACGCGCGCGTCCCGCCGGTTCGGAATCGTCATCGGGTCGGAAATCATGAAGAACGCGAAGAGCAGCAGGCCGCCATTGCTGAGCTGGTGCAGGAAGATGGTCCACGGCTGGCCGAGCGCGCTGACGCGCAGCGCGATGAGCCCGAGGTAGGCCGCGAGGAAGACCCACGCGATGTCGGCGCGCTGCGCGCGGTTGACGACAACGCCCCCCAGCACGACGAACCATACCGCGAGCGCGAGCGTCTGTCCCCATTGGCCGGCAGAAATCCACGCGCCGGGAAGCAGCGAGATCGCGAGGATCACGCCGAGATTCGCGGGGTTGTACAGGTGCTTGCCGCGGACGCGGATCACGAACTTGGCGGAGATTGCGAGCGCGGCGGCCAGCGGATGCACCCACAGCGAATCGGCACGCAGCAGGATGGACAGCCCGAAGCACGTGATCACCGCCGACAGCACGCCGCGATGGCGGATGCCGAGCGCCCCGATCCACAGCGCCTGGGTGGCGAGGCCCGCGGCGAACGCGAGCGCCATCTGCGCGGGCAGCAGCGCGAAGTCGCGCAGGAGCACGCCGATCGTGAGCAGGGTCGCGAGAAACGCGATCTGGAACAGCCGCGCGTCGCGCAGGATGGGCCAATGCGCGATGGCCTTGCCTATTTCCACATCGACTCCCACCAGCGCGCCGGCGGCTGCGGCGAAAGCGACATGCGCGTGCGGATCGAGTCGAGGCTCCATCCGGTGAGCGAGGCAAGCGCCTGCGCTTCGCGTTCCTGGCGGGCGCGCACGCTCTCGAAATAGGGCCGCGCGGCTTCGCACGCGTCGGCGGACCCGCTCCACGCGTGGCGCAGCACATAGCGCGCCTGGAAGTTGCTGCGGTCCTGCGTTTCCTGGAAGGTGAGGTCCTCCGGCAGCGAGTCCTTCGTATAGCGAAGGTGGAGGCGCGTCAGCATCACCGGCTGCCCGCCGCGCGAGGGCCCGTCGCCGACCCAGAAGACGCCGAGCTGGCGCAGCTCGGCGGGCGAGAGCGGATCGGCGGCGCACGGGTCGCACCAGCTCATGTCCCAGAAGTACTCGGTAAAGATCGCGCGGTAGTCCTCGCGCGCCGCCTGCGAGCCGAACAATGCCTTGTAGGTCTTGGCGAACTCGCCGCGGACGTACACGGGCAGGTCCATGTTCGCGGGGACCTTGAGCGTGCGGTAGTTGGTCGTCTCCACGCGGCCGTTCGCGGTGAGCACGTACAGCACGAGATCCTGCGGCCCGCGCGCGTTCAGCATGCCGAGGCGCACCGGCAGCATGAAGCGGTCCGACTCGAACGCGAATTGCAAGGGCCGCAGGTAGGAAACACCCGTCTGCGCCTGCTCCTCGAGGTTGACCTTGGCGACGAAGAACTTCATCTGCTGGCGTATGTAGGGGCGCAGCGCCGCCGAGGCGCCCTTCGGGATGCGATAGCCGTTCTCGCGAAGCCACGTCTCGAGGCCGTCCGACTGCGTGCCGGACAGGATCACGATGTCGTACTCGCCGACCGTGTAGCTCGCCTCGACGGTCACGCCGAGCGCACGATCGCGCTTCGCGACCGCGTCCGAACGCGGTGGCTCCGGCAGCGCCTGGCGCATGGCACCCGCGGACTCCATCTTCAGGGCCCGGCAAGGATCCGGGTCGAAGTACTCGGCCAGGCGCGGCGCGCTGTAGGCGTCGATGCGCTCGAAGAGCTTGCGGTCGCCCACACGGATCTGGCTGCGCTCGAGCACCGTCGGCACCGGGACGACCAGCGCGAACTCGGTGAGCGGCCCGCGGTAGTCGTTGGCCATGCTGATCACCGTCCGGTTGTCGCGTCGGACCATCACCACCTGCGAGGCGTCGTTGAACAGCGAGGCGTCCGCCTTGCCGACGTAGAACCCGCAGAACGCGTGGGACGGTGAAACACAGGCGAAAAAGAGCGCGAGCGCGACGACCACGATGAGCCACGCGCCCGCGCGTGCGGCAAGCGACGACATGGAAACCTCCGGCGTACCAGGTGGGCGATGCCGCTTCTAACGCGGCGAAGCCCGGACCGGGGTCAACGCCTCCGGAAAAGCGCGAGCGCGGCTTCGCGGGCGCAGGCGTGGTCGACCACCGGCGCGGGGTAATCGCGGCCGACGACGACCCCCTTCGCCTGCTGGACGGCCGCAGATACCTTCCACGGCGCGTGGATCTCCGCGTCGGACAGCCGTGCGATTTCGGGCACGTAGCGGCGGATGAACGTGCCGCGCGGGTCGAAGCGCTCGGATTGAGTGACGGGATTGAAGATGCGGAACCAAGGCTGCGCGTCGCAGCCGGTCGACGCCGCCCACTGCCAGTTGCCGTTGTTCGAGGCGAGGTCGTAGTCGACCAGCGTTTCGGCGAAGTAGCGCTCGCCCCACCGCCAGTCGACGAGAAGGTCCTTGACCAGGAACGACGCCGCGATCATGCGCAGGCGGTTGTGCATGTAGCCCGTGGCGTTGAGCTGGCGCATGGCGGCGTCGACGATCGGATAGCCCGTGCGGCCTTCGCACCACGCCGCGAACCAAGTCGGGTCGTTGCGGTACGCGAGGTCGGCGTACTCGGGGCGGAAGCTCGTATCGACGACGTCCGGCCGGTGCCACAGGATCTGTGCGAAGAAGTCACGCCACACGAGCTCGGAGAGCCACGTCGCACTGCCTTCTCCGCCCGACTCGAGCGAGCGCGCGTGGGCGAACGCCGCGAGCTCGCGGACCGACACCGTGCCGAAACGCAGGTGGACCGAAAGATACGACGGACCCTTGGCGGCGGGGAAATCGCGTGTCTCGCGGTAGCGGTCGATGCGCCGGCGAAAGTCCGCAAACAGTGCGCCGCCCCCCGACATTCCCGGCACGATACCTGTCTCGCGCAGGTTGGTCGGCGCGAAGCCGATCTCGCCGAGGGTCGGAACCGGCGCGGCGAGCGCGTGCGGCGCAGGCGCCAGCGCGCCCGGGTATCGGGCGCCAGGGTGGGTCTGCAGGTGCGACGGTGCAAGCTCGCGCAGCCAGGCGTTGCGATAGGGCGTGAACACCGAATACGGTCGGCCGGACTGCGAGACGATCTCGTCGCGCTCGAAGACGACATGGTCCTTCGTCGTGTGGAAAGCGATGCCTTCGGCCGCGAGCGTGCGCTCGACGTCGGCGTCGCGCGCGATCGCTTCGGGCTCGTAGTCGCGATTGGCGAACACCGCGCCGACCACGAGCTCGCGCGCAAGCGCCGGGACGACGTCGCGCGCGTAGCCGTGACGCACAATGAGACCGCCGCCGTCGCGCGCGAGCGCCGCGGCGAGCTCGACAAGCGACTCCCGGATGAACTCCACGCGGCGGTCGCCGCGACTGCGCAGGGCGTCTAGGATCCCGCGGTCGAAAACGAACGCGCAGAACACGGCCCGCGAGGCGGCGAGCGCGCGGTACAGGGCGGCGTGGTCGAAGTTGCGCAGGTCGCGCCGGAACCATACGAGCGCGCGCGCGTAACGGGTATTCGTATCGTCGAGGGGCACGAGGTACGCAGGTACGCTGTTGAGCCCTTCATTGTGGCGGTCTCCCCAACCGTCTACAATTGGACAGTCCGGGCAGCCTACGTGAACCTCACCCATCACTTCCTGATCGCCATGCCCGCCATGGCGGACCCGCATTTCGCCCACACCCTCACGTATGTCTGCGAGCACAACAAGGACGGCGCGCTGGGCCTCGTCGTCAACAAGCCTATCGATATGACGCTGTCGGCGCTATTCGAGCAGATCGACGTGCCGCTCGCCGACGACGTGCTGCGCGTGGCGCCCGTGCATTTCGGCGGCCCGGTCCAGGTCGACCGGGGATTCGTCCTGCATCGTCCGCTCGGCAACTGGCAGTCGACCCTTGCCATCAGCGATGACCTCGGGCTTACCACGTCCAAGGACGTGCTCGAGGCGGTCGGCCGCGGCGACGGCCCGCGCGACGTGTTCGTGTCGCTGGGCTACGCGGGATGGTCCGCCGGGCAGCTCGAGCACGAGCTCGCGCAGAACGCGTGGCTCACCGTCGAAGCCGATCCCGATCTGCTGTTCGGCGTGCCGGCGGAGCAGCGGCTGCCCGCCGCGATGCAGCTTTTGGGCATCGACTTCTCCCGCCTCTCCGAGGACGTCGGGCACGCGTGACGCGCCCCGCCGACCCCGCAACCGTGCTCGCATTCGATTTCGGCACGCGGCGGATCGGGGTCGCCGTGGGCAATACGGTCACGCGTGCGGCTCGCGCTCTCACGACCGTGAGCGGAACCACGGAGGAGGCGCGCCTCGAAGCGATACGCGAACTCGTCGACGAGTGGCAGCCGCAGCGTCTGGTCGTCGGCGTTCCCCTCCACGCCGACGGTACGCCGCACGCCATGACGGCGCGCGCGCAACGTTTCGCGCGGGACCTTGCGGCGCGTTTCGGCATCGACGTCGCGCTGGCCGACGAGCGGCATACGACCGAGCTCGCGCAATCCGCGCTCGGCGAAATCGGTGCCGCGCGCAAGGGGCGCGCGCTGCGCGACGCGATGGCCGCGCAGCTGATCCTCCAGGGTTATCTCGATGACGCCGCCGCAGGTTCCTGACGCGGAAGCCACCCTCGTCGCGCTCGCCGAACGCATGCGCGGCGCCGTGGCGTACGACGCCGCGTTCGTCGGCATCTACTCGGGCGGCGCGTGGCTCGCGGAGCGGCTGCCGGCGCTCGTTCCCGGCGATCATCCGGTCGGCTTCATCGACGTCTCGTTCTACCGCGACGACTACTCGACGACGGGCCTCAAAGGCGGCAGCCGGCGCACGTCGCTGCCGTTCGACGTCGACGGCGCGACCATCGTCCTCGTCGACGACGTCCTGTTCACCGGGCGCAGCGTGCGCGCCGCGATCAACGAGCTCTTCGACTTCGGGCGGCCGGCGCGCATCGAGCTCGCGGTGCTGATCGACCGCGGCGGGCGCGAGCTGCCGATCGAGCCCACTTACTGCGGCGCGCGCCTCACCGTGGCGCGCGACCTTTCGATCGTGCTGTCGCGCGACGGCGACAGGCTTGCTCTGGGTGTGGAGGGTCAATGAGAAGCCCGCAACTCAACGAGGAAGGCGCGCTCACCCACCTGCTCACCCTCGAAGGTCTGCCGGCCGACGTCATCCGCAGCATCCTCGACACCGCCGATCCTTTCGTCTCCATTGCCGAGCGCGAAGTGAAGAAGGTGCCGCTGCTGCGCGGCAAGGCGGTGTTCAACCTCTTCTTCGAGAACTCGACGCGCACCCGCACTACCTTCGAGATCGCGGCCAAGCGGCTGTCGGCGGACGTCATCAACCTCAACATCGGCGCGTCTTCGACGAGCAAGGGCGAGACTCTGCTCGACACGATCGACAACCTGGTCGCGATGGACGCCGATATCTTCGTCGTGCGTCACTCGCAGTCGGGCGCGCCGCACCTGATCGCTCAGCACCTGAATGCGCACCGCCGCCGCCACGTGCACGTGGTCAACGCGGGCGACGGACGGCATCAGCATCCCACGCAGGGCCTGCTCGATCTCTACACGATCCGCCATTACAAGAAGGCGTTCCACGATCTCACTGTCTCGATCGTCGGCGACGTGCTGCACTCGCGCGTGGCGCGTTCGCTGATCCACGGCTTGACCACGCTCGGGACCCCCGAGGTTCGCGTGATCGGGCCGAAGACGCTCCTGCCTGCGCACGTCGAAGCGCTGGGCGTGCGCGTGTTCCACGACATGCGCGACGGCCTGCGTGGCTGCGATGCCGTCGTGATGCTGCGCCTGCAGAGCGAGCGCATGAAGGGCGCGCTCCTGCCCTCGGCGGGTGAATACTTCAAGAACTACGGGCTCACGCAGGAGAAGCTCGCGCTCGCCAAGCCCGACGCCATCGTGATGCACCCGGGGCCCATGAACCGCGGTGTGGAGATCGACTCCGCGGTCGCCGACAGCGATCGTGCGGTGATCCTGCCGCAGGTGACGTTCGGCATCGCGGTACGCATGGCCGTCATGAGCATGATCGCAAGCGCCTGATCGCATGAACATCGAAATCGCCAACGGCCGCCTGATCGATCCCGCGAACGGGATGGATCGCGAAGCGTCGCTTTATATCGCCGCGGGCAACGTCGCGGGCGTCGGCGCCGCTCCTGCGGGATGGCGGCCCGATCGCGTCGTCGACGCGCGCGGCCTCGTCGTCGTGCCCGGCCTCGTCGATCTGTCGGCGCGCCTGCGCGAGCCGGGTCTCGAGTACAAGGCCACGCTCGAGTCCGAGATGGCCGCCGCGATCGCGGGGGGCGTGACGAGCCTCGCCTGTCCGCCCGACACCGACCCGCCGCTCGACGAGCCGGGCCTGGTCGAGATGCTGAAGCACCGCGCGCGTTCGCTCAACCAGGCGCATGTCTATCCGATCGGCGCCATGACGGTCGGGCTCGCCGGCGGCGCGCTCACCGAGATGGGCGAGCTGCGCGAGGCGGGCTGTGTCGCCTTCTCGCAAGCCGACGTCGCACTCGCCGACACCGAGCTCCTGTGGCGCGCCATGCAGTACGCGTCGACGTTCGGGTTTCGCCTGTGGCTGCGGCCGAACGATCCTCACATCGGCCGCGGCGGAGTCGCGCACGACGGCGAGGTGGCGACCCGGCTCGGCCTGCCGGGCATCCCCGAGGCGGCCGAGACGATCGCGCTCGGAACGATCATCTCCCTCGTACGCGAGACCGGCGTGCGAGCGCACCTGTGCCGGCTCTCCTGCGCGGAGAGTGTGGCCATCATCCGCGCCGCCAAGCGCGAGGGCCTGCCGGTCACTTGCGACGTCGCGGTGCATCACCTGCACCTGTCCGACGTCGACATCGGCTGGTTCGCCTCCGATGCGCGCTTGGTGCCGCCGCTTCGCACCACGCGCGATCGCGCCGCGCTGCGCGCCGGGCTCGCCGACGGCACGATCGACGTCGTCTGCTCCGACCATGCGCCGGTCGACGACGACGGCAAGCAGGTCCCCTTCGGCGAGGCCGAGCCGGGCGCGACCGGACTCGAGCTCCTGCTGCCGCTCACGCTCAAGTGGGCGAGCGAGGACGGCATCGCGCTGCCCGCCGCGCTTGCGAAGATCACGAGCGAGCCCGCGAAGCTCATCGGCGAGGGTGCCGGCGACCTCGCTGTGGGCAGTGTGGCGGACGTATGCGTGCTCGATCCGTCGGCATGGTGGAAGGTCGAGCGGGGCGCATTGCGAAGCCAAGGCAAGAACACGCCGTTCCTGAACCTCGAGGTGCCGGGACGCATCCGTTACACGCTGGTGGCAGGACAGATCGTCCACGAGAACTGATGCAGGAGGCAACTTGAACGACGTCATCGAATCCCACGTGCGAAGCCTGACGGGCGATCGCAGCGTCGACCGCCGCACCTTCGTCGTCACGTCGCTCGGCGCCGGGTTTGCGCTCGCGACGGGGCCGCTCGCGGCGCAGACCGTCGTCACCACGTCGGCGGAAGGACTGGTCGCGGGCGAAGTGAAGGTGCCGACCACGGACGGCCAGATGGTGGCCTACCGCGCGATGCCGGCGACCGGCGGCAACTTCCCGACGGTCCTCGTCGTGCACGAAGCCTTCGGCGTGCACGAGTACATCAAAGATGTCTGCCGGCGCATCGCGAAGAGCGGCTTTTTCGCGATCGCCCCGGAATTGTTCGCGCGGGCCGGCGACGCGTCGAAGTACACCGACACGGCGAAGCTGCTGGCGGAGGTCGTGAGCAAGACGCCCGACGCGCAGGTGCTCTCCGATCTCGACGCCTGCGTCGCGTTCGCGAAGGCGAGCGGCAAGGCGGAGACGGCGCGCCTCGGCGTCACCGGGTTCTGCTGGGGCGGGCGCATCGTCTACATGTACGCAGCGCACAATCCGAACGTGAAGGCGGGCGTGGCGTGGTACGGCACTACCAAGGACGCGTTTGCGCCCGGCGACAAGACGCCCATGGACGTCGCTTCGCAGATCCGCGTGCCCATGCTCGGCCTGTACGGTGGCGGCGACGCCGGCATTCCGCCCGAGACGGTCGAGCAGATGTACGCCGCGATGCGCGCCGCGGGCAACACGCGATCGCAATTCACGATCTATCCCAACGCGCCGCACGCGTTCCACGCCGACTATCGCCCGAGCTACCGCAAGGAGGCGGCGGACGATGGGTGGAACAAGATGATCGCGTGGTTCAAGCTCAATCTCTAGATCCAGACGCACGCTGTCGAAGCACATTCCCTCCGCAGGAATCGGTCGCGTGGACGTGATGTTGACGTCGGGCCCGTTCACTTTCCTTTTCACCGACATCGAAGGCAGCACCGAGCTGTGGGAGCGGCGCGCGGCCGAAATGCGCGGGGCGCTCGAACTCCACGACAGGGTCCTGCGCCAGTCGATCGAGTCGGCGTCCGGCCGCGTCGTCAAGACGACGGGCGACGGCGTGCTGGCGGTGTTCGACAATGCCGAGGAAGCGGTGGGCGCGGCAATTGCCGTGCAGCGGGCGCTGCAGGCCGCGGCGGCAAGCGACCCGTCCGCGCCCGTCGTCCTCAAGGTCCGGATGGGCTTGCACACGGGTGAGGCCGTCGTCCGCGGAGGCGATTACTTCGGGTCCTCCGTCAACCGCGCGGCACGCGTGATGTCGGCGGCCCACGGGGAGCAGATCCTGCTCTCTGCGGCCACGGCAAGGCTGGTGTGTGATGCGCCTTTGAATGGCGTTGCGCTACGCGAACTGGGCGAGCTTCGGCTCAAGGGCCTGCCACATCCGGAGCTGTTGCTGCAGGTCGTCGCTTCGGGCTTGCGTGCGCAGTTCCCGCC
>Ga0335083_10005449_pt1 | contig 16043 bp, 12 predicted proteins | sample Lox_Sample_42_FD_206716 | JGI IMG/M metagenome (GOLD analysis project Ga0335083, IMG submission 206716) | Soil microbial communities from Loxahatchee National Wildlife Refuge, Florida, United States - Lox_Sample_4.2 | ecosystem: Environmental > Terrestrial > Soil > Wetlands | place: USA... | reverse complement strand
AGCGCCAGCCCGGTGGCGATGATCGCGCCCGTCGAGGTCCCCCCGATCAGATCGTAATAATCGCTTAGCCGGAATTCCGCCGATCCGCCCGAACGCTTGCGCAGCTCCGCTTCGAGGGGCTTGAGCATCCCCAAGGTCAGCATGCCTTTGACGCCGCCGCCATCGAGCGCCAGCGCGCGCTTCGAGCCGGTGTCGGGCGAGAGATGCTCGAACAGCGTCCTGGCCATAATGTCCCCTCGGCCCTCTGTTCTAGCTGGGCGGACGGCTCAAAAGAAGGCCAAGACGGCCGGATCGAGGCCAAGATGCGCCGCCTTGAACTCAGCGGCGAGAAAAAGCCCGCCCGCGACATAGATGGCGCCTCCGGGCTGAGCTTTCGCGCGGGCGATGCGGCGCGCATCTGCGACGTCCTCCGCGACGGTGATTTCAGCTTCCAGGTTGGCGGCTTTCGCGGCGTTGGCGATCTCGGCGACGGGCGCGCCCTTGTGGCGTGCAGCGGCGCAGATGATGGTGGCGAACGCTGGCGCGAGCGCGCCAATCATGTCCGCGCCGGGCTTGTCCACGGAGGCGCCGCAGACCAGCACCGCGTCGCGTTCCCCACGCATGGCCTCGAACCCCTCAAGCGCGAGCCGGATGGCCGCCGGCGTGTGGCCGACATCGAGGACCGTGAGCGGCGCGGTGTCGATAATCTCCAGCCGTCCCGGCCAGCGCGTTGCGGAGAGGCCGCGCGCGACGGCGTGTTCGCTCAACGCCGCCATGTCGCGCGCAAGCGCCGCCGCGAGCGCGGCGTTGTTGACCTGATGCGGACCCGCTAGAGGCGGCGCGATCCTCGAGTCTAGCGAAACAAACCGCGCCTCGACGCCACGCAGACGGCAATAGCATTCGATGCGGCGGCGCAAATCATCGTCGACCGCGCCGACATATGTTGTAGCGCCCGTGGGCGCGGCGTCGAGCTTGTCATAGGCGATGTGTTCCAGCGTGTCTCCGAGCAAGGCCGTGTGCTCGAGATCGAGCGAGACCAGAGCGGTGCGGTGCGCGCGGATAAGGCGCGTCGGATCGTAGCGCCCGCCAATGCCCGCCTCCCACACCGTGAACGCGCAGTCCCGCGCGGCAAACCAGGACGCGGCGATCAGAAACAGAAACTCGAAGCCGCCGACCTGTTCGTTGAATTTCGCGACATAGGCGTTCGCTGCGTCTTCCACCTTGCGCCAGTGCGCTTCCAGCTCATCGTCGGAAATATCCGCGCCGCCGATGTTGAAGCGCTCATTGAGCGCGAACAGGTGCGGCGAGGTGAAAAGGCCCACGGGTTTCTCTGTCTGGCGAAGCATCGACGCCAGCATGGCGCTGGTGGAGCCCTTGCCGTTTGAGCCGGTGATCACCGCGGCGTTCGCACTGAAAGCCGAGAGGTCGAGGCCCAGATCGCGCGAGATCGCGTCCACGCGGTGAAGGCCAATGCCGTCGCCGAATTTCGGAAACGGGACCCGCCACGTCTTCATCGCAGCGCCGCGGCGAAATTGGCTTTCCAAATCTCGATGATCAGATGCCAGTGCTGATGCTCCTCCAGGGTGGCGATCATCGGATTGGAGTTCACTTCGATCACTTGATAGCGCCGCGGCTCGGCATGTTCGAACAGGTCGACCGCAGCTAAGGACAAGCCGATCGCCTGCGTGGCTTCGAGCGCAATGTTGGTCAACGCCATGGAAGCGCCGTCCAGCAAGTCGACCACGCCGCCGCCGGCGGCGCGATTTGCTGGCCCATCGAGCCGGACAAGCTCCATGCGCGCGGGCACGTCGTTCGCCGCGAAGCTACGGCCTTGGTCGTTGCGCCCCTTTGGTTTGAGCGGCGGCGCGCCAGCTTCGCGCGGCAGCGCCGCCACCAACACGCCTAAACTGCGTACGCCATCGCCCCGGACGCTGGCCGGCGTCTTGCGGTAGGAGAACAGCACGCGTCCGTTCAAAACGAACACGCGGTATTCTACGGCGCGGATGAAAGGCTGCACGATGATCGCGAAGTGTTCGCGCGACACGCGCGTCATGTAGTCAGCGAATTCTTCGGCGCTATCGACGGCCTCGGCATAAAGCCCGTTTGACGCGGAAATTGGCTTGCAGAAAATCGGGTACTGGGCCGTCGCGGCGAAAGCCAGCGCATCGTCCGGCTCACGCCCCGGCGAACGCATCTCCGCCCAGCGTTTGGTGACGAAGAACATCCGCCCCGGCACGACGGGCACGCCAGCCTGCCGCAGCGCTTCCGCACAAAACGCCTTATCCTTCGCGATCGACGCCGCGCGCGCGTCATTCAGCGCATAAGGCGTGCCCGCGCCCGCCGCGAACACTGCGCTGCGCGCGCCGTCGCGGACCTCGAACAGATACCCATCGCCGCCGTCGAGCGAGCGAAAAGTGTAGCCGCATGCCTCAGCGGCGCGCGCGGCATACCGCGCGTGCGCACTTAGAAAGGACGGGGCCATTTCGGTTTTCCTTTAGCTTTCACTGCACGCAGCGAAAGTGGTACCGCCTCCAGGGCTCGAACCAGGGACCTCTGGATCCACAATCCAGCGCTCTAACCAACTGAGCTAAGGCGGCACAAGGACGGTTTCAGGTCGCTTGGTTGCCGGTCGACCGCCCGGAAAACGTCCTAGTTTTTAATAGGACCGCTTTCAAACGGAAAACCGGAATCCACTTTTCCTAAAGCGGTCCGGGGGCGCGGAACCTAGTCTCGACCGTTTCCCAAGGCAAGCCATCGGCAGGTCTTCAACCCTAACCGCCGTAGCGTTGAACAGGAACCGGCCGGCCTTATGTCCAATACGCCCGGAACAGCGAACGGAGCTGAAAAGTTGAGCCAAGCCTTGGAGTTGGTCACGCGTTCTGTTTTGGTTGGCATTGGCGCGACGCTGATCCTGGACGCGTGGAATGTGCTGCAGAAGCGCGCCTTCGCCGCACAGACGCCGGATTGGGGTCTGGTCGGGCGCTGGTTCGGACATCTTCCAACCGGGCGCTTCATTCACGACAGCATCGCCAAGGCCGCGCCTATCCGTGGCGAGCGCAGCATTGGCTGGGCCGCGCATTATGCTATTGGCGTAGGCCTCGCGACGATCGCCCTCGCCCTTTTTGGGCTGAGTTGGGCGCGCCATCCGAGCTTCCTGCCAGCGTTGGCGTTCGGCGTCGCAACGGTCGTTGCGCCCTTCTTCATCCTGCAGCCGGGTATGGGCGCCGGGATCGCTGCGTCAAAGACGTCCAACCCCACGAAAGCCCGTCTTCGCAGCTTGGTCACGCATACGGTATTCGGCGTCGGCCTTTATCTCGCAGCGCTGGCGCAAGCGGCTGTCCTCCCCCAGGGCGTTGACCTGACATGACATAGGGAAGGCAGCGTGGACAGGCGCGGGGGCGGTCGCTATAGACGCTCCTCCCGCCGCCGGGCAGCCGGCTTGCCGGGGGACGCCTGGGTAGCTCAGTTGGTAGAGCAGCGGATTGAAAATCCGCGTGTCGGTGGTTCAATTCCGCCCCCAGGCACCACCCTTTTTACCCAGTTTTAAATCGCGCATCGACGTTCGGCGCAGCCGGCCTATGCTGCGCGGCATGCGTATCGGCGTGATCGGTTCGGGCCTGACTGGCGGCAAGCTGGGCACGGTGTTCGCGCGCGCCGGCCACGAGGTGGTGTTCAGCTACGCGCGCAGCACGGCGAAGCTCGAGACGCTGGCAGAGGCTGCGGGCGCGACGGCGCGCGCGGGATCGCCAGCCGAAGCGGTCCGCGGCGCCGACGCCGTGCTGCTCGCGGTGCATTGGAACCGTATCGACGACGTGCTGGCCCAAACCGGCGCGCTCGCCGGCAAGACGCTGATCACCTGCTCGCTGCCGATGAGCGCCGACGACAGCCAGCTTGTGGTTGGCCTGAAAACCTCCGGCGCCGAAACCCTGGCGGCGAAGCTGCCCAGGGCGCGCGTTGTCTCCGCCTTCAGCACCGTGCCCAGCGAAGTGCTGTTCGCGGTGTTCGCGGCGCGGCAGAAGAAAACGCGCCCGGACCTGGTCTATTGCGGCGACCACAAGGGCTCGAAGAGTACGGCGGCCGAGCTGATCCGTGATGCGGGCTTCAATCCGGTGGATTTGGGCGGCCTCACCTTGGCTCGTTATGTCGAGCCGTTTTCGCTGCTCGCCGCGCAGATCGCGTACGAGGGGCTCCACGGCCCCGCGCTCGCCTATCGCTTCGAGCATTTGAAGGAACGCAACTGACGCTGCCCCTGCGGGAGCGTTTGCAGCTTCAAAACCACCCTTGCGCGTTTCGCGTAAAGGACGAAACATGGAGGCACGGCCAAGGCGGCCTTAACAACGGCGCCGGCAGAGCGCCCATATCAATGGAGGCGCGGATGGCTGCAAAAAAATCGGATGCAGTTCGGGCCATTGCCGTCGTCGGCCCGTCCGGGGCCGGCAAGACCACTTTGATCCAGGAACTGGCGGCGGTGGCGCCGGACGGAAAGTCCGCGCCGATCGCGCCGCCCGGCCCGTCGACTGAAACCAGCCTGACCGCCGTTGAGTTCATGGGCGACCGCTACGTCATGATCGATACGCCCGGTGCGATCGATTTCGCCGCCGAGATCGATTACGCGCTGCCGGCCATCGACATGGCGCTGGTGGTGGCCGACCCCGCGCCGGACAAGGCCGTGCTGCTGCAGCCCTTTCTGAAAGAGCTGGAGCGGCTCAACATTCCGCGCGCCCTCTTCATCAACAAGATCGACCAGGCCCACGGCCGCGTGCGCGATCTCTTGGAAGCGCTGCAGCCGGCGAGCGAGAAGCCGCTGGTGGCGCGGCAAATCCCGATCTGGAAAGGCGAGGAGGTCGCGGGTTTCGTCGATCTCGCGCTGGAGCGCGCCTTTATCTACAAGCCCGGCGTGCCGTCGGAGCGCGTGGATATTCCGGCGGACCTCGTTGAGCGCGAAGCGGAAGCGCATTTCCATCTGCTCGAACAGCTGGCCGACAATGACGACGCGCTGATGGAGCAATTGCTGAGCGATGTATCGCCCAGCGTCGACACCGTGTTCGCGGATCTGGTGCGGGAGACCAATGAAGGCCTGATCGTGCCGGTGTTTCTTGGCGCCGCGAACCAAGGCTTTGGCTTGCGCCGCCTGCTCAAGGCGCTGCGTCACGACGCGCCCGCGCCGGAGCTGGCGGGCAAGCGGCTCGGCCTCAAGGGCGGCGGCGCTTACGTGCTGAAAGTCTCCCACGCCGGGCAGGCCGGCAAGCTCGCCGTCTCGCGCGCATTCGGCGCCATCGCCGACAATGCGCAATTCACGCTGAGCGATGGGTCGAGCGGGCGCGCCGGCGCGTTATTCTCCATGCAGGGCGGGCAATTCAAAAAAGCGTCAGCGCTCGCCGACGGCGATATCGGCGCGATCGGCAAGGTCGATCCGGTCGCGGCTGGCGATCTACTCTCAACCAGCGGCGCCGCCGCTACGAAAATCACACCGCCGCTGCGTTTTCCGGTTTACCAATTGGCGATCGCCACCAAGGACCGAAAGGACGACGTGCGCCTCTCCGGCGCGCTGGCGAAACTGGTCGAAGAAGACCCCGGGCTTTCCGTTCTGCACGATCCGCAGATGCATGAAATTCTGCTACTCGGCCAAGGCGAACCGCATCTGCGGCAAGTGCTGGAACGCTTGAAGACGCGTTTCAGCGTCGAGGTGGCGACGGCGAAGCCGAGCACGCCTTACCGCGAGACCATCAAGAAGGCGATCACGCAAAAGGGCCGCCACAAGAAGCAAACCGGCGGACACGGCCAGTTCGGCGATTGCACCATCGAAATCAGCCCGTTGCCGCGCGGCAGCGGCTTCAAGTTCGAGGACCGGATCACCGGCGGCGCCATTCCGCGGCAGTGGATTCCCGCGGTCGAAGAAGGCGTCGCCGCTGCGATGGAAAAAGGCCCGATCGGATTTCCGGTGATTGATGTCGCCGTTGCCGTGATCGATGGCGCCTATCACCCGGTGGATTCATCGGAGCACTCGTTCCACGCGGCTGGACGCCTGGCCATGAATGAGGGCCTAGCGCAATGCGCGCCAGTGTTGCTGGAGCCAATCGAGAAGCTGGTGATCATGACGCCCTCGTCGGGCACCTCGAAGATCAATTCCGCGATCACCCGCCGCAACGGACAAATCCTTGGCTTCGATGCGCGCGACGGCTGGCCGGGCTGGGACCGCGTCGAGGTGTATCTGCCTCACGCCGAGCGCCAGGATCTGATCCTGGAATTGCGCTCGCTGACCCAAGGGCTCGCGAGCTTCGAAGCGCAATTCGATCACATGGTCGAACTGACCGGACGCCGTGCCGACGATATCTCCAAGAAAGCGCACGCGGCCGCGGCGGAGTGAGCTAGAGCCTCGGAAGCAGCGCGCAGATATCACCGCGCAAGTTCGACGCCGCGCGTGGCCCCTCGTTGGAAAAGTTCAGATAGCCGCGCTCGCCTTCGCTGAAGCGCGGCCATACTGGCAGGCCCGGGCCGTTGGGATCGCCGGTTTTGATGAAATTGACCCAATAGGCCTGCATCGTCACTTGCGGATCGGACGGTGAAACGGCGTCGTTGTTGGACACGATGGAAAGCTCGGCGCCGTGATGCACAGAAGCCCCGTAATCGAACTGATACTCAAAGACCGCGCGCCCGGCGCGCGCATGCAGGCGCGCCGTCTCCACCGCTGGGCAGCGGAACGTCACGTCGGTCGCCAGCTGATCATAAGCATCACCGAGGCGCGGATCGGCGGGCGCGGCGAAATTGTAAAACGCGCGTGCACGCTCTTGGTTTGGGCCAAACGCTATCCGCATGAACGCGTCCGCGGCGCCGTCGCCGCCCGGCACACTCAGCTCTCTCGCATTGTTGCCGATCAGGAGCGGCGCGTTGGCCGAGAACCCCGCGGCCATGAGGTCGTGCGGCGCGGCTGGCAAAACGTGTCCATCGACGGTGGTTTGCAGCCAAAGATAGCTTTGGTCGGGCAAAGTTGGCGCCGCCAGCTGCAGGTCCGCGGCCAGGATTTGCGCCGTACTGGCCGCGCGCATGCCGCGCAGCGAATCCGTGTTCAGGATGTCCTCAAGCTGCACGCCCAAAGCTTCGTTCTGCGCCAGATTGCGCGTCGGCCAGCCGAATTGCGCCGTGCCGCTTTCGGCGATCGCCTTGGCGAACAGCCCGCGCGCCAGCGGCGACACCAGCAGCAGGTTCACATCTTGCGCACCAGCGGAATCGCCGGCGATCGTGACATTGCGTGGGTCGCCGCCAAACCTTGAAATATTGGCGCGCACCCAGTCGAGCGCCGCGATCTGATCCATCAGCCCGTAATTGCCGGAGGCGTGAAGCGGTGAGTCCGCGGTGAGTTCGGGATGAGAGAGGAAGCCGAACACGCCAAGACGATATTGCACGCCCACCATGACGATGCCGCGCCCCGGAAACGACGCCAACACCTTGCCCGCGCCCGATCCCGCGCGATTGCTGCCGCCATGGATCCAGACCAGCACGGGCAAGTGTGCGCGCGCATTGAGGCTCGGCGTGCGCACATCGAGATACAGGCAATCCTCGCTGGAGCGCTCGGCGTCGTGCGCATTCCAGCCGTACGAGTTCTGCGCGCAAGCGGGCCCCGCGTGCGTCGCGGCGCGGACCCCGCGCCATCGCGCCGCGGGCTGCGGCGGAAGCCAGCGCAGATCGCCCACCGGCGGCGCGGCAAAAGGAATGCCTTGGAAAAGGCTTGTGCCGTCCGCCCGCGTTTCACCGCCGACAACACCCGACGCGGTCCGCACGCGCGGCGCATTTTGCGCCGACGCCGTGCTTATGCACGCGGCCAGCGCCAGTCCGAGCAGAAGACCGGCTGCGCCCTTAATGCAACGCCGCCTGGACTTGCGCGATCCGGGTTTGAATCTCGCGCTTGGCCCGATCGGTGAGGTCTGAGGTGTATTGCAGCGACGTGAACGGCCCACGCGCCGCGAAGGGAATGACGATGCCGCCATGCGAAGAGCGCGCCGGCAAATCGATCACGCCAATGCCCGGTATCGAAAGATCCGCGGTGTTGAAACTCAGATTGCTGCTGGCCAAGGCGCCGTCGCCGATCGCAAAAGTCGCGCTCATGCCCTCGAACGGCGTGCGCGCATTGGGCGCGATCAACTGATTGTTGAGCGCGTTTTGAATGGTGCGCGCGAGTCCGCCCATATCGACGCCGCGAATGGCGCCCGACACCACCTCGATGTGCGAGGTTCCGTCCGCAGCGCTGATCAGATCGCTCTGGCTCTTGCCATGGGTGCGCAGCGTCAGCGTCAGCTCCGCCGTGCCTTCGATGTTGGGGAAATTGACGGCGTCGCCCAAGAGCTTGCTGGCGTCTACGCCGGTAACGGTGAGCTGCTGGTTGATCTTCACGTCGGGATCGCGCGCGTCGACCTGGATGCTGCCTGTCGCCGAACCGCCGTACAAATCGATCTCGTGCAGCGTGGTGGCGAGAAAGCCGTCATTGACCACGAGATCAAGCGAGCCGTGATCAATCAGCATGTGCTGGAACAGCACCTTGTGCGTCGTCAGCTCGAGATCGGCGTTGACGGATTTGAGCGCGGTAAGATCAAGCGGCTTCTGATCCGGCGCCTGCGCAATGTCGACGGCGCGCGGCGCGGCGGCGACGGTGGCGATCTGCGCCGGCGCCTCGCCCGGCTCGCCGGCGGGGGCGCCATCCGATCCGGTTTGCGCCTGCGGCGGCGCAACGCCGGTGAGATAGGGGTTGAAATCGAAGTCGAACAATTCGAGGCGGCCGCTGACATACGGCTTGCCGCCCCGCTGCATCAGCACGAAATCGCCGCGCCCATGCACTTGGTCGATCGAAAAGCCGGCATTGCTGAAGGAATATTGGCCGGCGCTGATGCCGACATTGCCGGACACCGCGTATTGTTCGAGGCCCACGCCGCCGACGATGGGCGCGCCGGCCCAGCCCGAGAGCTGCCGCAAGCTTGGCCCCCACGCCCGCACTTCGCCCGCCATCTCGCCCGCGACGGAGGTGGTGCGCCCGCTGAACTCGGCGTTGAGCAGCTCGCTTTGAATTTCGACGCGCATGGGCGTGCCTTGGCCCTTGAGCGCGGACTGGGGCGAGATGATCTCGACGTGCATGGTGAGCGTCTGCCCGCCATAGGCCATGTGACCATCGATCACGAAGGGATCGTTGAGACTGGTGACCCCGGTGTGCAGTTCGGCCTGCGTCACCGACCAGCTGGCGTTGCGCCGCGCATCATAAAAGCTGACCTCGCCATTGGTGATGGTGATGTCGCGCAGGCTGAAGCCCTGCGCCTGGACCGCGGCCGGCAGAGAGGGCCCCGGCGTCGCCGGCGCGTGCTGGCCTGGCGGTGGGGGCGGCGGTGCGGGCGGCTGCATGATCCAGTTCGGCGCGCCGTTGCGGTCAACCTCGAGGGCGATGCGCGGGTGATCGAGCACCAGCTGGCGCACAACCACCTCACGATGGAACAGCGGCGGGATTTCGACCCCGACATGGATGGCGTCCATGGCCGCCAGCGCCGGCGCACGCCCGCCTTGCACGTTGGCCAGAGTGGCGTCATGGGCTTCCAGGCCGATCACGGGGTAAAAGCTGACGCCGACCCCGCCGGAAATGGTGAGCTTGCGTCCGGTGGCGTGTTCCACGGCGTTGGCGATCTCGGCGCGGACATCCAGCCGCGACACAAGATAATAGAGGACGCCGGCGCAGGCCCCGACCAAAATCAGGATGATGGCGAGTACAATCCCGCCCCAGCGCACGATATGCCTAGACTTGCCCGCCATGCGGCCCCTCTTACCCGTCCCCAAGGCGCCCTTATAGCGGCTGGCGCGGCGCGCCGGAATGACTATCTATCCTGTCCATGAGCACCGGCCCCATCCCCGTCACCGTCCTCACCGGCTATCTCGGCGCAGGAAAAACCACTCTTCTCAATCGCATCCTCTCGGAACAGCACGGCAAACGCTACGCCGTCATCGTCAATGAATTCGGCGAAATCGGCATCGACAACGACCTTGTCGTCGACACCGACGAGGAAGTCTTCGAAATGAACAACGGCTGCGTCTGCTGCACCGTGCGCGGCGACCTGATCCGCGTCATCGAAGGCCTGATGAAACGTAAGGGACGTTTCGACGCCATCCTGGTGGAGACCACCGGGCTCGCGAAGCCTGCACCGGTGGCGCAAACTTTTTTCGTCGACGCCGATGTGCGCGCGAAGACGCAGCTCGACGCCATCGTCACCGTGGTCGACGCCAAGCACCTCGTGCAAAGCCTGGACGAGGCGCCCGAAGCCGCAGAGCAGATCGCCTTCGCCGACATCATCCTCTTGAACAAGACCGATTTGGTGTCAGCGGATGAACTGGCGACGCTGGAGCGCCGCATTCGCGGCCTTAACCCCACCGCGCGCATCCATCGCACCGAACGCTCCGACATCGCCTTGGATAAAATCCTCAATCAGGGCGCATTCGACCTGGAGCGGGTGACGGACATCGATCCGCATTTCCTGCCCGATCACGACTGCGACGAGTCGTGCGAGCACCATCATGATCACGACCACGATCATGAGCATCATCACCATCATCATGACCACGAGGATCATGTCGGCGCGGCGGGCATTTCGAGCGTGTCGCTCTCGACCGAGAAGCTGATCAACCCGCAGAAGCTGCTGCCCTGGCTTAACGATTATACGCAGGCGCACGGTCCGGACCTGCTTCGCCTCAAGGGCATCATCGCGTTTCCGGACGAGCCGAAGCGCTTCGTGGTGCAAGGCGTGCACATGATCCTGGAAGGGGATACCCAGCGCGATTGGCGCGACGACGAGAAGCGGGTGTCGCGGCTCGTCTTCATCGGACGCAATCTCGACCGCAAACAGCTCGAAGACGCGTTCGCGGCCTGCGCGGCGTGACCGCGCTGGTTTATTCCAAGGGCCGCAGGCTTGCGCTCGGCGCCGGCGCGTCGGCCGTACACTGGATCAAAGAAAGCGCGCTGTTTGCTCTCGGCGACGGCGCCGTGTTGGTTGCAACACACGAGGCCAATGGCGCACGCACGCAGACTCATGACGGCGCGATCCTGAGCGCCGCGCCGCATCCCGACGGCGCGCACCTCGTTACCGGCGGCGATGACGGCAAGCTCAACAGCATCGGCGTCGATGGCGTGGTGACGGCGTTCACTGATTTTCGCGGCAAATGGGTGGATCACCTCGTCGCCAGCGCGGCGTCGAACATGGTCGCGGCCGCTGTTGGCAAACAGGCTGTCGTGTTCAAGAACGGCGCGGAAAGCCATCGCTTCGGCGCGCCATCTTCAATCGGCGGGCTGGCGCTCGACGCCAAGGGCCGGCGTCTTGCCATCAGCCACTATGGCGGCGTCACGCTGCGCTATGCGCTGATGGCGGATGACAAGGGCGTGACCTTGCCTTGGGCCGGTTCGCACCTCGCGGTGACGCTTTCGCCGGAAGCGGACTACGTGATGTCGGCGATGCAGGAAAACGAACTGCATGGCTGGCGCTTGCCCGATAAGCTTGATCTGCGCATGAGCGGCTACGCCGCCAAGACGCGCAGCTTCTCCTGGGACAAACGCGGGCGTTGGCTCGCCACCAGCGGCGCCGATTGCGCCGTGGTTTGGCCTTTCGTCGGCAAGCTTGGGCCGCAAGGCAAGGAACCGCTGCAGATCGGCCGGCGAGACGCACTTGTCACCGCCGTTGCTTTTCATCCCGGCGAAGAAATGCTGGCGATCGGCTATGCCGATGGCGCGGTGCTGTTGGCGCGCTTTTCCGATCACAGCGTGATCGATCTCGACGAGCCTGGCGAAGGCGCAATCTCGGCGCTGGCCTGGAGCGCAGACGGGGCGCGAATCGCGTTCGGCGACGAAGCCGGGCGCGGCGGGGTGATCGATTTCGCCTGAGCGCTTCCCGAACCGGGCGCGACGCTGCTAGAGATCGAATCCAATGCAGTACGTGTTTCCGTTCGTCGCGGCCGCCTTGGGCGGATATCTGCTTGGCTCAATTCCCTTCGGCCTGGTGCTGACGCGCCTCGCGGGCGTCGGCGACATCCGCCAGATCGGCTCCGGCAATATCGGCGCAACCAACGTGCTGCGTACAGGCCGCAAGGATCTTGCACTGGCGACGGTCTTGCTCGACGCCGGCAAGGCCGGCGCCGCGCTGCTGATCGCGCGCGCCATCTGGGGCGGCCAGAACTTCGGCACGGAAGCTGGGCTCATCGCCGGCGGCGCCGCTTTCATCGGCCATTGCTTTCCGGTGTGGCTGAATTTCAAAGGCGGCAAGGGCGTCGCGACCTTCTTTGGCGTGCTGCTGGCCGGCATGTGGCCGATCGGACTGCTCGCCGGCGCCACCTGGATCGCGATGGCGGTGATCTTCCGCTATTCCTCGCTCGCCGCTTTGGCGGCCGCCGCGATTGCGCCGATCGCGGCATTGGTCGCAGGGTTCGACTGGTCGGAAGTTGTCTTCACCCTCGTCATCGGCATCCTCATTTTCATCAGGCACAGAGCCAACATCCAACGCCTGCTCGCTGGAACCGAGCCGCGCATCGGCGCGAAAAAGGCAGAAGAAACGCCGGTGGAATCCACAGTTGTCGCGCACGCTCCGGCGATCTCGCCGCCCGAAGATCAGTCGGGGACATGAACCGCACGCTGTCGCGCCCGGAGCGCGTCGCCTGGGCGCGCCTGGCGCGAACGCCGCGCATCGGGCCGATCAGCTTTCACCGCTTGATCGCGCGCTGGCGCACTGCCAGTGGGGCGCTTGACGCCCTGCCGCATCTTGAACGCGCGAACCCGCCCAAGCCGCCCACGGCAGACCACATCGAGAGAGAGTTGGATGCGCTTGAAGCCATGAGCGCGCGCCTCATCGCTTCGTGTGAGCCCGATTATCCGCCGCTTTTGCAGCAACTGGACGCGCCGCCGCCGATGATCGCGCTGCGCGGCGAAGCGGCGCTCTGCGCCAAACCGACCATCGCCATCATTGGCGCACGCGAGGGATCGGCCGCCGCGCTGGTGCTCGCCGAGCAGATGGCGCGCGATTTGGGAAAAGCTGGTTTCGTCGTGGTTTCCGGTCTCGCGCGCGGGGTTGACGCCGCCGCACATCGCGGCGCGCTTGAAACCGGCACGGTCGCGGTATTGGCCGGAGGCCTCGACCAACCCTATCCCCCCCAAAATCTGAAACTGCATGACGCTATTGCCGAACGCGGCGCCGTGATCAGCGAAGCCCCGCTCGGCTTTACCGCGCGCGCCCGCGATTTTCCGCGTCGCAATCATGTTATCTCCGGCCTCTCGCGTGGGGTCGTGGTGATCGAGGCGGCGCTGCGTTCAGGGTCGCTCATCACAGCACGCGCAGCCGCGGAGCAAGGTCGCGACGTGATGGCCGTCCCGGGTTCGCCGCTCGACCATCGCGCGCGGGGCGCCAACGCGTTGATCAAGACTGGCGCGACGCTCGTCGAAACCGCCGATGACGTGATCACGGCTCTGGGCGACGCCGCGGCGCTACGGCCGCTGTCGCCTGGTCCGTTGTTCGCGGAGGCCGACGCCACGCCCGCGCCGCCCGGCCTCGCCGGCAAGATCGCCGATCTGCTCTCGTCGACACCTATTCATGTGAACGATCTGGCGCGCCTGGTTCAGGCGCCAGCCGGCGCCGTCGCCGCTGTTCTGATGGAGCTTGAACTCAGCGGCGCAGCAGCATCACTGCCCGGCGGCTATGCCGCCTCAGCCAACGCGGCCTATGGCGCCTGATCCTGGCCGCTCAACCGGATCATCTCCCGCGCCGCCAATTCATGGGCGCGGTCCAAAGCCTCCGCCAACTCCAACAAGCCATTTCCGCGCGCCACAAACGCAAGCTCGGCGGCAATGGTGTTGACGTAGTTTGCGATGTCGAGAACAGGGATTTCCTCTGGTTTCTCGGCCAGCTGAGCCATGGTAGGTCAAACTCCGACACAATCTTGGGTTTTAAATAACAGCTTAAAGATGTGCTTGCCAGCGATTTTGCCGACACCCCGCAGCGGCGGGGTCGATCGTTTTAAATCAAGGCGTTAGGTCCGCCGCGTTTGGAGAACTCGACCGCCGCGCCGCCGCTTTTGGCCTCTCTGCGCGTTGACACGGACAGGCGCCGACCCCAGTTTCCCCGCCGCTTCGCCCGCCCTCGCTTTGGCGCGCACCGCCCCGGAGAAGCCCCTCGCTCATGAACGTCGTCGTCGTCGAATCCCCGGCTAAAGCCAAGACAATCAACAAGTATTTGGGCTCGGACTACAAGGTTCTGGCGAGCTATGGGCACATCCGCGACCTGCCCTCCAAGGACGGCTCGGTCCGGCCCGATGAGGATTTCGCACTCGATTGGGAGATGGACAGCGCCTCGAACAAGCGAGTGAAGGACATCGCCGACGCACTCAAGAGCGCCGACACGCTCATCCTCGCCACCGACCCGGATCGCGAAGGCGAGGCCATCTCGTGGCACGTGCTGGAAGCGCTGAAGCAACGCAAGGCGCTGAAGGACAAAGAAGTCCAGCGCGTCACCTTCAACGCCATCACCAAGGACGCCGTGAAAGCGGCGATGGCCGCGCCGCGCGACATCGATATGGAGCTTGTCGACGCTTATCTGGCGCGCCGCGCGCTCGATTATCTCGTCGGCTTCACGCTCTCACCGGTGCTGTGGCGCAAGCTGCCGGGCGCGCGCTCGGCGGGCCGCGTGCAATCGGTGGCGCTCCGGCTCATCGTCGATCGCGAAATCGAAATCGAAAAATTCAAGCCGCAGGAATATTGGTCGGTCGACGCGACATTGACCTCGCCGCGCAACGAGAATTTCCTCGCCCGCATCTCCGCGTTCGAAGGCAAGAAGCTGAAGCGGCTCGATATCGGCGATAAGGGCACGGCGGACCGTGCGCTCGCGGCGGTGAAAAGCGGGCAGTTCAAAGTCGACGCAGTCGAAGCAAAGCCGACGCGGCGCAATCCGCCTCCGCCTTTCACGACATCCACGCTGCAGCAGGAAGCCGCGCGGAAGCTCGGCTTCTCCGCCACCCGTACGATGCAGGTGGCGCAGCGGCTCTATGAAGGCGTCGATATTGGCGGCGAGACGGTCGGCCTCATCACTTATATGCGGACGGACGGCGTCACCCTCGATGACGGCGCTATCCGCGAATTGAGGAGCGTCATCGGCTCGCGCTTCGGCAACGAATACGTGCCGGATGCGCCGCGCAAATACGCCTCAAAGATCAAGAACGCGCAGGAAGCGCACGAAGCCATCCGCCCCACCGATCCACAGCGCATGCCTGACCGCATCCGCCTCGAAGGCGATCAGGGACGGCTTTACGAGCTGATCTGGAAGCGGGCCATGGCCTCGCAGATGGAATCCGCCTCGATCGAACGCACCACGGTCGATTTCACTGAACCACGCGGCATCGTTGAACTGCGCGCCACCGGCCAGGTGATCCTGTTCGACGGCTTCCTCGCGCTCTACCAAGAAGGCCGCGACGACGAAGAAGACGAAGAAAATCGCCGCCTGCCGCTCTTGAAGCAGAACGAAGCGGTGAAGGTCGCCGACGCCAAGGCCGATCAGCATTTCACCGAACCACCGCCGCGTTATTCCGAAGCCAGCCTCGTTAAGAAGCTCGAAGAGCTCGGCATCGGCCGCCCTTCGACCTACGCGGCGATCCTCGAGAAGCTGCGCGAGCGCAATTACGTCATCATGGATAAGAACCGGTTCTTTCCGGATGACCGCGGCCGCCTCGTCACTGCATTCATGGAGAATTTCTTCGCCCGCTACGTCGAATACGATTTCACCGCGGACCTCGAAGAGCAGCTCGACCAAGTCTCGGCCGGCGAATTGCCGTGGAAGAAATTCATGCGCGATTTCTGGACCCAGTTTCACGGCGCCGTGGATGACATCGCCGATCTCCGCATCGGCGACGTGATCGAAACGCTCAACACCGTGCTCGGCCCGCACATCTTCCCGCCGCGCGAAGACGGCTCCGATCCACGCTCGTGCCCCAATTGCGGCACGGGCACGCTATCGCTGCGGCTCGGCAAGTTCGGCGCTTTCGTCGGCTGCTCGAACTATCCGGAATGCCGC
>Ga0335083_10005447_pt1 | contig 16044 bp, 16 predicted proteins | sample Lox_Sample_42_FD_206716 | JGI IMG/M metagenome (GOLD analysis project Ga0335083, IMG submission 206716) | Soil microbial communities from Loxahatchee National Wildlife Refuge, Florida, United States - Lox_Sample_4.2 | ecosystem: Environmental > Terrestrial > Soil > Wetlands | place: USA... | reverse complement strand
TCGGGCTCGAGGCGCGCAATCACAACGAGCTCGGCGACTTCGTGCACCACGAGCACTCGGTGTACTGGGCTGGGCCGGCCGCGCACTATGGCGGGCCGCACTGGTGGGGAACGCTGGGCGTACTGCGTCAGGTCTACGGCGACCCCAGCGGCACGGACGCCAACGGCACGTTCATCGGCGACCACCTGTTCCTGCGTTCGCACGAGAAGTGGGAGATCACCAGCAAGGTCGGATTCCCGTTCTGACGCGGGTCCGCGAGGAGATCGACGGATGAAGCCGCTCGACTGGATGCGCTACGTGGCGCCGGGCCTCGCGCTCGCCGGCGTGGTCGCACCCGTCTACGCACGCACCTACCTGACCCTCGAAGCGGCGCAGAAGTTGTGCTTTCCCGACGCCACCGAGTTCGTGCCCGCGGACGTGACGCTCACGCCCCAGCAGATGCAGGCGATCCACAAGGACTCGGGCGTCGACGTGCGCTCGGCCCAGGAAAAGGTCTGGAAGGCGCGCGCCGGCGACCGCTTCCTCGGCTGGTTCATCGAGGACGAGGTCGTGGGCAAGCACGAGTTCATCACCTGGTCGCTCGCACTCGATCCCACCGGCGGCGTGCTGCAGGTCGAGATCCTCGAGTACCGCGAGACCTACGGCTACCAGGTCAACGACGAAACCTGGCGCGCGCAGTTCCACGGCGTGCACCACGGCGCCGCGCTCAAGCTCGATCGCGACATCAAGAACATCAGCGGCGCCACGCTGTCCTCGCGTCACATCGCGGACGGCGTGCGCCGGCTGCTGTCGCTCCATGAGCTCGTTCTCAAGGGTTGAGATCCGGCGCTGCCGGCCGCTGCTCGGCACGTACGTCGAGCTGACGGTCGAGCACGCGGGCGATGCCGCCGCGCACGAGGCCGCCGGGCGCGCGTTCGCCGAGATCGCGACCGTGCATCGCCTCATGTCGGCGCACGATCCGGAGAGCGACCTCGCGCGCATCCAGCAAGACGGACTCGCGACGCCCGTCGAGGTCGATCCGCGCACCCACGAGGTGCTCGCGCTGGCGGCGCGTCTGCACGCCGAGTCGGACGGCGTGTTCGACGTGACGGTGGGGAGCGAACTCGCCCGCCGGGGCCTGCTCCCCGCGCTGCCGCTTGCGGAGGGCGCGGGCCGCGGCGGGGACGTGCGGCTTCACTCCCGCCATCGCGTCTCGCTGCGCCGGCCGGCGCGGCTCGACCTGGGCGGAATCGCAAAGGGCTATGCGGTCGACCGGGCCGTGAGCGTGCTGCGGCACTGCGGCGCTCGCGCCGGGCTCGTCAACGCCGGGGGCGACCTGCGCTGTTTCGGGCCGACGCCCCGGGCGATCGCCGTTCGACCTCCCGACGGCGTCGGCCTCGTTCCCCTGCCGCCGGTTCGCGACGTCGCGGTGGCGACATCGTCCCACGTCCCGGGCCGTGGGATTCCGGCGCTGGATGCGAGTCCGCACGTCCACGGCGGGACGCGCGAGCCCGTGGTGCGTGCGTTCGGCGTGACCGTGTTCGCGCCGCGCTGCGTCCTGGCCGACGCGCTCACCAAGGTCGTGCTCGCGACCGGCCGGCCCGATCACCCGTTGCTCGCGCGCCACGGTGCATGGGCGCTGCTCGTGCCGGCGGCGCAGCGGGCAACCGACGCGGCGCAGCCGGCGGGGCCGATCGCGTGAAACTGGGCGGCGTTCGACTGGGCGCCGGCATGCAGGCGTGGGTCTACGGCGTGCTCGGGGTGCTCTGGCTCACGGGCATGGTCTGGCTCGGGCTGCGCGCGGCCCACGCCGAGCCCGGCGAGCTCGACTCGTGGTCGCTGCGCATTCACGGCGCTGCCGCGATGGGCTCCCTGCTCATCTTCGGCATCCTGCTGCCCACGCACTCCCAGCCGGCGTGGAATCGGGCGCGCAACCGCGTCTCGGGCGGCCTCGTGATCGGCACGGCCACGCTGCTCGTCGCGAGCGGCTACGGCCTCTACTACTTCGGGGACGAAGCGCTCAGGCGCGCGACCAGCATCGTGCACAGCATCGTCGGAGGCCTGCTTCCCGCGGCGATCGTCGCGCACGTCGTGATCGGCCGCCGCAGCCGGCGGATGCGCCCGCCCGCCGGGCGCGACGCCTCGTAGCGCGAGGGCGCACCGCTCCCGCCACGCTGCGAGGCTTTACCCCTTCGTCTCCCAGCCGGGCCGGCCCAGGCCGCGCGCGGCCGCGACCTTGAGGCAGTCGACGCAGCGATCGCGCGCCGGCGCCCGCGTGCCCAGGTGTTCGCTGACGTTCGCGCCGCAGAGCGCGACCGGCCAGTCGGCCTTGAGCACGAGGTGCACGACCGGCAGCTCCGCGTCCGAGCGCGACAGCGCGTCCTCGACAAGCGTCGCCACGCCTTCCTGATTCGATTTCGACATTGGCGTCCTCCGGGGTCGATCGCGACGAACCGCTCAGTTCTCCCATGGCAGCTCGGGCTTGCCGAAGTGACCGTAGTTCGTGGTCGTGCGGTAGATCGGCCGCTTGAGCCCGAGCCGCGCGATGATGTTCGCAGGGCTGAAGTCGAACTGGGCGACGTGGGCGCGCGCGGCGGCGGGGTCGCCGGTGCCGAACGTCTCGACGAACACCGACATCGGCCTCGCCTGTCCGATCGCGTACGACACCTGGATCTCGGCGCGACGCGCGAGCTTCGCGCGCACGACCTCGCGCGCCACCCAGCGGCAGAAGTACGCCGCGCTTCGATCGACCTTGCTCGGATCCTTGCCGCTGAACGCGCCGCCGCCGTGGCGCGCGGCCCCACCGTAGGTGTCGACGATGATTTTGCGCCCGGTGACGCCCGCGTCGGCCGACGGCCCGCCGTGGACGAAGCTCCCGCTCGGGTTGACGATCACGTCGATGCGCGGATGGAACCACGCCCCGAGCTCGCGCGGCAGCAACGTCGCCATGACGTAGGCGCGAATCTCCGCCTGCGTGACGGCCGCCGCGTGCTGCGTCGAGACGAGCACGCCCGTCACCTCCCGCGGGCGGCCGTCCTCGTAGCGCACCGACACCTGCGTCTTGCCGTCGGGCTTGAGCCACGGCGCGACGCGGGAGCGGCGGTCCGCGGCGAGCCCGCGCGCGAGGCGGTGTGCGAGCAGAATCGGCAGCGGCATGAGCTCGGCGGTCTCGTCGCTCGCGTAGCCGAACATGATGCCCTGATCGCCCGCGCCCTGCTCGCGGGCGCCGTTGCCCGCCCCGCTCACGGCGGCCCCGATCTCGCTGGCCTGCGCGCTGATCAGGTTCGTGACGCGCAGCGTGTCGGCGCCAAATGGCCCCTCGCTCGCGTCGTAGCCGATGTGGCGCACGGTCTCGCGCACGATCGGCTCGGGATCGATGCTCGCGCGCGAGGTGATCTCGCCCGCCAGCACGACCTCGCCGCCCTTGCACAGCGTCTCGACCGCGACGTGCGCCTCGGGATCGCGCTCGAGGTGCGCATCGAGGATCGCGTCGGAGATGAGGTCGCAGACCTTGTCGGGGTGGCCCTCGGTGACGGACTCGGACGTGAAGACGTAGCTCGAGGGAGCGCTCATGACTCGTTCACCTCTCGCCGAGGGCGCCGCGCGCCCTCAGCAAAGTGCCCCGCGGTCCATTTCGTGGACGGCGGGGCCGGGCGCGGACGTTGGTTGTCAGGTCGGACTCGCCTGACCGCATCTCCACCAGTGTGGCTGGCACCTCGGGCGCCCGGCCCAGGTTGCCGGACCCGGCGCGTGCCGGGCCTCTCTGGATGCAGACCGGAGACTAGCCCAGCGCCCGGCGCCCGCGCAACTCAGGCGTGGAGATCGGTCGAGAGGTAGCGCAGTCCGGAGTCGACGACGATGGTCGCGACCGTGGCGCCCGCTCCGAGCCGCTGCGCGAGCCGCAGCGCGCCGACGACGTTCGCGCCCGTCGAGGTGCCGGCGAAGATGCCCTCCTCACGCGCCAGGCGACGCGCCATCGCCTTCGCCTCGCCGGTTGAGACCGCGAACAGCTCGTCGACCTCCTGGCGGTGCCAGAGCGGCGGCACGAAGCCGATGCCGATGCCGTCGATGTGATGCGAGCCGGACGGTCCGCCCGCGAGCACGGCGGACTCCGCGGGTTCGACCGCGGCGACGTGCAGCGACGGGTGACGGAGGCGCAGCGCGCGCGCGACACCGTGGATCGAGTGCGCAGTGCCGACGGAGTGCACGAGCGCGTCGACCGCACCACCCGACTGCTCATCGATCTCGTCGCCCATCGCGTGGTAACCGGCCACCGCGTCGACGTTGTTGAGCTGGTCGGTCCAGAACGTGCCGGGGCGCGCGCTCAGCTCGCGCGCCTTCGCGATCATGCCCTGGATGACCGCCTCGGTGATGCCCTGGCCGCCGCTCGGCACGATCGTCACGCGGGCGCCGAGCGCGCGCATCATCTGGCCTTTCTCCGGGCTGAACGCGTCGGAGTAGACGATCTCGATCGAGTAACCCTTCGCGGCGCACACGAACGCGAGCGAGATGCCGGTCGTACCGCCGGTGTACTCGACGACCGTCATGCCCGGTCCGAGCCGGCCATCGCGCTCGGCCGCCTCGATCGCGGCGAGCGCCATGCGGTCCTTCATGCTGCCGGTCGGGTTGCTCGATTCGAGCTTGGCGAGCACGCGGGCCGAGCCCGCCGGCACGATGCGGGCGAGTTCGACGAGCGGGGTACCGCCGATCGCGGCGGTCATGCCGGGGGCAAGGGTGAGCACGTGCCGAGGCTACTACAATGGCGGGGTGTCCCACCCCATCCGTCCTCTGCTCGTGTTCGACGGCGACTGCGGCTTCTGCCGCGCGTGGGTCGCGCGCTGGCAGCGCGCGATCCGAGGCCACGTCGACGTCGCGCCCTCGCAGGAAGTCGCCGCCGCGCACCCGGGGATCCCGCGCGAACGCTTCGCCCGGTCGGTCGTGCTGATCGAGCCGGACGGCGCGATCCACTTTGGCGCGGCCGCTGTGTTCCGCGCGCTCGCCTTGGCCCCGAACCGGGGCGCCGCGTGGTGGGCGTATCGCCGCGTGCCCGGCTTCGCCGCGGCGAGCGAGCTCGCCTACCGTCTCGTCGCGCGGAACCGCGGAACCGCGACGCGCGTCACGCGCGCGCTATGGGGCGCGCACACGAGCCCGCCGGGCGAGCGGATCACCGCCTGGATCTTCGTGCGGCTCGTCGCGGCGGTCTTCATCGTCGCGTTCGCCTCGCTCACCGTGCAGATCACCGGACTCTTCGGCCACGACGGCATCCTGCCCGCCGGCGAGTTCCTCACGCAGGTTGCGGCGCGCTACGGACCGATTCGATTCGCTCTGCTCCCGACGCTCGCCTGGCTCGATGCGAGCGATCGCTTCCTCGTCGGGCTCGGCGTCGCCGGCATGATCGCGTCCGGCCTCGCGCTCGTCGGGCTCGCGCCGCGCGCGATGCTGCTCGCGGCGTGGGCGTGCTACGTCTCGCTCGCGACGGTCGGCGGCGACTTCCTCTGGTTCCAGTGGGACGGCCTGCTGCTCGAGACGGCGATCGTTGCCGCGCTGCTCTGCCCCGGCTCGCTGCGCTCGCGCCCGCGCGATGGGTGGCGCCCGCCGCGCGCCGCGGTCTGGCTCGGGCGCTGGCTGCTCTTCCGGCTCATCTTCTCCTCCGCCGCGGTCAAGATCACGAGCGGTGATCCGACGTGGCGGAGCCTCACCGCGTTGCGCTTCCACTACGAGACGCAGCCACTACCGCCCTGGACCGCGTGGTACGCCCACCACCTGCCCGCGGGATTCCAGAGGTTCTCGGCCGCTTCGATGTTCGTGATCGAGGGCCTTCTGCCGCTGCTCGTCGTCGCGCCGCGCCGCCTGCGCATGCTCGCCGCGGAAGGTATCGCCTTCCTCCAGGTCTTGATCCTGCTCACGGGCAACTACGGCTTCTTCAACTGGCTGACGCTCGCGTTGTGCGTGGTGCTGCTGGACGACGGCGCGTGGCCGGCGTGGCTCGCGAAGCGGTTCGCACCGGCCAGGCCACCGGCCAGCCTGCGCCCGGCGGTCGCGGATCGTCCGCGCCGTGCGGTGACGGCGCTCGCGCTCGGCCTCGGGCTGCTGGGCATCTGCCCGCTCGCTTCGGCGCTTCGCGTGCCCCCCGAGGCGCTCGGGCCGCTGGCGGGCGTCTACGGTGCCCTCGAGCCGCTGCGCACGGTGAATCCGTACGGGCTGTTCGCGGTCATGACCACGCGTCGGCTCGAGATCGAGCTCGAAGGCAGCAACGATGGCGTCGATTGGCGGCCGTACGCGTTTCGCTGGAAGCCGGGCGATCCCCGACGCCGGCCGGCGTTCGTTCCCGGTCACATGCCGCGACTCGACTGGCAGATGTGGTTCGCGGCGCTCGATCCCTCGCACCCGGCGGGATGGTTCCTGCGCTTCGCGCGCGGACTGCTCCGCGGCTCGCCGCCCATCGAGCGGCTGCTCGGCACGAATCCGTTTCCGGAGCACCCGCCGCGCTTCCTGCGCGCGACGCTCTTCGATTACCGCTTCAGCGACGCCGCGACGCGGCGCGCGAGCGGCGCGTGGTGGACGCGCGAGCCGGCCGGCGTCTACCTGCCGCCCGTGCGGCTCCAGGACGGCGAGCTCGTGATCGCGGGCGGCGATCGCACGGAGCCATGAGCACGGCGCATGGTCCTCAGCAAACCCGGTCGTCTCAGCTCCCGAGCCGGACGATTGGCCGCGGCTCAACGCCCTTGCGCGCGCAGGGGCACGAAGTCGAGCCCGGCCGCGTCGTGGCTCGAGACGTCCCCGGTCACGGCACCGGCGAGCCCGCCGCGTGCTCGATGCGCAGGACGCGGAGCGCGAGCACCGCGACCCCGCCCGCCGACATCAGCTCCAGCGCACGCTGCGTGTAGCCCTGCCCGTACGCCCCGTAGCGCAGCACGTAGACCGCGAGCACGATCGCGAACACGGCACCGAACCACGCCGTGGGCGCAGCGAGATCGCGCCACTGCGGCAGCTCGCGCATGCGCCGCGCGAGCACGACGCACGCGGCGATCGTGGTGACGAACGTAAGTGCGCCGACCGCGAGGTGAAGCGAGGCGTGCCACGAGGGCGCGAGCGCCGCGGCGCGCGCGGCGTCGGCGGCGCGCCGGTCGAGCCGGAAGAACGGATCGCTCAGGTTGTCGAGCCCCATCACCGAGAGCGCGACCAGCCATGCGCCCAGGCTCGCGCGCTCGCCGTTGCGACGCAGCGCGGGCTCGAGCGCGCCGAGGGCGAACGCGAGCACGAGCACGCCGGAGATGCCCTGCGGCACGAGCATCACCCACGGGTGCATCGCCGTCATCGCGCCCAGGTCGCTGATGTCGTCGCGCGCGACCGAGTAGCGCGCGTCCTGCACCCAGGCGCCGGCAACCCAGCCCGACGTGAAGAGGAGCGCCGCGACGACGGCGCCCCTCGCCAGCATCCGTGCGTGCGGGTTCACGCGCTCAACGATAGTGCGTCTTGAGCGTGCCCCACGTGGACTTCGTCGTCGGCGTGACGCCGCTGCAGTAGGAGAATCCCTGCAGGCCGATCTGGTAGGGGTTGATCGGCTGCACGTTCGGCGTTCCCGACCAGCCAAGGAGCGGCTGCGCTGCGCCCGGGCCGTCCGGCGCGTGCTGCAGGATCGTACTGGTCGACCAGATCGCTCCGCCCGCGGACTGGGGCTCGATGCCCGAATATGAGACGCCGACGTAGTAGAGGCCGGCCGGAAGCGGCGCGCTTGGCTGCGCGATCGTCTTCCCGCCGCCCGAGCACAACGAGGTCTCGTAGACGCCGTAGCCGTTGGAGTCGAACAGGTAGAGGTTCGGTCCGCTGATCGCGACGCACAGCAGCTGCAGGAGCGCGGCGCCCGAAGGCGGCGACGAAGTGAGGTCGATGCAGAAGAGATCGACGTCGTCCGGGGTGTCGAGGTTGCCGTTGATCTGCGCCAGGCTTCCCGAACCCACGGTGATCTGGGCGGTGGAGACGAGGCTCCCGGCGTCGGGGCTCTCGTTCCAGACCTGCGCGTGGGCGAGCAAGGGAACGGCGAGCGTGAACGAAGTGGCGAGCAGCAGGGCGAGCGGGCGGCGCGGCACGAACATGGGGGGCTCCTCGGCGAGGTGAGGGTTCGGGACTCGCGTGGGGACGTTGCCATTCAATGTAGCATCGTGCCCGTTCCGTCGGGCGAGCGAAGTCAGCGATGGCTCCGGGGCCCCGCCAGTCCACCCTTGAAACGCCGCGCCCGCGGGCGGAAGCTTGGCGTGGCGGCGGGGCAGGCGCGATTTCCCCGCCGCGCTTCGTGGGCCGGGCCTTGAGCGTGGAGGCCCAGATGTCACTGTCCCGGTTCATGCCCTACGGCGCACCCGATCTGCTCGCCGACCAGGAGCAGCGGATGGCGCGGGCAACGCTCGCCGCGTGCGCGTCCGTGGTTGCGCTGTTCGCCCTGTTGGTCGTGTTGCGCCCGCTCCTGCCGCGCACGATCGAAGTCCCGAACCTCGGCCCGCCGCACTGGCTGGAGCCGCCTCCGTCGCCGCCCGACCTCGCGCCGCGCATCGCGCTGCCGACGAGCTCGCCCCGCGTCGCCCCGCCACACGCGGTCCCCGTGCCCGTTCCCGATGCGGCGCCGTCGGCTCCGATCGCCCCGTCCGAGGCCCCAGGTGCAGTGAGCTCCCAGACGACGCCGGGAGTCGAGGACGCGGCCCGGCCGATCGAGCCTGCCGTCCCCGACGACGATCCGCAGCCGGGCGCGTTTCAATACGTCGACGAGATGCCCGAGCTCATCAGCTGCGCGCCCGTCGCCTACCCCGACCTCGCGCGTGACGCGGGCGTCGAGGGGCGTGTCGTCGTGCTCGTGCTCGTGGGCCGCGACGGCCACGTGCGCGAGACGCGCATCGCGCCTGGCACGTCGGTCCCGATGCTGGATGCCGCCGCACTCGCGGCGGCCGCGAGCTGCGTCTTCAAACCTGCGATCGCGAACGGTCACCCGGTCGCCGTCTGGGTCTCGCGACCCTACGTCTTTCACCTGCACGGCGACTGACGCGCGGGTCGGAGCGCGGACGCCCGGCCCGCCGCGGCCGGTCGGGCGTCACCTCCCAGCTCGCGACCCCGCCGGCCCGGAGCCGGAAGAGCGGATGCGCGACGGGCGCGGCGACGTGCCCGAGCGCGCGCAGCATCTCCGGCGAGCGTGCGCGCAGCTTGCGCGAGAGGTGCGCCCACTCGTACGCGAGCTGGCCGCGCGTCGCGGGCAGCTTCGTGCCGAGCCTCCCGGGCCCGATCCTCGCGGCATCGAAGGCGTAGCCCCGGCGCAGCGCCTCGGTATGCACGGCGTCCAGGTAGGTCGCGATCGCCGCCGCCGGCGCGGCGCAGGCGCGAAAGCGCTCGAGCTGCGGATGTTGGCGATAGCCGCGCGTGCGGCCGCGAAGTACCGCCTGCGCGAGCAACGCCTCGCGCCAGAGCGCGACCAGGCCCTTCGCATCGAGGTAGCGCGGGTGCAGGGTCCACAATCGCATGACGGCCCGGGCTCCAAGCGTGATGGGCGGGGTACGGAAGGCTGCCAACCATATCGAAATTTGCGGCCGCTTGACCCCTCGCGCGGCGTCACCCTTACAATCCGCAGTTCCCGCGATCTGCACGTTCCCCACCGGCCGGGTGCCCCCGGCCGCCGCAGCGTGTGACCTGCGGGTTTTCCGTGCCCGGCAGGCGCCGGGGCCTGCGCCCCGCCCGGGCTGCCGGATCGTTCACGCCGTGCTGCGGCGAGTCGCCGCCGGTGCGGGTCGAGTGTCGCCGGAGGAGAGATGACGGTTCAGACGGACGAAATCAGGGCGATCAACGAGCGCATCGAGCGCGAGAGCGTCGTCGTCCAGACGATCACCGCGGAAGTCTCGAAAGCCATCGTCGGCCAGCAGTACCTCATCAACCGCCTGCTCATCGGGCTGCTCGCCAACGGCCACATCCTGATCGAAGGCGTGCCGGGGCTCGCGAAGACCTACGCGGTCAAGTCGCTGGCGGCCGCGGTTCGCGCGCGCTTCCAGCGCATCCAGTTCACGCCGGACCTGCTGCCCGCGGACATCGTCGGCACGATGATCTACAACCAGAAGACGGGCGAGTTCGTGACGAGCAAGGGCCCGGTGTTCGCGAACCTGATCCTGGCCGACGAGATCAACCGCACGCCGCCCAAGGTGCAGAGCGCGCTGCTCGAGGCGATGCAGGAGCGCCAGGTCACGATCGGCGAGCAGACCTACCGGCTCGAGGATCCGTTCCTCGTGCTCGCGACGCAGAACCCGATCGAGCAGGAAGGCACGTATCCGCTGCCCGAAGCGCAGCTCGACCGCTTCCTGCTCAAGATCCGGATCAGCTATCCCAGCCGTGAGGAGGAGCGCGAGATCGTCGACCGGATCGCGATCGGCGAGACGCCGCGCATCCAGCCGGTCGTCGAGCCCGCCGAGCTCATCCGGGCGCGCGATCTCTGCCGGGAGATCTACATCGACCGCCGTCTCAAGGACTACATCCTCGACCTCGTGTTCGCGACCCGCGAGCCCGAACGATTCGGCCTGCCCGAACTCAAGGGCCTCATCCGCTTCGGCGCCTCGCCGCGCGCGTCGATCAACCTCACCGCGGCGGCGCGCTCGATGGCGTTCCTGCGCCGGCGCGGGTTCGTCATCCCGGAGGACGTAAAGGAGCTCGCGGCCGACGTGCTGCGCCACCGCATCATCCTCACGTACGAGGCCGAGGCCGAGGAGAAGACGACCGACGACGTGATCCAGCAGATCCTCGCGTCGGTCGAGGTGCCCTGAGCGACGCTTTCAACCCCGGAGGGCGCGGCGCCGTCGAATCCTGCGGGCCGCGCGTTCGAGAATCCCATCGGCATGCTCTCGGTTGAGTTCCTGAAGAAGCTCCGCCAGATCGAGCTGAGCACGCGCAAGATCATGAACTCGACGTTCGTGGGCGAGTACAAGTCCACGTTCAAGGGTACCGGCATGGAGTTCGTCGACGTCCGCGAGTACCTGCCGGGCGACGACATCCGCTCGATCGACTGGAAGGTGACGGCGCGGATGGGCCGTCCCTACGTGAAGAAGTTCGTCGAGGAGCGCGAGCTCACGGTGATCCTCTGCGTCGACGCCTCGGGGTCGGGCTACTTCGGGACGCGCGCGCAATTCAAGCTCGAGCAGTCGGCGCAGGTCGCGGCGACGATCGCCTATTCGGCCGTGAGCAACAACGACAAGGTTGGGCTGCTGTTCTTCACCGACCGCGTCGAGCGCTTCGTCCCGCCGCGCAAGGGCCGCCAGCACGTGCTGCGGCTCGTGCGCGACATCCTGACGTTCGAGCCCGCCGCGCGCGGCACGCGCCCGGCCGCCGCGCTCGAGTTCGTGCTCCACCTGCTCAAGCATCGCGCGATCGTGTTCCTGATCAGCGACTTCCTGGGGCCCGGCTATGCGGGCGATGCGATCCGCATCCCGCTCGGCGTCGCGGCGCGCCGCCACGACGTCGTCGCGATCCCGATCACCGATCCCGCCGAGTCCGAGCTGCCCGCGGTGGGCCTCGTCGAGCTCGAGGACGCGGAGACCGGCGAACGCGTGATCGTGGACAGCTCGAACGCGACGCTGCGCCGGCGCTATCGCGAGCACGCGCTGGCGGAATGCACCCGGCGCGACCGGCTGTTCACGCAGCTCGGGATCGACAGCATCCCGCTCGCCGTAAACGAGGACTTCACGCCCCGCCTCCACCGCTTCTTCCAGATGCGTGCGCGGCGGTTCCACTGAACGGCCGATGATCCCCGCCGCCCCCCTCCTCGCACTGCTGCTCGCCGTGCCCGGGCCCGCGCCGGTCGCGACGCGCTTCACGCCGCCGGCTCGCCTGACGGTGGGCGATCGCTTCGAGCTCACGCTGATCGTCCACAGCCGCAGGCCGAGCCTCGTCACCGGGCCGCTCGCGGACTCGCTCGGCCCCTTCGTGCTGATCGACGAGCGGCGGGAGTCGTCGCACCACGGCGAGGTCGACGAGACGAGCTACCGGTTGCGCCTCGCGGGCTTCCGGGCCGGCACGCACACGCTGCCGCCGTTCGCGTTCCTCGTCTCCGACGGGCCGCGCACCGACACGCTGCGGAGCGCGCCGGTCCCCGTGACGATCGCGAGCGTGCTGCCATCCGACATGAAGGACATTCGCGGTCTCAAGCCCGCCGAGGGATTCCCCAACCTCGCGCTCTGGCTCGTTCCGCTCGCCGGTCTCCTGCTGGCGGCGCTCGTGCTCCTCGCCCGCCGGCTGCTGCGCCGGCTCGGCGGACTCGACGGGGACACCGCGCCGCCCCCGCCGCCCTGGGACGAGGCGCTGCAGGCGCTCGATGCGCTGCCCGCGCGCGAGTGGCTCGAGTCCGGCGAGGTCAAGCGCTTCTACTATGCGCTCTCCGAGATCCTCAAGCGCTACCTCGAGCGGCGCTTCGAGTTCGAAGCGGTCGAGCAGACGACGACCGAGCTGCTCGCGAGCCTGCGGGCGCAACGCGTGCCGATGCGCGACGACGTCTCGCGCTTCTTCGCCCGCTCCGATCTGGTCAAGTACTCGAAGTCGGTGCCGCCGGTCGAGGAGTCCGAGCGCGTGCTGGCACAGGTGCGCGAGTTCGTCGTGAAGACGAAGCCGTCCGAGCCGGGGCCCGTGGTGGCCGACGCCACTCCGGCTGCGGCCGCTGGAGCCTCCTGAGCATGCGGTTCGCCTCGCCCCTCTACCTGCTGCTCCTGCTGCCGCTCGCGGCGCTCGTCGCGCTCGAGCTGCGCAAGCGCACGGCGACGATCCGCTTCCCGGACGCCTCGTTCCTGCGCGCGCACCAGGGGTTGCTGCGCTACCTTCGCCACGTGCTGCTCGCGATCAACGTGGCGGCTCTGCTCCTGACCGTCCTCGCACTCGCCCGCCCGCAGCGCGGTCGCATCGACGAGGAGGTCGAATCGCGCGGCGTCGACATCATGCTCTGCATGGACGTCTCCGAATCGATGTCCACGCCCGACCTGCAGCCCAACCGCCTCGCGGCGGCGAAGCAGCGCGCCGAGGAGTTCGTCGCGAACCGGCCGGGCGACCGGATCGGCGTCGTCGCCTTCGCGAACGGTGCGATGACCCTCTGCCCGCTGACGCTCGACAAGGACATCCTGCGGCAGGTGATCGACCGGCTCCAGATCGGCACGCTCGATGGCTCGCGCACCGCCATCGGCATGGGGCTCGCCGATGCCGTGGTCAGGCTCAAGAGCTCGAAGTCCAAGGACAAGCTCGTCATCCTGCTCACGGACGGCGTCAACAACACGGGCGAGATCGACCCGCAGACCGCCGCGCACCTTGCGCAGACCTACGGCATCCGCGTCTACTGCATCGGCGTGGGCTCGCAGGAGCCCGTCTCGGTGATGGTCAACGATCCGGTGTGGGGTGCGCGTCCCCAGACCGTGCAGGCGGACTTCGACCTCAAGGCGCTCGAGGACGTCTCCGCCGTGACCGGCGGCAAGGCCTACGCGGCCTCGGACGCGGGAGCCCTGAAGCGCATTTACGACGAGATCGGCCGCATGGAGCCGACGCGCTTCAAGGCCTCGCGCCACACCGTGTACGCCGAGAAGGCGGGGCTCTTCCTGCTCCCGGCCGTGGTGCTCTTCCTGCTCGGTGCGCTCGCGCCACCGCTGCTGCTGCGGAGGCTGCCGTGATCCACTGGGCGGACGCGCGGCTCCTGTGGCTGTTGCTCGCGATCCCGGCGCTCGCGCTCGCGCTGTTCGCCGGAGCGTGGCTGCGCGCGCGACGCCTCGCGAAGCTCGCCGACGCGCCGCTCGTGCCCCGCCTCACCGACAGCCGCAGCCCGCGCTGGGCCGCGGCCAGGGCCGCGTGCCTGCTGCTCGGCCTCACGTTCGCGATCCTTGCCGCGGCGCGGCCGCAGTGGGGTGAGAAGCTGCAGGTCGTGAAGGGCCGCGGCATCGACATCGTCATCGCGCTCGACGCCTCCAAGAGCATGCTCGCGACCGACGTCGCGCCGAGCCGGCTCGCGCGCGCGAAGACGCAGGTCGCCTCGCTCCTCGACAACCTGAGCACGAACCGCGTCGGCATCGTGGCGTTCGCGGGCGAGGCCCAGGTCATGTGCCCGCTCACGACCGACGTCGAGGCGGCGAAGCTCTTCCTCGACATCATCGACCCCGCGAACATGCCGAAGCCGGGCACGAACATCGAGAACGCGGTCGTGACCGCGGCATCGCTGTTCGATCCCAGCGACGAGACGTCGAAGGCGCTGGTGCTCATCACCGACGGCGACAACCTGGACGGCGATCCGGCGCGCGCGCTGCGCCTCGCGGTCGAGAACCACATCCGGCTCTTCGCGGTCGGCGTCGGAACGCCCGAGGGCTCGACCGTGCCCGACGCCTCGCAGCCGGGCACGGCCTACAAGAAGGGGCCCGACGGCAGGATCGTCGTCTCCCGGCTCGGCGAGCGGCTGCTGCTCGTCATGGCGAAGGCGACCGACGGCCGCTACTTCCGCTCGGAGAGCATCGATCTCGACGCACTCCTCGGCGCGCTCGGCGACATCCAGAAGAAGGCGATCGGCGGCGGGGAATACGTCGAGTACGAGGAGCGCTATCAGATGTTCCTGCTCGCGGCGTTCCTGCTGCTCTTCGCCGCCACGCTGATGAGCGACCGCCGCGGCGCGTGGTTCGAAGGCCTGAAGCTGCCCCGTCGTCGCGCGACGACGGGGGCGCCACGCACCGCGGCCGGTCCCGGCGCGGGCGCGGGCACCGCCGCGCTGCTGACGGTCGCGCTGCTGGCCACCGCGTCGCAGGCGCGCGCCGACGTGGGCGAGCTGATGCGGCGCGGGCTCGCCCTCGAGCGGGCGGGCAAGTACGACGCGGCGCTCCAGGCGTTCCAGAGCGCGCTCGTGCTGGAGCCCGACAACGAGCGCATCCACTACGACGCGGGACGCGTGCTCTACGAGCTCAAGCGCGAGCCGGAGGCTGCGGACCAGTTCCAGCTGGGCGCGCTCACGCACTCCAGGGCGCTCCGCGCACGCACGCTCTACAACCTCGGCAACGCGCAGGTGCGCCAGGGCCACCTCGACGAAGCCATCACCTCCTACACCATGGCCCTCGTCCAGCAGCCCGGCGATCGCGAAGCGCAGCAGAATCTCGAGTACTGCTGGAAGCTCGAAGCGCAGAAGCCCGACTCGACCCGGCAGCAGCCCAAGCCACAACAGAATCCGAAGCAGCCGCCGCAACAGCAACAGAAGCAGCAGCCCTCGCAGCCGCAGCCGGCGCAGGCGGCACAGGCGCCGAAGGGCGCGATCAGCAAGGATCAGGCGGACCGCATGCTGCAGACGCTCTCCAGCCGCGAGCGCGAGAACATGAAGAACCAGCCCAGGCCGCCGCAGGCCCCCGCGGCGAACGGCAAGGACTGGTGAGCGCGGTGCGCGCGGTCGGCATCGGGTTCGCGCTGCTCGCGATCGCTGCGTCCGCGCGTGCGGGCGAGCTGCAGTTCTCCGCCGCGGTCGACCAGACCACGGTCGGGTTGGGGCAGCAGTTCCAGCTCGTGCTGACGGTCCAGGGCGAGGACATGCTGTCCGTCCCCTCGCCCGTCCTGCCCGCGCTCGATGGCATCACCGTGCTGGGCCGCTCGACGTCGCAGTCGACGAGCATCTCGATCGAGAACGGCCAGATGAAGAAGCAGGCCACGGTGGAGTTCGTCTACGGGCTCACGGCGAACAAGCTCGGGCGCGCGGTCATCCCGCCGTGCAAGCTCACGTACCAGGGCAAGGACTACACCACGCAGCCGATCGAGCTCACGGTCGTCAGGGCGCCGCAGGGCCAGGCAACACCCGCCCCCGGCCCGCCCGGCGCCGGGGCGACCGGCTCCGGGCCGGCGGGGCAGGTGCCGCTCGACGGCAACCTGTTCCTCTCGGCGACGCCCAGCCGTCGCACCGTGTACGTTGGCGAACCGGTGACGCTCGACATCACGCTTGGCACGCGCTTCCAGGTGACGAACGGCGGGTGGGCCGTGGCGCCGAGCTTCGACGGCTTCTGGGCCGAAAACCTCTTCGAGGCCGATCGCTTCGACTTCCAGCGCCGCACGATC
>Ga0335083_10005446_pt1 | contig 16045 bp, 16 predicted proteins | sample Lox_Sample_42_FD_206716 | JGI IMG/M metagenome (GOLD analysis project Ga0335083, IMG submission 206716) | Soil microbial communities from Loxahatchee National Wildlife Refuge, Florida, United States - Lox_Sample_4.2 | ecosystem: Environmental > Terrestrial > Soil > Wetlands | place: USA... | reverse complement strand
CATCCAGCGTAAAGACATCGCCATGGCAGTCCGCGCAGGAAACATTTCGGTGCGTGGAGCTATGCCAATCTGTGTAGGGCTGCCAGATTTCATGACACCGCGCGCACGACCTCCCGCCGGAAGATTGGTAGTAAATGCTGGCACCGGGTAGCAGAACGATTGCAACCAGCATCACAACGAGCACCGCTGAGAACCGCCCGTACCACGCTTTGTGGTCAGCAGTCATCCGGCTTTTACCCGGATATTGAAATCATGCGGTACCATGCCCGACCTTCCACGAGTTCACCAGGTTCTCGGAGGCGTAGTAAGCGATCGCCATAATCGTGAGAACCGGATTGAATCCTCCGTTGGTGACGTGCACGCTGCCGTCAATCACATAGAGGTTGTCCACATCGTGAACTCGGCAATACTTATCCACCACCGAGGTTTTTGGATCGTTGCCCATGCGGCAAGTGCCGGCTTGATGCTGGCCTCCGCTCATACCGGTGCCCGGCAGGAATGTCCATGTGGTCGTCGCCCCGGCTTCTTTCAGCCAAGCCTCTGCTTTTGACGCCAGAAAGTGGCCTACAGTTATGTCGTTCGGGTGACGGTGCCCGGAAAGGCGAGCGACCGGAATTCCCCAGAAATCCTTGACGCTCGGATCCACCTGAACGCGCGACTCAAACACCGGCATCTCCTGCACCGGTCCCATCACGCCCATGCTGCGCCGATAGAACTGGCGCATGTATTGTTTGTGTTCTCGCCCCCATCGCGGCACGTTGGGTGCACGCATGCCTACGAACTGGTACGGGAGGCGAATGAACTCGTTGGCTAACATTCCCCCGCCAATGAATCCGCGGTTGCCGTGGTTGAAGTCGCTGATGGCAATTCCAGCGCCTGGCCCGAGATCGTCATAGCATTCGAAATCAAACAAGCCCATCGCGCCGGAGTATGCGTGTCCTTGCAGGTTTCGCCCGACCCAGTCGTAGCGATTGCCGATCCCGCTGGGAAACAGGCGACTCTTCGAGTTGAGCAGCAAACGGGCCGACTCGTTGGCCGATCCCGAAATCACCACGAGATCGGCGGTCTGCTCCAACAGGCGCGGCCGGGAATCGAAATAGGCCACTCCGGTCACGCGGCCTTGCGAGTCGGTAAGAATCTCTTTGACGATGCAGTCAGTTCGCAACTCGCAGTTGCCGGTCGCGAGCGCTGCGGGAATCGCGGTGTTCTGCGTTCCATTCTTGGCGTTGACTTCGCAGGCAAAACCGACACACCATCGGCACCTCATGCAGGCTGCGCGTCCGTTATATGGGACTGAATTGCGCAGCATGGGAATGTCAAATGGATGAAAGCCCAACCGTTGCGCCGCCGGTTTCAGAATTTGATATTCGCGGTTGGGAGGCAGCGGCGGCATGGGGAGTGAGCGCCTACGCGGCGCCTTGAAGATGTTGTTCGAGTCGTCGCCCGATACCCCGATCTCCCACTCTGCTTTCTCGTAGTATGGCTCGAGATCCTGATAACTGATGGGCCAGTCTTCGAGCGTGCTGCCATCGACGGTGCCGTAGGTCGATCGCATGCGGAAATCCTGCTCCATATACCGCCACGCCATGGCCCCATAGCTGAGAGTTCCGCCACCCACGCACGCAGCGTTGTTGTTGTAGGCGCCATCCTTCGGCCCTACCAGATGCTCGCCGCCTTGCTCGTCCACAAACACTCGTGGATTACGCTCGTCGTCGGGACCAAACGCCGCGCCGAGCACGCTCGTCCGCTGATTGCGCAAATCGTCCTTGCGATCATCGAACGGCGTGTACCACTTCCCGCGTTCCAGCAGAACCACGCTGAGACCGGCCGAGGCCAACTCCTTGGCCACAATGCCACCCCCGGCGCCCGCGCCCACAACCACCGCATTGACGTGCTTGAGTGACATTGCCTTGCTGCCGGCCCGACGACAGCCGTCTGACCTCGTATCACTACTTATTGACGTCGAAGTGCAGCCGCCCGCGAATCAGCGGGTAGGGAATGCCCAACATCTTCCAGCTGACTCCCTCGCGGTTGCCGCCGTGTCGCGGATCGCCGTAGAACCCCTGCATGGTTTGATCCAGCAGGAGCTCAAAGAATTCGTTCGAAGAAATCTGTTTCCACGCTTCGGCGGGCGCCCGGCCCTGTTCCGCCAGCGTGAGCAGTTCGATCTGACGGTCCGCGGTCAGGGTCGCAAAGCTGGCGCCATAGAGCATGCGGCTGCTCTTGTCGAATGCTGCAATTCCGTGGCGATAGGAACTGCGAAGGTGCTCGAGTGGCCCGCAAAGCTGGCGGTCAATATAGTTCACTACGCCGGCCCATGCCGCGCCCGGGTCCCGGTCGGGAGGAATGATCTGATCGCAAAGCGCGGAGAGGGTCCGGGCTTCATCCACCGTCAGAAAGCGCCACGGAGTGCCAGCCTTACTACAGCCGATCCCCGAACCGGTCGCTGCCGCCACCGCCATAGCGGATTGTAAGAACTTCCGACGGCTCAGTTTGTAGGCGGGTTGCACCCTCGTTCCCCTTCAGATCTGGATGAACGAATATGCGGCAGAAAGACGAATTGGTCTGTGACTTCAATCACTATGGCGCTGGCACTACCGGCACGATCAGGACCGACGGATGCTGTTCATCATGGTAGATGGCGTTTGTGGCCGGCATGAAATCCTGCGCGTGAGGAGCGTCCAGGCCGGAATTCAAATTCCGGTCAAAGCGCGGGAAGTTACTGCTGCTGACTTCCAATCGCAGAATGTGTCCCTTGCGAAAGACATTGCTTGTTGCCCAGAGATCGAGATCAAGTTTGTAAATCTGGCCTGGGTTCATTAATTCAGGCTTGTCCTGCGAGGTCCGATAGCGCGCTCGAAGGATCCCTTCCGTAAGGTTCTGGGCGAAGCCGTCCGGCCACACATCCACCAGTTTGCCGGTAAAGTCGGTATCAACTGCGGAGGACTTGGCGTAAAGCTCCAGCCTGACGGGACCGGTAACTTCCACATCGCGGTCCAGAACTGGAGTCGAGTACACCAAGACGTCATTGCGAGCCTCGACCGGCCGTTGATCACGAGGGCCGGGCGCCAAGTGCCCCGAGTCACAGCACAAGGGACCGCCAATCGTCGGGGCGGGGTTCGCCGGATCATAGACAAACTGATCCGAGGCTTCGGTATGAGGGGCGGCGGTTGAGAGCGTGCCATCTCCGCGAAGCGAGTTGGCTTTCCCGGTGGAATGAAGGAAATACTTCGTGCTGACGGCGCGACTGAGCGGCCAGTCATCCTCGGATCGCCACTCATTTTTGCCCATCACAAAAATCTTCACCGGCTTCTCGGTGGCGAACTCGTTTTGAGCGTTCTTGAACAGGTAGTCGTACCAGGAAAGTATGAGATCGTCGATCTCCAGGTTCGCCGAGGCCCCGAAATCGACGTCGCCGATCTTGCGGCCCGAGCCTGCGTGTCCTCCGATCATGACAAGCAGTCGTTGGCCTTTCCGAGCCTCCTCGGTTGCGGCATGCGCTTTCAGACCGATGTAGTTGCGCAGGGAACCTCCCAGGAAAATGTCGTACCAGGCAGCGATGGTGAGCGATGGAACGTTGATATCGGAGAAATGCTCCTCGATCGACAGCTTCTTCCAGTAGTCGTCGTAGTTCGGATGGGCGAGCCAGTCCAGAAAATAGGGCGCAAGCGCCGCGGTGGAGTCATCCCCAGCTGGATCTGGCACAAAGAGAGGGTAAGACGATAACGGCAGCTTCCAGATCCCGTTCAGCGCATTGGTATTCTTCTGAATCTTGCGATTCAAAGTGTCTTGCGCCAGCCCGGACGTCCACGACTCGTTGAACCACTGTTCGAAAGCGCCGCTCTGGTAGGTCCAGCCGTCGTGATAGTTGCTGGCGGTAACCTCCGGGCAGATTCCGGCGAGATGCGGCGGATGAGCAATAGCGGCCAGCATTTGCGTGGCGCCAACATACGAGCCTCCGTACATGCCAACTTTCCCGTTTGAGTATGGAAGGGCCGCTGCCCACTCCACGGTGTCATATCCGTCGTCCGGCTCATTGCGGAACGGATACCATTCTCCTTCGGAGGAATAACGACCGCGCACATCCTGGATAATGACGACGTAGCCATGCGCCGCCCCGCGCAATCCGAAGTCTCCACCTTGCTTGTTGTAGGGAGTACGCTGCAGAAGAACCGGAAATTTCCCTTCAGCTTTGGGGCGGTAAATGTCGGCGCGAAGAACTATTCCATCACGCATCTTCACCGCAACGTTGCGTTCAATGGCGACTTCATACTGATCGGCTGCCCAGAGAGAACTACTGAGCAGCATTACGCACAGAAAGGACAGTCTAGAGCTAGTTTTCATGCTAAAACTCCGCGGTGCGAGAAAAGTGAGTTTCTTAGGACAGATATGCCGATGCACAATATGCCAGAACAGGAAACGAATCCCGTCATGGCGGATGATGATTTGAGGTTGTATTTTAGAACGTAATTCTGAGCTGTGGGCAAACCGAATCTGGAATCCTTTCGATCGACGGTGCCTGAAGCTTCCGAAACGAAGCAATCACATGGTAAATGCTGGGTTCTGCTACGTCCTGCTTCTTTCTTTCCGCTACTGAAATAAACCGCTCCTCCGATAATCAGGGCGCCCCCAGCAAGTGCCATTCTTCCCAAGGCCTGATGCAGAACCGAAACTCGCAACTCGGCCGTTGTTCGATAAGCACAGGCTTTTCTTGCAATATCCGACTGATGGTGCCCAACTGACTCGGCCGTCCCCAGATACTCGTGCTCAGTGCTGAGCAGACCAAGGCATTTCGCAAAGCTTCTCGGGAGAGTTTCCGGCTCGCTTTCAGTATTGGCGACTGGCATGGAGTCCTCCGTTTCTGATCGATGTTTCCCGCATGACCAAGCAGTGACTGCCCACATTTGGGCGCGAGAATCAACTTCATTCCGGTAAGTTGTTGTGCTCGAAGGTCGTGCAGAGTGGCCAAGATATTGCCTTAGGAAGACGCAGGGCCACAGATGCTAGTGACGGACTTGTCCTTCAACGCCCAGGAATAAAAGCCGGGCTAAACAGGCAGGCCGACACCGAGGAAACCAGAAAAGAACGATGAAGAAAAAGGCTTCTGATGCGGTCTGGCGCTAACAGTTCAGGAGGATGACATTGTGAATCGTTCGTCCGATTTAGTCGGAGCTTGTAGGGGACGACAGCGGCTGAGCTTGCTGTTGTGTCTGTCGCTATGTCTGACAGCTTTTCCAGGATCTCGGTCGGTCGCGCAAGACGCATCAGCTTCCACAAGTTCAGGGAGGCCTGAACATGCAAGCAAGACTCCAGCGCAGTTGCAGCAGTTGGTCGCTCCGATTGCTCTGTATCCGGATTCGCTTGTGGCCCAGATTCTGTCCGCTGCGACCTTTCCCGAGCAAGTGGTAGAAGCGGATCGCTGGGTTCAGGCACATCCAGATCTCAAGGGTGATGCCCTGGCGAAGGCTGTTGACGAGCAGACGTGGGATCCCAGCGTCAAAGCGCTAACAGCCTTTCCGTCCGTGCTGGGCAATATGGATAAGAATTTGTCCTGGACCTCATCGTTAGGCGACGCCTATTACAACCAGCAAGAGGACGTAATGGCCGCTGTGCAGCTGATGCGGCAGAAGGCCGAACAAGCCGGCAACCTGAAGACGACGCAACAGCAAGTCGTAAAAACCGAACGCGAAACGATCATTGTTGAACCTGCCGACCCGGAAGTTGTCTACGTCCCTGCCTACGATCCATGGGTTGTGTACGGGTACCCGGTCGTCGTGGCCTGGCCGGGTTGGTATGCGTATCCCGGAATTTGGTACTCGGGAACTTATGTTTCGTTTGGGGTCTGGTACGGAGTCGGATTCTATTACGGCTATGGATGGGGCTGGCACCACTGGGGATGCGATTGGCACCACCACTGGGTCGAGCATGACCACTACCGGTACTACTCTCGAAGCAGAACTTTCTACAACCGCGATCATTATTATCGCAGCGGCCGTGATCACGGCAGCGGCCATGATGGAAATTGGCACTCATTCAGCGAGCGAGAAAGCCGAGCCTCGAGTCGAAGTTACGGCCAACGCGGAAGCGCATACAGCCGCTCGGGAACATCAGCTAGGTCGTCCCAGGGAAATACGCGTACGGCTCGCGGGTACGGCCAAGCACGTGGTCAAAGCAACACACGCACAGGAGGGTTCAGTAATTACAACCACGGCGGAGACGAGAGAAATTACTCGGCAAGAGGGAGGTCCAGCTTCGGTGGTGGAGAATCTCACGGTGGCGGTGGAGGTTTTCACGGAGGCGGCGGTGGTTTCCATGCCGGTGGCGGCGGCCATCGCTAGTAAGACCTAAACGCGTACTGCGGGACGAAAGATCTGAAAGGAGCAGGCTGAATGCGGCGAGCGAAATGGAGATTCGAGAAGCACTGGGACCGATTTCGAAAATTAGTCCCGGTCGCGCTCCTCTTAACGAGCGGAATTCTCGAGAATCCGGCGATGGCACAAGAAAAGGGCCAGAGAACTTTTTCTACACCGGCAGCAGCAAGTGAAGCGCTCTATACAGCGGCCAAGGCCAACGATGAGAAGGAACTCCTCGAAATCTTCGGGCCGGGTGGAAAAGAGATCCTGTATTCCGGGGATGAGGCTGAAGATGCGAAGAGCCGTGCCACCTTCGTCCATGTATACGAAGAGATGCATCGTCTAGTGGAGGAACCCAACGGCACGGTCATTCTGTACATCGGCGCCCGGAATTGGCCTGTCCCGATCCCCATCGTTAATCAACGGAATGTTTGGTACTTCGATACCGAGGCAGGAAAGCAGGAAATCTTGTTCCGCCGGATTGGCAGGAATGAGATTTCGGCGATCCAGACTTGCCAGCAACTGGCTGCGGCGGAAAAGGAATTCTTGCAGGAACGGCATGAATATGCGCAAAAGATTTTCAGCGACGAAGGGCAGCAAAACGGCCTTTATTGGCAAGTAGCGGAGGGGCAAGCGGACAGTCCGATCGGACCTCTCGTGGCGCAAGCCGTGGCGGAGGGATATGCGAAGGACGCCCGAGGTGCGCCGGTCCCATATCACGGCTATTACTTCCATATCCTTACTAGTCAGGGAAAGAATTCGCCCGACGGAGCGAAGAGCTACATCATCGACGGCAAAATGACCGGGGGATTCGCCTTCGTGGCTTATCCCGCTGAATACCGCTCATCCGGAGTGGAGACCTTCCTGGTAGGTATGGACGGAGTTGTTTTCGAGAAGGATCTTGGGAATGAAACGGAAGCAATCGCCGGGTCTATGAAACAGTTCAATCCGGATTCTACCTGGCGAAGGGCTGAGAGCGATTAGGAATCACCATGAGTGCTGGAATCGATTTCGAATCTGAACAAGCTGCTGGAGACACAAGAGAACGATGAGCAAAAAATCGAAGAAGAAAAAGAGACAAACATCAGAGCTAGACGGCAACACTCAAGGTTTTGGCGTCAACGCTCAACCGAAGATCGGCAAAAAGGAGTACGAGGCTGAGATTTTCAAGCTGCAAGTTGAGCTGGTCAAGCTGCAGGACTGGGTCAAGGCGACCAACGCCCGCGTTGTGATCGTTTTCGAAGGCCGTGACGCTGCCGGAAAAGGCGGCATAATCAAACGTATCATGGAGCGTGTCAGCCCGCGTGTGTTTCGCGTGGTAGCCCTGCCAGCGCCAACCGAGAGGGAGAAGACGCAGCTCCATGCGCAGCGCTACGTTGAACAACTCCCCGCGGGAGGTGAAATCGTTATCTTCGACCGGAGTTGGTATAACCGCGCTGCGGTCGAGTACGTGATGGGCTTTTGTACCAAGGAAGAGCACAGGCATTTTCTCAGGGATTGTCCCATCTTCGAGGGCTTTCTGGTCAGCCAGGGCATCATCCTGCTGAAGTACTGGCTCGAAGTATCGAAAAAAGAACAGCACAAGCGTTTCCTCGCCCGCATTAAAGATCATTCGAAGCGCTGGAAGCTTAGTCCGATGGACTTGGAATCGCACCGCCGCTGGTACGACTACTCACGCGCCCGGGATGCCATGCTCGCTGCCACTGATACACCAACCTCGCCTTGGTTCATCATTCCGTCAGACGACAAAAAACGTGCCCGCCTGAACTGCATTGCGCACATACTCAGCAGCATCCCGTACGATGAGATTCCCTATAAACCTCCTAAGCTTCCGCCCAGGCAAAAGCGGAACGGATACGTAGAGCCGAAGCAGAAGCATCGAATGGTCCCGCAGCTCTGGTAGGCCGACAGCATGTCAAATCATCGGTGGTTCCGTCTGTTCCCTGAGTGGCTGGTCTGCTGCCGTAAGGATTGGCTGCGGCCCGATATCGTTGCGGGGCTGACCACCGGCGCGGTAATCATTCCGAAGGCGATGGCATATGCCATGATGGCCGGACTGCCGGTCCAGGTAGGCCTCTACACGGCCCTTGTGCCGATGGTGATCTACGCGGTGCTCGGGACTTCGCGCGTGCTCAGCGTCAGCACCACCACAACATTAGCGATCCTCACCGCCGCACAGTTGGGGCAGGTCGTGCCCAACGGCAATCCCGCAGCACTGCTGAGAGCGTCAGCGACGTTGACGCTGCTGGTCGGAGCCGCCCTTTTGGTGGCTTGCCTGCTGCGTCTTGGAATCGTGGCGAACTTTATCTCCGAGCCCGTACTCGTTGGTTTCAAAGCTGGCATCGGGCTGGTCATCGTGGTCGACCAGATCCCCAAGATTCTTGGCATCCACTTTCCTAGAGGCACTTTCGTTCAGAACGTCCTCTCAACCGTTCATACCCTTCCAAAAACGTCTTTAGCCACGCTGGCCGTTGGGTTCACGATAATTGTGTTTCTATTAGGAATGGAACGGTTTCTGCCGAAGGTCCCAGCGCCGCTCTTTGCTGCAGCGGCTGCGATCGCGAGTGTGTACTTGTTGAACTTGCAGGCTCGTGGTGTCGAACTAGTGGGGCACATCCCGCAAGGACTCCCTTCGCTGATGAGACCCGACCTTTCGTTGATAAGCGCACTGTGGCCCGGAGCACTCGGGATTGCTTTAATGAGTTTTACGGAGACGGTTGCGGCCGGGCAAGCCTTCGCGCGAAAGGACGAGCCCGCGCCGCGAGCCAACAAAGAGCTGCTTGCCACAGGACTTGCCAACGTCGGAGGCGCACTTCTCGGTGCGATGCCGGGCGGCGGCGGCACCACGCAAACAGCAGTCAACGTCAGCGCGGGAGCTCGCACGCAATTGGCCGAAATGGTAACTGCGGCCATGACGTTAGTGACGATGTTCTTTCTCGCTCCACTGGTCGCAATGTTGCCACAAGCTGCATTGGCAGCGCTGGTGATTGTGTATTCCTTCGGACTTATCAAGCCGATCGAGTTTCATGAAATTCTTCGTATTCGCAGGACCGAATTTTCCTGGGCGATCGTGGCTTTCGCAGGTGTCGTGGTCGTCGGCACGTTAAAGGGAATTATCGTTGCGATCATCGTTTCCCTTCTGACGCTGGCATACCAGGTAGCCGATCCTCCAGTGTATGTGCTGCGCCGTAAGCCAGGAACCAACGTGTTCCGGCCACGATCGCCGGAACATCCGGACGATGAGAGTTTTCCTGGCCTCCTACTGCTCAGGCCGGAAGGTCCAATATTCTTTGCGAATGCGGCACAGATCGCGCACAAGATTGAGCCGCTGGTCAGGGAAGCGCAACCGAAGGTCGTCGCCGTGGAAGCTAGCGGCGTTCTCGATATGGAGTACACCGCGGTGAAAATGTTCGCACGACTCGCGAAAAGGCAAAGCCGGCATGGCGTTCAACTGTGGCTGATTGGGATGACTCCGAGAGTTTTGGCCATCATACAACGATCACCATTGGGGCAGTTGCTGGGGCGTGAAGGAATGCATTTCAATCTGGAGATTGCCGTGGCGCGCTACCTGGAGGATGCAGGCGCACGCAACTAGCCCGAGCCGTGGCCCGTCAAGATGACGCCACGAATGGCTATTTCAATCATCGGGCGGTTGTGATCTGCTTGGCGATGACTTCATGAGCATTTCATAAGAAGAAAAGCATGAAATTTTTCCGAATCGTAAGCGGCATTCGAGCGATTGGTTTCGTGACTGCCTGCTTGCTGCTTTGTTCCGCACAACCTTTCGAGCCCGCCTCGAAACTGTATCGCGCCAAGCCGGAGGACGTGCCACCCTGGGCCGAGCAGGGCAATTTTCGTTTCATTCGGATTGATGGCGGACAGATCGAGAGCTGGAAGGCCGAGCGGACTTGGTGGGGCAAGAAGTTCAGCGCCGAAGAGAAGGACGTGCTCACCAACATCTATGACCGCGACTTCGAGCAAATGCTCGGCTTGCTCAAGCAGGCGGAATTTGACTGGATATGGGTCACCTGGAGCAGCGGCTGGTCCTTTAAGGACGAGAACGCGAATCGGGAGGATCTGAAAAAGGTGATCGCCCGCTGCCATGAGAACGGCATCCATGTCTCGGCATACCTATCGGCTTCCAACATGTTCCGCACAAGTGCCTTCCGCGACGATCCGGAAACGAAGAAATACGGCCTGTGGATGCATCGCATCCCGATGTTCTATGCCGGCCCGACCACAACTGATCTGCAGATCTCCTGGGACCGCCGTCTGGCCGACGCGCGCAAGGCCGGCTGGCGGGCCTATCTTCTAAAGAAAGCGGAGTTAGCAGTGGACGCGGGCGTGGACGCGATTGTCTGGGACAACATGATCGGCTATAACGACGGGCTGGCCCAGTTGCTCGATGACACCCAGCGCATGACGGAGCGGAAAGCACGCGAGTCCGGCCGGCCCAAGGTCATGGTTGAAGCGAATATCCATATTGCGCCGGACCGGTTTGCCATGAACGATATGAACGAGGTGATCTGGGAAGAGGACGGCAAGGACACTCCGGGGGTGTGGGACGGTAGATGGCAGGTGGACAATGCGCGCAAGATCAAATTCCTGAGCGGTGAAAAGCAGCCTTGGCAGCCCCTGAAATATGAAAACGACCTTTACCACTGCGGCCCGCGCGAGCGCTGCATCCCTAACCCGGCCGAGCAGAAGCTTTCCATCGCCGAGGCCTATGCGTTCGGCGCGGCTACCTCGCGCAACATCGAAGGTCGATTCCTCTCTGCGCTGATTAAGGGTGAGCCGGAGGCCCGGGAAGCCTGGGCTGCCATTGCTCAATACAACCATTTCCTGGCCGAGAATCAGGATCTGTATCACCAAACGGAGCCGGTCGCGCGGATCGCCTTGCTCTCCGCGGAACCGGGGAACTCGTTGGCTGATGAATTCCTGAGGCAAAGCGTCTTCTTCGAGACCAAAGTGCTCGCACACTTGGACAAGGGAGTTCCCCTGGAGCACTTCAAGACACTGGTGATCCCGGCCAAAGTGCCCAAACTCAGCCGAGCACAAAAGGCGCGCTTGGACGCGTTTACCGCCGGGGGTGGCGTCATCATCAGGGCCGGAAAGGTGGAGCCGGGGATCGTGACACGCGCCGAAGCCGCAGCCGGAGGGCCCCGCCTCACACTGGCGCCGCGCGGCTACTTGCTGGGCCAGTTAACTCGGAAACCCGATGGTCGGACTTTCATTCTCCACTTGCTCAACTACGATCATCGAGTCCCGGTGGAGAACGTGAAGGTCCGATTGGACATGAGCGGGCTGGTTCAAGACTTGAGCCACTGGGAGGTGAAAGTCCTTTCGCCCGACGTGGTTCAGCCTCAGTTCGCGCAACTCTCGCTGCACGGGAGCGTCTGCGAGTTCACCCTCGGCCGGATCGATCACTATACAGTCGTGGTGCTCTCCGCTGGACTGGCGCAGTAGTTTTGTCGAATCGCCGACGAACCCAATTCTCGTGCCTAGCGGGCTAGCAACGAGAGCGGATTCGCGCCACACTCCTCGATTTGTGGAGTGTAGTCGCAAACAAGATCAACCATTGCAAGCCGAGTCACCGCGACGACCGGGTGCGACGGCCCGCGAGACGGGGAGAAGAGCTTCTCGCAACATGATTCGCCCATTCCCATTCGGCAAGCCAGTTCCTGCGGCATCTACCTTCACATTGGAATTCCGACATTCTTCCACCGCATTGTGGACAGACTAAGTTAATGATCGACGAGATGATGCTCGTGTTCGATTCGCCTGGTAGTGTGTCAAGAGTTGTCATAAGCTCTCCGATCCAGAGATCCGACAAATGCGAGGGGCAGACATGGGCCACAAGAAACGGAGATTGGCCGCGGGTTTTCGGCTCTCAGTTGCCCGTAGTGGTTGACTGCGGAGTCCGTCTCGGCCACCCATGCCTGCCACCTCGGGAGCTGCGAGTGCACGCGCAATGCCAATGCCGGACAACGGATAAAAAGCCGCAACGAAGCGGTCCCTGAGTGCTCTGCATCTCGAAATTCACGATTATTGCCCTGCGTTAGGCATGTATGCCCGGATGTGGTCGGCACTTGGGCGTTAGCCGGTGACCGCGAGCAACACGCCAGGCGGCAAAGACATGAAACAGCAGGCTCGTTGAACACTCGACAAGCCTCTTCGACTAGTGGCATGTCGATTGCCTTCCAACGTAGATGTCGAGGACAAGCTCCTGGCGTAGCGAACGCTTGTTGTTGGGTTTGACTGCGGAGCACGAAGGAGCAAATAGGAGCAGTGAATGCTACGGAAGCTAATACCTATATTTGCGCTGTGTCTGCTGACAGTTCCGGCACTTTGCCAGTCCGCTTCGAAGTGGCGGATAGCTACCATTACTGAGGTGAAGCCGCATCCGCTTGCAGGCGAGGACGCGTCTGATCCCATCACCTATGACATATCAGTGAAAGTGGGTGACACAATTTATCTGGTGCGGTACACAACACCGTTGGGCGACCTCGCCCCGAAATACGCTGCGGGGCGTGATCTGCTGGTATCCGTCGGAAAGGACACCATCACTTACAACGACATTTTGGGTCGCTCGCTTCAGGTCCCGATAGAAAGCCAAAGACCGGTTAGCGAACCTAAGCAGACGAAATAGATCCTCCGCCTGTGGGAGAGTCATGCTTGAAATGTTTTGTCAGGAGTTACACGTCGACCCAGCGATTCGAGTCGACCTGGAGGAACAATGCATCGTTTGTTTGTTTCACGGATCGACAACAGTGGCTGCTTCGGCGGACATACACTCATCGGTCTATGGGCAGTACTGTACTGCTTCGGCATTGGGGCGTGGGCGCAGAGCGCCTCTCCCGCATCGAACGCGGCGTTCAGCATTCGTGCTACACATCTCCTCGGTTTGCCAAACACAAAAAACGACTGTAAAGGAATACTTTCCATTCAAAACAATAAGTTGCAATTTCAGCGAAGTGGCAAGCCGGTTGCCGCGATAGATATCGCCTCTATCCGGCATGTTTTTCTGGGTGAGGAAAGTATGCAGGTCGGCGGAGTGCCAATGAAGATTGGCAAGGTTGCCGCTCCGTACGGAGGTGGCCGAGTCGTTAGTGTTTTTGCTCATAAAAAATACGACACGCTGACCTTGGAATACGTTGACGTTGATGGAGGAGTCCATGGTGCGATCTTCCTGGTAGCTAAAGGACAAGGTGAACTTGTGCGGAATGAAGTCGTGGCTCGGGACGTGTACTCCGGGTCGGGCGACGGTCAGGCAACCAAGCAAAGTACTTCGGAGGTGACGCATGAAGACAAGTAGATTGAGTCCATGGATCTTTTGTGTCGCGGCTACCTTCACGATTGCAGTTGCATTGTCGGGGCGGCTGGCTGCTCAAACTGCGGCGGTGAGATCCTTTGGTGAAAGCGGTTCTTCTGGCACCCAGTGGAGCCTGCAAGTGGAGCGGATTGATACCGGGGACCTGGGCCTCGCACATTCCTTTCAAGTCGCAATCTACGAGAACCTTTTGGAAGAGTTGAATAAGACGAAGCGTTTCAAGTGCGTGCTCCGCGAGGGCGACAGTAAGGCTAACGAGATCCCGGAGCTGCTGATTTTGAAAACAATGGTTGTGAAATATACCCCTGGGAACGAAACGGAGCGTGCGGTGACCACCGTGAAGGGCGCGACCAAGTTAACAGTGCGGACTCAACTCATTACGGCTGACGGCAAAATTGTGCTCGATCGCACGGTGCAAGGGAACGTTCGCTTCTTCGGCAGCAATTTGCGCGCTACCCACAATTTGGCCCGCAATATCGCCAAGGTGCTGAAGGATTCGGCGTGGCTAGGATCAGAGGGGCTGGCGCGGTCCTCGGCAGTCCCCTCAGAGTGCGGACTGCACACATGTACTGGTTTTTGATGGAAGCACAAGACGAACGTAGACCAGAGTTACGGAACGGCGCTTGATTACCCAATCAGCAGGCAGGTCCAGCAAGTCGCACGAAGGAGAACGGATGAAAGTTCGACAGATTCTTATTGCTATCGTGATGGTCGGCACGCTGAGGCATGTTGCCGCGGCACAACCCAAGAAAAAGAACATACAGCCCAATGCGCCTCGGCCGGAGAGCATTCTGGCGGGTTCAAGCATGCAATCCAGTCCTGTTCTATCCGACTTGATTGCGATCAAACCGGAAATGCCCTTGGGTCCACAAGACGTTCTCAAGTCTTACGAAGTCGCCATGAGTTTAGTGGCGGACAAGACATCGGCCGATTTCTCTGTAATCGTGCAGGCCCAACAGACAAATCAAATTACCCGTGAACAGGCCGAATACCTTTTGCAGCAGAAATATCAAATGGCAATGATGCAGTATCAGGTGCTTAGCGCGCTTCATGAAGTTCTGAAGCACGACATCGACGAAGAAGCAGGGCAACAGGCAAAGCAGTCGCTGAAAGTGACAAGCTCCGACACAGTTTTAGTCGTTCCTTTGCCGGACTCCATCCCTGCATCCCGGTGAAATATAGGATGCGATACCCGGAGAAATCAGCGGTGTGCGGTGAGAGCGTTGCCTTGGGCGCGGCGAAGGCTCCATTCGCGGAGATGCTCTCTGTCGTGTCGCATTGCTTACCGTCTCTTTATCGAAACGCTTATAGACAGCTGGGAAACAAAACAGATGCTGAAGATGCGGTGCAGGACGCGCTACTGGCAGCTTACAAGCACCTGAACCAATTCAGAGGCGACTCGCAACTCTCGACGTGGCTGACCACTATCGTTATCAATTGCGCAAGAATGCATTTGCGCAGGCGTTCACGGTACGTCCATGTTTCCCTCGATTCACGAATCGGAGAAGACGAGGAGTATCTGCTCTCTGAAACCTTGGTGGACCATCGGGCCAATCCCGAAGATGAGTGCCACAGATCAAGGCTGAATGCGCGGTTAATGAAAGCAGCGGCACAATTATCACCGACTCTTCGGAAGACGTTTTACCTCCGGTTTGTGGAACATCTTTCGATCGACGAAACAGCTCGCGTTCTGGGAGTTCCCACCGGAACGGTAAAAGCGCAAACCGCCCGCGCGCGAGCGAAACTGATGAAAGCGATGCGAGGACTCCTCCGACTAGGCCAGGCGGAACGAACCTCCTGCTCGCCCAGCCGTCCACGCCGGAGCATTCCAGCCGTGCCCTCAACCCAGCCGGAGGCCGTGTCTTTTTATTCCCTCACGCCAGCGACTTCTGGCGGGACCATAACGCGATGACACATAAGGGAACAGAATTGTCATTCACTCGCGCTTTTCCTTTTCACGATCGCGTCCCGCGGAAACTCTAAACAAGCCCCGACTGATCACCCTTCTACCAAATCTCGATAGGAGATCAACTCTACCCCCTGCCCAGCCAGAATCTCCCGAGCTCTCGGCGAGGTCAATACATCCAATTCGACTTCCCGGGATTTTCGCAGTCGTGTCTTGGCCGATTGCAGATCAGAGTCGTTGTAGCCCGGATGGCAGACGAACTCCCATGTTCCCTCAGGCACACTGGTCGCGATCGACGTGAACAATGCTTCGTTCAAAGTCCCGGTCACTTCGATTCCTAACGTTCCATCGGGTGTTACAAGGCCTTGCCGCTGCACGGCCTTTCGGAAGTTTCCCGCAAACGCGCCCAAAACTCTCATCTCCGCCCAGCGTGTCCAGAGATTCGGTCGGTTTAGA
>Ga0335083_10005445_pt1 | contig 16045 bp, 18 predicted proteins | sample Lox_Sample_42_FD_206716 | JGI IMG/M metagenome (GOLD analysis project Ga0335083, IMG submission 206716) | Soil microbial communities from Loxahatchee National Wildlife Refuge, Florida, United States - Lox_Sample_4.2 | ecosystem: Environmental > Terrestrial > Soil > Wetlands | place: USA... | reverse complement strand
CTCGGGACGCCGGTCCGCCCAGCTTCCGCGTCAGCCTCGCGGACCAGGCGCAGCGTGATCCGGCCGAGTGCCTCCTCGACCTCGCGCCGCTGCTCGGAGTCGACCTCGTGCTCCTCCAGCCAGCCCCGCAGCTCGCCCATCAGCCAGGCCTTCCAGGCGGCGACGACCCGATCGACCTCGGCCTGCCCGCGTTCGGTCAGTGCCAGCACACCGTCGTCGGCGCGGGTCAGGTAGCCGCCCGTGACGATGTCGCGGAAGAACGGCCGCAGCACCCCCGGCGGCACCCCCACGCTGGCCTCGACGTCCCCCTCCCGCGTCGGCCGGCCGAACGCCCGCTCGCGGACGAACACCCCGATCAGGCCCCACACGGTGGCCAGGTCCAGCGCGGTCCCCGCGTCGGCCAGGATGCCGGCCAGCGAGGACCGGTTGTCCCGGCGCAGGATCTGGCCGACCACGTTGGCCAGCTGGTGCTCGTTGTCGCTGCCCTCGGGCACGGCGAACCCGTCGCCGACCCCGCTGGCCCGGGCCACCCCGCGCATCGTGACCTGCGGCAGGAACAGCGCGAGGACGAACGCGACCACCGCGATCGGCACGGCGAACAGGAACACGTGCTGCAGCGAGGCGGCGTAGGCGGCCACCACCGGGGCCCTGGCTGCGGCCGGGAGCTTGCGCACCAGCTCGGGGCTGCTCACCGCGGACGGCGGTACCCGGGCGGTCGCCAGCGCGGTGGCCAGCTGTCCTTTCAGCCCGTTGGCGTAGATGCTGCCCATGATCGAGGCTCCGAAGGACCCGCCCAGGGTGCGGAAGAACGTCACCCCCGAGGTGGCCGTGCCCAGGTCGGAGTAGGCCACCGTGTTCTGCACGACCAGCGTCAGGATCTGCATGATGAGCCCGATGCCGGCCCCGAGGACCAGCAGGAACAGCGACTCGACCCAGACGCTGGTGTCGGCGTCCATCCGGGACAGCAGGTACAGGCCCACCGCGGTGACCGCGGAGCCGGCGATGGGGAACGCCCGGTAGCGGCCGGTCCGGCTCACGATCGTGCCGCTGGCCAGCGCGGTGGCCAGCAGGCCGAGCACCATCGGCAGCATCCGCAGCCCGGACGCGGTGGCCGACACCCCGTTCACGTACTGCAGGAACGTGGGCATGAAGGTGATCGAGCCGATCATCGCGAAGCCGACGATGAAGCTCAGCACCGAGCAGACCGTGAACACCCGGCTGCGGAACAGCCGCATCGGCAGGATCGGCTCGGCGGCGCGCAGTTCCACGACCACGAAGATGGCCAGGGCCACGGCCGACGCCGCGAACAGGCCGATGATGGTGGCCGAACCCCAGGCGTACTGGGTGCCGCCCCAGGAGGTGGCCAGGGTCAGGCCGGTGGCGCCGAGCGCCACGAACAGGATGCCCAGGTAGTCGATCCTGGGCTTGTCCCCGCTGCGGATCTGGGGGATGGTCCTGGCGGCCAGCGCGATCACGATCACCGCGATCGGGACGTTGATGTAGAACACCCAGCGCCAGGACAGGTTGTCGGTGAACACCCCGCCCAGCAGCGGCCCGATCACCGTGGTGACGCCGAACACGGCGCCGAGCGCACCCTGGTACTGGCCGCGCAGCCGCAGCGGGATGACGTCGGCGATCAGCGCGGTGGAGGTGACGGTGAGCGCGCCGCCGCCGAGCCCCTGCACGGCCCGGAACGCGATCAGCATCACCATGCTGGTGGACAGGCCGCAGAAGAACGAGCCGACGATGAACACCGCCACGCCCAGCTGGAACACCCGCTTGCGGCCGAACAGGTCGCCGAACTTCCCCGCCAGCACCGTCGAGATCGTCTCGGCCAGCATGTACGCCGTGACCACCCAGCTCACGTGGCCGGCCCCGCCTAGGTCGCCGACGATGGTGGGCAGCGCCGTGGACACGATCGTCTGGTCGAGCGCGGACAGCAGCATGCCGAGCAGGATCGTCCCGAACACGACGTTCATCTGGACCCGGGACAGCTCGAGCGGGCCCTGCCTGGTCGCGGGCTCCGCCGCCGTGGCCTGGCTCATCCGTTCCCCCCTTGATTAGTGTTAGCGCCAGGGCCTACTCCACCAGAAGGAGGTGCGGCTTGTCCGGCCAGGGGCAGCCTGCTAGCCCCGGCACCGTACTGCGCGGGCGGCGCAGCGAGCGCGGCGTGCTTGACCGGCTCGCCGGCGCGGTGCGTGACGGCCGCAGCCGGGTGCTGGTGCTGTACGGCGAGCCGGGCGTGGGCAAAACCGTGCTGCTCGACTACCTAGCCGGGCGGGCGCCCGGGTGCCGGGTGGTCCGCGCGGCGGGCGTGCAGTCGGAGATGGAGCTGGCCTTCGCCGGGCTGCACCAGCTGTGCGCGCCGATGCTCGACCGGCTCGGCCGGCTGCCTGAACCGCAGCAGGAGGCGCTGCGGACCGCGTTCGGGCTGGCCTCCGCGCTGGGTCCCGCGGGCCCGGGAGACGGGCGGGGGCCGCAGACGCCGGATCGGTTCCTGGTGAGCCTGGCCGTGCTCAGCCTGCTCTCGGAGGTGGCCGCCGAGCGGCCGCTGCTCTGCGTGCTGGACGACCAGCAGTGGCTGGACCGGGCCTCGGCCCAGGCGTTCGGCTTCGTGGCCCGTCGGCTGGCCGCGGACCCGGTCGGCCTGGTCTTCGGCACCCGCGCTCCCGGCGCGGAACTGGCCGGGCTGCCCGAGCTGCCGATCGCCGGGCTGCGGGACGACGACGCCCGGGCGCTGCTCGGCTCGGCGCTGCCCGGGCCGCTCGACACCCGGGTGCGCGACCAGATCGTGGCCGAGGCGCGCGGCAACCCGCTGGCCCTGCTCGAGCTGCCCCGGGGACTGACATCGGGGCAGCTCGCGGGCGGGTTCGGGCTGCCCGGCGCGGTGTCGCTGCCGGGGCGGATCGAGGACAGCTTCCGGCGGCAGCTCGACGCCCTGCCGGCCCAGACGCGGCAGCTGCTGCTGCTGGCGGCGGCGGACCCGTCCGGCGACCCGGCCCTGGTGTGGCGGGCGGCCGGGCGGCTCGGGATCCCGTTCCAGGCGGGGACGCCGGCCAGCGAGGCGGGGCTGGCGGAGTTCGGCGCGCGGGTGCGGTTCCGCCACCCGCTGCTGCGCTCGGCCGCCTACCGGTCGGCCGCGATGCAGGACCGGCAGGCCATGCACCTGGCGCTGGCCGAGGCCACCGACCCGGTGGCCGACCCGGACCGCCGGGCCTGGCACCGGGCCCAGGCCGCGCCGGGGCCCGACGAGGAGGTCGCGGCGGAGCTCGAGCGCTCGGCCGGCCGGGCGCTGGCCCGCGGCGGACTGGCGGCGGCCGCCGCGTTCGGCGAGCGCGCGGTCCGGCTGACCGTGGACCCGGTGCGCCGCGTCGAGCGCACCCTGGCGGCGGCTCAGGCCAGCCTCGAGGCGGGTGAGTTCGGCCAGGCCCTCGGGCTGCTGGCCACCGCCGAAGACGGGGTGTCGGGGCCGCTCGGCGAGTTCGCCAGCGCCCGGCTCGACCTGCTGCGCGGGCAGGTGGCGTTCGCCTCCGGACTGGGCAGCGACGCCCCGCCGCGGCTGCTCAAGGCGGCCAAGCGGCTCGAGCCGCTCGACCCCGACCTGGCCCGGGAGACCTACCTGAGCGCCTGGATGGCGGCCATGTTCGCCGGGCGCCTGGCCGGCGCCGGCGACCTGCTTGAGGTCTCCCGCGCCGCCCGCGCCCTGCCCGCCTCCCCGGACCCGCCGCGTCCGGTCGACCTGGTCCTCGACGGCCTGGCACGGATGGTCACCGACGGGCCGCGGGCCGCGGCGCCGACGCTGCGGCAGGCGGTCAGCGGCTACACCGGCGCGGACATCGCCGTGGCCGACGAGCTGCGCTGGGGCTGGCTGGCGCAGGCCGCCGCCAGCGCCCTGTGGGACGACGCCGCCTGGCGCGCGATGCTCGCCCGGCAGGTCCGGCTGGCCCGGGCGGCCGGCGCGCTCGACCAGCTGCCGATCCTGCTCGGCGCGCTGGGGACGGCCGCGGTGTGGGCCGGCGACTTCGCCGAGGCCGCCGCGCTGATCGCGGAGGCGGACGCCGTCTGCGCGGCCACCGGGACCCGGGCGGCCCCGTTCACCGCGATGATGCTCGCCGCCTTCCGGGGTGACCGGGCCGAGGCGGAGCCGCTGATCGAGGGGACCATCGCCGACGCCACGGCGGCGGGCCAGGGCATCGCGGTGGCGTACGCCCGCTGGGTGGCCGCCATCCTCGGCAACGGCCTCGGCCGGCCGGGCGAGGCGCTGGCCGCGGCCCGGCAGGCCAGCGAGGACACCTCGACGGTCTTCATCTCCATGTGGGCGCTGCCCGAACTGGCCGAGGCCGCCGTGCGCAGCGGCGACCGCGCCGCCGCGCACGCCGCCCTGGCCCGGCTGGCGGAGTTCGCCCGGGCCGGCCTGACCGACTTCGGCCTGGGCATGGAGGCACGCACGCGGGCGCTGCTGAGCGCGGGCGAGGCGGCCGAGGCCTGCTACGCCGAGGCGATCACCCGGCTTGGCCGCACCGCGCTGCGGACCGAACTGGCCCGGGCCCACCTGCTCTACGGCGAGTGGCTGCGCCGCGAGAACCGCCGCGCCGACGCCCGCGAGCAGCTGCGCACCGCGCACGAGATGCTGTCCGCGATCGGTGCCGCCGCCTTCGCCGGACGCGCCCAGCGCGAGCTGGCCGCCACCGGCGAGACGGTCCGCAAGCGGACCTTGCAGGCCCAGGCCGAGCTCACCGCGCAGGAGGCCTCGATCGCCCGGCTCGCCGTCGACGGCCGCACCAACCCCGAGATCGGCGCCCAGCTCTTCCTGTCCGCCCGCACCGTCGAATGGCACCTGCGCAAGGTCTTCGCCAAGCTCGGCATCTCCTCGCGCCGGGAACTCAGCCAGGCCCTGGCCGCCGCGGCCCAGGCCGGTCCTTAGCCGCGGCGCCTGCCGAGGGGCTCAGCCCTCCTCGCCGGGGACCTCGTCGTCGGCCAGGAGCGCCTTCAAGGCCGCGACGCTGGCCTCGACCTCCGCGACGTGCATATCGAGTTCGGCTACGACCCGCATGATCTCGTCGTCACGTGCGCTCATGGCGTGTCCTCACCGAGCGGCTCGACCTCGCCGAGTGGCGTGTCCTGGCCGTCGGGCGTGTCCTGGCCGCCGGGCTTGTCCTCACCGAGCAGGGCCGATAGCTCCGCGAGCTTGCCGGCCACCTCGTGCAGGTGAGCGATCGCCTCCGCGGCCAGGGCGCGGATCTCGGCCGGGGTCATGGATTCCCTGGGCCTGGCCAGCACCGCGCCCTCCAGCGCCTCGATCTCGCCGGGGTCTGGCAGCCGGGCGGCGCGGGAGCGGACCTCGGCCAGCCGCAGCGCGACATCGGCGCCCAGGGCCATGCCGCCCGACAGGTCGCCGAGCGTGCCGGCGAAGACCTTCAGGTACAGCAGCCGGTACCGTTCGCGGGGGGCGCGGCCGCCCCGTTCCCACTGCGGGATCATCTTCACCAGGCCGTGGTGAGCGGCCACGTCCTCGCCGGAGTCCCTGGCCGCCTTGCGGAGCTCGCGTGCCATGCGCGGCACGTCCCAGCCGTTGCCTTCGCGCCATCGGCGCAAAGTCTCGCCAGTCACATCGGTCAACTCAGGCATCCTCGCGAAATGACCAGCCGCTTGCGCGCTCCGGTCCGCTCCCGTTCGCTCCTCGCGTTTCACTATGCCATGCCGAAATCATGCGGTGAACTGGAGCGGGGCGCACACGTGACCTTAGCGGGCGTGTGCGCCTCCGTGTGCACAGAATGCTGGCGCGGCCATTTGTGCCGTGCCCGCTCACTCGTCTGGGGGATGCTGAATGACGTGTCCGTTTGGACATACGGCGTGAACACTTCTTCACCGAACGCCGGGCCGCCGTCTCCTGACCAGGACGGATGCCGGCCCAGCGACCACGACGCCGCCGTCATCGAGCAGGCACGCCAGCTGGCCGGCCTGTCAGGGCCGGCCGCCGTCCGCGCCCGCTATGGCACCACCGCCGTCTCGTACGCCAGCACCGCGCACGCCTACGCCGAGGTGTTCGGCCAGGCCACGGCCGTCATCGGGGAGTTGCTCGATATCATCGGGCGCCTGGCCGACGTGACCACGGACGACGAGCGGCCTGCCAGCTGCGCGATTTCCCCGGGAAAGAAAATACCTGACCGGCCCCACATCTATGAGATCACCATTATCGGCCAGGCCGGGGACCTGCTGCGCGCGGCATTCGACGACTGCGCGATGATCATCGGCCCGGGCGTGACCACCCTGCGGGCGCAAGTGCCCGATCAGGCCGCCCTGTGGGGACTTATCCAGCGGATCGTCGGCCTCGGGCTCGAATTGGTGGAACTGCATCTCGTAGTGCCCGAATAGCCGCCCGGTGACCTCGTACTGATGGAGAAGGCAATGCCCGATATCGTCAAGCTCGACGTCCGCGGCGAGGCCGCCGTGGATTACGCCGGCGTGTTCCGCGGCCGCCCCGATGAGGTGAGCCGGGCCCGGGGCGCGCTGGCGCGTTACCTGGTGGCCTGCCCGGTCGCCGACGACGCGGTGCTGATCGCCAGCGAACTCGCCGCGAACGCCGTGGTGCACTCCGGCAGCCGCGGGCAGTTCTTCGCGGTCCGCTGCGCGCTGCGCGGCTCGTCCTGCCGGGTCGAGGTGGAGGACTGCGGCGGCCGGTGGCGCCGCGGGCCGCGTGACCCCTCCCGCCCGCACGGCCTGGACCTGGTGGACGCCCTGGCCGGCCCGGGCAACTGGGGCGTGGCCGGGGACAGCTCGGGCCGCGTGGCCTGGGCCCGGCTGACCTGGTAGGGCCGCGGCGATACGCTCGGTGGGGCGGGCCCGGACGGGAGAAGCTCATGACGGCGGCCAGGCGCAGCGTGCTCCGGGTGGAGGAATTCCTGCCCTGCCCGCAGGAGCGGGTATGGCGGGCGCTCACCGACCCTGACCTGATCGCCCGCTGGCTGATGCCCAACGACTTCAGGCTCCAGGCCGGCCACCGCTTCGCCATCACCAGCGATCCGATCCGGCGCTGCGGCACGGGCGGCGCCGGGCACTGCGAGGTGCTCGCCTTCGACGAGGGCACGATGCTCCGGATCGCCTGGACGGCGGCGGAGAGCATGAGCGACCTGAACTCGGCCGCCACGTTCACCGTGACGCCCGAGGGCGCCGGCACCCGCCTGCTCGTCGAGCACGACGGAGTCCACGAGCGCCTGTTCACCATCGTCGGCGTCGGGTGCGGGCCTGACGGCTGCCGCAAATCCACCCGGCACATCGGCGCGGCCGCCGCGACGATCGACGGCTGGCACGCCGCTATCGGGCGCCTCGCGGAGGCGCTCCGGTTACCGCTCTAGCACCGTGAGCAGTCCGCGCAGGGCGCGGATGGCGGCGGTGAGGTCGGCGGGATCGGCCGCGTCCCGCATCGCGGCGCGCGAGGCCTCGGTGAGCTCGTCGCCCCGGCGGACGAGGGCGGTGCCCGCCTCGGTCAGGCTGACGGCGTTCTCGCGCCGGGTGTGCGGGGCGACCCGCACGGTCATCAGGCCGGCCGTGACGGCATGGTCGATCTGGCGGCTCACGCTGCCCTTGGTGAGGCCGACCCGGTCGGCGATGGCCTGCTGGCTGAGCGGTCCCGGGTGCGCGTCCACCACCGAGAGCACCAGGAACTGGGCGAGCGAGACGCCGAGTTCGCGCCGCAGCAGCGCCTCGCCCTGCTGGTCCATCAGGCTGGCGGTCCGGCGGACGAGGTACCACAGCGTGGCCAGCTCACCCGGCAGTTCGTCGGGCAGGTCGCTCTGCTCCATCACCGCAGCATAGCCGAAGCGTTTGACAATCAACCGTTGTAAATGCAACCGTTGTAACAACAACCATTGAGGCTGCGGGAGGCTGCTCATGAAGGTCCTGATCGTGCTCGACCACCCGTACACCATCGGCTCGGCCGCGAACGTGCCGCATCAGCGCAGCTTCTCCGCCGCGGTCGCCGCCGCGGCGATCCGCGGCGCCCGGTCAGCCGGACACGAGGTCGACCTGATCGACCTGGCCGCCGACGGCTTCTCGCCGGCCATGACCCGTGCGGACCTGGTCGCCTGGCGGCAGGGCCGCGTCGTCGACCCGCTGGTGGCCGACTACCAGCGGCGGCTGCTCGCCGCCGGGCACCTGGCGTTCGTGTTCCCGGTCTGGTGGGAGGCGATGCCCGCGGCCACCAAGGGCTTCCTCGACCGCGTGCTGACCAAGGGCGTGATGTACGAGGAACTGCCCCGGGCCCGCGGCAACCCCTTCCGCAACCGCATGACCAGCCTCGGCGGGGTCAGCGTGCTGTCCGTCATGACCACGCCCGACAAGGCCTACCGCTGGTGGTACCGCGACCCGCTCACCAAGATCCTGTTCAAGGGCACCTTCGCCAAGATCGGCGTGAAGAACCTGCGCTGGACCAACTACGCCAGCGTCACCGCCAAGACCCCCGAGCAGCGCGCCGGGATGCTCGAGCGGACCGAGCAGGCCTTCGCGGCGCTGTAACCGCCAGGTTCCAGCCCTCTTGCCGGCGTGGCCACCGCGTGCTAATGTTGGCCTTACCAACGTTGGTCAAGCCAACGAATAACCAACCTCAGGAGCGCGCCATGTCGAGCTACCCTCCGCTCAACACGCAGGTCATCGGCCAGACCGAGAGTGCCCTCGGCGCTCTGCTCGAGCCGCTGCTGGCCGACGCCGGCCTGGCAACCACCGGGCAGGCGACCGCCACCGGTCGGCTGGCTCTCACCGATTCCGGCCAGGACATGTACCAGCGCATCCACGGTGCCATCGACGAGCTGAACGCGGAGCTCTTCGCCTTCCCGCCGGAGGACCTCGCGACCGCGGGCCGGGTCATGAGCATCGTCACCGAACGCGCCAACGCCGTGCTGGCCAGGCACGCGTGACAACCAGCTCCCCCAGAAGGAGCGCCATGTCCGGGACAAGGCGATAGCGTCGCGGTCATGACTCTGACGGACACCGTCGCCCTGATCACCGGGGCGAGCAGCGGGATCGGGGCCGCCACCGCGCGCAGGCTCGCCGCCGAGGGAGCGGCCGTGGCCCTGGTGGCCCGGCGCCGAGACCGCCTCGGGGAGCTGGCCGCGGCCATCGGCGCCGAGGGCGGCACCGCGCTGGTCGTCGAGGCCGACGTGACCAGCGAGGAGCAGGCGAAGGCCGCGGTGGAGCGGACCGTCGCCGGGCTCGGCCGGCTCGACATCGTGGTCAACAACGCCGGGATCATGCTGCTCGGCCCGGCCCTGGACACCCCGGTGGCCGAGTGGGACCAGATGGTGGCGGTCAACGTCCAGGGCGTGCTCTACCTGACCCACGCCGCGCTGCCGCACCTGGTCCGCGCGGCCCAGGACTCGCCGCGGCAGGTGGCCGACGTGGTCAGCGTCAGCTCCACCGCCGGGCGGGTGGCCCGGCCGGGCAGCAGCGTGTACAACCTCACCAAGTTCGGCGTCGTGGCGTTCTCCGAGGCCCTCCGCCAGGAACTGATCAGCCAGCGGGTCCGGGTGAGCGTGGTCGAGCCGGGCACCGTCGACACCGAGCTGACCACGCACCTGCGGACCGGCATCAGGGAGGCCGCGCAGAACCAGGTCGGCTCCATTGAGGCGCTGCGGCCCGAGGACATCGCCGACGCCGTGGCCTACATCGTGACCCGCGACCGCCGCGTGGCGATCAACGAACTCCTAGTCCGCGCCAGCGAGCAGACCTGGTAAACCCCACGATTCCCAGCTGCCCCAATTCCTCTCACAATGAACAAGCCAGCCCCACTTTCGGCGGGACTCTCCATGATCACGAAGGATCTTATCCCCGGAGTGGGGACAAATTCCTTCGCGATCATGAAGAGCCTGGTCCTGGCCTCACTTCTGGAAATCACGTCCGCCTCCGCAGGCCCATTCGCCCCGCATTCCAGTCGCCTTTATGACCGATCCCAGGCGTTGTTAAAGCAGTGACGCGCGGTGCGCGCATTCGCGCGGAGCCAGCATTCGCGCGGAGCCAGCGGGGGGAGTGAGTACCGGGCGTTTCAGGAGGGAGCGATTACCGGGTCGCTCGGGTGGGGGCTCAGCGGGGTGATGTCCGTCGTCATCCAGGAATCCAGCGGCAGCGTCCGCACGATCGCCTCCATCTCGGCCGCGTCGCTGGCCCGCCACAGGCCCAGCACGCCGGGGTCGCCTGGGCTGCGTCGCGGCAGCCGCCACAGCCGCAGCAGGTGCCCCTCGGCGGCTAGCTCACGGGCGCGCACGCCCTCGGCGGCGATGGTGGCCTGCGCCTCCGCCTCCGGTGTCCCTTCCGGGATGACCAGGGTGAACGCGGTCAGGAACTCGGGCGGTCCCGGCGCGGGCCGCGGCTCTGGATCGTTCACGTGCGGCCCGAGCGGCGTGACCTCGTCGGTGCGCCAGACCCGCAGCGGCATCGAGGCCAGGACCTGCTCGAGCTCGTCGCCGTCGGCCGCGGCGAACAGGCCGAGCGTGCGCCATTCGCCCGGCCGCAGCGGCGGGCGCCACAGCCGCCGCAGGTGCCCCTGGGCGGCGAGGTCACGCGAATGCGCGGCCTCGCGGGCGCGGACGTCGTCCACCGCCTGGTCCGGTGTCCCATCCGGGACCCGGGTGGTCATGGTGACCAGGTAATCCATCACACGAGCCCCTTAAGCCGTCGGCAGATTCACCCATGGGAGATGAGCTGCTGGCCGCCGTCGATGTCGAAGGTCGCGCCGGTGAGCGCCGTGTTGACCATGAGGTGCACCGCCAGCGCGGCGATGTCGGCCGGCCCGACCACGCGGCCGATGGGCAGCGTGGCCCGGAGCTGGGCGCGCCGCTGGTCAAGTCCGTCGCCGAGCAGCGTGGCGGACAGCGGCGTGTCGACGAACCCGGCCGCGAGCAGGTTGACCCGGATCGGCGCCACCTCGACCGCCAGATTGGCGACCAGGGCGGGCAGCGCGGCGGTCCCGGCCGCGATGAGCGACAGCCCCGGGCCCCGGCTGCGGCCGCCGGTGCCGCCCATGAACAGCAGCGTGCCACCGGGCCGCACCCGCCCCACGGCGTGCTGCGCCACGGCCACCGCCAGCCAGATGTGGTCGTCGAAATCGCGATGCGCCCGCTCGCGGTCCAGTTCGGCCAGCGGCGCGTAGTACGGGCCCGGGCCGGTGACCAGCACGTGGTCGATCACCTCGGGCAGCTCGCCGAAGAACCGGCCGAGGGCGTCCCAGTCGGTGGCGTCGAAGGCGGCGGTGCGGACCGCGCCGACCTCGGCCGCGGCCTGCTCGAGGCGCTCGGGATTGCGGGCGGTCAAGATGACGTCGGCACCCCCGGCGCGCGCCCGCCTGGCCGTCTCCAGCCCGATGCCGGCGCTGCCGCCGATCACGACGACGGTCTGCCCGGTCAGTTCGGCCTCGCGGTGACCGGCGGAGACCCCGGCGACGTCGGGCGCGGCGGTCATGACCGGCTCCTCTCCGGGACGGCCGCGGCCGCGATCTCGGCGCGCAGCGCCTTGAGCCCGGCCACGAAGATCTCCGAGAAGGTGGGGAACGGCTGGATCACGTCGCGCAGCACGTCCAGCGGCACCCGGGCCCTGACGGCCAGCGTGACCTGCTGCATCCACTCGCCCGCCTCCGGACCGAGCGCGTAGCCGCCGGTCAGCCGCTCGCCGTTGGACACCAGGGTCAGGAACCCGCGCGAGGAGGCGTAGTCATGGCTGTAGGTAGCGGTCTTGGCCACCCCCGACAGCGGGACGGACACGCTGAACCGGCCCTCGGTCGCCCCGACCGCAGCCGCCTGCGGGTCGGTGTAGACCACGTCGGGCACCGCCTCGTAGTGAGCCTCGCGGCTCTCGCCGAGCAGGTTCGACGCCACGACCTCGCCCTGGTACTTGCCGACGTGGGTCAGCAGCCGGATGCCGGTGACGTCGCCGATGGCCCACAGCCGGTCGGCCGCCTTCAGGCGCGCATCGACCCGCACCCCGCTGGTGTCGAACGTGGCGCCGGTCGTCTCCAGCCCGATCCCCGCGGTCCGCGGCCGCCGCCCGGTGGCGATCAGCAGCCGCTCTCCGCGCAGCTCGGTGCCGTCGTCGAGAACGAGGATGTAATCGGGCCCCTCGCGGCGGGCGGCCGTCGCGTGCACTCCCAGGTACAGCTCGATGCCGTCCTCGCGCAGTTCCGCGCCGAGCGCGTCACCCAGCGGCTCGGGCTCGCGCGCCAGCACGTGCGACGCGCCCTCGACCAGGGCCACCGAACCACCCAGCCGCCGCACCGCCTGCGCCATCTCCGCCCCGACCGGCCCGCCACCGAGGATCAGCAGCCGCCGCGGGACCTCCGTCATGCCGGTCACCTCGCGGTTGGACCACAGCCCGTCGAGCTCGCGCAGGCCGGGGACCGGCGGCACCACCGGGTCCGAGCCGTTCGCCAGGACCACGTCCCGCGCGGTGTAGCGGGCCGTGCCGCCTCCGTCCGAGACGACCTCGACCAGGCCGGGACCGGCCAGCCGCCCGGTCCCGCGGATCAGGTCGATGCCCTTGCTCTCCAGCCAGGGCAGCGCACCGGTGTCGGTGTGGTTCGAGACCATGAAGTCCCGGTAGGCCAGCGCGGCCGCCACGTCGACCTGGGCGGTCGCCGCCGCCTGGAGCGCCCCGTGCACCGCCTCGCCCGGGCGCAGCAGGGTCTTGGACGGGATGCAGGCCCAGTACGAGCACTCGCCTCCGACCAGCTCCCGCTCCACCACGGCGACGTGCAGCCCGCCGTCCGCCAGTTCGCCGGCGCAGTGCTCACCCGGTGAGCCTGCCCCCACGACGATGACGTCGTAGTCGTAGTCGCTCATGTGCCTTCCGTCCGCCGCACCGACTCGTCCGCCATGTACTGCGCGTACCAGTCCGGCCAGTCCGCGTCGGCGTGCCCGATCTCCTCTTCGTGCTTGCCGTGCGCGGCCGCCGCCCGGCGCAGCGCGTCGGCCAGGCCGGCCACCGAGTCGTAGGCGGCCAGCGCGGAGACCGCCCGGCCTGGCAGCCGGGTGGTGACCTCCTGGACGAACCACAGGTTGCCGTCCGGATCGCCGAACGACACCCACGAGCCGTAGCTCTGCTTCTCCTGCGCCGCCCCGGACGCCCGCGCCGCGGTCCCGCCGTGGTGGAACACCCCGCCGGTATCGTGGAACACCTCGCTGACCGGCGCGCCCAGGCTGGCCAGCTCGGCCCGCGCTCCCTCGATGTCGTCCGTGACCAGCTGCATGCCCTCGGCCGAGCCCGGCGTCGCGTCGGTCACCCCCGTGCCGAAGATGACCGAGCAGGCCGAGCCGGGCGGCGTCACCTGGATCACCCGGAAGTCAGGGCCCGTCGCGAAGTCGGCGTCGAGCCGCCAGCCGAGACCGGTATAGAAGGCCTTGGCCCGGTCCACGTCGGACACCGGCAGCACCACGACCTCGAGCCTCAAGTCCATAACGTCGTTCCTCTCCCTGCTGGTTGAGCCGGCTACCACGATCGCGCAACCAGGCCCCCGGTCGCGCCCGTGACATCCCTGGCCCCCACCCTGGCCCGAAATGACCAGGGTAGGCGCCGGGCAGGTGGGCCGGGCTAAGGTCGAGAGGCACAAAATACATCGGACCGAACGGGGCAGGCAGCAAGCCCCGCGCACCTGCGTGCCGTAACCGGCGGGGGCCGCGTGACCTGGAGAGCCCGCAATCGGGAGGGCTCGTGACGAGGAGGGCCCGTGTCTAGGAGGGCCCGTGTCTAGGAGGGCCCGTGTCTAGGAGGGGGAGCATGAGCGACCAGGAGTACGACGTCATCGTGATCGGCGCCGGGCCGACCGGCGAGAACGTCGCCGACCGGGCCAGGCGCGGCGGCCTGTCGGTGGCCGTGGCCGAGTCCGAGCTCGTCGGCGGCGAGTGCTCGTACTGGGCCTGCATCCCGTCCAAGGCGCTGCTGCGCCCGGCGGCCGCGCTCGCCGCCGCCCGGGCCGTGGACGGGGCCAGGCAGGCGGTGACGGGAGACCTCGACGCCGCCGCCGTGCTGGCCCGGCGCACCGGGTTCACGCACGGCTGGTCCGACGACTCCGGGCAGGTGAAGTGGCTGGACGGGACGGGCAGCACCCTGATCCGCGGCGCCGCCCGGCTGGCCGGGGAGCGCAAGGTCGAGGTCACCGGCCCGGACGGCGCCACCGTCACGCTGGCCGCCAGGCACGCGGTGGTCGTCGCGACCGGCAGCGCGGCCGCCATCCCGCCGGTCCCCGGGCTGGCCGAGCCTTTGGTGTGGACGAGCCGCGAGGCGACCAGCTCGGAGATCGTGCCCGGCCGGCTCGCGATCCTCGGCGGCGGCGTGGTGGCCTGCGAGATGGCTACCGCCTGGCGGGCGCTCGGCGCCGAGGTCACCATGCTGGTCCGCGGCCCGCGGCTGCTGGCCCGGATGGAGCCGTTCGCCGGCGACCTGGTGGCCCAAGCGCTGCGGTCGGCCGGCGTGGACGTCAGGACGGACACCAGCGTCGCCCGGGTCCGCCGCCTGTCCCGCGCCACCCCCGTCGAGATCTGGACCGGCGCCGACGGCCACGCCGCCGACCTGGTCGCCGACGAGCTGCTGGTCGCCACCGGCCGGGTGCCGCGCACCGCCGACCTGGGCCTGGAGTCGGTCGGCCTGACCCCCGGCGACTGGCTGGCCGTGGACGACAGTTGCCTGGTCGGCGCCGTGCCCGGCGGCTGGCTCTACGCGGTGGGCGACGTCAACCACCGCAACCTGCTCACCCACATGGGCAAGTACCAGGCCCGGGCGTGCGGTGACGCGATCGTCGCCCGGGTCCGCGGCGAGCTCGACGGCCCGCCCGAGCCGTGGAGCGGACTGGCGGCCAGCGCCGACCACCTGGGCGCCCCGCAGGTCGTCTTCACCGATCCCGAGGTGGCCGCGATCGGCCTGACCGAGGAGCAGGCGCGCGCCCAGGGCCTGCCCGCCCGCGCCGTGGACTACGAGCTCGGCCACGTGGCCGGGGCGGCCCTGGCCGCGGACGGGTACCAGGGGCAGGCCAGGTTCGTCGTCGACGAGCGGCGCCAGGTCCTGGTCGGGGCCACGTTCGCCGGGCCCGACACCGCCGAACTGCTGCACGCCGCCACCGTCGCCATCGTGGGCGAGGTGCCGCTGCGCCGGCTGTGGCACGCGGTCCCCTCGTTCCCCACGATCAGCGAGGTCTGGCTCCGCTTCCTCGAGACCTACGGCCTGTAAAGAGACGGCCGCTGTCTCTGCCCCCGTTCGCCGACACAAGCGCCGCATCCGCCTCCGCAGCCCAGGCCAACGGTGCCAGAGTGGCGCATGTTAGGGCGATTCCGGACCAACCCGGCAGCGTGACGGCGCCGAATAAAGGGTGTGAGACGTCCACCCGAACTCGCCGCACGATGACGCAGTCCTGGCCGAAGCAGGCGAGACCGGACCAGCCGGAGCCAGACCAGACGTGCGACCGGTGCGGCCCGGCCGTCCGCGCGGTCTACCGCGTGCAGCGGCAAGGTGAGCTCTACCTGTGCAAGCACTGCGCCAACCGGCTCTGGCCGGACCTGTCCCGGCAGGGCTGGAACATCTGGCCCGTCGGCGAGCCTGCCCGCACCGCATGCAGCTGAAAGGAAACAGACATGGTTGGTGACCTGTTCGACAGCCCGTGGAAGATCCTGATCGTCGCGGTGGTGATCATCGTGCTGTTCGGGTCGAAGAAGCTGCCCGACGCGGCCCGGTCGCTGGGCCGGTCGATGCGCATCCTCAAGTCCGAAGTCGGCAGCCTGCACGAGGACCAGCCCGAGCTGACCCGGCCCCACTCGGACCAGCCCAGTTAATGATCTTCAATGGTAGCGGTTGCGGTCATTCCCAGGTCCCGGCTGCCGCACCGGCCCCGGTGACCCCGCCAGTCACCCGACCCGGTCTCCCGTAACGACATCGGTGCCACATTCATGTCGTGATAGCGACATCAGTGCCACATCCATGTCGTTACGGGAAGCGGCCCGGGCCGGGCAGGCGGCATCAGGAGGCACCGGGGCACCGCCTGTCCCGCACCCGGGGTGCTGCCCGGAGGGACAGGAGC
>Ga0335083_10005444_pt1 | contig 16048 bp, 14 predicted proteins | sample Lox_Sample_42_FD_206716 | JGI IMG/M metagenome (GOLD analysis project Ga0335083, IMG submission 206716) | Soil microbial communities from Loxahatchee National Wildlife Refuge, Florida, United States - Lox_Sample_4.2 | ecosystem: Environmental > Terrestrial > Soil > Wetlands | place: USA... | reverse complement strand
TGGGCGACGAAGCGCGCCTCGTGGAGCGACTTCGTCAAGGTCGAAGGCGACGCCGACTATGCGGGTCGCCTGCTCGACGCGTTCAACGTCATCTGATCAGGCGACCTCGACCCGCGCCCGGCCGTCGCGCTTCGATGCATACAACGCGCGGTCGGCTTCGGCGAACGTGTCCTCGGCCGACATTCCGGCGCAGTGCGCGGCGACGCCGACGCTGAACGACGGGACGTCACCGAGCGCGAGCCAGCTCTGGAGTAGTCGCTGAGCGATGCTCAGCGCGTCGCCGTCGGTCGCGTGGAGGCGGACGAGGAACTCGTCGCCGCCGTACCGCGCGACCGCGTCGCCGTCGCGCAGACCGGCGCGCAGGTGCGTGCCGAGTTGTTCGAGCAGCCGATCGCCGCCCAGGTGACCGCGCGTGTCGTTCACTTCCTTGAAGTGGTCGACGTCGATGAGGAGGAGTGAGTCGCCGGGTTCCAAGCCTCCGACGAGCGCGTCGGCGTGCCGCCGGCTTCCCACTCCGGTCAACGCGTCGCGCAGCGTCTGCTCGCCGAGCGCTTCGAGCAGGCGCAGCTGCTCGAGCCGGCCGCCGAACTCGCTCGACACCAGCCGGACGATCTGATCCGTGACGGGATCGCAGCGGACACCGAACGCGAGGAGGATCGCGATCACGCCCGACGGGCCGACCAGCGGTACCGCCAGGCCGTCGTGGTCGCCGTGCGCGACGCCGGTCGCGATCGCGGCGTCGACCTGCGCCGGCATCGGGAGCGGTTCCGTCTCGCACCGCGCCGGCAGCGCGCCCGATTCAAGGACGACGAGCTCGACGCGAAGCGCGTGCAACACCGTTTGCGCGGACGCCGCGGCGAGCTGCGCGCCCTCGGCCAGGTTGAGGACCTCGCGCAGGGTCGACGACGCCTCGACCAACGTGCCGAGGTCGACGGCGTACCGGCGGTTGCGTGCCATCGCCCAGGCGATGGTCTCCGCGATGAGCACGGATGTGACGATCGCGATGAGCAGGCCGGAGAACGCGAGCGTGACGTGCGGGGTCGTCACCGTGAGCCAGGCGCAGCCGAGCGCGACGACCGGCGCGAAGAGCGCGGCCGTCCAGCGCGGATGCGTGAGCCCGAGCCAGCCGAAGATCAGGATGAAGAACACCGGATACGCGATGCGGGCCTGGTCGGTCGCGGCGTAACCCGTCCATCGCCCTGACGCGAGAAGGAGCGCGAGGCCGACGATCGCGGGCAGCAGCGTCGCCCGCGGGTGGAGACGATGCCACGGGATGACGAGCACGGCACCGGCGCACGCGAATGCACCCACACCGAGGATCCGCATGCGGAGCCCGTCGACGCCGGCGACGCCGAGCATCGCGAGCGCGAAGGAGTTCACGACGGCGACCAGCCCCGCGCCGACGAACAACATCGCGCCCGAGCGCGCCATCAGCCGCGCTTCGCCAACGTTCTCCACGCCTCCGTGTCGGTCCGGACCGGGGCCGGGTTGAGGCGCGGAGGCGCCCTTCACAGATCGGCTGTCGCAGGCGGACCGAATTGAACCGAAGCGACCGACTCGGGGCGACGGCCGGATGAAAGGAGGCGTCAGCCGCCCGAGACGTCCTGGACGCGCTGTTTGCCGGCCGCGATCCACGGCATCATCGCCCGGAGCTCGGCGCCGACCTTCTCGATGGGGTGCTGTGCCGCCGCTTCGCGCATGCGGTTGAAGTTGGGCCGGCCGTTCTCGTTCTCGGCGATCCACTCCTTGGCGAACTCACCGGACTGGATCTCACCGAGGATCTTCTTCATCTCGACCTTGGTCGCGGGCGTCACCACACGCGGACCGCGCGACATCTCGCCGTACTCGGCGGTGTCGCTGATCGAGTAATTCATCGCCGCGATGCCGCCCTCGTAGATGAGGTCGACGATCAGCTTCACCTCGTGCAGCGTCTCGAAGTACGCGCTCTCGGGCTGGTAACCCGCCTCGACGAGGGTCTCGTAGCCGTTGCGGATGAGCTCGACCAGACCGCCGCACAACACGACCTGCTCACCGAAGAGATCGGTCTCGGTCTCTTCTTCGAACGTCGTATCGAGCACACCGGCGCGCGTGCCGCCGATGCCCTTGGCGTATGCGAGCGCGGTCTGCTTCGCCTTGCCGGTCGCATCGTTGTGCACCGCGACGAGGCACGGAACGCCGCCGCCTTCGTCGTACGTGCGCCGGACGAGGTGGCCCGGTCCCTTGGGCGCGATCATCCACACGTCGACGCCCGCGGGCGGAGCGATCTGCCCGAAGTGGATGTTGAAACCGTGCGCGAACGCGAGCGAATTGCCGTCGACGAGGTTCGGCGCGATGTCGGTCTCGTACACGCGCTTCTGCTCGGTGTCGGGCAACAGCACCATCACGATGTCTGCTTCGCGCACCGCTTCCGCCGTCGGCAGCACCCGCAGACCGGCGGCCTCGGCCTTGGCCTTCGATGCCGAACCTTCGCGCAGTCCGACGACGACCTCGACGCCGGAGTCCTTGAGGTTGAGCGCGTGCGCATGGCCCTGCGAGCCGTAGCCGAGGATCGCGACGAGCTTGTCGGAGATGAGGCCGAGGTCGGCATCGTTCTCGTAGTACACGTTTGCAGGCATCGAACGCGGTCTCCTGGTGAGTACACGGCCGGACGGCGACCCATAGTGTCGCCAACGGCTCGGCGAAACGGAAATCAGCGGCTCTCCGTACCGGGGTCAGCCCCGGGCGGTCTTCACCGAACGCAGGCGGGTCGACTCGCGAGCGAGCTTCGGCAACGCGATGCGGCCCGTGCGCTGCAACTCGACGATGCCGAACGGCTTGACCAGGTCGCTGAAGGCGTCGAGCCGATCCGGCTCGCCCACGACCATGATCGTCATCGAGTCGTAGCCGACGTCGACGATCTTCGCCTCGAAGATCGCCGTGAGCTCCGTCACCTGACTGCGGCTCTCCGGCGTCGCCTTCACGATCACGAGCATCAGCTCCCGCTCGACACCGTCGGAGGGTGCGACCTCGGTGATCTTGATGACCGGGATCAGCTTGTTCAGCTGCTTGACCACCTGCTCGAGCGGCGCGGTCTCGGCGTCGACGACGATCGTCATGCGCGAGAACCGTTCATCGTCGGTCGGGCTCACCGCGAGCGACGTGATGTTGAACGCGCGCCGCGAGAACAAGCCCGCGACGCGCGACAACACGCCGGGCCGGTTCTCGACGGTGACGGTGAGGATGTGATGGAGCGCGGATCCGCTCATCGCCCGCCCTCCCCGAACTCGGGCCCGAGGATGATGTCGTCGTTCGACGAGCCCGCAGGCACCATCGGGTACACCTTCTCCCGCCAGTCGGTGCGGAAGTCGATGACGACGGGACGGTCGTCGACGGCGTTCGCCTTCTCGATCGTGGCGACGACGTCATCCGCGTTGTCGACGCGCATGCCGACGCATCCCATCGCCTCGGCCCACTTCACGTAGTCCGGCAGGTCGGGCGAGAGGTAGACCTCGCTGTAGCGCTCTTCGTAGAAGAGCTCCTGCCACTGCCGCACCATCCCGAGATACGCGTTGTTCAGGATCGCGATCTTCACCGGGATCCGCTCCGCGGCCGCGGTCACCAGCTCCTGCGCGGTCATCTGGAAACAGCCGTCGCCGTCGATCGCCCACACCATGCGGTCGGGGCGGCCGACCTTGGCGCCCACGGCCGCCGGGACCGCGTAGCCCATCGTGCCGAGACCGCCCGAGTTCACCCACGTGTTCGGCTGCTTGAACTTCCAGAGCTGGCTCGCCCACATCTGGTGCTGGCCCACACCCGACACGAGGATGCAGTCGTCGGGCGTGTTGTCCCGCAGGCGCTCGATGACGTACTGAGGCTTCAGCGGACCGCCGTCCTCCTGCGTGTACTTCAGCGGGTACGTGTCCTGCCACTCCCGAATCTGCGCGATCCACGGCGCCAGGTCGGGCGGATCGCTCTTCGACCGCTCGGCCTTCAGCGCCTTGATGAGCTCATCGATCACCGTGCGGACATCGCCCACGATCGGCACGTCAGCGTGGCGGACCTTGCCGAGCTCGGCGGGATCGATGTCGACGTGGATGATCTTCGCACCGGGTGCGAACGTCGACACCTTGCCGGTGACACGGTCGTCGAAGCGTGCCCCGAGCGTGATCAGCAAATCAGCGCGTTGCATCGACGTGACCGCGGTGTAGTTGCCGTGCATGCCGGGCATGCCGAGACACAGCGGGTGCTCGTCGGGCAGCGCGCCGCGGCCCATCAGCGTCGTGACCGCGGGAATGCCCGTCAGCTCGGCGAGGTCGCGCAACTCGCGCGACGCACCCGCCTTCAGGATCCCGCCGCCCGCGTAGATGACGGGACGCACCGACTCGTTGATCAACCGCGCCGCGTCCTTGATCTGACGCGGGTGGCCCTTGACGTTCGGCTTGTAGCCCGGCAGGTCGATCTTCTCCGGCCAATACCAGTCCATCGGCGTGTTGGCGACGTCCTTCGGCAGGTCGATGAGCACCGGCCCCGGCCGCCCCGTAGTCGCGACATGGAACGCTTCCCGCACGATGCGCGGGATGTCCTGCGCATCACTGATGAGCCAGTTGTGCTTCGTGACCGGCATCGTGATCCCGACGGTGTCGGCCTCCTGGAACGCGTCGGTGCCGATCACCGAGTACGCGACCTGGCCGGTGATGACGACGACGGGGACCGAGTCCATGTACGCGTCGCAAAGCGGCGTCACGATGTTCGTCGCGGCGGGGCCGCTCGTGACCATGGCGACGCCGGGGCGTCCGGTCGCGTGCGCGTAGCCGCTCGCCATGTGCCCCGCGCCCTGCTCGTGACGGACGAGGATGTGACGGATCGACGAGTCGATGAGCGGGTCGTAAACCGGCAGGATCGCCCCGCCGGGAAGGCCGAACATGACCTCCACCTGCTCCATCTCGAGGCTCTTGATGAGGGCCTGGGCTCCGGTCAGCTTCATGATTTCCTCTTCGGACGATTCCGGGCATGAAAAACCCCTCGCTGTTGGCGAGGGGCGATGTAGCGCTCGGCGCGCGACGGCGTGCCGGAGCGCTACATGAGTACTACGAGAATTCGCTCAGGCAGAATCAGGTAAGTCGACATCGACGTGATCCTAACACGGTCGTTCGGGTCGACTACAAGATCGGCAGCTTCGGCCCGATTCTTCAATGCTGGTGGGCAGGGCACCAGTACGTCGTCCGGCCGCCGACTTTCGTGCGGGCGAGCGGGCTCCCGTCACGTGGGCAGGGACGGTCGAGGTCGCGGGGCATGTCTCCGGTGTGCGAGCCGCCGCGGCGATCGAGCGTGCGCAGCGTGGTCCGGATCGCGCGATGGAGCGCCTGGCGTTCCGTCGCGTCGATCGTGGCCGGCGGCCGGTTCGGGTCGATCCCCGCCCGCCACAGGATCTCGTCGACGAGCAGGTTGCCGAGACCGGCGATCCGGTGCTGGTCCATCAACACCGCCTTGATCGGGGCGTTGCGGGGCCCGAGCGCAGCGTCGACCTGCGCGGCGGTCACGGTCAGCGCGTCGGGGCCGAGCCGTTCCTCGTCGGGATCCAGCTCTACGGCTCCGAGCCGGCGGGGATCGCGCAGCATGAAGCTCCCGCCGTCGGCGAAGTGCACGCCGAAGCGGTGCCACTTCGAGACGCGCCGGTTGCTCGCGTACACGAGCGGGTCGCCGGCCTCGATGAGCACCGGACGGCTCCGCGGTCCGCTCCTCTTCGGTCGCTTCGCTGTCGCCTCCGGATCGTCGACGAGGACGCGGCCGCTCATGCCGAGGTGGACGCCGAGCCGGACCCCGGGATCGCGGGTGTCGAGCACGATCTGCTTCCCGCGCCGGCGCGCGGCGGTGAACGCGTTGCCGACGAGCGCGTGCCGCAGCGCAGCCGCGGTCGTCCCCCGCTTGAGGAACCACGTGTCAGGTGCGTACACCTTCGCGATCTCGCGCTCGAGCGCGTATGCGGCGAGTACGCGCCGCGCGGCTTCGACCTCGAGGATTTCGGGCACCGGCGCGTGGCTCGGCGTCAGGCGTTCGTGATCGCGCCGGTCTCCGCGCCCTGCGCCAGGCGCGCGTACTTCGCGAGGAACCCACTCGTGTAGCGCGGTTCGGGGAGCTTCCAGTCGGCCTGGCGGCGCGTGAGCTCGGCCGGCTCGATGAACACGTCGATCGTGTGCGCGTCGGCGTCGATCACGACGCGGTCGCCTTCCGCGACGAACGCGATCGGCCCGCCGTCGACGGCCTCGGGCGCGACGTGGCCCACGCAGAAGCCGTGGGTGCCGCCCGAGAAACGGCCGTCGGTGACGAGCGCGCAGTCGGCTCCCCGGCCCGCGCCCTTCATCGCGCCGGTGACCGCGAGCATCTCCCGCATGCCGGGTCCGCCCTTCGGGCCCTCGTAACGGATGACCACGACGTCACCGGCCTCGATCCGGCCGGCGAGGATCGCCGCCATCGCCGCGTCCTCGCCGTCGAAGACCCGGGCCCGGCCCTCGAATCGCATCTGGTCGAGGCCCGCGATCTTCACGACCGCGCCGCTCGGTGCGAGGGATCCGCGCAGCACGGCGATGCCGCCCTGTTGGTGGACCGGCGCGGTCAGCGGATGCACGACGTCGTTGTCGGGCCCGGGCGGAGCGAGGTCGGCGAGGTTCTCGGCGATCGTCTTGCCGGTGACCGTGAGACAGTCGCCGTGCAGCAGTCCGGCGTCGAGCAACATCTTCATCACGACCTGAACGCCGCCGACGCGGTCGAGGTCGGTCATGTGGTATTTGCCGTGCGGCTTCATGTCCGCGAGGTGGGGAACCTTGGCCCCGATGCGATTGAAGTCGTCGAGCTCCAGCTCGACGCGCGCTTCGTGCGCGAGAGCAAGCAGGTGCAGAACCGCGTTCGTCGAACCGCCGAGCGCCATCGTGATCGCGATCGCGTTCTCGAACGCGGCCTTGGTCATGATCTGGCGCGGCCGCAGGTCGAGCTCGAGTAATCGCATGACCGCACGGCCGGACTCGTACGCGTAGTCGTCGCGGCGCCGGTCGACCGCGGGCGGCGACGCCGAACCGGGCAATGCCATCCCGATCACCTCGGCGATCGACGACATCGTGTTCGCGGTGAACATGCCCGCGCACGAGCCCTCCGTCGGGCACGCGCGGCGCTCGATCTCGCCGAGCTCGTTCTCGGTGATGGTGCCGGCCGCGCACGCGCCGACCGCCTCGAACACGGACACGATGTCGAGCGCCTGGTCCTTGTAGTGGCCGGGGAGGATCGACCCGCCGTAGAGGAACGCCGACGGCACGTTCAGGCGGGCCGCGGCCATCAACATGCCGGGGAGGCTCTTGTCGCAACCGGCGAACGTGACGAGCGCGTCGAGGCGCTCGGCGTGCACCACGCACTCGACGGAGTCGGCGATGATCTCGCGCGAGACGAGCGAGCCCCGCATGCCCTCGTGTCCCATCGAAATGCCGTCGGAAACCGCGATGGTCACGAACTCGATCGGGAAACCGCCCGCGTCGCGCACGCCCTCCTTGGCGCGCTTGGCGAGCCGGTCGAGGGGCATGTTGCAGGGCGTGACCTCGTTCCAACTCGACGCGACACCGACCTGAGCCTTGCCCCAGTCGGCGTCGGTCATACCGACCGCGCGCAACATCGCCCGGGCCGGCGCCCGCTCCATGCCGTCGGTGACTTCCCGGCTGCGCGGCTTGATGTCTGCCATGTCTCTCCTCGGCGTTTCGCAGACGACCTCGCATACGGAGGGCGTGCGGTGTTCGGCGCAAGGGTAGCGTCGGCGTTGTGAGCGAACCCCTGGCCGTCGGGCTCGTCGGCGCCGGGCCGTGGGCGAGCATGGTGACCGGACCCGTGCTCGCGGCCGGTCCGCAGACCCGCGTCAGAGGTGTCTGGTCGCGGACGGCGAGCCATGCCAACGAGCTCGGCACGAAGATCGGCGCACCCGCATATGACGATCTCGACGCGCTGTTCGACAGCTGCGAAGCGGTCGCGATCGCGGTCACGCCCGAGGCGCAACCGGACCTGGCGATCCGCGCCGCGCGCGCGGGCAAGACGCTGTTCCTCGAGAAGCCGCTCGCGCTGAATGTCGACCGGGCCCAGGAGATCGTCGACGCCGTCGCCGAAGCGAGCGTCGGCTCTCTCGTCATGCTGACGTACCGATTCGATCCCGCGCTCGACGATTTCCTCGCCGAAGCGGCGCGGCTCGATCCCTTCGGCGGCCGGGGCTGCTTCATCTCCGGAGCGTTCCTCGGCGGACCGTTCGCGAGCGGGTGGCGACTCGAACGCGGTGCCGTGCTCGACATCGGACCGCACGTGCTGGATCTCCTCGAGGCCGGGCTCGGCACGATCGTCGCGGTACAGGCGGCCGGCAACCCGCTCGGCTGGGTCTCGGTCAACTGCACGCACGCGTCGGGCGCGACGAGCAGCGCATCCATGTGTTGCACCGCGGCCACCGACAGCAAGACCGAGCTGGAGGTGTACTCCAAGAGCGGTGCGGCGATCTACGACGCGCGGCGAGTCGACCGGGACGCGCGCGCCGACCGCATCCGGTCGGATCTCGTCGCGGTCGCGCGCGGCGACGACCGTCCCGCCGATGCGACACGAGCGCTGCATCTCCAGAAGCTGATCGCGGAGATCGAGACGCAGCTGAAGGCATGATGGCGACCCTGACCTCCGTCGACGATCTCCTCGCGCTCCTGGCGACCGGTGCGGGCGTATACGACGAACCCGACGTCGACGGGCTGTCGCACGCGCTGCAGTGCGGCGCGATCCTTCTCCGAGAAACGACCGATCCGGAGCTCGCGGTCGCCGGACTGGTGCACGACATCGCCGACATCGCTTACCCCGACGACCACGGCGACCACGCGCGCCGCGGCGCGGCGCTGGTCGAGCCGCTTCTCGGTCGGCGCGTCGCGCGGCTGGTGGGCGCGCACGTCGATGCCAAGCGGTACCTCGTCGCGACCGATCCGTCCTACCGCCGTGCTTTGAGCCCGCGCAGCGCGCAAACGCTCTTGGTCCAAGGTGACGCGCTCGACGCCGACGCGATCACGGCGCTCGCGGCCGATCCGGATCTCGACGCGATCCTCGCGCTGCGCCGCGCCGACGAGCGGGCGAAGGACGTCGACGCCCGGCCGCCGGATCTGACGTCGTGGCGCGACCGGCTGGAATCGGTCGCCCGATGAGCACCGGCGGCTTCGACGTCGTCGTCGTTGGCGGGGGCCACAATGGTCTGGTCGCGGCCGGACTCCTCGCTCGCCGCGGGGCGCGTGTCACCGTGCTCGAACGCCGGGAGACGGTCGGCGGTGCCGCGACGACCGAACAGCCCTGGGGTCCCGACTTCAACGTCACCGCGCTCTCGTACGTCGTGAGCCTGATGCCTCCGACCATCGTCGATGAGCTCGAGCTCGCGAAGCACGGATACCGCGTGTATCCCCAGCACGGTTACTTCGCGCCGTATCGCGACGGCGGGTCGCTCCAGCTTCCCGACGACGATCCGAAACGTCGCTACGACGAGATCGCGAAGTTCTCGAAGGCGGATGCCGACGCGTACGACCGCTGGGATTCGTGGCTCGGCAGCCTCGCGAGCGTTCTCGGGCCGCTGCTCACGACGATCCCCCCGCGCATCGGTTCGCTCCGTCCGCGCGACCTCGTCGACCAAGCGCGCCTCGCGTGGCGTCTACGCGGACTCGGCGTCGACGGTACGGCCGACGTCACCCGCCTGTTCACGATGAGCATTGCCGACCTGCTCGACGAGTTCTTCGTCTCACCGCAGATGCAGGGCGTCCTTGCGGTGAGCGGTGTGATCGGCACGTGGGCCGGGCCGCGGTCGGCGGGCACGGCCTACGTCATGGCGCACCACAAGATCGGTGACGTCGGCGAAGGACAGCTCGGCTCGTGGGGCTTCCCCGAGGGCGGCATGGGCGCCGTCAGCCGGGCGCTGCGCGACGCGGCGGTCGCGAACGGCGCGACGGTTCGTACCGCTGCGCCGGTCGCCCGGATCGACGTCCGCAACGGCCGCGTGCGCGGGGTGACACTCGAATCCGGAGAGGAGTTCCGCGCCGACGTCGTCGTCGCCGCGACCCATCCGAAGATCACGTTCCTCGAACACGTCGACCGCGCGCAGCTGCCGACCGACTTCGTCGAACGGATCGAGCAATGGCGCTCGCGCAGCGGGACGGTCAAGGTGAACGTGGCCGTCGACCGCCTCCCCGAGTTCACGGCGAAGCCCGGCTTCGACCCCGAGGTACACGGCGGGACGATCGTGCTCGCCGAGTCGCTCGACGCCGTCGAGGGCGCGTTCCAGGACGCGGTCACGGGCCGGCCCGCGGCCTTGCCGTTCGCCGACATCTGCATCCCGAGCGTCTTCGATCCGACCCTTGCACCCGAAGGCAAGCACGTCGTGTCGATGTTCACGCAATGGGTGCCGCACACGTACGCGAGCAAACCGGATCAGCATGCGATCGACGCGTACGCAGACCGCGTGATCGCCCGCGTCGACGCGGTCGCACCGGGGTTCAGCGACTCGATCCTTCACCGGCAGGTGATCGGCCCGTACGAGATGGAGAACGAGTACGGCCTCGTCGGCGGCAACATCTTCCACGGAGAGCTGTCGCCCGACCAGATGTTCCACATGCGGCCCGCACCCGGCTTCGCCGACTTCCGCACGCCGATCACAGGTCTGTACCAGGCGAGCAGCGCGACGCACGGCGGCGGAGGGGTGACCGGCATCCCCGGCTTGCACGCGACCCGTCAGATCATGCGCGACCGGTCGAAGCGGCTCCGCCGCTGAGATAACGTCGGCCGACGCGACGGACGTGTGAGCCGCGCTTGGAAGTGCGTGATGACCTACGCCGTGGATTTCAACACCGTCTCGATCGTCGGGCTCGAGTCCTCGCCGGTCGCCGACGCGCTCGCCGGCCTGCGCGCGAACGAGGCTCGCTACTTCAAGAACAAGTACGACCACGTCTTCACGGTCCAGCCGGCGAGCAAAGCGAAGAAGACGATCGACTACGTGCACAAGATCCTTGCAGAGGAACGGAACATCGTCATCGCTTCTCCCCCGCTCGAAGCGACGGCGTTCGAGGTCGAAGGCATCAAGATGGCATACGTCTTCTACGAGAGCGGCCTCTCGATCAACGTGATGTACACCATCGCCGACGCCGGGAAGCGTGCGGTCGGATTCAAGCTTTCCGAGGGGATGGAGATCCCCGACGAGCTCGCCTCGTTCAAATTCGCGAGACAGAAGTCGAAGCTCGCCGGAACGATTCGCGGCTCGTATTTCGTCATCAAGAACCAGTACTGAGGCCGCTCCCGGCGCGATACACCGAGACGTGGAACGCGCTCGACGACGAGAACGGTTGCTTGTCGAACGTCGCCCAGCGGTGCTCCAGCTCGAGACCGGCGAGCCGCGCCATCAGGTCGAGCTCGGGCGGCCACGCGAAACGCAGCTTCGCATGTACCAGCCGGATGCCCTGCTCGGTGATGCGGAGCTGCGTCGTGTCGACCCGCTGATCCTTCGAGTCGTACACGCTCGCGTCGAGGCGCACGCGGTCGAGTGACGCTTCCCGAACCGACAGGTGCTGGCCCTCCTCGATCCGCGAGGTGTCGGGTACGAACGCGTGGACCACGAACCGGCCGCGGGCCTGCAGGTGCGCGGCCACGTTGGCCATGCACCGCAGCTGCGCCTCCTGCGAGGAGAGCTGGAAGAACGTGTTGAACACGACGAACACGAGCGCGAACTCGCCGTCGACCGCGACGTCGGCCATGTCACCGATCGTCACCGGGATCGCGTCGCCACCGGGCTTCGCGCGCATGCGTTCGACCATCGCCGGCGACGCGTCGAGACCGTGCACCTCGAGTCCGTTCGCCGCGAGCGGCAGCGCGACCCGCCCGGTACCGATCCCGAGCTCGAGCACACGGCCGCCGGCCGCCAGCTCGGTCAACAGCGTGACCTCGGCCGCCGTGTCGACCGGCTTGTACCACTCGTCGTAGACGTCGGCGACGCGCTCGCCGTAGGTTTCGGGACCGAACTCCGCCATGTTCCAATCGTAGGGATGCCCCGTGTATGTCGACTCCGGATTAACGACCGCCGATCTCCACTCCGTTCCAGAAGCGGCCCGCGCGATCGAAGGCGCGGGCTATGACGGCATCTTCTCGTTCGAGGGCCCGCACGACGGGTTCTTCCCGCTGCTGCTCGCGGCGGAGCACACCGAGCGGGTTCAGCTCACAACCGCGGTCGTGATCGCGTTCGCCCGCAGCCCCATGACACTCGCGCAGTCGGCGTACGACCTCCAGCTCGCGTCGCGCGGCCGCTTCAATCTCGGTCTCGGCACCCAGATCAAGCCGCACATCGAGAAGCGGTTCTCGATGCAGTGGTCGAAGCCCGTCGAGCGTATGCGCGAGCTCGTGCTCGCGGTGCGTGCGATCTGGGCGCGCTGGCACGAAGGGACCAAGCTCGACTTCCGCGGCGACTTCTACACCCACACGTTGATGACCCCGTTCTTCGATCCCGGACCGAGTCCCTACGGCGTGCCGCGTGTGGTCCTCGGAGGTGTCGGCCCCCGCATGACCGAGGTCGCAGGCGAGGTCGCGGACGGGTTCATGGTGCACCCCTTCTCCACGGAGAAATTCATGCGCGAGACGACACTTCCCGCGCTCCGACGCGGCCTCGAGAAGTCGGGCCGCACTCTTGACGGGTTCGAGGTCGCGTTCCCGGCGATGGTCATCGTCGCCGAGAGCGACGAGGAGCTCGCCAACGGGCGCGACGCGATGCGGGGTCGGCTCGCCTTCTACGGCTCGACGCCCGCGTACCGGGTCGTGCTCGATGCGCACGGCTGGGGCGACCTGCAGCCGGAGCTGAACCGGATCACCAAGTCCGGCGACTGGAAGGCCATGGGCTCGCTCATCACCGACGAGGTCGTCGACACGTTCGTCGTGTCCGGGACGCCCGAGCAGATCGGTCCCCGGATGCAGGCGCGCTACGGCGACATGGTCCAGCGGGTCTCGTTCGACGGCCCGTCGAAGCTCACGGACGCGCGTGTCGCCCGGGTCCTCGCGGGCTTCCGAGGCGCCTGACCATTCGGATCCCAGCCTCGGAGTCGGTGCACTCGCGATCAGGTCGCGGGCCACCGCCGCCGAAGATACCGTTGCACCATGCTCATCATCTTCGGCACCCGGGTCCGGGCAAAAGCGATCGCCACGGGAGAGTTCTTCTGCCAGCGCTGCGGCGCCGACAGGAACTACGTGCTCCAGCAGCTCCGCCGCTGGTTCACGCTGTTCTTCCTGCCCGTCGTCCCGATGGGCAAGGTGCTCGGAGAGCAGGTCAAGTGTTCGACGTGCGGCACCGGTTACCGGCCGGAGGTCCTCAACACGCCGACGTCCGCCGTCTTCACCGAGACGCTGCGCGGCGCGATGCGCGTCGCCGCCGTCGCGATGCTCCGCGCCGGCGATGCCGGGAACGTTGCCGCCCGGCGCGCCGCGATCGACGCCGCCCGCAAGAGCGGTGCCGAGAACTACGACGACATGTGGCTCGACCACGACCTCGGCGCGCTCGACCCCGCGTCACTCGGCGAGTATCTCGGTCCGCTCGCGCAGGGTCTGAGCGCCCAGGGCAAGGAGGGCTTCATCGAGCAGGTCGCGCGCGTGGGCCTCGCCGACGGTCCGCTCAACGCCGGCGAGACGCAGCTGCTCGAGTCTCTCGGTGCCGCGCTCGACATCAGCGCGGCCCACCTCCGCGGCATCGCGGTAACGGTCGCGAGCGGGCCCCAGCCGCAAATCGGCGACACCCCGCCCGACAGCCGCCTGAACTGACTCCACTTTCTCGGCCGAACCGTCGTCCGAAGCCTCGGTGGTCACGAGACCCGACGGATACGTCGGGTTCGGTGATTACGGGAGGACGGGGCGGGTCAGCCGTTGAGGCGTTGGTCGAGAACGCGGTTGATCACCTGCGCGTTCCCCTGACCCTTCAGTTCCCGCATGATCGGACCCATGACGAAGCCGCGCTTCTTCTTGCGCGTGGCTTCGTCGCCGGCGCGGTACTCGTCGATGATGCCGGGATTGGCCCCGAGGACACGGTCGACGACCTCGGCGATGGCGCCTTCGTCGCTGACCTGTTCGAGACCCCGCTCCTCGACGATGGTGCGCGGCCACTTCTCCTCGCGCAATGACTCGGCCAGAACGTCCTTCGCCTGTTGCCGCGAGATCGCGCCCGTCGTCACGAGCCCGACGAGCTCGGCGAGCATCTCCGGCGTGAGGACCGCGGGCGACAGGCCGGTCTCGTTCAGGTACGCGAGCACTTCCTGGCGGACCCAGTTCACGACGTCCTTCGGCGTCCCCGCACCGTCGAGCGCAGCGACCGCGCGCTCGGCGTAGTCGGCCAGCCCGGGAACGTCGACGAGCACCCGCGCGTCCTCGACCCCGATCCCCCATTGCTCGATGTAGCGGGTGCGCTGCGCGGCGGGCAGCTCGGGCATCGACGCGCGGACTTCATCGCGCATCGCCTGCGTCGGCTCGACCGGGACGAGATCGGGCTCGGGGAAGTAGCGATAGTCGTGCGCCTCTTCCTTCGAACGGCCGGAGATCGTGCGCCCCGACTCCTCGTCCCAGTGACGCGTCTCCTGCACGATCTTTTCGCCCGACTGCGTCAGGGTCCACTGCCGGCCGGCCTCGTACTCGATCGCGTGCACGAGCGAGCGCAACGAATTCAGGTTCTTGATCTCGCAGCGCGTCCCGAACTCCGACCGCCCGGGAGCACGCACGGAGACGTTCGCGTCGATCCGCAGCGAACCCTCCTCCATCTTCACGTCGGAGACCCGAACCGCGAGCAGCGTGGCCCGCAACTCCTCGACGTAACGCTTGGCCTGTTCGGCCGACCGGATGTCAGGCTCCGAGACGATCTCGAGGAGCGGTACGCCGGCCCGGTTGTAGTCGACGAGCGAGAAGTCGGCGTCATGGATTCGCCCGCCCACACCCATGTGCAACGACTTGCCGGTGTCCTCTTCGAGGTGCGCGCGCGTAATCCCGACGCGGTTGCCGTCGACGTCGAGCCAGCCGTCGATCGTGATCGGCTCGTCGTACTGCGACGTCTGATAGTTCTTCGGCATGTCGGGATAGAAGTAGTTCTTCCGCGAGAACACCGACCGTCCGGGCACGTCGAGGTGCAGTGCCTCGGCGACTCGCAGCGCGTACTCGACCGCCTTGGCGTTCAACACGGGCAGCGAACCCGGCAGTCCGAGGCACACGGGACACACGTTCGTGTTGGGCTCGTCGCCGAACTCGTTCGGGCACCCGCAGAACATCTTGCTGGCGGTGTTCAGCTCGCAGTGCACTTCGAGGCCGATCACGGTCTCGTAGCTCGTCATCGTCTGCGTCACGCCTGCCAGACTACGCAACGTGACGACACCGACCTCCTCGATTGACGGCTACGAGGTGCAGCGGTCGCAGATCCGCAACGGCGTCACCGTCGCCTACGTGCGCGAGGGAACCGGCGGCACGCCGATCCTCCTGTTGCACGGCTACCCGGAGACGAAGCGGATCTGGTGGCGCAACATCCGAGCGCTCGCCGACGCGGGCTTCGAAGTGATCGCGCCGGACTTCCGCGGGCACGGCGACTCGAGCCTCGCACCCGACGACTTCTACGACATCGCCGCGTTCTCCGTCGACTGTTACACGCTCGTGCACGACGTTCTCGGACACGGGCAGTGCGCGGTCGCCGGCGGAGACGTCGGCGGCGTTGTGCTCTTCGACCTCGGCCTGCGCTATCCCGGCTTCGTCACCCGCCAGGTCCTGTTCAACACCGTCCCCCCGCCGCTGCACGACGTGTACGAGGCCGCCGGCCTCCCGCCCGACGACGTGCGCGAGCGGCGGGCGCAGGCCGACTACTTCGTGCGCCAGGCGACGGATCCCGACGGGCTGCTCGCCGAGCTCGACACGCCGGAGCGACGCCGTCGCTATGTCGCGGCCATGTACGGCCATCGTCTGTGGGGGACGCCGAACGCGTTCACGCCCGAAGACGTCGCGTTCCACACCGAGCCGTACGGCGACGCGGCGAAGCTGC
>Ga0335083_10005442_pt1 | contig 16052 bp, 15 predicted proteins | sample Lox_Sample_42_FD_206716 | JGI IMG/M metagenome (GOLD analysis project Ga0335083, IMG submission 206716) | Soil microbial communities from Loxahatchee National Wildlife Refuge, Florida, United States - Lox_Sample_4.2 | ecosystem: Environmental > Terrestrial > Soil > Wetlands | place: USA... | reverse complement strand
ATCGCCACCGCGACGCAGTTGACCGCCAGCCCGGTGCCGCCGAAGCTCATCAGCGGCAGCGTCAGCCCCTTGGTCGGCAGCAGGCCCATGTTCACGCCCATGTTGATCAGCGCCTGGAAGCCGACCCAGATGCCGATGCCCTGCGCCACGAGCGCGGTGAAGTGGCGCTCGCGCAGCGCCGCCTGGCGGCCGATGAGGAACGCGCGCAGCACGATCCACGCGAACAGCGCGATCACCACGGCGACGCCGGCAAGGCCGAGCTCCTCCGCGATCACCGCCAGCAGGAAGTCGGTGTGCGCCTCGGGCAGGTAGTGCAGCTTCTCGACGCTGGCGCCGAGGCCGACGCCGAAGATCTCGCCGCGGCCGAAGGCGATCAGCGCGTGCGACAGCTGGTAGCCGCGGCCGAAGGGGTCGTTCCACGGGTCCATGAAGCCGAAGATGCGCTGCATGCGGTACGGCGAGGACAGCACCAGCAGCGCGAAGCCCGCGGCGAGCATCAGCACCAGCAGCGTGAAATGGCGCCCGTTCATGCCGCCGATGAACAGGATGCCGAACGCAGTGATCGCGACCACCACGAAGGCGCCGAAGTCCGGCTCGCGCAGCAGCAGCCACGCCACCAGCAGCATCACCGCGAGCATCGGCAGCAGCCCGCGGCGGAAGCTCTTCAGCACCGCGTGGCGGCGCACCGTGTAGTCGGCGGCGTACAGCACCACGGCGAGCTTCATCAGCTCCGAGGGCTGCACCGTCGCCACGTACAGGTTGATCCAGCGGCGCGCGCCGTTCACCTCGCGCCCGATGCCCGGCACCAGGACCAGCACCAGCAGGACCAGGCCGCCGATGAACAGCCACGGCGCCGCGCGCTGCCAGAAGCGCGTGGGCACCAGGAACACGGCGATGGCCGCGGCGAGCGCGACGGCGAGGAAGACCGAGTCGCGGATCAGGAAGTAGGCCGGGTTGTGCCCGGTGTAGGCGCTCGACTCCGCCGTCGCGATCGACGCCGAGTAGACCATCACCAGGCCGATCGCGACCAGCAGCAGCGCCGCCCAGGCGAGCGAGCGGTCGTACTCCGGCGCCGCCTTGCCCGCGGTGCGCGCGCCGCGCTCCTGGCCGAAGACGAGGCTCGCCATCAGAACCCCAGCGCCCGCACCGCGGCGGCGAAGGCCTCGCCGCGGTGCCGATAGTCGCGGAACATGTCGAAGCTCGCGCAAGCGGGCGAGAGCAGCACCGCGTCGCCGGGGCGCGCGGCTTCGGCCGCGCGCTCGACCGCCTGCTGGATCGTTCTCGCCCTTTCGGCGGGCACGCCGGTGGCGGCGAGGGCGCGCTCGATCAGCGCGGCATCCCTGCCGATCAGCAGCACGCGCCTCGCGCGCTCCTTCACCGCGGGCGCGAGGGCGGAGAAGTCCTGCCCCTTCCCTTCGCCGCCGAGAATCAGGATCGCCGGCCGCGCCAGGCCCCTCAGCGCCGCGACCGTGGCGCCGACGTTGGTGCCCTTGGAGTCGTCGTACCAGGCGACGCCGCCGCGCTCGGCGACCAGGCTCATGCGGTGCGGCAGGCCGCGGAAGTTCTTCAGTCCCGCGGCGAGCGCCGCGAGCGGGACGCCGGCGGCGCTCGCGAGCGCGCAGGCGGCGAGCGCGTTGGAGGCGTTGTGCATCCCGGAAAGCGGCAGCTCGGCCACGGCGAGGATGCGCTCGCCGCCGCGCACCAGCCAGCCGCCGGAGATGCCGAAGTCCTCGGCCACCGCCGGCGCGTCGAGCCCGAACGTGACTTGCGCGCGCTGCGGCAGCGCCATCGCCATGGAGGCCGAGTCGCAGCGGTTGAGCACCTGCGCGCCGCCGCCCTGGAACACGCGCGCCTTGGCCCCGGCGTACTGCGCCAGGCCGGTATAGCGGTCGAGGTGGTCCTCCGAGAGATTCAGCATCGCCGCCGCGTCGGGGTCGAGCGACCACGTGGTCTCGAGCTGGTAGCTGGAGAGCTCGAGCGCCCAGGCCGCGGGCGGCCGCGACCCGCGCCGCACCAGCGCCTCCAGCACCGGCGGCGAGATGTTGCCGGCGACCTCGCAGTCGATTCCCGCCGCGCGCAGCAGGTGCCCGGTGAGCGCCGTCACGGTCGACTTGCCGTTGGTGCCGGTCACCGCGACGACCTTCGACGCCGCCGCGCGGCGCCGTACGTGCCAGGCGAACAGCTCGACGTCGCCGGCTACGGGAATGCCCTTCGCGACGGCGTCCTGGATCAGGTCTTCCTCGAGCGAAAGGCCCGGGCTGATGCAGACCAGGTCGACGCCCTTCAGCAGCGAGCGCTTGAATTTGCCGCCGTGGAATTCGCCCTGGAAGTCCGCCTTCCGCGGCGGCGACTTGCGGGTGTCGGCGACGCGCGCGCAGCCGCCCTGCCGCTCGACCCAGGCGGCGACCGACAGGCCGGTGTCTCCCAGGCCGAGCACCAGCACCTTCTTTCCGCTCAGCGCCATCGGCGCCGGGGCGCGCAGCATCGGTAGGGCCGCCTCGCGCATCATCTGAGCTTCAGCGTCGAGAGCCCGAACAGGACCAGCATCATGGTGATGATCCAGAAGCGCACCACGACCTGGGACTCCTTCCAGCCCTCGAGCTCGTAGTGGTGGTGCAGCGGCGCCATGCGGAAGATGCGCTTGCCGCCGGTGGCCTTGAAGTAGGCCACCTGGATCATCACCGACAGCGTCTCGGCGACGAACACGCCGCCCATGATGAACAGCACGATCTCCTGGCGCACGATCACGGCGACGGTGCCGAGCGCGGCGCCGAGCGCGAGCGCGCCGACGTCGCCCATGAACACTTCCGCCGGATAGGCGTTGAACCAGAGGAAGCCGAGCCCGGCGCCGACCAGCGCGCCGCAGAACACCGCCAGCTCGCCCGCGCCTGCGATGTAGGGCAGGCCCAGGTACCTGGAGAACCCAGCGTGGCCGGCGACGTAGGCAAAGATGCCGAGCGCGCCGCCAATCATCACCGTCGGCATGATGGCGAGGCCGTCGAGGCCGTCGGTCAGGTTGACCGCGTTCGAGGTGCCGACGATGACGAAGTACGTCAGGATGACGAAGCCCGCGGCGCCGAGCGGGTAGGCGACGAACTTGAAGAACGGCACGATCAGCTGGTTCAGCGCCGGCATGCTCTGCGCCATCCAGGCGAGAAAGCCGGCGGCGGCGAGGCCGACCACCGACTGCCAGAAGAGCTTCGCCCTCGCCGAGAGCCCCTTGGGGTTGCGCCGCACCACCTTGCGGTAGTCGTCGATCCAGCCGATGGTGCCGAAGGCGAGCGTCACCAGCAGCACCACCCAGACGAAGCGGTTGGCGAGGTCTCCCCACAGCAGCGTGGTGATCGCGATGGAGAGCAGGATCAGCGCGCCGCCCATGGTCGGCGTCCCCGCCTTGGTGAGGTGCGACTTGGGGCCGTCGTCGCGCACCGCCTGCCCGATCTTGTAGGCGGCGAGCTTGCGGATCACCAGCGGGCCGAGCACCAGCGAGATGGCGAGCGCGGTGAGGCAGGCGAGGACCGAGCGCAGCGTGATGTACGAGAAGACGTTGAACAGCCGCACGTCCTTCGCCAGCCATTGCGCGATCTCGAGCAGCATCAGCGGGCCCCCGCGCTCTCGCCGGCCAGCGCCGACACCACGCGTTCCATCTTCATGAAGCGCGAGCCCTTGACGAGGATGGTCTCGGTGCCGGCCAGCTGCGGCGGAATCTCGCTCCAGTCCTCGAAATGCCGCGCGCCGCTGCCGAACGCCGCGACGCTCTCCTTCGACGCCGCGCCCAGCGCGAACAGATTGCGGATCCCGCGCTGCTTCGCGTAGCGGCCGACCTCGGCGTGGAACGCCGGTCCCTCGGCGCCGACCTCGCCCATGTCGCCGAGCACCAGCGCGGTCGGCCCGGGGCAGGCGGCGAGCACGTCGATCGCGGCGCGCACCGAGTCCGGGTTGGCGTTGTAGCTGTCGTCGATGAGGGTGGCGCCTGCCGCGGTGCGCCTCACCTGCAGGCGCCCGCAGTAGGGGCGGAAGGCGGCGAGGCCCTCGCCGATCGCGGCGGGGGGTATGCCCGCGGCGTGCGCGCAGGCGGCGGCCGCGAGCGCGTTGCGCACGTTGTGCAGGCCGGGGATCGCGAGCCGCGCGCGCGCCTCGCCCGCCGGCGTCGCCACCACGATCTCGCTCTCCAGCCCTTGCAGCGCGTAGCGCCCCGAGACTTCCGCGCCAGCGAGGCCGAATTCGATCCGCCGGCGGCTCCCAGCGCGCTCGCGGAACACCGCCGCCATCGGGTCGTCGGCGTTGAGCACGGCGATGCCCGCGGCGGGCAGCGCGTCGAACACGCTCGCGTTCTCGCGCGCGACCGCCTCGATGCTGCGCATGAACTCGAGGTGCTCGCGCTGCGCGTTGTTGACCAGCGCCACGGTCGGCTGCGCGATCGCCGCCAGCCGCGCGATCTCGCCGGGGTGGTTCATGCCGAGCTCCACCGCGCAGTAGCGGTGCCCGGCGCGCATCGCGAGCAGCGTCAGCGGCACGCCGATGTCGGTGTTGAGGTTGCCGCGCGTGGCGAGCGCGCCGGCGTCCCCGGCGTGGCGCCGCAGGATCGAGGCGAGCATTTCCTTGGTGGTGGTCTTGCCGTTCGAGCCGGCGACGGCGACGAGCACCGGCGCGAAGCGCAGGCGCCAGTGGCGGCCGAGCCGCCCCAGCGCGGCGCGCGTGTCGTCGGCCACCAGCAGCGGCAGCGGCGCGCGCGGCGGCGGCCTGCCGCCGGCGTAGGCCGCGTCGACCAGCGCGCCGGCCGCGCCGCGGTCCCGGGCGGCGCCGAGGAACGTGTGGCCATCGAAGCGCTCGCCGCGGAGGGCGACGAAGAGCTCGCCTGCGGCGACGCTGCGCGTGTCGGTCGATACTCCCGAGAATCGCGTCTCGCCGAGAGAGGCCACGCCGGCGAACCGGGCGCCGATCGCGGCCGCGGCTTCCTGCAGGCTCATCATGCGCCGCTCCCTCTGCGCCGCGCCAGCGCTTCGGCGGCGGCAGTGGCGTCGGAGAAGGCGAGGCGCCGCCCTGCGATCTCCTGATAGGTTTCGTGTCCCTTGCCGGCGAGCAGCACCACGTCCGCGGTGTCGGCGTCGGCGATCGCCGCCGCGATCGCCGCGGCGCGGTCCGGCTCCACCGCGCAGGCGGCGCCGGCGCCGGCGCGGATCTGCTCGATGATCGCGGCCGGGTCCTCGCCGCGGGGGTTGTCGGAGGTCAGCAGCACGCGATCGGCGAGCCGCGCCGCGACCGCGCCCATGCGCGGGCGCTTGGCGGAATCGCGCCCGCCGCCGGCGCCGAACACCACGACGAGGCGCCCGCCGCGCGCCGTCGCCAGCGGCCGCAGCGCGCGCAGCACCTGCTCGAGCGCGTCGGGAGTATGCGCATAGTCGACCACTACGAGCGGCACGCCTTCCCCGCCCAGGCGCTGCAGGCGGCCCGGCACCGGCGGCAGCGCCTCGAGCAGCCGCACGCCTTCGCCGAAAGGCACGCCGTGCGCCAGCAAGCAGCCCAGCACGCCGAGCGCGTTGCTCGCGCTGTGCCGGCCCGGGTGCGGAATCGTCACCGTCGCCTCGGCCCCGCCGAAGGCGATGCGCAGCGCGCCGCCGCCGAGCTCCGTGCCGAGCAGGAACTCGTCGCTGCCGCCGCGCGCCGCGAATCCGAAGCCGAGGACGCGCGCGCCGCGCTCCGCGGCGCGCCCCGCCAGCTCGGCGCCGAACGGGTCGTCGAGGTTCAGCACCGCGGCGCCCAGGCCGGGCGTCTCGAACAGCCGCGCCTTCGCCTCGCCGTAGGCCCGCATCGAGCCGTGGTAGTCGAGGTGATCGTGCGTCAGGTTGGTGAACAGCGCGCAGGCGAATGCGACGCCGTTGACGCGTCCCTGCGCGAGCCCGTGCGACGACACCTCCATCGCCACCGCGCGCGCGCCCGCCGAGCGGAAGCGCGCCAGCAGCCGGTGCACCTCCAGCGCGTCGGGCGTGGTGTTCTCGACCGGCTCGAGCGCGCCCGGAAAGCCGCCGCCGAGGGTGCCGAGCACCGCCGCCCGCGCGCCGGCGCTCGCGAGCAGCGCGGCAAGCCACTGCGAGCAGGTGGTCTTGCCGTTGGTGCCGGTGACGCCGCACACCCAAAGATGCTCGGACGGCCGGCGGTGGAATTCGTGCGCCAGGAAGCCGGCCTGCGCCCTCAGTCCGGAAACGCCGGCGTTCGGTACCCGCCAGGCGTCGCTCCAGGAGAATCCTTCCCGCTCCCAGAGCACGGCGGCGCAGCGGCGCGCGAGCGCATCCGGAATATGGCGCCGGCCGTCGCCGGATTCGCCCGGCCAGGCGAAGAACGCGCAGCCCGGCGCGGCGCGCCGGCTGTCGGACGTCAGGCGCTCGATCGCGGCCCCCTGCTGCGCGAGCTGCGCGAAGATGCCGTCAATCAGTTGCTCTCCTTGGCGCCATCGTCCCCGGCGGGCATCTCGATGGGCGTCAGCGGGGCGTCGTACGGCGCGCCGAGCAGGCGCAGCGCGCCCTGCATGACGCGCGCGAATACCGGCGCCGCGACCTGGCCGCCGTAGTACTTGCCGGCCGAGGGCTCGTCGAGCATCACCGCGATCACTAGCCGCGGGTCGCTGACCGGCGCCAGGCCGACGAAGGAGGAAACGTACTTGTGCGCGGCGTAGCCGCCGTTCTCCTCCTTGTGCGCGGTGCCGGTCTTGCCGGCGACGCGCCAGCCGGCGATGCGCGCGCGGGGCGCCGTGCCGCCGGGCTGCACCGCGGCCTCCAGCATGGTGCGCACCTCGTGCGCCACCTCGGGCGGGAACACCTGCCGGCCCCCCGCCGGACCGTCGGTTTTGAGGAGCGAGATCGGCACCAACTCGCCGTCGCGCGCGAACACGGTGTACGCGTGCGCCAGCTGCATCAGGCTCACCGAGATGCCGTGTCCGTAGGCCATGGTCGCCTGCTCGACCGGCCGCCAGGTGCGGGCGTCGCGCAGCCGGCCGCTCGCCTCGCCGGGGAAGCCGAGGTCCGGCGCCGCGCCGAAGCCGGCGCTGCGGAACATGTCGTGCATCTCGTCGCGCGGCAGCGACAGCGCGATCTTCGCCGCGCCGACGTTGGACGACTCCTGGATCACCTGCGTCACCGTCAGCGCGCCACCGGGATGCGCGTCGTGGATGGTGTAGCCGCCGATCGCGAGCGTGCCCGGCGCGGTCTGGATGACGGTGCGCGGCGTGACCTTGCCCAGCTCCAGCGCGAGGCCGATGGTGAAGGGCTTGAGCGTCGAGCCCGGCTCGAAGCTGTCGGTGATGGCGCGGTTGCGCAGCTGCGCGCCGGTCAGCCCGGCGCGGTTGTTCGGGTTGTAGGTCGGCAGGTTGGCGAGCGCGAGCACTTCGCCGCTGCGCACGTCGAGCACCACGATCGCGCCGGCCTTCGCCTTGTTCGCCTCCACCGCGTCCTTGAGCGCCGTGAAGGCGATGTTCTGGATCTTGCTGTCGAGGGCGAGCGTCAGGTCGTGCCCGTCCTGCGCGGCGCGGATCGACCCGACGTCCTCGACGATGCGCCCGAGCCGGTCCTTGATGACGCGGCGGCTGCCGGCGACGCCGGCGAGCGTGCGCTGGTGCGCGAGCTCGATGCCCTCCTGGCCGACGTCGTCGACGCTGGTGAAGCCGATGACGTGCGCCATGGTCTCGCCGCCGGGGTAGTAGCGGCGGTACTCGGTGTTCTGGTAGATGCCGGCGATGCCGAGCTCGGCGACCTGCGCCGCGGTCTCGGGCGGGATCTGGCGCTTGAGGTAGACGAAGTCGCGCGCCGCGTCCTGCAGACGGCGCTTCAGCTCGGGCGGCCGCTCGCCGAGCAGCGCGGCGAGCCTGCCCAGCTGCGCCGGCGTCGCGTCGACGTCCTCGGGGATCGCCCACACCGACTTCACCGGCGTCGAGATGGCGAGCGCCTCGCCGTGGCGATCGAGGATGCGGCCGCGCGTCGCCGGCACCTCGAGCACGCGCGAGTAGCGCTGCTCGCCCTTCTCCTGGAGGAATTCGGTGCGCACCGACTGCAGCCAGAGCGAGCGCGCCGCGAGCACGCCGAACGCCGCGAGCAGCAGCGCCAGCGTGAAGCGCGCCCGCCAGGGCGGCAGCCGGATGAGCGCCGGCACGCTCGCCGCGCTCACCGCCGCTCCCTTCCCTCTGCGGCGCCGGCGTGCGCCTGCAGTTGCGGGCCGGGGCGGGCCGCGGCCGCGGCCGGCCCGGCGTCGACCCGCACCACTCGCACGCGGCGGGGGTCGGGCACGCGCATGCCGAGGGTGCCGGCGGCGATGCGCTGCACGCGTGAATGCAGCCCCCAGGTGCTGGCCTCGAGCTGCAGCCGGCCGTACTCGACGTCGAGCGCGCGGCTGCGCTCCTGCTCGCGCTCGAGATCCGAGAAGGCCTTGCGCGACTTGTCCTGGGAGGTAACGAGCCCGAGCGCGCAGACGACGAGAACCAGGAGGAGGAGGAGGTTCAGCTTCGCCACGCGTCGGGCTCGATTCGAATCGGAAATTCGGGGTTCAGGGGGGCGCCGGTGCGCTCCGCGACGCGCAGCCGGGCGCTGCGGGCGCGGGGGTTGGCCGCGAGCTCGGCGGCGCCGGGGCGCTGCATCCGGCCGACGATTCTGAGCGGAGGTTGTGGCAGGTCGCGGGCGCGAATCGGCAAATCCCGGGGCAGTCCGCCGGAGTCGCCCCGCCCCGAGGCGGCGGCGAAGAAGCGCTTCACCAGCCGGTCCTCCAGCGAGTGGAAGCTGATCGCCGCGATCCGGGCGCCGGGCGCCAGCTGTGCGACAGCCTGCGGCAGCATCAGCGCGATTTCCTCAAGCTCCCGATTGACGAGAATCCGTAGAGCCTGAAAGGTGCGCGTCGCCGGATCCTGCCCTGCCTCGCGTGTGCGGACCGCCGCTGCCACGACAGCGGCAAGTTGCCCCGTCTGGAGAATCGGCTCGCGTGCCCGAGCAGCAGCAATCGCCTTTGCAACCTGTTTAGCAAACCGTTCTTCGCCATAGCGGCCGATCGCCTCCCGCAGTTGTTGTTCTGTTGCCGAGGAGAGCCACTCGGCGGCGGTCGGGCCGCCGCCGGGATCCATGCGCATGTCGAGCGGGCCGTCGGCGCGGAAGGAGAAGCCGCGCGCCGGATCCTCGAGCTGCGGCGTCGAGACGCCGAAATCCGCGAGCACCCCCTGCACTTGCGCCACGCCGTGCCGCTCCAGAACCCGCTCGAGGCTGCTGAAGGGCGTCTGCTCGACGCTGAAGCGCGGGTCGCGGATGGCGCGCGCCGCGGCGACCGCCTCCGGGTCGCGATCGAGCGCGATCAGCCGCCCGCGCGGCCCGAGGCGCGCCAGGATGGCGCGGCTGTGTCCGCCGCGCCCGAAGGTCGCATCGACGTAGGTCCCGGCCGGGTCGAGCGCGAGCGCGGCAAGCGCTTCCTGCAGCAGCACCGGGGCATGCGTGGCCGGCGTCGCGCTCATCGGGCTCGCGCGCGCTGTCCGGCGCGGCGCCCGCGCTCACAGCGAAAAATCCTCCATGCCCGGCGGCGGGGCCGTCGGCCCGGAGAGCGCGGCCGAGAGCTTCGCGCTCCACACGCCGGCGTCCCAGAGCTCGAAGTAGTGGCCCTGCCCGACCAGCATCGCCTCACGCTCGAGCTTCGCGTGCTGCCGCAGGCCGGCCGGGAGCAGAAGCCGGCCGGCGGCATCGGGTGCGACATGCTCCTCGAAGCCGAGCAGCAGCCGCTTCCACCAGCTCGCCTGCGGATGAAAACTCGGAAACTGCTCCACCTGGCCGCGCACGCGCTCCCACGCCGCCTCGGGATAGATGAGCGCGCAGCCATCGGGATGCGCGCTCAGCACGAGAGTGCGCGCGCCCGCGGCGAGCGCATCGCGATAGCGCGTGGGAACGGCGATGCGGCCCTTGGCATCGAGCGTGATGACCGTTGCGCCGTGAAAGGCTCCACCCATCCCTTTTCTTCTCCTCCACGTGGACTTGCCGGGATCCACAACTGCGGCAATTTTTCACCACTTTTTTCTACGTTTTCCCACTTTATTCGAAAGCGCCGTCTTGGGTCAAGAAGGAGGATGCGGATTTCTTTAGGTGTTACAAATACTTAGGGCAACTATTACAGACGGTTTCTTGGATTTTATTAGATATACATATCAAATACTTACAAATCCTATTAAAAGTGACTTCTCACGAAATTCCGCCCCCGAGGTTGAGGGGGATAATCCAGGTAGCGTCCCCCGCGCCCACCCATGATCAACAAGCTCTTCGATTCCGCGCAGGCCGCGCTCGCCGATGTCGCCGACGGCGCCACGATCATGATCGGCGGCTTCGGCAACGCCGGCATGCCGGCGGCACTGATCGACGCGCTGATCGCGCAGGGCGCGAAGGACCTCACCGTGGTCAACAACAACGCCGGCAACGGCGACGCCGGGCTGGCGGCGCTGATCGGCGCCAACCGCGTGAGGAAGCTGCTGTGCTCGTTCCCGCGCCAGGCGGATTCGTGGCACTTCGACAGGCTCTACCGGGCCGGCAAGATCGAGCTCGAGCTGGTGCCGCAGGGCACGCTCGCCGAGCGCATCCGCGCCGCCGGGGCCGGCATCGGCGCGTTCTTCACGCCGACCGCCTTCGGCACGCGCCTCGCCGAGGGCAAGGAGACGCGCAGTATCGGCGGCCGCGACTACGTGCTCGAGTACCCGATTTACGCCGACTGCGCGCTGATCAAGGCGGATCGCGCGGACCGCTGGGGCAACCTCGTGTACCGCAAGACGGCGCGCAACTTCGGCCCGATCATGGCCGCCGCGGCGAAGTGCACCGTGGCGCAGGTGCGCGAGACGGTCGAGCTCGGTGCGCTCGATCCCGAAGCGATCGTCACGCCGGGGCTCTTCGTGCACCGCGTGGTCCGCGTCGCCGCGATGAGGAAAGCCGCATGAAAAAGCTCGATCGCCACCAGATCGCCGCGCGCGTGGCGCGCGATATCCCGAACGGCGCCTGCGTCAACCTCGGCATCGGACTGCCGACGCTTGTCGCGAACCACATCCCGAAAGACCGGGAGATCGTGCTGCACAGCGAGAACGGCATCCTCGGCCTGGGGCCGAAGCCCGCACCCGGCGCCGAGGACGAGGACCTGATCGACGCCGGCAAGAACCCGGCCACCGCCCTGCCCGGCGCGTCCTACTTCCACCACGCGGACTCGTTCGCCATGATCCGCGGCGGCCACATCGACATCTGCGTGCTCGGCGCCTTCCAGGTCTCCGCCGCCGGCGACATCGCCAACTGGCACACCGGGGAGGCGGACGCGATCCCCGCCGTCGGCGGCGCGATGGACCTCGCCGCCGGCGCGAAGCAGGTATTCGTGACGATGGAGCACCTGACGAAGAAGGGCGAATCGAAGATCGTCGAGCGCTGCACCTACCCGCTCACCGGCGTGCGCTGCGTCACGCGCATCTACACCGACCTCGCCGTGATCGAAGTGCGGCGCGACGGACTGCATCTCGTCGAGATCGTCGCTGAAGGCCTGTCGCTGGAAGAGCTGCAGCGCCTGAACGGCGTGCCGCTCAAGTACCGCGCCGCAGCCTAAGGCGAGCGTCCCCCGGGCGCTGCGGCCGCGCGGAAGTAGAAATCGAGCATCGCGCCAAGCGGAGCGGCGCTGCCCTTCAATCTGCTGCGCAGGGCCGCGCCCTCCCAGCAATCCACCAGCAGGCCGGCGAGCCGCGCGGGGTCGGAATCGGCCGGAATGCTGCCGCCCCTGCGCGCCTCCTCCAGGCAGACGGCGATGCGGCGCGCGATCTCCGAGAAACACTGTTCGACCTTGTGCCGGAAGATGTCGCTCACGCCGGAGAGCTCCTGGCCGAGGCCGCCCAGCAGGCAGCCGAGGTAACCCTCGCGCCGGTAGTCCTTCTGCACCCGCTCGAAGAACCTGCGTACGCGCGCAAGCGGCGGCAGCGCCTCGTCGCCGAGGCAGGCGTCGAGGCCGGCATGCACGTGCTTCATGTACTCGTCGATCACCTGCAGCGCGAAATCCTCCTTGTCCCTGAAGTGGTGATAGAAGGATCCCTTCGGCACGCGGGTCTCGGCCAGCAGCGCCTGCAGGCCCAAGTCATGGTAGCCGTGCTTGAGCAGCATCGCGATTCCTGCGTCGAGCAGACCCTGTTTCGTCGCGTGCGTCTGCTCCATGGGAGGCTTACGGGATGTCATGGCGGGGAGCCGCAGCGCGGCTCCCGCCACTTAGGTCTTTACCTTGCGGATCATGTGGTCGATCACGTGGCTGTGCTCTCGCTGCGGGCTGAACATGACGATCTCGGCGTCGGCGTCGACCCTCACGTTGTGGCCCGGCGGCCAGTAGAACAGGTCATTCGCCCTCGCGGTCTCCTCCACGCCGAGCGCGTCGGTGGTTGTCAGCTGGCCGCGCAGCACGAAGCCCCAGTGCGGACATTGACACATGTCTCCCTCCAGCCCCTTGAACAGCGGGCTGGTGTCCACGCCGGCCGCGAGCGTGAAGTACTCGCCGCTGATCTGGCCGAAACCGCTGACATTGCCGAAATCCGCATGTTGCCGGATCACCGCGCCCGGGATCTCCATCCGGACGCCTACCTCGTCTTTGGGCACTCTCATCTTCGTCCTCCTCCGTGGGGGCGACCGACCGATTAGACCGGTCGGTCTAGACGCAGAATAGACCGTTCGGTCCACTGCTGTCAAGCCGGCCGGGACAGTAAGCGGCTCAGAGGAATTCAAGAGGCCGCGCCACCGCTCCCGCCCAGCCGCTAGCGGGTGTCCGGGCGATCCCCTCAGCGCCCCCCAGAAACCAGCTCGATCCGGCGGCGAATCCGCTGCAGCGCGCCCTGGTCACCCGCGGCCTCGGCGCGCTTCTCCTCGACTCCGAGCCAGGCGAGCAGCGGCCGGCGCCAGCCCTGCGCCGAAGACACCTCGACGGCCGCCGAGATTTCGGCGGGGTCGATCTTGCCGCTCCTGAATTTCACTCCGTAGGCAACGAGCTTCGAGAGGGGGTCGTCGGAAGCGGATCGCTCCGATTTCCCGGCAAGGAAATCGGCGTACGCGATTTCCTCAGGCGCGGCGTCGGCGCGAAGTTTCTCGAACCCGGGGCAATCGTCGAACTCGAGGCTCGCGGCGCGCACCGCGCAGCGCACCAGCTCGGCGCGCGCCACCAGCGCGGGCCGGCCGGTGCCGGCGAGCGCCGCGCGCGCCTTGGCGAACTCGATCCCGGCGGCGCGCGTGTCGCCCTCCAGGTAGCGCTCCCGGTAGAGGTCCATCGAGGCGGCGGAATCCAGCTGCCAGCCGGCCGGCGGCGGGCCGCCCGCGCAGGCGGCCAACAGCGCGACGACGGCGCCGGCAAGCGCGGCGGCCTTCACGGCAGCTCGATCTTGGTGTCGCGCTTGAACGGCCATTTGCCGTTGATGTCGCGGATCAGGGAGCCCACCCGGCGCAGGCTCTCCTCGACCTCGGCGCGCAGCGCCACCAGGTCGGTGCTCGCCTCCTTCACGTTCGCGCTCGCCTGCTGCGCGTTGGCGAGGATCGAATCCACCCTCTGCAGGCTGCCGCGCACCTCGCCCAGGATCGCGTTCGCCTCGGCGATCGCCTTCTGCGTGCCGTCGGCGAGCCCGTCCTTGCCGAAGACGCGCTGGTCGGCTTTGGTCACCACCGCGTCGAGCTTCTTCGACACGCCGCCGAGCGACTCCAGCAGCGCGTTGGCGCGGTCGATCGACGCGATCAGCTTGCGGGCGTTGTCCTCGCTGCCGAGCACGCCGCCGAGCACGCCGTACTTGCCGGCCATGCGCTCGCTCACGACGCGCGCGTTGTTGATGCTCTGCTGCAGGCTCGAGCCGGAGGCGGTCATCTCGTCGAGGTTGTCCAGCAGGCTGCGCACCGACGCGACCAGGCGCGGGATTTCCTGCGCCGTGTCGCCCCTCAGCACCGGCCGCTCGGCGCGATCCGGCAGCGGCGGATCGGAGAGGTTCGAGGAGAACGCGCGCAGCTTGGCGGCGCCCACCAGCGGCACGTCGATGACGAATACGCTCGAGGTGCGAAGCCACTTGGCGTCGTCCACCGGCACCCGCACGCCGATCCTCACCTTGCCGTCGTCGCGCAGGCGGATGACCCGCACGCGCCCGATCGGGAAGCCGGCGAACGTCAGATCAGTGCCCACCGAGATGCCCTCGGCGTTGTCGGCGACCAGGAACAGCCGCTGGGTGCGCTCGAACACGCCGCGCGCGTCCAGCACGTAGAGCACGAAGCCGCCGGCGATCATGACCGTGACGGCGATCAGCATGCCGACCTTGACGCCCATCGAGCGCGGCAGCAGCGAGCGGGAGCCGTTCTCGGTCGCCATCAGACGTATTTGACCACCAACGACGCGATTTCGATCACGCCGATCACGAAGAACAGCTTCACCAGCCCTCCCAGCACCGCGGAGGGCGCGGAGTCGAGCTGGCCGCGCTCCGCCTCGAGCCCGGTGGCGATCGGGATCAGCGCCACCGCGAGCCCGAACAGGAGGCATTTCAGGACGAAACCGACCAGCACCGGGCCGTCGAAGACGTTGCCCACGACGCGCGTGAAGCCCTCGAGCGCCGAGCGCGAGGTGCCGTAGAAGATGAAATACGTCAGCGCACAGGCGATGGCGCAGCTGAGGGTGGTGAGGGAGAACACCGACAGCGCCGCGCCGGCGACCCGCGGCACCAGCTCCTCGCGCAGCGACCCCGCGTCGCCCTCGGCCCGCTCTTCCAGCTCGCCGCCCACCTTCATCAGCGCCACCTCGGAAGCGATCGCGGCGCCGGTGCGCAGCGCGACGAACAGCGCCGTGAGCAGCGGCAGCAGCTCCAGCACCAGCACGCGCAGCACCAGCTCCAGCGCGTACTGCGACACCCCGTACTTGCGCGCCGAGGTGTTGACGATCTCGATCAGCACCAGGCTGAGGAGCGCCGAGAACAGCGTGTAGCCGGGCAGGATCTGCCAGGCCGCCGCATGGACGTGCCGCACCGCAAGCTCGCGCGCCGCCTGCCCGTAGGTCGAGGGCGAGACCAGGGCCACGGTCGCGAACCCCGCGAAGCGCGCCAGCCGCCGCCAGCTGCGCGGCCGGAAAATGTACTCGCCGGCGAACGCCATGCGCTGAGTTTACAATCTTCGCCTCACCGGAGGAGGCGACGTGCGTCGAAAAAAACCCGAGGAGCTTCGCAGCCACCGCTGGTTCGGCGTCCGCGACCTGCGCAGCTTCGGCCACCGCTCGCGCACCGCGCAGATGGGCTACGACCGGTCCGAGTACGCCGGCAAGCCGGTGATCGCGATCGTCAATACCTGGTCGGACATCAACCACTGCCACACGCACTTCCGCGAGCGCGCGGAGGAAGTCAAGCGCGGCGTGTGGCAAGTGGGCGGATTCCCGCTTGAAATGCCGGCGATGGCGCTGGCCGAGACCATGCAGAAGCCCACCACCATGATGTATCGCAACTTCCTCGCCATGGAGACGGAGGAGCTGCTGCGTTCGTATCCGGTCGACGGCGCGGTGCTGATGGGGGGTTGCGACAAGACCACGCCGGCGCTGCTGATGGGCGCAATCAGCATGAATCTGCCGGCAATCTACCTGCCGGCGGGGCCGATGCTGAATGCGCACTGGCGCGACCGCACGCTCGGCTCCGGATCGGACACCTGGAAGTACTGGGACGAGCTGCGCGCCGGGCGCATCACCGAGGCCGACTGGCAGGGCATCGAGGACTCGATCGCGCGCTCGCCGGGGACCTGCATGACGATGGGCACCGCGGCGACCATGATGTCGCTCGCGGAGGCGCTCGGCTTCACGCTGCCGGGCTACTCGTCGATCCCGGCGCCGGACTCGAACCACGCGCGCATGGCCGCGCTCACCGGCAGGCGCGCCGTGGAGATGGTGTGGGAGGACCTGAAGCCGCGCGACCTGCTCTCGCGCGGCTCGTTCGATAACGCGATCACCACGCTGATGGCGATGGGCGGCTCGACCAACGCCGTCGTGCACCTGGTCGCGCTCGCGGGGCGCGCGGGCCTCGCCTTCCCGCTGGAGCG
>Ga0335083_10005440_pt1 | contig 16052 bp, 17 predicted proteins | sample Lox_Sample_42_FD_206716 | JGI IMG/M metagenome (GOLD analysis project Ga0335083, IMG submission 206716) | Soil microbial communities from Loxahatchee National Wildlife Refuge, Florida, United States - Lox_Sample_4.2 | ecosystem: Environmental > Terrestrial > Soil > Wetlands | place: USA... | reverse complement strand
AGCCGGCGGGCGAAGAGCGCACCGCCCGCGAAGTCGTCGCCCGCGGGCGTGAGGCCCGGGCCGATGCCGAGCAGCGCGATGGAAGCGTCGAACGCAGCCACCGCATCGTCGTGCAGGTAAGCCTCTATCAGCGCCTCGGCGCGCGCTCGCGCGAGGTCGAGCGGAAATTCCGGCGCGCGCCCGCGGAGCAGCGCGCCGAAGCCGCGCGGGGCTTCCTCCGCCGCGAGCGCCTCGAGGATCGCCGCGAGGCGGCTCGCATCGCCCGGCCGCGGGAGAGAAGGGCTCCAGCTTTCCTCGGGCAGCGGCGCGAGCTCGAGCGCTGCGCCGCGCGGCGGCGATGCCTCGGTGATCGCGGCGCGCGGGTGCAGCGCGGGCAGCCGCGCGCCGATCCAGACCACCTCGCCCGCGGCGAGGTAGTAGGGCGAGTCCTCGAATCCCGCGAGCGGCTCGGCGCGGCCGCCCGAGCGCGCGAGCGCCGAGCGCGCGCGGGCGCCGAGCGCGGCGACCCGCAGGCGGATCGCCGGGACCCGCGTGCCGCTCAGCCCGCCGCCTTCTTCGGCCCCGCGCCGGCGGCGACGAAGCACACCGCGGCGAAGAGCACGTAGCCGAGCGCGACCTGAGGCGACACCGCCCAGCCGAGCTGGGTGCCGTGGATGAAGCCGAAGAACGCGAGCACGGCGCCGGCGAGCGCCCAGAAGCCGGCTTCCTTCAGGCGGTGGTCGATGATCAGCGCGGCGAGCGCGCCGAGCACCAGGCCCGCGAGCACCGCGCCGCCGCCGAGCAGCTCCATGCCGTGGTAGACGAGCCCCGCGCCGCCGAGCTTCGCCATGCCGACCTGCCCCGCCGAGCTTCCCGCGGCGTTGAGCGCGCTGTCCACCTGCAGCTGGCCCCAGGCGGCGACGTTGGGGATGATCGCGAGCACCGCCGCGGGCGCGTGCTGCTGCGGCGAGGCCTGGAAGGCCTGCGCGCCGATGACCAGGCCGATGTAGAGCAGGATCGGCAGGATCGCGACCAGCGGCACCACGGCGAGGAGCAGCGCCGTGAGGCCGAGGAAGCACACCACCGCGATCACCACGCCGGTGGCGAGCGAGTAGCCGATCCTTCCGCCCACCGCCTTCCAGCCCGGGTGGCCGATGTACACCGCGGGCGGGAACGGGCTGCCGAGGATCGAGCCCACGATGGCGCCGATGCCGTCGGCGGCGAGGATCTTGCGCAGGTCGTAGGAATCGCCCGCCGCGGCCGCGCTCTCCACGTTGTTCATCGCCTCGGTGAAGTTGTAGATGCCGAGCGGGATCGCGGTGACGAGCAGCGGCGCGACCTGCGCCAGGCCGCGGAACACCTCGGTGCCCGGAACCGGCAGGTGCAGGCCGAACTGCGAGAACGAGCTGTGCACGTCGGCCGCCTTGACGACGCTCGACCAGCCGAAGAAGTACGCGATCCAACCCACCACCACGCCCACGATCACCGCGACCAGGCCGCCGGGCAGCCCCCAGGGCAGCCGCACGTTGGCGGTCCAGCTGATCAGCACGATGGCGAACGAGATGAACGCGATCCAGGGCACCTCCCACATCTGGAACGCGGGCCTCAACGAGATGAACGCGATCGAGATCCCGGCGAGCGTGCCGAGCATCGCGGCGCGCGGCGTATGCGCGCGCACCCACGGCCCGAACAGGATCCCGGAGAGGATGATCACGCCGATGATGAACGCCCAGGCGAGCCCTGCCTGCCAGGCGAGCACGGGGTCCTTGGTCTTCAGGTACACCGGCAGCATGACCACGAACACCACGATGAACATGTGCGGCACGCTCGGGCCGTAGGGCATCGCGGTGACGTCGCTCCGCCCCTCCTTCTGCGCCAGCTTGTACGCGAGGTACGCGTAGTAGAGGTTGCCGATCGGCAGCGCGATCCCGAGCGCAGGCAGGATGCGCCCGAACACCGTGTCCGCGGGAAGCTGCACCACCCCCAGGCAGAGGCCCGTGAGCACGATCACGTTCAGCACCACGTTGGTGAAAAGGCCGAAGAAGCCGTTCCAGTCCCCCGGCACCCACGTCGCGACCTTGCTGCTGCCTTCCATGCGTCCCCCTTTCAGGTACTGCGCCCAGGATTCAATTCAGTGCGGCGAGAAACCTCCCCGAATCGCTCACCCAGCCGAAGATGCCGCCCTGCGCCTTGATCATCTCGATCGCCGCCTTCTGGAACGCCGGGAAGTACGAGCCGGTGCAGTCCTCCAGCACCAGGCAGTCGTAGCCGCGGTCGTTCGCCTCGCGCACCGTGGTGTTGACGCACACCTCGGTGGTCACGCCGCAGACGACGAGCTGGCGGATGCCGCGGTTGTGCAGCATGGCGTCGAGGTCGGTGGCGAAGAACGCGCCCTTGCCGGGCTTGTCGATGACCGGCTCGCCCGGCGCCGGCTTCAGCTCGTCGATGATGTCGTGGCCGTACTCGCCGCGCACCAGGATCCGGCCCATCGGGCCCTTGTCGCCGATGCCGCTCTTCAGGCGGCCGCGCGCCTTCTTGCTGGGCTGCAGGTCGGAGAGGTCGGGGCGGTGCCCCTCGCGCGTGTGGATGACGAGCATGCCGCGCTTGCGCGCCGCCTCCAGCACCTTGCGCGTCGGCGCGATGGCCCGCCGCAGCAGCGATACGTCGTTGCCGAGCGCCTCGCCGAAGCCGCCCGGGTCGACGAAGTCGCGCTGCATGTCGATGACCAGGAGGGCGCAGCTCCCCGGCTCGAATTCGAACTCGTAGGGCTCGGCCTGGACCGCGCGCATTCGCCGTATAGTATTCGAATGCCCTCGGCGACGCGACTGTTCCGCGGCACCTACCGCGACTCCGTTTCGCTGATGCAGCTCTCGGCGCGCGTGGCGGCGCTCGCCGGGGTCGAGCAGGCCTCCGTCGTCATGGCCACGCCGGGCAACCTGGAGCTGCTGCGCGAGTCCGGGCTGCTGGTGGACGCGGCGGAAGCCTCGCCGAGCGACCTGCTCGCCGTGGTGCGCGGCGAGTCCGCGGCCGCGGCCGAGGCGGCGCTCGCCGAGGTCGAGCAGATGCTCTCGGCCGCGCGGCCCGACGCCCAGGCCGCACCGGCGGCGGGCGAGCCGGCGCCGCGCAGCCTGCAGATGGGGCGCGACGCGATGCCGGAGGCGAACCTGGCGCTGATTTCCGCGCCGGGCGACTACGCCGCGGCGGAAGCGCTGAAGGCGCTGCGCCTCGGGCTGCACGCGATGCTCTTCAGCGACAACGTCAGCCTCGAGGACGAGGCGATGCTGAAGCGCGAGGCCGCGGGGCGCGGCCTCCTCGTCATGGGGCCGGACTGCGGCACCGCGATCGTCGGCGGCATCCCGCTCGGCTTCGCCAACGCGGTGCGCCGCGGCGCGGTAGGCGTGGTCGGCGCCTCCGGCACCGGAATGCAGCAGGTGACGGTGCTGGTGCACCGCGCCGGTGCCGGCATCTCGCACGCGCTCGGCACCGGCAGCCACGACCTGAGCGCCGCGATCGGCGGCGCGACCATGCTCGCCGCGCTGGAGGAGCTCGCGGGCGACGAGGCGACGAAGGTCATCGTGCTCGTCTCCAAGCCTCCCGCGCGCGAGGTCGCGCAGCGGGTGCTCGAGCGCGCGCGCAGGATCCCGAAGCCCGTCGTCGCCTGCTTCCTCGGCGCGCCCGCGAGCGAGGTGGAGGGCGGCAACGTCGTCGCCGCCGCCACCCTCGAGGAGGCCGCGGCGCGTGCGGCCGCCGCCGCGCGAGGCGAGCGCGCCTCTCCGGCTTCGTCGGCGCTGCCTCGGCTCGCGCGGCCGAAGCTCGCGCCGGGCCGGCGCTTCCTGCGCGGCCTCTATAGCGGCGGCACCTTCTGCTACGAGGCGACGCTGCTGCTCTCGCCCGCGCTCGGCGAGGTGAGCTCGAATACCCCGGTCGGCGCAGCGCGCGCGCTGGAGGATCCCTGGCGCAGCACCGGCCACACGCTCGTGGACCTCGGCGACGACGCCTTCACCCGCGGCCGGCCGCACCCGATGATCGACATGCGCCTGCGCTGCGAGCGCCTCGTGCGCGAGGCGGCGGACCCGGAAACCGCGGTGATCCTGCTCGACGTGGTGCTCGGCTACGGCGCGCACGCGGATCCCGCGGCGGCGCTCGTGCCCGCGCTGCGCGAGGCGCGCGCGACGGGGGGAAAACCGGGCGCGCCGGCGATCGTCGCCTTCGTCTGCGGCACCGATGCCGACCCGCAGGGGCTCGCGCGCCAGGAAGCGGCGCTGCGCGAGGCGGGCGCGATCCTCGCCGAGAACAACGCGCAGGCCGCGCGCGTCGCGGCGGCGCTGCTCGCCCGATGAGCCGGCTCACCTCCCGCGCGCCGGCGGTGCTCAACCTCGGCATCGCCGGCTTCGCCGAGGCGATCGCCGCGGCCGGAGGCAAGGCGGCGCAGCTCGACTGGCAGCCGCCCGCCGCGGGCGATCGCGCCGCGGGCATGGCGCTCGCGCGCCTCACGGGGCACCCCGCCGTCGAGGCGGCAAACCGCAAGGCGTTCGAGGCGTTCCTCGCCTCGGCGCCCGTGCTGCGCACCGTGATGCCTGCGCGCGAGACGCTCGCGGGCCTCGGCGAGCGCACGCTGCTGCACGCGGGGCCGCCGGTCGCGTGGCGCGACATGTGCGGGCCGATGCAGGGCGCGGCGGCCGGCGCGATGCTCTACGAGGGCTGGGCCGCGGACGCGGGCGCGGCGCGCGCCCTCGCCGAGCGCGGCGAAGTGCGCTTCGAGCCGGCGCACGACCGCGGCGCGGTGGGGCCGATGGCCGGGATCATCAGCCCTTCGATGCCGCTCTGGGTGGTCGAGGACGCCGCGCGCGGCGCGCGCGCCTTCAGCAATTTCAACGAGGGACTGGGCAAGGCGCTGCGCTTCGGCGCCTACGGCCCCGAGGTGCTCGCGCGCCTGAAGTGGATCGAGCGCGCGCTGGCGCCCGCGATGGGCGCGGCGCTCGCGGCGCTCGGCGGCGTGGAGCTGAAGCCCCTCATGGCGCAGGCGCTCGGCATGGGCGACGAGGTGCACAACCGCAACGCCGCGGCGAGCGGGCTGCTGCTGCGCCGTCTCGCCGGCGCGCTCGCGCGCTCCGGCGGCGGCGGCGCCGCGCTCGGCGAGGTGCTCGAGTTCGTCGCCGGCAACGAGCACTTCTTCCTCAACATCTCGATGGCGGCGTGCAAGGCGATGCTCGGCGCGGCGCACGGCGTATCCGGCTCGAGCCTGGTGACTGCGATGTCGCGCAACGGGCGCGAGTTCGGCATCCGCGTGAGCGGCCTGGGCGGGCGCTGGTTCACCGCGCCCGCGCGGCCGATCGATGGGCTGTACTTCGCCGGCTACTCGGCCGCCGACGCGGCGCTCGACCTCGGCGACAGCGCGATCACCGAGACCGCGGGCCTGGGAGGGTTCGCGATGGCGGCGGCGCCCGCGATCGTCAAGTTCGTCGGCGGCACGCCCGCGGACGCGGTGGCGAACTCGCTGCGCATGCGCCACATCGCGCAGGGTGAGTCGAACATCTTCCAGCTCCCGGCGCTCGATTTCCGCGGCACCGCCAGCGGCATCGACGCGCGCAAGGTGGTGGACACCGGCATCGAGCCGGTGATCAACACCGGCATCGCGCACCGCGAGCCGGGCATCGGCCAGATCGGGGCCGGGATCACGCGCGCGCCGCTCGCCTGCTTCGTGCAGGCGGTGGTTGCGCTCGACGCAGAGCTCGGGAGGACGCCATGAGCGAGGAGCGGATCGCGGTAGTCGCGGTGGGCGGCAACGCGCTCATCCGCGACGAGCAGCACCGCAGCATTCCGGACCAGTACGCCACCGCGCGCGACACGCTGCGCCACGTGGTCGACCTGGTCGCCGCGGGCTGGCGCGTGGTGCTCACCCACGGCAGCGGGCCGCAGATGGGCTTCATCCTGCGCCGCTCGGAGATCGCGCTGCACGAGGTGAGCCCGATCCCGATGGACTACGCGGGCGCCGACCTGCAGGGCGCGATCGGCTACATGTTCGTGAAGGCGCTGAGGAACGAGTTCCGCGCGCGCGGCCTGCAGCGCGAGGCGGTGGCGGTGGTCACCGAGGTGCGCGTCGATCCCGCCGACCCCGCGTTCCGCGACCCGACCAAGCCGATCGGCTCGCCGATGGACGAGCCGACCGCGCGCAAGCGCGCCGCGGAGCTCGGCTGGCAGGTGCGCGAGGACCCGGGGCGCGGCTGGCGGCGCGTGGTGCCCTCCCCGGCGCCGAAGGAGATCGTCGACCTGGGGGTGATCCGGCACCTCGCCGGCGCGGGCTACCTGGTGGTGGCCTGCGGCGGCGGCGGCATCCCGGTGATGCGCGAGGAGAATGGGGACCTCGTCGGCGTCGAGGCGGTGATCGACAAGGACCTCGCCTCGAGCCTGCTCGCGCGCTCGCTCGGCGCCGCGCGCCTCGTCGTCGCCACGGGCGTCGAGCGCGTGGCGCTCGACTACGGCACGCCGGGCGAGCGCTGGCTCGACCGCATGACGCTCGCCGAGGCGAGGCAGCTGTACGACGCCGGCCAGTTCGACAAGGGCAGCATGGGCCCGAAGATCCGCGCCGTGATCGAGTTCCTCGAGGGCGGCGGCGAGGAGGCCGTGGTCACCGACGCGCCGCACCTGGTCGCGGCGCTCGCGGGAAAGGCGGGAACGCGCTTCGCGCGGGGCTAGAGCGCGGCGCGAGGCTAGGACGCGGCGCGGGGCGCCGCGGCGCGCGCCGCGACATAGGCGCGCCAGCCGCCGTGGCGCGTGATCTCCGGCGCGCCCTCGCACAGCCACGGCTCGCCCAGCACGCCGAGCACCTCGGCGCCGTCGGCGAGCGCGACCTTGCCGATGCACAGGCCCGCGGGCTCGCTCAGCAGCACCGCGGCGATCCCCGCGGCGGGCACCGCCCAGACCTCCAGCGCGATCGCCGCGCCGCCCGCAGGCACGCGCAGCATCGCCGGGTGCACGTCGCGGATCGTGTAGAGGCGGTAGTACGGCGCGGTCTTCGCCTCGCGCACAAAGCTCGCGCCCGCGCGCACGAGGTTCGGATTGAGCTCGAGGCCGCGCATCAGCGTGCCGTTCACCGCGAGCAGGACCGGGGCTTGGCCGGGCATGGGCCCGATTCTAGCGTCCGCCCCGCGGCGGCCGGAACGCCCGGCCGCTATGATCGCGGCCATGCCCCTGCCGCCCGAGTTCCTGCGTACCGTGACGCGCGAGGAGGTGAACGCGCTGCCGGTCCGGCGCTACGAGGGGCCGGTGACGGTGGTTGCGACGCCGCGCGAGCTCGACCGCGCCTGGGAGGACCTCGCGGGCGAGGCGGCGGTCGGCTGGGACACGGAGACGCGGCCGTCCTTCCGCAAGGGCGAGTCGCACCCGCCGAGCCTGGTGCAGACGGCCACCGCGCACGCGGTGTGGCTGTTCCAGCTGAAGGCGATGGACTTCTCAGGCGTGGTCGGGGGCCTTTTCGCCGAGCCGACGATCGTCAAGGCCGGGATCTCGGTCGCCGACGACCTGAAGCAGCTGAAGCGGGTGCTCGCCTTCGAGGAACGCTCGATCGTCGACCTCGGCCAGGTCGCGCGCCGCCACGGCCTCGAGCAGACGGGCCTGCGCAATCTCGCGGCGATCTTCCTCGGCTTTCGCGTGCCGAAGGGCACCAAGACGACCAACTGGGCGGCGCCGCAGCTCTCGCGGCAGCAGGTCGCCTACGCGGCGACCGACGCCTGGGTGTGCCGCGAGCTGTACCTCAAGTTCCAGGCGCTGCGGCTCCTCTGAAAACAGGGTCAGACTGCGTTTTCGGCGCGAAGGGGCGGGGCGCCGACCAGGTGTGCTTGGGGCTGCGCCTTGTTCGAGTTCCGGGATGCGCATACAATGTGCGCATTGCCTTATGCATGAGAAGCCCATGACCGTGACCGCCACGCGCTCCCGCAAGCGGGCAACCAACCTGAGCGTCGACGAGCGGCTGCTCGCGAGAGCACGCCGCCTCAATCTGAACCTGTCGCAGGTTTTCGAGGCCGGCCTCTCGGAAGCGATCCGCCGGGAGGAGCGCGAGGCGTGGCTAAGGAAGAACCGCGCGGCGCTCGAGGCCTACAACCAGCACGTGGAAAGACATGGGGTCTTCAGCGACGGGCTACGCTCGTTCTGATGGCGCAGTTCGACGTGTACCGCAACGCCAATTCCGCGACGCGGGCGCGCGTGCCCTACCTGCTCGATGTCCAGGCGGATCTGCTGGACGCTCTGGCGACGCGGATCGTGGTGCCGCTCTGCAGGCCGGAGGTGCTCTCCGGCAAGCCCGCAGAGCGGCTCAACCCGGCGTTCGAAGTCGAGGGGCGCAGGCTGCTCATGCTGACGCCGGAGCTCGCGGGCGTATCGCGCAAGGCGCTCGGCGAGCGCGTCGCAAATCTTGCGGCCGAGCGCGCCGCCATCGTTGCCGCGCTCGACCTCGCGCTGACCGGGATCTGAAGGTCTCCCGCCGCGCTACGCCTGCCACACCGCGTAGCCCTTCTCCTGCAATTCGTCGGCGAGGTCCTGCTCCATCCGCTGCGCCGCCTCGTAGGGCATCGGGTTGAGGTGCGCGAAGAGCTCGGGCAGCAGGCCCTTGCCGAATTTCCTCACGTACCAGTTGGCCTTCACGCCCGCCTTGTGGTTCTGGAAGCGCTCGCCGGGCGGCAGGCCCGTCATGCCGACGTAGACCGCGGGCATGCCCTTCCTGTAGTTCGGGTTGCGGGCGCGAAAGCGCCTGATCTTCAGGACCGCGGGGTCGAGCTCGACCACGTAGACGTTGTGCGAGAGGCGCGGCGCGCTGGTCATGCCAGCTCGACCAGCTCGGCCGGCCCGCCGCGCTCGATGTAGACGATCGCGAGCTGGCCGAAGCGCTCGCCGAGCGCCCTCGCCTCCTCGAGCGGGATGCCGACGATCAGCAGGCTCGGCTCGTGCGGCCACTCGCCCCCGGGATCGTTGCCTTCGCCCAGGTGCCAGTCGTAGGGCATGCGCTCGAGCGCGCGGATCAAGTCGGCCATCGCCTGCAGGTTCTGGTCCTCGTGCTGCGGCACGCCGCGCGGGTTGTAGGGCGTGAGGAAGGCGGCGCGCTCGCCGCCCTCGTCCTCGAGCAGCGCGTCGAGCTCGGGGCACAGCGCGCCGACCTGCATCACCACCTCGCGCCCGTCGTGGTAGACGATGTAGCGCGCGGCGCGATAGGCGGCGCGCAGCGCGGGGTCGATCGGCACTAGAAGGCGAGCGTCTCGCCGATCGCCGGGATGGCGAGGCGCGAGGCGGGCAGCGTCCAGATCCGGCGCAGGAATTCGGGCGGCTCGCGCAGGTCCTCGTCGGTGAGCTTGAAGGTGCCCCAGTGCATGGCGACGAAGCGCCGCGCGCCGAGCGCCCCGAAGGCGCGCACCGCGTCCTCCGGGTTCATGTGCTGCCCCTTCATGAACCAGCGCGGCTCGTAGGCGCCGATCGGCAGCATCGCGGCGTCGATCGGGCCGCAGCGCTCGCCGATCAGCCCGAAGCCGTCGAACCACGCCGTGTCGCCCGAGTGGTAGACGCGCACGCCGCCGCCCTCCAGCACGTAGCCGCCCCACCAGCTGGTGTTGATGTCCTTCAGCCCCCGGCGGCTCCAGTGCTCCGCGGGCACGAAGGTGACGCGCATCCCCGCGACTTCCTCCTGCTGCCACCAGCCCATCTCGAGCACGCGCGGCATCCCGGCACGCTCGAACCAGTAGCCGAGGCCGCGCGGCACGACGTAGACCGGATCGGGCCCGAGCTTCCTGAGGGTCGGCCCGTCCATGTGGTCCATGTGGTTGTGAGTGACGAGCACGAGGTCGATCTTCGGCAGCGCGGCCCAGTCGAGCCCCGGCGCGACGTTGCGCGGGATGAAGCCGGCGATGCGCGGCGACATCACCGGATCGACGAGCGCGCTCGCGCCGCCGAGCTGCACCAGGAAGCTCGCGTGGCCGATCCAGGTGAGCGCGTCCTTCGAAGCGGCGCGCAGCGCGCGGCCGTCGTTCTGCACCGCCGGCACCGCGACGCCGGTGCGCGGCGAGGGCGAGCGGCGGCCGCCGTACAGGCCGAGCTTCCAGCGCAGCACGCGCAGCAGGCTCGCCGGGTACGCGTTGCCGCCGAGGTTGGCGAAGGTCGCGGCGTCGGGCATGGCCGCATTATGCGGGACGCGGCTTGAACTCCGCCGCGTTTGCCCCCATCTTTGGTCCATGGATGTCACCACTCCGAATTTCGAGAAGGAGGTCCTCGAGGCCTCGAAGACCCTCCCCGTCGTGGTCGATTTCTGGGCGCCGTGGTGCAGTCCGTGCCGCGCGCTGACGCCGATCCTGGAGAAGGTGGCGAAGGACTACGCGGGGCGCGTCAAGGTGGTCAAGGTCAACTCGGACGAGAACCCCGAGCTCTCGGCCGCGTTCCAGGTCCGCTCGATCCCGAACGTGATCGCGTTCAAGGACGGCAGGGCTGCGTCGCAGTTCATGGGCGCGATCCCCGAGGGCCAGGTGCGCGCGTTCTTCGACAGCCTGCTGCCCTCGCCCTCCGAGCTCGCGCTCGCGCGCGCCGAGGCGCACTTCAAGGCGGGGCGGCTCGACGAGTCCGAGAAAGAGCTCGCGAACGTCAAGTTCGACCCGGACTGGGAAGCGAGGGTCGAGGCGCTGAAGCAGGGCATCGCCTACGCGCGCGCCGGCAAGTCGGGCCCGGGCGAGGCCGAGCTGAAGGCGAAGCTCGCGGCGAACCCGGCGGACCATGACTCGCGCGCGGCGCTCGCCGCTCTCTACGCGGGCGCGAAGCGCTGGCGCGAGGCGATGGAGGAGCTGCTGGAGATCCTGCGCCGCGCCAAGGACTGGAAGGACGGCGCCGCGCGGAAGGAGCTGGTCAACCTGTTCACGCTCGCCGCGGACCAGCCGGACCTCGTCGCCGAGTACCGCAAGAAGCTCGCCGCCGCGCTGTATTGATCCTTACCCTGCCAGCTTCACCAGTTCGGGTCCCTCGACGACCCGAACGCCGTTGTCCCTCGCATAGCCGCGCGCCTTGGCGGTGACCTCGCCCGCGGCGAGGTAGAGGCACTCGGCGGCGCCGCGCTTCCCGGCCGCGGCGCGCAGGTCCTTCAGCGGCTCGAGTCCGGTGACCTGCGCCTTCCAGCGCCGCGCCGCGGCGAGCACGGTGCGGCCGTCCTTCTCCAGCTCGAAGTCGGCGCCGCCGTCGCGGCGCTTCACCGCGTAGCCCTCGCGCGCGAAGCCGCCCTCGAGCGCCGCGGCGAACGCCTCCCAGGAGAGCGCGCGGATACGCTCGAGCTCCGCCTCGACCCGGGCGCCGTGCGGCGCGGTGAGCTGCTTCCACAGCGCCGCCACGCCGATCACGAGGAACGGCAGCACGGCGAACGCCGCCACCGCGTCGGGCAGCGCGAGCCGCCCCAGGCCGAACACGCCGGCCGCGACGAGCCAGCTCACCCACCAGCGGGAGCGCAGCAGGATAGCGAACAGGGAGTTGCGGTGCGGCTTCAGCTTCATGGATCGCCGCGGCATTCTGCAATAATCGGGCTTCTCCCGCAGGGACCCTTATGAACGAACGCGCAGACGCCGATTCGCTTGCCATTGCCCGCTACGGCGTAGGGCAGCCGGTACGCCGCACCGAGGACCCGGTGCTGCTCAAGGGCCAGGGGCGCTACACCGACGACCTGAACGAGCCCGGGCAGGCCTATGCGTGCATGGTGCGAAGCGTCCACGCTCACGGCAACATAAAGGCGATTGAAGTAGCGAACGCAAAGCAGATGCCCGGCGTGCTCGCGATCTACACCGCTGCGGACCTCGCCGCCTACGGCGCGCACAAGTGCGTGCCGCCGCTCATGAACCGCGACGGCACGCCGATGAAGAAGCCGGTGCGCAAGTCGCTCGCCTCGGACAAGGTGCGCTGGGTCGGCGACCCGGTCGCCTGCGTGGTCGCCGAGACCGCGCTGCAGGCGCGCGACGCCGCCGAGGCGGTGGAGCTCGACATCGAGCCGCTGCCGGCGGTGAGCCTCGCTTCCGAGGCGGCGCGGCCCGGCGCGCCCCGGATCTACGACGACGTCCCCGGCAACGTCGCCTGCGACTACCACTTCGGCGACGAGCAGAAGGTCGCCGAGGCCTTCGCCAAGGCGGCGCACGTGACGACGCTCGCGCTGCGCAGCACGCGCGTGGTGGTCGCGGCGATGGAGCCGCGCGCCGCGATCTGCGCCTACGACGAGGCCTCGCAGCGCTTCACGCTCACCGCGCCCGGCCAGGGCGTGTTCGGCATGAAGAACCAGCTCGCCGAGCTGATGGGCGTGCCGCAGGAGAAGGTGCACATGGTCACGCACCACGTCGGCGGCTCGTTCGGCATGAAGGGCTCGATCTATCCCGAGTACGTGTGCCTCGCGCACGCCGCCCGCGCCCTCGGGCGGCCGGTGAAGTGGACCGACGACCGCTCGGGCAGCTTCGTCTCCGACCAGCACGGCCGCGACCACGAGATGACCGCCTCGCTCGCGCTCGACAAGGACGGCAATTTCCTCGCGCTGCGCGTCACCGGCTTCGGCAACGTGGGCGCCTATCTCGGCGCGGTGGCGCCGCTGCCGCCGACCCTCAACGCGGTGAAGAACTCGATCAGCCTGTACCGCACGCCGCTGCTGGAAGTCTCCACCAAGGTGATGTTCACCAACACCTCGCCGGTCTCGGCGTACCGCGGCGCGGGGCGCCCCGAGGGCAACTACTACATGGAGCGCCTCATCGACAACGCCGCCGCGGAGATGGGCCTCGACCGGCTGGAATTGCGCCGCCGCAACCACGTCCGGCCCGAGCAGATGCCCTACAAGGCCGCCTCCGACATGGTCTACGACAGCGGGGATTTCGGGGGCGTGATGGAACAGGCCTTGAAGTTCTCGGATATCGGGAATTTTCCCTCCCGGAGGGACGAATCCAGGAGAAAAGGAAAACTGCGAGGCGTCGGCGTCGGCAGCTACCTGGAAGTCACGGCGCCCCCCAACAAGGAGATGGGCGGCATCCGCTTCGAGAAATCGGGCGAGGTGACGATCATCACCGGCACGCTCGACTACGGCCAGGGCCACGCGGCGCCGTTCGCGCAGGTGCTCTCGGCCGAGCTCGGCGTGCCGTTCGAGAAGATCCGCCTGCTGCAGAGCGATTCCGACGAGCTCGTCTTCGGCGCCGGCACCGGCGGCTCGCGCTCGATGATGATGTCCGGCGCGGCGATCCACGAGGCGGGGCTGAAGGTGATCGAGAAGGGCCGCGAGCTCGCCGCCGAGGCATTGGAGGCTTCAGGCGGAGATATTGAATTTCGCAATGGAAGATTCACCGTAAGCGGGACGGATCGCTCCATCCACATCATGGAGCTCGCCCGAAAGAACCCGGGCAAGCTCGACGTGAAGCACGTCACCGAGGTCATTCCTTCCTCCTTCCCCAACGGCTGCCACGTGGCGGAGGTCGAGATCGACCCCGAGACGGGCGTGACGCAGGTGGTGCGCTACAGCTCGGTGAACGACTTCGGCACCATCGTCAACCCGCTGCTGGTCGAGGGCCAGATCCACGGCGGCGTGGTGCAGGGCATCGGCCAGGCGCTGATGGAGTCGGCGCGCTACGACGACAACGGGCAGCTCGTCACCGGCTCGTTCATGGACTACGCGCTGCCGAGGGCGGACGATGCGCCGCCCGCGATCGGCGTCGCCAGCCACCCGGTGCCGGCGACCACCAACCCGCTCGGCATCAAGGGCTGCGGCGAGGCCGGCTGCGCCGGCGCGCTGACCTCCGTCATGAACGCGATCGTCGACGCGCTCGCCGAGCGCGGCATCCGCGAGTTCCAGATGCCCGCCAGCCCCGAGCGCGTCTGGCGCGCGCTGCACGGAAAATCGGGAGCCTGCAAATGAGAAGCCCGGCATGGGAGCCGGGCTTCGGGCCCGATTTTCACGGGCAGCGCCTTAATTGGGCGCTTCGCACGTCCGCAGCCTAGGCTGCGGCTGGGCTTGCTCGGGGCGGTATCCCGGCCGGTCGTCGGGATTCCCGCATCCTTCACCGATCTGCGGCTGCCTTCGCAAGCTCGGGTTCAATCTACCACCGCGACGAAGCGCGTCAATCCCTCCGGCGCCTACGATTTGACCTGGATCAGGCCCGCCGCGGAATTCCTAGCGCTTGCGGTACTGGGGCCGCCGCTGCTGCGGCGCGGGGGCGGGGCGCTCGTCCTTGTGGCGGAAGCTGATGCGGCCCCGCGTCAGGTCGTAGGGCGAGATCTCGAGGCTGACCCGGTCGCCGGCGAGGATGCGGATGCGATGCCGCACCACCTTGCCGCCCGCGTACGCGAGCACGCTGGCGCCGTTGGTGAGCTCCACGCGGAACTGGGTGTTGGGCAGCACTTCCTGCACAACCCCTTCCATTTCAAGCATTTCTTCCTTGGCCATCGGTACGTCCTCGCCCTGCAGGGGCGCGCAGTATGTGCCATCGCCACGACAAAGCCAAGCGAAATCGCCCTCAGGCCCCCTTGCGGAAGTACATCGGGAAGAGCTTCTCGACCACCGGCCCGTCCGAGCGCCAGGCATGGCAGCCGTCGATGAAGTGCGGCTTGCCCTGCACTTCCGGCGCCGATCTCCAGCTGCCCATGGTCTGGAAGGCGACCGTGGCCGCGGGCATCAGCAGCTCGGTGAGGTGGGTGCAGCCCTTGGTGCGCCCAACCGCCTCGGTCACGGCCTTCCTCCAGCCGGCGCCGATCTTCCTGCCGACGAGCGCGCGGTAGTTCGGCGCGGTCTCGGGGCACACCGAGTACGGCGCGGCGTTGGTCGTCACCGCGATGTCGCGCACGGTCATGGCGCGGTCCAGCGTCAGGCGCAGCTCCATGTCGTGCACCGGCGCGCCGGCCGGGCGCTTGCCGCGGAACGGCTCGTCGGTCTCGTAGGTCTTCCGGTCGACGATGCGCGCCTCGATGTCGAACAGGCCGTCCTCGCGCTCGAAGCCGGCGCAGGTGATGGTGCGGGTGTGCAGGTGGCGCCGCGGCGCGGGTTGCGGAAGGCTCATTTCTCTCCGGAGAAGTCGAAGGCGTTGGTGAGGTCGCCGGCGCCGGCGCGCGCGCCGGCGAGCGGCTCGAGCCCGAAGCGCAGGGTGATGAACTTCAGGATCGAGGTCGTATCGTAGGACGTGCTGTCGACGAAGCCGCGCTTCGCGTACGGCGAGACGACGATCGCCGGGATGCGCGTGCCGGGCCCCCAGCGGTCGCCCTGCGGCGGCGGCACGTGGTCCCAAAAGCCGCCGTTCTCGTCGTAGGTGACGATGATCGCCATGTGCGGCCACTGCGGGCTCGCCTTTAGCTTCTCCAGCAGGCCGGAGATATGCACGTCGCCCATCTCGACATCCGTATAGCTCGGGTGCTCGGTGTCGCGCCCGGCAGGCTTGAAGAAGGCGACGTGCGGCAGCGTGCCGTCCTTGATCGCGGCGAGCAGGTCCTTCTCGTCCTTCAGGTGCTGCGCGCGGTCGGCGGTGCCCGGCGCGAAGCGCGCGAAGTAGTTGAACGGCTGGTGGTGCGGCTGGAAGATCGGCGAGCCCGGCTCGCGCGAGTAGATGACGTGCCGCTTCGCGCCCGGCGGCTGGCGGCCGTCGGCGAGCGCGGCGTCCCAGCCGCCCGCGTACCAGGCCCAGGTGATGCCGCGCTCCGAGAGCGCGTCGCCGATGGTGCGCAGGGTCTGCGGCGGCGCCGGGTGCTTGGTGGCGTCGGCGAGGTCCGGGCTGCTCTCGGGCGCGGGCGGGATGCCGCTCGGCTGGTACGGCGGCTGCGAGGTGTTGACGAGGTAGCCGTCGGGCGTGACGCGGCCGTCCAGCACCTGCACCGGCCCGTCGAGCGCGGACGCCGGCGAGCCGGGCTTCTTCTTGAGGTTGCCCTGCGCGTCGAGCTGCGCCTTCGCCGCGCTGGGCGCATTCGGGTCGACGGGGGTGCAGGCGCACACCAGCCAGAAGTGGTTGAGGAACGAGCCGCCGAACGCGCCCATGAAGAAGTGGTCGGCGAGCGTGTACTCGCGCGCCCACTTCCACATGCGCATCTGCGAGCCATCGAAGTAGCCCATCACC
>Ga0335083_10005438_pt1 | contig 16053 bp, 20 predicted proteins | sample Lox_Sample_42_FD_206716 | JGI IMG/M metagenome (GOLD analysis project Ga0335083, IMG submission 206716) | Soil microbial communities from Loxahatchee National Wildlife Refuge, Florida, United States - Lox_Sample_4.2 | ecosystem: Environmental > Terrestrial > Soil > Wetlands | place: USA... | reverse complement strand
TCGGTGAGCATGTGCCCGGCGTCGGAGATGAGCGCGAGCGATCCGGCGAGCCATCCTCCGGCGGCCTCGATGAGGGCGAAGGATGCAGTGATCGCGAGGGCCATCCAGAGGGCGCGCGCCTCCCGCGGTGCTACGAGCGGCGGCACCTGATCGTGCGGTCGAGACCCGGAGTGAGCATGCGAAGCCATCGAGCTAGAATACTCCCATGTCCCATGACAGGTTCAGTGACGGCATCGACACCTTGCTTCCACGTGAATCGTCGCCGCTCGCCGTCGCCCGCATCGACGAGTCCGCCTGCATCGGCTGTGCCCTGTGCCTGGCAGCGTGTCCGGTCGATGCCATCGTCGGCGCGGCGAAACTGATGCACACGGTCGTGGCCGAGCATTGCATCGGATGCGAGCTTTGCCTGCCTCCATGCCCAGTCGACTGCATCACCATGGTCGCGGCAAGACGAGAGTGGAGAGAGACCGACGACGCCCGCGCGCGCGCACGTTTCGCTCGCCGGCAGACGGGGCTCGCGAGCGCGCAGGTGCAAAGCACGCGACACGCGCCGTCGCCCGCCATTCCGCCCGCTGTGGAGCCCGAAAGGATGCGCCGGCAGGCCGCCGTGGCGGCAGCGCTGGCCCGGGCACGCGACCGTCGCGCGCGGCACGCTCACAAGCCGCGGTGAACGGGCGAGTCGCACGTCCGGCACTGCGCACGGTTCTCCTTGCCACGCTCGTGACCGGGATCGCTTCCGCCGACGCTCCGCTCGACGTCGTCGCGCTCGATCGCTGGTGGGACTTCGAGCAGCCGGCCGCTTCCGAGACGAAGTTCCGCGCCGAACTGGCGAAGCTTTCCCCCGATTCCGGCGCGCGCCTCGAGCTGATGACGCAGATGGCCCGCGCGCAGGCGTTGCGGCGGCAGTTTGACGAGGCACATGCCACGCTCGACCAGGTCGAAGCGTCGCTTGCAGGGCACGCGCCGCGCGTATCGGTGCGTTACCTGCTCGAGCGCGGCCGCGTGTTCAACTCGTCGCGGCAGCCGGAGCGCGCCGTGCCGCTCTTCCATGCCGCGCTCGATCAGGCGCGCGCGGCCGGCGAGGATTTTCTCGCCATCGACGCCGCGCACATGCTCGGCATCGCGGCGCCGCCGGCGGAGCGGCTCGACTGGAATCTGGAGGCGGTGGCGATGACCGAGCGCACGAGCGACGCCCGCTCGAAACGCTGGCTCGCCTCGCTCTACAACAACATCGGCTGGACTTACCACGAGCGCGGCGAATACAAGCAGGCGCTCGCGTACTTCGAGAAGGCGCTGCCGGCATGGGAGGCGCGCGGCGACGCGAGTGCTACTCGCGCCGCGCGCTGGTCGGTTGCGCGGGCCTTGCGCTCGCTCGGGCGTTACGACGAGGCGCTCGCCATCCAGCGCGCGCTCCTCGCCGACCTCGAAGCGAGCGGCGACACCGACGGCTTCGTGTTCGAGGAGCTGGGCGAACTCGCCCTCGCGCAGGGCGACGCAGCCGCAGCACGTCCATGGTTTGCCAAGGGCTACGCTGCCCTGTCGTCCGATCCTTCCTTCGCGGCCGACAACCCCGCCCGACTCGAGAGGCTGCATCGCCTCGGCGCGGCGCCGTGAATCCGGAAAAGCGTCTCGCGATCTTCCGGCGGCTGCGCGAGCAGAATCCGCATCCGCGGAGCGAGCTCGAGTACCGGACGCCCTTCGAGCTGCTGATCGCGGTCGTGCTCTCCGCGCAGGCCACCGACAAGAGCGTGAATCTCGCCACGGCAAGGCTTTTTCCGAAAGCGAATACACCGCAGGCGATCTGGCTGCTCGGCGAGGAGGGCCTCATCCCCTACATCCGCACGATCGGGCTGTATCGGACCAAGGCGAAGAACATCCTTGCGCTTTGCCGGAAGCTCCTCGACGAGCACGCAGGCGCGGTGCCCGCAAACCGCGAGGCGCTCGAGAGCCTTCCCGGCGTGGGGCGCAAGACGGCGAATGTCGTGCTCAACGTGGCGTTCGGCCAGCCGACGATCGCGGTCGACACGCACATCTTCCGGGTGGCCAACCGCACCGGGCTCGCGCACGGGAAGACGGTCGAAGAGGTCGAGCGCAGGCTCTTGAAATTCACGCCGGAGGAATTCCGCCACAACGCGCATCACTGGCTGATCCTGCACGGCCGATACATCTGTCAGGCGCGCAAGCCCCGCTGCCCGGAGTGCGTCATCGCCGACCTGTGCGAATACCCGCGCAAGTCGACGGCCGAGCCGGCGCGCTCGCCTCGCCGTGAGAAGGCCGGGAAACCTAGTGTTTGACGATGAGAACGGGGGGTTGCGCGCTGTAGTACGCCGCGAGGTTCTCGATGTCCGCCGCGGACAGGGTGCCCGCAAATCCGGCCATGATCGCGTTCTTGCGCGCGCCCGACTTGTAGTCGCGCAGCGCCTTCGCCAGATAATCCGGCCGCTGCCCGCCGAGCCTCGGATAGTCGGGTACGGTGCTGTTGCCGTCCATGCCGTGACAGGCCTGGCAGACTTCCTTCGCCTTGGCCGCGCCGGCCTGCAGATCGGCGGCGTGCGCTGCGGCTGCACCCCACAGCAGCAGTGCGACGGGGAGGAAGCGCAGGCTTCGGATCGTCATCTTCCCCTCCTCATTTGCCCGGAGCGGCGCTGCCGCCGTAGTAAGCAGCGAGATCGGACATGTCCTTGTCGGAAAGCGATGCGGCGATGGCCTTCATGCTTGGATGGCTGCGCTCGCCGCTCTTGTATTCCTGCAGCGCTTTGACGATGTACGCCGGATGCTGGCCGCCGATCTTCGGCACGCCATAGACCTCGGGGTATGCGGTGCGCCAACCGGGAATGCCGTGACAGCCGGCACACATCCGCGTCTTGCGCTGGCCCGCGGCAGGATCTCCCGCGGGGGCAGGCGCCTGACCCCAGGTGAGGGCCGATACGCCGGCCAGCACGAGGGCGGCGTAGAACCTTATGGTTTTCATTTTGTTTTTTCGTTGTGAGCGGGTTGATCGTGCGCGATGAGGCTCAGCGTTCGAGGAGCTGCAGCTTCGGCTTTACCGTCTTCCAGTCGTCGGCGTCCGCCGGCGCGGGCTTGCGCTCGATGATCGGCTTCCAGAGCTTCGCGAGTTCCGCATTGATAGCCTTGAACTGTTGCTGGTCGGCCGGCACGTCGTCTTCGGCGTAGATCGCTTCCACCGGACACTCCGCGACGCACAGCGTGCAGTCGATGCATTCGTCCGGATCGATGACCAGGAAATTCGGCCCCTCGCGAAAGCAGTCGACCGGGCAGACGTCGACGCAGTCGGTGTACTTGCAGCGGATGCAGCTCTCGGTAACAACGTAGGTCATCGGCCGGGAATCATTGCGACACAACCATCAGATTTTACCAAATTCACCCCCGCGCGCGGTTACGTTCGGGCAGTCGCGTCTTGCGTCGCTGGAGCCTTTCCGCTAACTTAGAGTCTCTCTCGCCGCACGCGCTCGCCGCGCCGCAATCCCCGAACCGAGGTCCGCATGAGTGAAAACGTCAAGCACGTGACCGACGCCAGCTTCGACACGGACGTTCTGAAGGCCGGGATGCCGGTGCTCGTCGACTACTGGGCGGAGTGGTGCGGGCCCTGCAAGATGATCGCCCCGATCCTGGACGAGGTGGCGAAGGACTATGCGGGACGGGTGACCGTGGCCAAGCTCGACGTCGACGCCAATCCGGGTACGCCGGCCAAGTACGGCATCCGCGGCATTCCGACCCTGATCCTGTTCAAGGGCGGCCAGGTGGCCGCGCAGAAAGTAGGCGCGCTGTCGAAGTCGCAGCTCACCGCCTTCCTCGACAGTCAGCTCTGAAACCGGTTTGCGCAACCAAACCGGTTTAGGCAGCTTCTTCTCCTTTCTATTTGACACCATTCATCGGACCCGCTACGCTTCCTAGCTGACTCGCCCCTTGTAGGTAGGGGCCGGCACCACCGGCGCTGTCGAGTTCTCCGGCGCCAAAATCCCCGTCTCATTCGCGCGGCTCGAGCGCCGCACCGCTTTCGCGCAACCCGTCCATCCATCCAATGCACCTGTCCGACCTCAAATCCAAACCCGTGACCGAGTTGGTCGAGATCGCCAACACCAACGAGATCGACGGCGCGAACCGCATGCGCAAGCACGATCTCATCTTCGCTCTGCTCAAGAACCAGGCGAAGAAGGGCGAAAGCATCTTCGGCGACGGCACGCTGGAAGTGCTCCCCGACGGCTTCGGCTTCCTGCGTTCGCCCGACACCAGCTATCTAGCGGGCACCGACGACATCTACATCTCGCCGTCGCAGATCCGCCGCTTCAACCTGCACACCGGCGACACCATCGAGGGCGAGATCCGCACTCCGAAGGACGGCGAGCGCTACTTCGCGCTGGTCAAGGTTGATAAGGTCAACGGCGAGCCGCCCGAGAACGCGAAGACCAAAATCCTGTTCGAGAACCTGACGCCGCTGTTCCCCGACGAGACATTGGTCCTCGAGCGCGATATCAAGGCCGAGGAAAACATCACCGGCCGCATCATCGATATCATCGCGCCGATCGGCAAGGGGCAGCGTGGGCTGCTCGTCTCCTCGCCGAAGTCCGGCAAGACGGTAATGCTGCAGCACATAGCACATTCGATCGCCGCGAACTATCCCGACGTCGTGCTGATCGTGCTCTTGATCGACGAGCGGCCCGAGGAAGTGACCGAGATGACGCGCACCGTGCGCGGCGAGGTGGTGGCGAGCACCTTCGACGAGCCGGCAACGCGCCACGTCCAGGTCGCCGAAATGGTGATCGAGAAGGCGAAGCGTCTCGTCGAGCACAAGAAGGACGTGGTCATCCTGCTCGATTCGATCACGCGCCTCGCGCGTGCCTACAACACCGTCGTGCCTGCGTCGGGAAAGGTGCTGACCGGCGGCGTCGATGCCAATGCCCTGCAAAAGCCCAAGCGCTTCTTCGGCGCCGCGCGCAACATCGAGGAAGGCGGCTCGCTCACCATCATCGCCACGGCGCTCATCGATACCGGATCGCGCATGGATGACGTGATCTACGAGGAATTCAAGGGCACGGGCAACATGGAAATCCATCTCGACCGCCGCATGGCGGAGAAGCGCACCTACCCTGCGATCAACGTCAATCGCTCCGGCACCCGCAAGGAGGAGCTGCTGCTGAAGCAGGACGTGTTGCAGAAGGTGTGGGTCCTGCGCAAGCTCCTCTATCCGATGGACGACCTCGAAGCGACCGAATTTCTGGTCGACAAGGTGAAGCAAACCAAGAACAACGCGGAATTCTTCGACAGCATGCGCAGGGGTTGAGGCTCGACCCTGTCGGCGCATGGGTTGTCAGCCGCGTTAAGGGAGCGAGGCTTCGCGAGCGGTTGGCCGGCCAAAGCGCCTTGCGGTCGGCGCTCCCAGCCGCCATATCAAAGCCGAGTGACAGCGCTGTTGCAATGCAGCGTAAACGGGTGCATAATTTTCAAGTTAGGCTGCTGGGTAGAAGCAAGTCGTTGAAAAAGCTTGGGTTTTGAGCATCGACTGGGCTTCGGGGGCGCAGCCATGATCGAGGTAGATGATGAAAACCGGAATCCATCCGCAGTACACCGAAATCCAGGTGACCTGCAGTTGCGGAAACACCTTCACGACCCGTTCGACGATCAACAAGCCGCTCCACGTGGAAGTGTGCTCGGCCTGCCACCCGTTCTATACGGGCAAGCAGAAGATCGTGGACACGGCCGGCCGCGTGGAGAAGTTCCGCCAGCGCTATGGCGGGAAGACCAAGGCAGCGGCTTGACCGTCGCTTTGGTTCCGGCACAAGAGGCAGCTTCGGCTGCCTTTTTTGTTCCGGTATAGTCGCAGCGCGCGCCGGCTGCGCGCAACCAGGGTCGCAGCATTGCCGAGTTATCTCGACGCTTTCCTCACAGGGCGAGGATCATTCCGGCGCGAGGACGCCATGCCGCTGTCCGACACGCTGAAACCCGATACCGCTTCCGAGTTGTCGCCGTCGGGCCCGTATCGCGCCTACAAGCAGCTTGGGCTCGTGCTGCTGTGCGCCGCGTGGATTCTGCTCGGGCTGTTCGGGCACGATCCATGGAAGTCCGAAGACGCGACCTCCTTCGGCATCGCCTACGACATGCTCAAGTCCGGAGATTGGCTCGTCCCGCATATCGCCGGCGTGCCCGCACCTGATCGCGCCCCGCTTTTCTACATCCTCGCCACGGCTTCCGCGTGGGCTTTCGGCAACCTCTTGCCGCTGCACGATGCCGCTCGCTTGTCGATCGCCTTCTGCCTGGGCTTGACGCTGTGGCTCCTCGCGCTCACCGGGCGCGAGCTGTACGGCCGAGCCTTTCGCTGGATGCCCGCGCTTCTTTTCGTTGGATGCGTGGGCTTGTGGGATCGAGCACACGCTCTCGCACCGGAGGTCGGCGCGCTCGCCGCCGAGGCTCTCGCCTTGTACGCCTTCGCGCTCGCGCTGCGCCGGCCGGCCCTCGGCGGCGTGCTGCTCGGCGTCGCGGCCGGTCTCGCCTTCCTCTTCCGCGGACCGGTGGGACCGGCGCTCATCGCGCTCACTGGATTGTTTCTCACGCTCTTCGCGCGGTGGCGCAGCCCGCGCTACGGCCTGACGCTGGCGCTCGGACTGGTCGTGGCGGCACCGTTGGTCGCGGCGTGGCCGATCGCGCTCTACCAGCGCTCGCCCGCGCTCTTCGCGCAGTGGTACGCCGCCCAGGATGTCGCGCGCTTCTTCGGCGGGACGGTCGGCTCGCCGCCGATCGAGCCGCTTTACTATCTGAAGAACCTGCTCTGGTTCGCGTGGCCGGCCCTGCCGCTGGCGCTCTGGACCCTGTGGGTCCGCGGCCGAGGCTTCAACGGCAGGCTGACCGCGCCGGGAGTCGCGCTGCCGGTCACCGCCCTCGTCGTGCTTCTGATCGTCCTTTCAGCGGCCGCGGAACCCCGCGCGAGTCTGGCGCTGCCGCTCCTCGTGCCGCTCGCGCTCCTCGGTGCGGCCGAGGTGGATACTCTCAAACGCAGCTATTCGGGCGCGCTCGACTGGTTCGGCATACTCACCTTCGGTCTGCTTGCACTGGGATTGTGGGCGCTATGGTTCGAAAGCTTGCGGCGGGGCCTGCCCGAGGAAGTCGCGCGCCTGTTTCGCGACACGCAGCCGGGCTACCAGCCCCCGGTGCAACCCGTCGCTCTGCTCGTGTCGGCGGCATTGACCGCACTGTGGGTTGCGCTCGTTCGTCCCGCGCGCCGCTCGAATCGCCGGGCAGTGCTCAATTGGGCGGCCGGTATGACCCTGGTGTGGGGACTATCGGCCACGTTGTGGCTGCCGTACATCGATTCGCGGCGAAGCTACCGCCCCGTGGCGGAATCGCTGGCCGCGCATCTGCCCGCCGGATCGTGCGTTGCCAGCCGCAACCTCGGCGAGCCGCAGCGAGCGCTCCTCGAATACTTCGGCAACGTCGTCACCGTGCGCGAGGAGTCCGAGCCGAACAACGACTGTGCCGCACTGCTGCTCCAGGTGGGACGCGACGAGTCGGACATCCCGCCGGACTCGGCCTGGGAAAAGATCTGGGAGGGCCGCCGCCGAGGGGACGACACCGAGCACTTCATTCTGTTCCGGCGCGCGGGCGCGGAATCGCCAGCGCGGCGTGCATCGTGAACTTCGTCGACGAGGCGTTGATCGAGGTCGTGGCCGGCGCGGGGGGCAACGGCGCGGTATCGTTCCGGCGCGAGAAGTACGTGCCGCGCGGCGGACCCGACGGCGGTGACGGCGGGCGCGGCGGCAGCATCTACGCCGTGGCCGATCGCAATATCAATACGCTCATCGACTACCGTTATGCGAGAGCTCATCGCGCGAAGCGCGGCGAGAACGGTCGCGGCGCCGACCAGTACGGCCGCGGCGGCAGCGACATCGTCTTGCGCATGCCGGTGGGCACCGTGATCACCGATGCCGACTCCGGGACGCTCGTCGCCGACCTCGTCTCCGACGGTCAGCGAGCGCTCATCGCCAAGGGCGGCAAGGGCGGGCTCGGCAACCTGCATTTCAAATCGAGCACCAACCGCGCTCCGCGCCAGTCGACACCCGGCGAGGCGGGCGAGCAGCGTTCGCTCAAGCTCGAGCTCAAGGTGCTGGCCGACGTGGGACTCTTCGGGATGCCCAACGCAGGCAAGTCGACGCTGATCCGCGCCATCTCCGCCGCGCGGCCGCGCGTCGCGGATTACCCGTTCACCACCGTAGCCCCGCACCTCGGCACGGTGCGCGTCGACGAGAGCCGCAGCTTCGTGGTGGCGGACATTCCGGGCCTGATCGAGGGCGCCGCCGAGGGCGCAGGGCTCGGCCACCGTTTTCTTCGCCATCTGCAGCGCACGCGGCTGCTGCTCCACGTCGTCGACATCGCACCGCTCGATCCCGAGGTCGATCCGGTGGCCGATGCGCGCGCGATTGTCAGGGAGCTCAAGCGCTACGACCCGGCGCTGCATGAAAAGCCGCGCTGGCTCGTGCTGAACAAGCTCGATCTCGTACCGGCGGACGAGCGCGACGTGCGCATTGCGCGCTTCGTGAAAGCGTTGCGCTGGAAGGGCCCCGTGTTCGGCGTGGCTGCGATCCGCGGCGAGGGCTGCCGCGCCCTCGTCTTTGCGGTACAGGAATGGCTGGAACGGCATCCCGCCGACGCCGTTCCGGAGGAGAAGGCCGAGACGTGAGCGAAGTACAGGCCGGCTGCGTCGCACGCGCGAGGAAGCTCGTGGTCAAGGTCGGCTCGAGCCTGGTCACCAACGAAGGACGCGGCATCGACCACGCCGCGGTTGGCCGCTGGGCGGAAGAGATCGCCGCGCTGGTGAGCGCCGGCAGAGAGATCGCCCTCGTGTCTTCGGGCGCGATCGCCGAGGGCATGCAGCGGCTCGGCTGGACCGAGCGCCCCGCGGCAATGCACGCGCTGCAGGCCGCCGCCGCGGTAGGGCAGATGGGGCTCGTGCAGGCCTACGAGACGGCGTTCGCGCGCTTCGGCCTGCACACTGCGCAGATCCTGCTCACCCACGAGGATCTGTCCGACCGGCGACGCTACCTCAACGCGCGCTCCACTCTCACGACGCTGCTCTCGCTTCGCGTGATCCCGATCATCAACGAGAACGACACCGTCACTACCGATGAGATCCGTTTGGGTGACAACGATACGCTCGGCGCGCTGGTCACCAACCTGATCGAGGCCGACGTGCTGGTGCTCCTCACCGACCAGCCGGGGCTCTACCGCAGCGATCCGCGTCACGATCCCGGCGCACCGCTGGTGCGTCACGCGCGCGCCGCGGATCCCGCTCTCGAAGCGATGGCTGGTGGCAGTGGAACGCAGATCGGCAGCGGCGGCATGCTCACCAAGGTGCTCGCCGCCAAGCGCGCGGCGCGCAGCGGCGCCTCGACGGTCATCGCGAGCGGCCGCGAAGCGAACGTCCTGACTCGGCTTGCGGCCGGCGAGACGATCGGAACGGAGCTCGTCGCCGAGGCAAGCTCGCTCGCCGCGCGCAAGCAGTGGCTCGCCGATCACGTGCGGCTTGCCGGCAGGCTAACGCTCGACTCCGGCGCAGTGCGCGCGCTCACGCGCGACGGAAAGAGCCTGCTGCCGATCGGGGTCGTTGCGTGCAGCGGCACGTTCGAGCGCGGCGAAGTGGTGGCGTGTTGCGACCCCGAGGGACGCGAGATCGCGCGCGGGCTCGTCAACTATAGCGCCGCCGAAACTCAGCGCATCATGCGCAAGCCCTCTTCCGAGATCGCGCAGCTGCTCGGCTATATCGACGAGCCCGAGCTGATTCACCGCAACAATCTCGTGCTGCTATGATCATGGAAAAAACTAACAAGGAGGGTGACCCGTGGACCTGTTCGAGCGCGTCAAAAACATCCTGCTGCAGCCCAAGAACGAGTGGCCGAAGATCTCGGCCGAAACGGCCACCGTGCAATCGCTCTACGTCGGCTACATCCTGATCCTCGCGGCGATCGGGCCCTTGGCGATGATGGTGCGGAGCGTGGCCGCCGGCTTCGGCACCGGCATTCCATTCGCGATCGGCGTGTACCTGCTCACGCTGGTTTCGGTGTTCATCGTGGCGTTAATCGTAGACACGCTCGCGCCGACCTTCGGCAGCGAGAGGAACTTCGTCGAATCGCTGAAGGTAGTCGCCTACGCATACACGGCGGTCTGGGTGGCGGGTATCTTCCGCCTGATCCCCACGTTGGGCGGCGTCCTCGCCCTGATCGCCGGGATCTATTCCATTTACACGTTCTACCTCGGACTCGCGCCGGTCAAGAAATGTCCTCCCGCGAAGGCGGTCGCGTACACGATCGTCGTGCTGATCTGCAACATCCTGCTCTTCTGGGTGCTCGGCCTGGTGTTGCTCCCGATGATGCTCGGTGGCGGCATGATCGGGATGGGCGCGATGGGAATGTTCCGTTAGCCCTTTCCGGAGGAATGGCCGTACGGCGAAGGCATGACCGCATGTGCCCAGCCGTACAGACGCTGGCGGCGGTTCTGCGGGCGATGGTGCAGGAAGCGCTCCAGCTCGGTCAGCGCGCGGCGATAGACGTCACGCTTGAAGTCGATCACGCTCTCGAGCGGGATCCAGTAGTCGTGCCAGCGCCAGGCGTCGAACTCCGGATGCGAGGTCGCGCGCAACGACACGTCGCTGTCACGCCCGACCAGCCGCAGCAGGTACCAGATCTGCTTCTGCCCGCGATAGCTCCCGCGGAATTCGCGCTTGACCCACTGCGAAGGGACCTCGTAGCGCAGCCACTCGCGCGTGCGACCGAGGATTCTGACGTGCTCCGAACCCAGCCCGACCTCTTCCTTGAGCTCGCGGAACATCGCCTGCTCGGGTGTCTCACCCGGGTTGATGCCCCCCTGCGGGAACTGCCAGGCGTGTTCGCGGATCCGCTTGCCCCAGAATACGAGGTTTTTCGAGTTGGCAATGACGAGGGCGACGTTCGGGCGAAAGCCGTCACGGTCCAGCATCGTGCCACCTACAATTCAACCAGTTAGCGCCATTCTTCCACACTTTGCCGCGCTTGGAAAGCGCGCGGCAGTCGAGCGCTAAGTCTTGCGCGGGCTGGTTTCCTTCGGTGTCACCCTTACGCTCAGGCGCTGCACGCGTCGCAAGACCGTGAGCACGACGCCATCGCCGATGCGACCGTCCGTGAGCAGGCGTTGCAGATCGTCGACGCCGGCAACCCTCGCGTCGTCGAAGTCGATGATGATGTCCCCGGCCTGCAAGCCTGCCGCCGCTGCCGGCGACTCCGGCTCGACCGCTTCGACGCGGGCGCCGGTTTCCTGGGTCAAATCGAAGTGACGCACCACGCGACGGGGGAGCTGGATATCCTGCGCGCTCACGCCGAGATATGCGCGGCGCACGCGACCGTCGCGGATGAGCGCGATCGCGACGCGCTCGGCGGTATTCGAGGCGATCGCGAAGCAGATGCCCTGGGCGGGGAGAATGACCGCCGTGTTCACGCCGATGACCGCCCCGTTCGAGTCCACCAGCGGGCCGCCGGAGTTGCCAGGATTGAGCGCAGCATCGGTCTGAATCACGTTGTCGAGAAGCCGTCCCGTCGCACCGCGCATGGAACGGCCCAGCGCGCTGACGATGCCCGCGGTGACCGTGTGCTGGAATCCGTACGGACTGCCGATCGCGATGGCGATCTGGCCGACCTGCACGCGCGAGGAATCGGCGAGCTGCGCATAAGCGAGGCCGTCGGCGCCGATCTTCACCACCGCAAGGTCCGAATCGGGATCATCTCCGACCAGCTCCGCGCCAAGCACGTGCCCGTCGGGCAGCGTCACCTCGAGCTTGGCCGCGCCGCCGGCCACATGGCTATTGGTCAGGACGTAGCCGTCGGGCGTGATCGCGAAGCCCGATCCCGAGCCGTCCTGACGGCGGCCACGGCGCCCTTCGCGCTCGACGCGAACGTGCATCACCGCCGGCCGCACGCGCGCGACCGCCGTGCTCACCGAGCGAGAATAGGCGTCGAGGAGCTGCGCATCCGCGTCGCGGGCGGGATCCTGCGCGGGAGTCGCCGTCGCGCCGGAGGAGTCGAGCACCACCCAGGGTCGCGAGGTGAGAGCGCGATCGAGCGGAACCATGTCACGTCAAGTGGCGGCCCGCGACGCGCCTTTCAAGGCGCAGACGACTGGCGGCTCGGTCCTTCGCGCAAATCAACCCGCTCACCACTTGCCTTCGATCTGCACCGCTGCGAGATCTCTGCGTTGGTACGACACCATCTGTGCCGCCTTGAGCCGCGCCTTCGCGTCGGAAACGGCTCGGACGTGCGTGGCCTTGGCTTCCTTGAGGCACAGCTCGCGCTCGCTGCCTTCCGCCTGGTCGCACACGTCCTGCGCTACCCGGTACAAGAGCCCGGCCTTGGCGATCGCCGCTTCATAGCTCTTCTCGGGGCCGGGCAGTATCGTGTCGGCTCCGCGGGAGGTGCCGATGGCGTACAGACATAGAATGGCCGCGCACACCGCTTCAGTCAGAGTCACTGGCAACTGCATGTCTTGCTTTCTCCCGGGTGATCGGCGCTTCGCCCGCCGGCGGATCGGCTCGTCAGTGCCGCGTCTCCCAATCGTCGATCTGTCGTTCGGCTTCGTCGCGCGAGATGCCGTAGGTCTCCTGGATCCTGCCCACCAGTTCGTCGTGCTGCCCGACGGTTTCCGTCGTGCTGTCCGCCGTGAGCCTTCCCCACTGCTGCTTGAGCCTCCCTGTCACCTGTCTCCAACTGCCTTCGAGACGCTCCCAGTTCATTTGCACATCGCTCCGCTCGATCGCGCCTTGTTCCGTGATGCGCGTGCTGCAACAGCCGTGCCATTCGCGTGACGTGCCGCGAAAAACAAAGCGTTGCGCGATGACTTTCCTCGCAGGGGAAATCCGCGGTCGGTAATTCCTTCATGCGACCGCAGCAGGGCTGTAAATGATGCTCGTGAAGCTCGCGGCGCTCGGCGCCTCGCATGTCGGACAGGGACCGACGCGGCGACGCGCCGAAGCTAGCGCGTCACATCTTCCGCTTCGCTTCCACCGCTTCGTCCTGCACTCTCTGCCCGAGTTGCTCGACGCCTCGTCCCGCGCCCTGAACCGCAGGCAGGGGATTGCGGTCTGGATCGCTCAGCGCAACAGGCGCGCGAGCAGGTATCCCGCGACTATCGCGATGCCGATCGCGGTCATCGGCCGCTCGCGCACGCGCACACGACAGACGTCGACAAGCTCTGCCTGCCGCGACCGCAGCTCACTGGTGTTATGGGCGATCCACTCGGCCGCCGGACCGGCGGCCTCCGCGACCTTGTCGACCGTGCGGTGTGCAGCCTGCGCCATGCGATCGATGGTCGGCGCGGCGCGATCGATCGCACGTGCGGCCGTCTCGTCGACCGCGCGATGCGCCCGGTCCGCCTTCTCTTCCACGGCTTGATGTGTCAAAGACCCCATCGCTTGCTCCTGGTTACAATCTCGGATTGATTCGGGCACGCGTCGGGAACCGGCATCGATCCGCCGGACGCGCCTGACCTTGAAAAGAGCAAGGGGCATGCCATCCGACCACCTCGCCAGCCTAGGGCCTCTTAACGCTACGGGCGTGCGCGCCGCGCTGTAGGAAAAGCAGAATTTTCCGAAGTGGGAACAACTTACACGAGACGGAAAAAGAACGCGGGCGGAATGTCGACCGGGGAGAGAATTGCAGTCTCCGCCCGCGTTTGAGGACAAGCGAATGTCAGGATGGCGACAATGACTGCGGATACCCCATCCAGTTACGGAGCAAGAAGAACGACGTTGGCCGTGCGACAGGATCAGGGAAAGACGTGCCCCCACGCATTCCGGCTAGGACTCCGGACCGCGGCGCACGAGGCCCATCAGCAGCGAAGCGACGAACAGCACGAGAAAGACGAAGAAAAATAGCTTCGCGATCTCTGCGGCGCCGGCTGCGATGCCGCCGAAACCGAAGAGCGCCGCGATGAGTGCGATGACGAAGAATACGACTGCGTAGTGAAGCATGAGCATCCCCTTCCGCTCGTCAGTGAACAAACCGTTAACGACGGCGTCGCCGGCTAGAAGAATCCTGAAATTCCTGGCAGCGGGCGAGCCCCTCGCAGAAACAGAGGCAAGCAGCATGCCAGCCGGCGGGAGTCAGGCGACTTGCTGCAGGGTGTCGAGAAAGCGGTCGTACTCCGAGGACTTGTCGAAGAAGTCGTCGGCTCCGACCAGCTCGCACTGGCGCTTGTACTCGGGGTAGGCGTAGTTCGACAGCACGTAGATCTTCGGCTGCACCGCAACGGGCTTGAGGCGTACCTGGCGTACGACCTCGATGCCATTGCCCCGCTTCAAACGGATGTCGGTGATGACGACGTCGGGCTGCACGTCGGCGATCGTCTCGACCGCCTCCTCCTCAGATTCGGAGAAGCCGATCACCTCGAAGCCCCCGATGGAATCGAGGCTGTCGACGATCCGCTTGCGGATCAGGGGAGAGTCTTCAACCAGAAACACTCGCACTGCGGGCCTCTTGGCCACGTGGCACAGGTTCAACCCATCAGATTATGCTGCAACGCATAGGCCGTCAGGTCCGCATTGCGCGAGCAGTTCATCTTCTGCATGATGCGCGTGCGGTAGGTACTGATGGTCTTCACGGAAAGATGCACTTCGCCCGCGATCTGCGTCACCGTCTTGCCGCAGGCGAGCTGGACGAAAATCTGGAACTCGCGATTGGAGAGCTGACGATGCGGCGGCTCCGGCGCGTTGCCCGCGGCCTCCAGCGCCAGCACCTCGGCGAGCGCCGGACTGATGTACTTGCGCCCCGCCGCGACGACGCGGATCGCCTCGAGCAGGTCTTTTGCCTCTCCAGCCTTCGGAAAGAATCCGCTCGCACCGGCGCGCAGCAGATTGACCGCGTACTGTTCCTCGGGATGCATGCTGACGATGAGGACCGGCAGGTTCGGCCGCCGGCGCCGGAGCAGCGCGACGGTCTCGAGCACCGACGCATCGGGCAGAGAAATGTCGAGAAGCACAACGTCACAGCCCACGCTCATCACAAGCTCGAGCGCCTGGGAGGCGGTGCCCGCCTCGCCGACGACTTCCAGGTCCTCGGTGCCGTCGATCAGCTGCTTGAATCCGGCGCGCACCAGCGCGTGGTCGTCGACGATCAAAACACGGTGCTTTACGCCGTGATCGACGCCGTTCATGACGGGTGCGGACCGATTGGGGTTGACATCAGGAGTAGTGGTTAGCATTTTAGTCGCACCTCCGCTTGGTTGCCACTGTGTTACGCGGCGAGCCTTGCTTCCGCTTCTGCATCGGCTACCGCGTTCAGCGCCACACGCGCTCCGCCACCGTACGCATGCAGGCGGTTGTAGAGCGTCTTCAGGCTGATTCCGAGCACCTGCGCCGCCTTCGACTTGCTGCCGTCGACCGCGCGCAGCGTGGCCATGATGAGCGCACGCTCCGCCTGGTCGAGCGAGGTTCCCACGCGAATGACGACTTCGTTGCTCGACGGCGCTTCGAATGACCGGGTTATGCTGCGCTCGGGTGCGGCAGCGAACTCTCCCTCCAGCTCGACGCTCACTTCGTCGTCGGAGAGCACATACGCGCGATGCACGACGTTCTTCAGCTCGCGCACGTTCCCCGGCCACGGGTGCGCGGCCAGGCGTTCGCGCGCCTCGGGCGGGAACACCTTCGCCGTTCCGTTCTCTTCATTGAGCTGTTCGAGGAACATTTCCGCGAGCAGCAGCGTGTCACCACCGCGGTCCCGCAACGGCGGCACCGTGATCGGGATGACGCACAGCCGGTACATCAGATCCTCGCGGAGCTTGCCCGACGTGACGGCGCTGCGAAGATCGCGGTTGCTCGCTGCGATCACACGCACGTCGACCGCGATCTCCTGATCACCGCCGATGCGGGAGAAGCGCCCCGTCTCGAGCGCGCGCAGCAGGCGCACCTGCATGTCGATCGGCATCTCGGTGATCTCGTCGAGAAACAGGGTACCGCCGCTCGCGCGCTCGAAGCAGCCGCGGTGCGTGCGCGCCGCCCCGGTGAAGCTGCCGCGCTCATGTCCGAAC
>Ga0335083_10005436_pt1 | contig 16055 bp, 12 predicted proteins | sample Lox_Sample_42_FD_206716 | JGI IMG/M metagenome (GOLD analysis project Ga0335083, IMG submission 206716) | Soil microbial communities from Loxahatchee National Wildlife Refuge, Florida, United States - Lox_Sample_4.2 | ecosystem: Environmental > Terrestrial > Soil > Wetlands | place: USA... | reverse complement strand
TTTGAAAGTGCCGTGCAGATGATCAACGCGCACGAGTACGGCAACGGTGTGTCCGTGTTCACGCGAGACGGCGATTGCGCCCGCGAGTTTGCCGCCCGCGTTCAGGTGGGCATGGTCGGGATCAATCTGCCGATCCCAGTCCCGGTGGCATACCACAGCTTCGGGGGGTGGAAGCGCTCGCTGTTCGGCGACCACTTCATGCACGGGCCGGAAGGCGTGCGCTTTTACACGCACCTGAAAACGATCACCGGTCGCTGGCCAACCGGCATCCGCAAGGGGGCCGAGTTCGTCATGCCGACCATGAAGTGAGAGGCCCGTCGCGGCCGAAGGGGTCGAGCCATGCTCAAGCGTTACCTTGCGGTCGGGGCAGTGATGTGGTGCGTTGGCGGAGCGTGCCCGGCCGGTCAGACGACTTGGGACAAGAACGCGAAGTGGTTACAGCAGCAGGTCGAGGCCTGCCAGCAAGGCACCGGAGAGCTGGCGTGCCGATCTTTCGTGCCGCGCGCGCTCAACCAACTCTTCGGGATCAACGAGTTCTGCGAGAGCGAGGCGTGCTTGCAGACGCACGAGGTGGCTTCCGAGGTCGGCAAGGGAGGTCACTGGACATCGCTAGGTCGTGCCAGCGACCAGAAAGCGCTGACTCAAGCTCAGGAGATGGCGACCGGCGGACTGCCGGTGATCGCGGTACAGGCGGCAGCGAGCCAGGGCTTGGTCGCGATCATCATGCCCGGGGGGCCGTTTCCCTCGCAACGCTGGAGTCGCAACGTCCCGCTTGCCGTGGGTACCCGCGCCGACAAGCCGCTCGACTCGGTGTACGGCCGAAGCCTGAGCTTCCTGTTTTCCGAGCCGGATAAGGTGACCTTGTATGCGTATAAATAAAAGCGCACGAAGCAGGAGTGCGCGGCGGGCGATCCTCGGCGCATCGATGGCCTACACCGGACCCTCCGTCGTCGGTGCGATGAGGTTGCGGGTCCGCTGACCGTTGGGGCGCCCGAGCGGCGTCGACAGCTAAAGGGCAGAAGGGATAGGTGAGAGGTAGAAGAACACGCGGCCGCGCGCAAGGCGCGGTCGGTGCCGCTCCATACCTCTCGCCTATCGCTTCGGCCGATGGATCAAGCCTGGGCGTGAGCCAGACTGCGCTTGGCCATGTCGACCCACACCTGCTCGGTGTAGAGGCGGAGATGCGAGCGCCGGGCCTGGGCCAATACTTCCTCGAACACCCGGTTCGCTTGGGCATTCAGCCCCAGGCGCTTGAGCAGCAGGCCGTAGCGGCACTTCGCCTCCAGGCCGACGAAGACCTGGACGAGCCGCTGGTACTCCCGCAGCGCGTCTTCATGCTGACCCAGCCCCTCCAGTGCGCGCGCGTTGAGCAGGCATGCCTCCTCGGGGCAATAGCGGCGATCGATGCGTTGCAGCCGCGCCAGCACCTCGAGGGCCTGCTCGAAAGTCCCGTTGTTCACATGGGCTCGCGCGAGCCCCATCATGAGCTGAGGATCGTTCGCGTAGATGCCTTGCAGCGCGCTTTGGTACATGCCGACCGCGCGGTAGTACATGCCGTGCCGCATCAGCTCCTCGGCCGCGGCGACTTTGTTGGCGACGCTGGGGCAGCTCTCGGCATCGACCAAGCGCAGGCGCAGGCTGCCGTTGAACATCAACGCGGTGGCGACTTTCCGCGTCGCGCGACGGGCGGTGCGCTGCTCGGAGGAGCCGGGAAAGATCTCGAGGAGATAGTAGACCACGCAACCGACCACCGGCGTGGCGACGATCAATACGGCCCACCAGTAGGGCTTGGCCGCGCGAAAGACGTGAACGATGAAGAACGCCTGGACGACGGCGGTAAAAGCGATAAGCTCGGGCATCCCAACTCCCACAGCGGCCGATGCAGCGGACGGATTCGTTCGAAGATTTCTTGACCGTTAAAAACGCAAGGAATATGCCTGTAGTCTGTCGCCGATCGGCGGAGTACGCGGTTGCGAAGTTACGTCTCGCGGAGCGGAAAACGCCGCAGAATCTGGAACTCCGCGCGCGGCGCCGGCTGGACGAACAAGCAGATGTCCTCGCAGCGCACCGGCTGGGTAGCTGCACGGAAGTAGCTTGCCAGCCAAGCGGCGAGCCGCTCGGCTTCCACTCCAGCGACAGACTCGGTCAGGGTGATGTGGAAGCGCCATTGGTCGAGCAAGTAAGGGTAACCAAGATGCAACAGCAGCTCTTCCTGTCGCGGAGTCAGCCCCGCTTGCCGGCGTCGCACCAGCTCTTCCTCCTGCGGATCCGCACGAAAATGGTCGAGCTCCACAGCGCACGCGTCGGCCAGGCGTCGGAGCCGGTCGCTCGGAAGCGAGGTGCGCAACGCAAGGAATCCCGCCAGTGTGCCGACTTCAAGCGCGGGCAAGGCGAAGGCCGCGTGACGCGCCGCGAGTGCGTGCGCCGCCTCTACGAGATCGTCACGAGTGCAGCCGGAACGCAGCCGAAAAGGCGGCTTGAGCGTCGCATGCAACCCATAGAGGCGGGGAGACGCAGTAAGCCCGCGGATCCGCTGAGCGCTGAACCCGTCCACCGCAGGCGGACGCAGTCTCCGGCCAGTCGCCGGATCGCGCCCCAACCACGCACAGCCCAGCCGCCACAGATCGGTATGCTCGGGTGGCGCGAAATACAGTGCGTAACGGCGACTCATCGCGGTGGGCGGAGGAGCAGCAATCGGGCCGGATGGACGCCCCCTGCATCGGGGCCCGCGAACGGGGCTAAACTATCACAAACCTTGAACAATTCGACCCACCACGCGGCAACCCCATGCGCCTGATCACCAATGCTCATGTCGTGACCGGTGATGAATTGGTCCTGGGCACTGTAACGGTTTCGCGCGGCCGGTTCGTCGAGCTGCAACCCGGGCTGACCGGCGTCCCAAACGCCGAGGATTGGGAGGGCGACTACCTGCTTCCCGGGCTGATCGAACTGCACACCGACAATCTGGAGAAGCATCTCGAGCCGAGGCCGGGTGTGCGCTGGCCGGCGATGTCCGCGTTGCTCACTCACGACGCACAAGTCTCTACCGCGGGGATCACCACCGTGCTGGATGCCATGGGGGTGGGCGACTTCGACGAACGTTCGGTGCGGGCGGAAGGCCTGCAGGCCGCTGCCGATGCGTTGCGCGAGGCGCGCTCCCGCGATCTGCTGCGCGCCGAGCATCTGCTGCATATGCGCTGCGAGCTTGCTTGCGACAACATGCTACCGGTGGTCACGCCGTTTCTTGCCGATCCCTCGGTGCGTCTGGTGTCGATCATGGACCACACGCCCGGACAACGGCAATGGATGGACATCGAGCGCTTCCGCGTTTACACCCAGCGCAACCAGCGCTGGAGCGACGAGTACCTCGCCCAGGTCGTGCGCGAGCGTCAGGACATGCAAGCGCGCAACGCCGAGCGCAACCGCCGTGCGCTGCTGGAGCTGTGCCGCGATCGTCGCATCCCGCTTGCAAGCCACGACGACACGCTGGCCGAGCATGTCGTGGAGGCGGCGCAGAGTGGGTTCGTGATCTCCGAATTCCCCACAACGCAGCACGCCGCGCGCGCCGCCCGCCAACATGGCCTGGGCATCGTGATGGGCGCGCCGAATCTGGTGCGCGGCGGGTCGCACTCAGGCAATATCTCGGCTCTCGAACTGGCGCAAGGGGATCTACTAGACTGTCTGTCTTCCGATTACGTCCCGCATAGCCTCCTGCATGGAGTGTTCCTGCTGCGCGACAGGGCGGGATGGGAACTGCCGAAAGCCGTTCGCGCCGCCTCGCTCAATCCTGCACGACTGGTCGCGCTGGACGATCGCGGCGAGATCGCCGCCGGCAAGCGCGCGGACTTCGTGCGAGTGCGGGAGTTGCACGGCGTGCCGGTGTCGATGGCGACCTGGCGTGAGGGCCGGCGCATCGCGTAGCCGGGCGCGGACGGCACGGGCGTCAACGCAGGACAGGATATCGTTGTACAGAACAGGACCTCCAGGGAGGCAGAGGTGAAGCTCATCCGCAAGCGCTGGCGCGGGTTGGTGGCCGCATCGGCGTTGGGCGTTGCGGCCAGCACAATGGCCGGCGACGTGCTCAACGTCGGGCTGGTTCCGGCGGAAGATCCGCGGGTGATGGTGCAAGAAAACCAGGCGCTGCTCGATCACCTGCAGCGCACGCTGCACATGGAGGTGAAGCCGTTTGTCGCCACCGACTATAACGGCGTGATCGAGGCCTTGCGCGCGAAGAAGCTCGACATCGCCCTTCTGGGCCCCTTCTCTTACGTGCTCGCCGCGGCCGTGGCACAGGTCGACGCCTTCGCACTGCCGGACACGGATCGGCAAGGACCGACCTACCGCTCCGTCATCGTCGCGCGCAAGGATCACGGGATCCGCACGCTGCAAGATCTCAAGGGCCGCACGTTCGCATTCGTCGACCCGAGCTCGACCTCGGGACATCTGTTCCCGAAAGCGGCGTTGATCGACGCGGGCTACGACCCTGACACCTACTTCTCCCGCGTCATCTTCTCCGGCGGGCACGACGCGAGTGCGATCGCGGTCCAGAACGGCAAAGTGGACGCTGCGGCCGTGGCCGAACTGCTGCTGGAGGCGGCGATCGACCGTGGTGTGGTCAGAGGCGAGGACATCGTCGTAGTCTGGAGGTCGATACCAATCCCGGGTGCTCCGTTCGCGTATCGCAAGGACCTGCCCGGCGATCTCAAAGCGCGCATCCGTGCCTCCTTTGCCGAGATCCACGACATGCCGTGGGGCGGCCGCACGGTCATCAAGCGTTGGCTGCCCACTGACGACGCGGCTTATGACGTCGTGCGGAACACGGCGCGCGTACTGAACCTCGACCTCAAGAAGCTGAAGTGATGGAGGTCAGCTCACCGTCCACGTCCTAGACATCCTGGCCGGCGGCGTACGCCCGATTCCGGAGCGCTGGGGGTCAGCGGTGCGCCGGGCGCCCGCTGTCGGCGTGCGCCAGATCCAACAGCGCGTCGGGATGGTCTGGATGTGATGCGGTGATTCTGATGCTGGGGAGAGTGGGCGAAGCCGCTACTCCAGTCTCCGCGACCGGTTGCTGGAGCGGTGAGCGCTTCTGGCGTTTGCCTTCTGCGCCCGTCGGCGTATCCTTTGCACACTGCGGGCCGCACTGAACGCCACTGCCTCGGCGGGGCGATGGCGGCAGGTAGGCTGCGATTTCAGGCGGTGCGGACGACGCATGTTCGGAGAGCACATATGGTGCAGAAGAGTACCGACAACTATAGACAGGAGCGCGAGACCCGCCGCCGGGCGTACATGACCGCGCCGAGCCTGAAGCAACAGTTTCCGACCGTGGAGCAGCTCGTGCTGGAGCTGATCTTCGCCGACTCTAGCGGGACCGCGAAACATTCACCGCAGACCCACACCTACGGACCAGCCGCCCGGGCCTACTTCGACGTTCCCTGTCCGTTTTCATCCTGCCTCGGTGGGGGCTTCGATCTGAGCCGCATCATCTCCGACATGCTGTCCCGCCGAATGCGCACCGTTGCGGGCCAGTTGCATTGCCACGGCTGGCAGGATCGGGGCCGCATCGGCGAACGCCGTTGCTTGCTGGAACTCCAGTACCGGATCACCGTCGGCTACGACGCCTTGCTCGACGCCTGATCCGGTGGCTGGCCCACCGCCCCGACACGGCGACTCACTGCCCGCGCGCACTCGGTTCTGATTGTACGGCGGCCGACGAATTCACACGCGCAAGGACGCGACGAGGCGCCTAGGATTCAGCAGCAGGTCCAGCGCGACGAGGATGCTCGGCGCAATGACATGCGCGCCGCCGATCGCCTCGACGGCTGTGCCTTCGTTCCCGAGCACCGCGATGGCGAGCGCCGAACCGGCCAGCAGCGCACGGTCATTGCGACCGTTGCCGATGGCGGCCACTCGAGTGCGCCCTAGTCGTGCCGCGAACGCAGCTTTCTCTTGGTCCTGATCTCGCGCACCGATCACCGTCAGTCCACAAGGCAGCGATGCGAGCCAATGCTCCGCCGTGCCGTAGGTGTCGGCGGTGAGAACATGCACGTTGAGGCACCTGGACAACTCCACGATGCGCGGCGCCACGCCCTCGATCAGTGCGCCGTCCAGCGCGAGCGTGCCGTTGTAGTCGCAGACCAGCTGCTCGAGCTCGAGGTGACCGAAGCCGGGGATCTGGATCTCGATCATGCAGGCAAGTTTGACACAGGCGGAGCGCGTCGAGCCGAAGTCTCACGGGCGATACGGAGTTCGATCAGCGTCTTCGACATGTCCAGATCTAGGGCCCTCCGCGGAGGCGGCCCGGTCGGAAGAGGCGCCGGCAAAGCGCGAGAAGTCCTGGTAACCGGCCGCCAGGCCGCTGGCCCACGCCCGCGCGCATGCATGCGTAGCATCGGAGGCGGCAGGCATCCGCCCGGGCATGTCGCTTGCCTCGGACGCCGCAGGTCCGGTTAGGGGAACGCCAATGAGGAGCGCGATGTGGATCATCGGGCTGTTGCTGGGGCTTGTCATCGGTGGGGGAACCCACGGGTTTGAAGGGGCGATCCTGGGCGCGCTCGTCGGCTGGGCGGTCGGCTATGGCATGGGGCAGTTGATCCGGAGCCACGACGCCAAGGTCGATCGCTCTCGACTGGAATCGCGGCTGGAAGCTGTGGAGAGAGCGGTGCGCGGATTGGAACAGCGCCTCTCCAGTCTCGAGCCGGAACCGACTGCGCAACTGCCCGCGCAGCCCGCGCCGCACATGGTCGACTCCGCGCCGTCCGAACCGACTCAAGCGCCGGCACACGCTGCGGCCGCCCCGCCTGCACCACCGCAGACACCTTCCGGATCTGGGTCTCCCGGCGCACCCCAAGCGGCCACGCTCGCTCCGCGGCGGCCGAAGGCGGTGCGCGAGCCTTCTGCGCTCTGGCGCTGGGTGATGGGCGGCAACACCGTGGCTCGCATCGGAGTCGTGGTCCTGTTCTTCGGCGTCGCCTTTCTGCTCAAATATGCTTATGAGCATACGCAGATTCCCATCTCGGTTCGCCTGACCGGCGTAGCGATCAGCGCGATCGTGCTGCTCGCGATTGGCTGGCGATTGCGTATCAAGCGTCCCGGCTATGCGCTCGCGCTTCAAGGCGCGGGAGTTGGCGTGCTCTACCTCACCGTGTTCGCCGCGCTTCGGCTGTATCAGTTGCTGCCGCCCGAAGCGGCACTCGTGCTGCTGTTTCTAATCGCCGCTTTGTCCGCCGCGCTGGCCGTCATGCAGGATGCACAGTCGCTCGCAGCGCTGGGCGCCTCCGGCGGTTTCCTTGCACCGATCCTGGCTTCCACGGGCGGCGGCAGCCATGTCATGCTGTTCAGCTACTACACGATGCTGAACCTCGGGATTCTCGGCGTTGCCTGGTACCGCGCCTGGCGTCCGCTGAACCTGCTCGGATTCTTGTTCACGTTCGCCATCGGCACGCTGTGGGGAACGCGCTTCTACCAGCCGGAGTTGTTCCAGAGCACCGAGCCTTTCCTCATCTTGTTCTTCCTGCTGTACCTGGCGATCCCAATCCTATTTGCACGTCAGCGCGCGCGACCCGTCGCTGCTTTGGGGGAGCAGCAGGTGCAGAACTACGTCGATGCCACGCTGGTGTTCGGCACACCACTGGTTGCCTTCGCTTTGCAGACTCGACTGGTGCGCGAGATCGAGTACGGGTCCGCGTTCAGCGCGGCGGCGCTAAGCTTGGTGTATCTCGTCCTCGCCCGCTGGCTGTATGCGAGGCAGCGGGGCGAGCTGCGCCTGCTCGTGGAAGCATTCCTCGCTCTGGGCGTGGTGTTCGGCACGCTCACGATCCCGCTGGCCCTGGACGGGCGCTGGACTTCGGCGGGGTGGGCGCTAGAAGGCGCAGCGATCCTCTGGGCCGGAGTACGCCAGCGGCGCTGGGTGGCGCGCGCCTTCGGCATGTTTCTCCAGCTGGCTGCGGGCGCTGCCTTTGTGACCACGATCGATCGCGGTTACGGCAGTGTTCCGGTGCTCAACAGCTTCTACCTCGGATGTGTCTTGATCGCCGTCGCGGGGCTGTTCTGCCACTGGTACGTCGATCGCAATCGCGAGCGGCTGCGCGGCTGGGAGCCCGCCGTCGCGAGCGCCCTGTTTGTCTGGGGCCTTGTGTGGTGGGCGGCGGGGGCCCTCCACGAGATCTGGCGCTGGGTTGCCGGCGATGATCAAAACCATGCCTGGCTGCTGTTCGCTGCCGCCTCTTGCGTGCTCTTCAGTGTCCTATGGCGTGCGCTGCACTGGCGCATGGCGCGGATCCCGGCGCTGGCGCTGCTGCCCTTGATGATCCTGGCGGCGACCACCGACGCGGCGGAGGCGCATCAACCGCTGGCCCATATCGGCTGGCTCGCATGGCCCGCAGCATTCGGCGCACACCTGTGGCTGCTGCGCCGGCACGAGGAGTCGGCGTCGGGATACACGCGGTTCCTGCATGCAGCAGGGCTGTGGCTGTTCGTTGGGCTCGCGTCTTGGCAACTGGAGTGGACGACCGATCAGCTGATCGCCGGCGGCGCGGCATGGAGCACGATCGCATGGGCCGTCGTGCCCGGCATCGTACTCGGCTTGCTGGCCACGCGAGGCGAGCGCATGGCCTGGCCCGTGCGCGGGCGGGTCGCGACTTACGCGCTCTTGGGCGCAGCGCCGCTGGCGGTGTTGCTTCTCGCTTGGACGGTCGTGGTGAATTTCATCAGCGACGGCGACGCAAGTCCGCTCCCCTACGTGCCGCTGCTCAATCCGCTGGACCTCGCCCAGGTCGCCGCCGTGCTTGCGGTCGTGCTTTGGCTGCGCTGGGTAGACAAGCTGCATCTCGGCGACTACTTTGGCGACACGCCTGGGCTCACCTATGGTGCGCTGGGTCTTGTCGCCTTCGTTGCACTGAATGGCATGGTGCTGCGAGCCCTGCACCACTGGGCCGGAGTGCCCTTCGTGCTCGACACTCTGCTCGAATCGATGCTGGTGCAGGCCGCGCTCTCGATCTTCTGGACCGTGCTCGCGCTGTGTGCGATGGTGGTGGCCAGCCGCCTGCGCGTGAGAGCGTTGTGGATCGTCGGCGCGAGCCTGATGGGCGTGGTGGTGTTGAAGCTATTCCTGGTCGACCTATCCAACGTCGGCGGCGTGGAACGTATCGTCTCCTTCATCGGGGTGGGCGTGCTGATGCTGCTCGTCGGCTACCTCTCGCCGGTGCCCCCCAAGACCCAGGAGGGCACCCAGTGAGGGCCGCGTGCGCACTGATGCTGCTCCTGTCGTCCGCCTGCGCCGCCGCGGAATCGCCGGAGGATTTCGCATATTCGGTCCCGCTGCAAACGGAGGGCAGCGATGCGCTGTACGAAGCGCAGATTCCCGCATCCGTCTATCGCGGCGTGACCCGGCGCGACCTCGGCGACGTGCGGGTATTCAACAGCGCGGGAGAGCCAGTCCCCTTCGCACTCGAGCCTCGCCCCGAGAGGCGCGGCGAACGGCCCGCGCCTACCCGCGTGAAGTACTTTCCGCTGTACGGCGCGCAGACCGCCGACTTGGAAGGCCTGCGTTTGCGCGTGGAGAGAGCGGGAGGCGGAACGGTGCTGAACGTGACCAGCGACCGTGCGCCACCGACGGCCGAGCGCAGGCTGCTCGGGTACCTGATCGAGGCGAGTGATGTCGAGCAGCCTTACGAGACGCTGGAGCTGGATTGGCGCCAGCAGGAGTCGAGCTCCGCCGCCAACGTGAAGCTCGAGGCAAGCGAAGACCTCAAGACCTGGTCGGTCGTGCTGGCGCAATCGCCGCTGGTTCGCATCGACAGCAACGGCGAGCGCCTGGAACAGCGCACGCTCGACTTCGCTCCACGCCGGTCGAAGTACTTGCGGCTGTCGTGGCCTCAAGCGGCGAAGCCGATTGACCTCACCGCCGCCACGGTGCGCGCGGGGGAGATCCTGCGCGAACCGGATCGCGTCTGGCTGCAAGCCTCACCCCAGGACGCGACCAAGCCCGGCGAATATCTATTCGACCTAGGCGGCCCGTTCCCGATCGATCGTCTGCGGCTTGCACTGCCGCAGGACAACACCATCGCGCGCGTCGAGCTGCTCTCCCGGTCTGATCCAAAGCAGGGTTGGCAACCGGTGACCGGCGCCACAGTGTACCGGCTGACGCGACAGGGCGAGCAAGTCGTGAGCCCCGACCTCGCCGTGGCCGGGGCCGGCGACCGGTACTGGCTGGTTCGCGTAGACCAGAGAGGGGGTGGGCTCGGCAGCGGGGTGCTCAAGCTCTCCGCAGGCTGGGTGCCACAGAAGCTGGTCTTCGCCGCGCGCGGGGCAGGACCGTTCCAGATTGCATACGGCAGCACCACCGCCCAGCCCGCTTCGTATCCGATCGAGACTGTCGTGCCTGGCTGGCGCAGCCGGGCCCAGCCTAAGCTTGCCGCCGCACAAGTTCTGCCTGAGCGCCTGCTCGCGGGGAAGGCCGCGTTGCAGCCCAAGCGCGATTACAAGATCTGGGGACTGTGGACTGTGCTGGTCGCCGCGGTGTTCCTCTTGGCATGGATGGCATGGAGGCTGGCGAAGCAGATGCAGGCGCCCGGATCTAACCCGGGAGACCAGGCGCCTCCGGCGAGTTGACGCGCCGACGATCTTGAGCTGCGGCGCCAACCTTCGAGTCGCGCCCGTCCGCCCGCTCCGGGTCGTCGACTACACGAATGACGGAGCCCCCAGTGCGCTCGGGCCGGCTGAAATCTCCGGCCCCTAAAGTTCGCTCCCTTCCTGTCGATCCTAGAGGATTCCCCGCCGTCCCGACACCCCCGAGTGAGGCAGCGTCCTCTGTGCATGTCAGCGAACGCGAGCGGCGCGATGCCAGCTCGCGTCCCTGCCGCGATTGTCCCCGCTGTGCGGCAGATCATAGCGAGTTGATGCGCAGCCGCCATCGTGGATGTAATCGCGGGTCGGCATGCCACATCGCCCCGACCGGCAGCCAACCGGCCGCAAATCGGCCGACCCTTGTACGCTTGAGCGCTGCCTAAGGCCGGTATGAAGATTCTCGTCGTCGCCGACACCCCAGGGGACCGCGCGCACTTGCGCAAGCTCGTGCGTCAGTTTCCGCAGCGCTATGCGATCGACGAGGCGGGCTCGGGCCAGGCTGCACTCGAGCGCATCGCCGGAGAACGCTACCACTGCGTGCTTCTCGACTACGCGTTGCACGATATGACTGCAGCTCAAGTCCTGACCCGGCTGGATCACGGGTCGGGCGATGCGCCACCGGTCATCTTGCTGAGCGACGGCGACGACGAGACCGCGCTGCATCGCTGCTTGCAGTCCGGCGCTCAGGACTATCTGCTCAAGCCTGTCGTGTCGGTGCCAGTGCTGGGGCGCGCGCTGCGCGCCGCCATCGAGCGTCAGGGCAGAAATACCCAAGCGCCATCTGCGCCCGCCGAGGACAGGCAGAGCGCACCGCACAACGCAGCCTTCTTCCGGCAACACCTGCGTAACGCCATCGAGCGCGCGGTGCGCCAAGGCCGTCGGGTGGGGGTAGTGCTCGTCGAGCTGCGCAGGCTCGCACCAGAGGACGCGACCGACCGAGACGACTCCAAGGACGCGGTAGTCAACCGGGTTCTGGCTCGACTCAGCAGCGTCATACCCAATTGCGCCCTTCTCGCGCGGCTGGGATCGAACGAACTGGCCGTCCTGATAGAGAACGTCGAGAGTGAGGAGGAGCTGTGCGCCGTGGCCGAAAAGGTCACCACCGCGCTGGATCGGCGGGCGGCCCTCGAATCGCCCGCCGCGCAGCTGGAGGTACAGATCCGGACCGCAATCTTTCCCGGCACGACCATCCGACCCGTCGAGGTCTCCGTCGCATCGGACTCCACGATGCATCCATCTCCGGCGCCGGTCTCGGACGGCATCGCGCAACCGGCAGCGAAGCGCTGGGACGATCGCGAGCAGCAGCATCGGCTTCGGCACCGGCTGAGCGAAAGCGTCACGCTGCAGCCCTTCTCCCTTCACTACCAGCCGCGCTACCGCATGCCCACGCGACAGCTGGAGGCGCTCGAGGGTCTGATGCGCTGGGACGATGAAGAGCTGGGCACCGTGCCGCCGATGGCCTTCATTCCGATCTGCGAGCGCAATGGCATGATCTCGCTGCTCGGGCGCATCGCCGTGGAGCGGGCGCGCGAGGACTGGGCCCGCTACTTGGGTCGCATTGCGACAGGCAACGCGCTCAAGCTATCCCTCAACCTGTCTCCCGTGCAGCTCCTGGACGAGGAGTTTCTCGCGTGTCTGACCAGCGAAGTGAGCGCAGGCAGCCCGCTGCGCGGCCGGCTTCAAGTGGAGGTCTCGGACAAGGCCGGGATCCAGAACTCGAAGCCGTGCATGGCGGCCCTGGAACAGCTGGCCACTACCGGCATCGATGTCGCCATCGACGATTTCGGCGCCGGGTCAACCTCGGTCGCGCAGCTCACCAGCATGCCCGTGCGTAACATCATTCTCGACTCGGCGCTCACCGATCGCATCGCCGAGGCCAGGAACCAGTCCCAGCGCGTCCGTGCGCTCATCGCGGTCGCCGACTCACTCGGGGTTACGGTCACCGCGAAGCGCATCGAGACGGCCGCACAGCTCAACGCATTGGTCGCGCTCGGATGCCACTACGTGCAAGGCAATGCGCTTGCCACAGCGCTGGCACCCGACGAGCTCGAGCAAACGCTGCGCGCCAGCGACCGTAAGCTGGTTGATCGCGAGCGGCGACCGTAGGGCGGCTGCGCCGCACCCACCTGTCCGCATTCCGTAGCGGAGCGAGTCTCGCTCGGCCTGGTCGGACGGCGCGGGCCTGTCCGCGTCGCGCTCGTGCCCCGCGTCTGCGTCCCACAACTATTTCTCCCGGGCGTAGAACCAGGCTTCAGATCTGTGCATGCGGTGATCGGCCACGACGCGCGCACGGCCATTCAAGCGCTCGTGTCCGCGCGTGGAGACGTTGCCCCACCGTCAGCTTAACGGTCGTCCGCCGTCTACAGGGATGATGCAGCCGTTGGAGTAACTGAGTGCCGTGGCGACCGCCAGCACCGCTGCTGCGACCTCTTCGGGACGCGCCAACCGGCCCAGTGGCGTGCGAGCCGCCTGCTCGTCGCGCCACTTCTGATCCAGGCCTCTGACGAACTCGGTATCCACCAAACCCGGGGAAACCGAGACGACGCGGATGCCGGGCGCGAGCGCACGCGCGAGTGACTTGGTCATGCAGTCGAGCGCCGCCTTGGAAGCGCAATAGGCGACGTTGCTGCCCATCCCTGTCACGCCCGCGATGGAAGAGATGTTGACCACCAGGCCGCTGCCAGCTGCCTGGAGCAGCGCCTTGAACGCGCGCACCGCGGCGAACGAGCCGCGCCAATTGACGCGGAACAAGTCGTCGATGAACCGATCGTCCAGCGCCTCCAGATCCGAGTGGGGGACAAACCGCGTGGTGCCGGCACAATTGACCAGCACGTCGCAGCGTCCATGCTTCGACGCCACCTCCGTGGCGAGCAGGTTCAACGCTGCGCTGTCGTCGACCGAGAGCTGTTTGGCCCAGTGGCCGGCGCCCGGCAGCGAAGCCTGCAAGCGCTGCGCCTCCTGCTCCCGCCGATGGAATGTGAATACCACGGTGGCACCGGCTTGGGCCAGATGGCGGCAGATCTCCGAGCCGATGCCACCGGAGCCGCCCGTGACTACAGCCACGGTGCCTTCCATGGGCTGGTGTTGCATTCCTCAAGTCCCTCTTGCGGCGCCGTAGCGCAGGTCGGGCAACGCGATCGATACAGCCTGTGTTGGCGTGCAGGTCAGCGGTGCGCGGTACGCTTGAGGTGACCATAGCGCGTCACCCGAAGGTCGGCTTGGGCCTTGTGGCCGGCGAAGCCCTCGATCGCACACAGGCGAGAACAGTATTCGCCGATCATCGCCGAGGCCTCGGGAGTCACTCTCTGGTAGGTGCAGGTCTTCAGAAACTTTCCGACCCACAGCCCCCCCGTGTAGCGCGCCGCCTTGCGCGTGGGCAGCGTATGGTTGGTTCCGATCACCTTGTCGCCGAACGATACGTTGGTCTCTGGCCCAAGGAACAGCGCGCCATAGTTGGTCATGCGCTGCAGGAAGAAATCGGGGTCTTTCGTCATGACCTGCACATGCTCGGAGGCGATGCGGTCGGCTTCCTGCACCATCTCCTCGTACGTATCGCAGACGATGACCTGCCCGTAATCGCGCCAGGCCTGGCCCGCGATGGCCGCGGTGGACAGCGTCTGGAGCTGGGTTTGCACCTGCGCCATCGTATCGCGCGCGAGCGGCTCCGAGTTGGTGAGCAGGATGGCGGGGGAGTTCGGGCCATGTTCGGCTTGGCCCAGCAGATCGGTCGCGCACATCTCACCGTCCACGCTCTCGTCGGCGATGACCAACGTCTCCGTCGGGCCCGCGAAGAGATCGATTCCTACCCGCCCGGCGAGCTGCCGTTTCGCCTCGGCCACATAGGCGTTGCCTGGTCCGGCCACCATGTCGCAGCCCTGGATGCTGGCCGTACCGAGCGCCATGGCGCCGATCGCCTGGACCCCACCGAGACAGTAGATCTCGTCGGCGCCGGCTAGATGCATGGCAGTGACGATGGCAGGAGCCGGCTGACCCTGATAGGGAGGGGCGCAAGCGATCACATGCTTGACGCCTGCGACCTTGGCCGTGAGCACGGTCATATGCGCAGACGCCACGAGCGGGTATTTCCCGCCGGGGACGTAGCAGCCCACGCGGTTGATCGGGATGTTCTTGTGGCCCAGAACCACCCCGGGCAGCGTCTCGATCTCGACCTCGCGTAGCGACTCCTTCTGGATGCGCGCGAAGTTGCGGATCTGCGCCTGCGCGAATCGGATGTCGTCCACATCACGCGGCGACATCGCGCCGATGCAGCTCTCGATCTGCGCCAGGCTCAGCTTGAAGTCGGGCGGATCCCACTGGTCGAACTTGCGCGAATACTCGCGCACCGCCGCATCGCCGCGCTCTTCGATCTCGGCAAGAATCGCCTCTACTGTCTCGCACACCTTGGCAGTCTCGGCGGCGGCCCGCTCTGCGCTGATACCGGTCTTCAGGTAACGAACCATATCGGAGTCTCTGGAGTTGTCGTGCGACGCAAGCTTGCGCGACTGGCATTATAGCTGGGCGCACTTCGACCGCACGCTGAAGCATTGGGCGCGCTGCACTTGTGCGCGCCTGCGAGCTAGCGTGAGACAGGCTTGGCCGGTTTGGACCGAGGATCGGACGGCTCGACTCCGCCGCGCTACTTGGCGCCGCGCATGGGCCCGAGGTCGCGCCTAGTCCAGCTCGAACCGAATGCCCTGAGCGAGAGGTAAATCGCGGGAGTAGTTGATCGTATTGGTCGCGCGGCGCATGTAGGACTTCCACGCGTCCGAACCGGACTCCCGACCGCCGCCCGACTCCTTTTCTCCGCCGAACGCGCCGCCGATCTCGGCACCCGAGGTGCCGATGTTGACGTTGGCGATCCCGCAGTCGGAGCCTGCTGCGCTCAGGAACAGCTCGGCCTCGCGCAGATCGTTGGTGAAGATCGACGACGACAGTCCATGTCGCGCGGCGTTGTGCATGGCGACCGCCTCCTCCAGCGTGTCGTAGGGCATCGCATAAAGGATGGGCGCAAAGGTCTCCTCCAGCACGATCTCGCTCTGGCGCTGCATCGCGACCAACGCAGGACGAACATAGTAAGCGTCCGGGTAGCATTCCTGCAGCAGCCGCTCCCCGCCGCATATCCAGGCTGCGTCCGCCCGTGCGCGTGTGAGCGCCTGCTGCATGGACTGAAACGCAGCACCATCGATGAGAGGACCTACCAGTGTCCCCTCGTCCAACGGGCTACCGACCGTGACCCGCTGGAACAGCGCTCGCAGCCTCTGGAGCAGCGGCTCGTAGATACTGCGCGCCACCAGGAGCCGGCGTAATGTGGTGCAGCGCTGGCCCGCAGTGCCGACGGCGGCGAACACGATTGCGCGTTCGGCGAGCGCCAGGTCGGCGGAAGGTGCAACTACGGCGGCATTGTTTCCGCCCAGCTCGAGGATGGTTCGCAC
>Ga0335083_10005435_pt1 | contig 16057 bp, 7 predicted proteins | sample Lox_Sample_42_FD_206716 | JGI IMG/M metagenome (GOLD analysis project Ga0335083, IMG submission 206716) | Soil microbial communities from Loxahatchee National Wildlife Refuge, Florida, United States - Lox_Sample_4.2 | ecosystem: Environmental > Terrestrial > Soil > Wetlands | place: USA: Florida... | reverse complement strand
CCCATTCCCAATTCTCGTCGAACTTCAAATTGCGAATGATCACGTTGCTGCAACTTTTGATGTTGAAGTTGCAATGTTTGATGGTCGCGCCGTTGGCGGAGAAAATGGTAAGTCCGCTCCGGGGTTTGATATCAATCAGACTCTCGCCCACGTTCAGGAGGACCGGATGCAGCAACGGCGCGGTGTTCTCGCGGAACGGTCCGACCGCCTGCACTGCCGGACCAACCTCGTTCCAACCCAGGCTCAGATCATTCATGATCTCGATCACCTTGACCGAGCCGGCTGTCTTGTAAGCGGACTGAAGAGCATTGGCAAAATCGAGCGGAGTATAAACCTTCACGTAAGCCGGATCGGTCTCGGGAATGACGCCGCCGCCGGTGGTATTTTGACCGAACCCGACCAGGTTATAATCGGAATTGGCCACCGGCACCATGGCGGTTACGGTGAGCTGGGCCGGGTAGCTGGTCACGGTACTGACGGAGTTGGAGGCCGTGACCAGGTAACTCCCTTCGTCTGTGGCCTGCACGTTCGACAAGGTCAGGGTGGGTGAAGTTGCACCCGGAATCGGCGTCGAGCCCTTGCTCCATTGGTAAGAGATCGGCTGCGTGCCGCTGGCCGAGGCGGTAAAGCTGGCTGTGCTCCCGGCCAACACCACTTGCGACGCGGGTTGCAGCGTGAAGACCGGCGCCACTGGATTGGTGTTGATAGCCAGAACTGCGTTGGAACTGGTGATTCCGCCGGCGAGGTTGCTGACGGTCACCGAATAAACACCGGCGTTGGTCAGTTGAACGTTAGTGATGGTCAAAGAGGGGTCGGTGGCATTGGGCACCGGCGTGCCGGTGTTAAAATACCACTGGTAACTCAACGGCTCGCTGCCGCCAGCGGTCACCGCGAAGGTGGCGTTGCCTCCCGGGGAAACTGTCTGGTCCTGCGGCTGCGTGATGATTGAGGGCGGATCCGGAATGTTGACGGTCAGTTGAGCCACGGCGCTCGTCGCCGAGCCGTAAGCGTTGGTCACGATGACCGAGTATCCGCCCGCATTCGTAAGCTGGGCGTTGGTCACGGTGAATGCGGAACCAGTTGCGTTCGTCAACACCGTGTTCGTGTTATAATACCATTGATAACTCAAAGGCTGGGTACCGCCGGCCAGAACACTGAAATTGGCATTTTGGCCAACCAGGACTGTCTGGTCCTGTGGGTCCGTGGTGACCGAAGGCGGTGTGGCGCCCGGAATAAATTCCACCTCGAACAGCGTCGTGTCGAAGGAAGCCGCCGAATCCGCCGCATCGGAAGGCCGGACGCCAAAAGTATCGAAGGTAAAAGTATTGGGCGCACTGTCACTGTAGGAAACGGTCGCGCTGCCGGCATTGTTGAGACTGCCACCCGTCATCGTGGCCGAAATATCCAAACCGTTCGATGCGTTGTGCGTAAAGGTCATCACAAAGGTGTACTGGGTGCCGCTGGCGTAGCCGGTGACGTTTTTCCCGGCTCCATTTGTCAAAGCCGTCCAGACCGAAGTGCCCGAATCCGAAAGTAAAGCAGCGCTGGTTCCCGGAGCGGTTCTGGCCATCAATTGAAATGATTTGCTGCTGCCCAAGGTCGTGGCCATGTTCATAAGCATTGCATAACCCGCGTACGTGCTGCTGCCGGGACTGCCATCATTGGTCAACCGGGCAGCGGAAGGGCTGTCCACCACCGCCAGGCGGAAACCCTGGCTGGTACCGCTGGCGGCGACGCCAGAAGGTGTAAACACCCACGTTATTTTCATTTCATCCCCCGCGCCAGCCAAAGTGACCGGGCTCGCCTCGGTGGTAAAATAAGTCGTCCACGAAGAGCTGCTGGAAGTGACCGTGGTGACCAGGTGTCCGGGGGATGACGTCATCATCCCGCCACCCCCGTTAAACCACGCAGACTCAAAATCGCCGCTGGAGTTGTAATCGACGCCCATCTCTGAATACGGCGAATTGGGGTCGTTATAAGCCGGATAGGAACGGACGCCGGTGCTCCAGACGTTACTGACCAGCACCGAGGCGGAACCGGGTAGAATCAGCCCGAACCATAAAAAGAGAGCGAGTATGAGGTGCAGCGGGTATTTCATGCAAATTTCCGAATTATTGAGAAGATAACAACAGGCGTTTGGACAGAGCGTTTTGATTCAAAGTTGAAATGTGTGGGAGAAGAATAGCTCAAATCACACATTAGTCAGCAGCGACGTTCTGCAAACGTCCTTGAAAATTAGGCACTTTTAGCGGATGGCTATCTTTATTTCGCCTCGGCCAGGCCTTCAATTTGCGCATTGTTTGTGATCACCGGGGGGCCTTGCCCGGTTGTGATCTGCACATTTTTGAACTGAACGCCGTCGGCATTTTTGATCGTCAGGCCCGTGACCGATGAGATACGAACATTTTCGAATACCACATTTGAAATTTTGCTTTCCGGCAACCCGGTGATGACGCCCGCTGATTTCTGGCAGGTGGCCGTCACGTTACGAAAATAAATATTGCGAAAAACGGGAGTCATGGCGTTGGCGAGTCGCGCGTCATCTGCCTTGACTGTCGAGGGCTGGGTGGTGTCTCCCGCGGAATTATTCATGTAATAACAGGTCAAGGTAATGGCCGGAATCACGTTCTTCATGGTGATGTCGGCGTAACGGATGTTTTCCACCACCCCACCCTTGCCGCGCTGCGATTTGATGCGCAGGCCGTTTTCGGTGTTTTCAAAAGTACAGTTCCGGACGGTTACATTGCGGACGCCACCCAGGGTCTCGCTGCCAATGCTGATGCCATGGCCGTGCAGAATGGTGCAGTCGGTGATGGTAATATCCTCGCTCTGGAAATCCCGGCCCGGGATTTTCCTGCCTGCCTTGATGGCCACGTCGTCGTCACCCACGTCAATTCTACAGCGGGTGATGAGCATCCGCCGGCCACTCGGATCGATCGCATCGGTATTGGCGGCGTGTGCCGGCGCGAGGATGGTGACGTTGGACACGACCACGTCTTCACAATCCGAAGGCACGAAATGGAATTTGGGCGAATTTTGCAGGGTGATGTTCTCGAGCCGCACATTCCGGCAACGCTCCAGCACGATCAAATTGGGCCGTGGCAAGGTGTATCCCGACTTTATCTGGCGCGCCTTCTCCGCCTCGCCCCACCAGACCGCGCCATTGCCATCAATCGTTCCCGAACCGGTGAAGGTGACGTCGGTCAGTTTCTTGCCGCCGATAAAAGGGTTGAAGTCCCCGCTGCTTCCGGCCTTGAGCCAGTCGCCGGGTGCTTTCATGAAATCGTTTTGATTGGTGGTGGCCAGCAACATCGCGCCCGCTTCCAGGAGAACGGTCGTTTTGGTGCGGAGGGTCAGCGGTTGGCTCAAATACGTTCCTGCTGGAAACAGCACCGTCCCGCCACCAGCCTGCCCACAGGCGTCCAAAGCCCGTTGAATGGCCTTCGTGTCCAGAGTCGTGGCGTTACCGGTCGCCCCGAAATCGCGCACATTGAAAACTTTCCCTGATGCTGCGTCTGCCGCCCCTCCGGCGACGAGCGACAGCCCGAGGAGTGGCATGGCCAGCCAGAGACGTGCGGCCGACTTGCCGAGTCCGTTTATTTTTTTGAAACAGAACATCGTATTCATGGCCAGGGACGCTTTACCCTGGCACCAACGGCCGAAGGAGGTTATCATTCAGTGATATTAACCGGGACCTGGAAATTTGCAGCCGCCAGTTTTGCAAAACAACTTGAAATTTGGGCACCCGGCGCACGAAACACCGACAGCCGGACCTGAAACCAGCCTGGCAGTGCAAAATATTCAGATATCACTGCACAAAACAGTAATTACCCGTCAGCAGAAAATCTGTTAGTATTGATAAATTCCGCTTGGAAAAGATAACCGATAACAATACGCGCCGGCGCAAACCGAGAAGTAAATGAGCAACAACAATTCTTGCAGGATTTTTCGAACCCACCTTCTGTCCGCGGCCATCATCATGGGCGTTTTGCAGGCCACCCGGGCATGGGGTACACCGACGTTGCCGACCATTCCTGCGGGCACATTTAATGTGACCAACTATGGCGCCATTGGCGATGGGGTCACAATAAGCACTATCGGCATTTCCAACGCCATCGTGGCCGCCAGCGCGGCGGGCGGCGGCACGGTCGAGATCCCCGCCGCCGCCGGCGCCTATCTGTGCGGCCCCCTTCTTTACCGGAGCAGCGTCAATCTGCAAATTGACGGCGGCGCAACTCTGAAAATGCTCCCGTATGGTCAATGGCCGGGTGGCACGTCACCGCCGGATTTTATCGTCGGCTCCAATCTGCACGACGTTGAAATCAGCGGTTCCGGCACCCTAGACGGGTCGGCAACCATTTCCGGCTGGTGGACGATCTCCAGCACTTCCTCACGGCCTTATATGATTAGTTTGAGTTCGTGCCAGCGGTTGCTCATCCGGGACGTGACGATGATCAACGCACCCAAAATGCATATCTCGCTAAAGAACAAGGGCGGAAACATTACCATTCAAGGCATCACTATCAACACGGACTCCGGTGATTCCCACAACACTGACGGCATTGATTTGGTCGGCACAAACTGCCTGGTTCAAGACTGTTTCATCAGCGACGGCGACGACAACATAGCTTTGGGGACAAGCAGCGCCAACACGCCGACATCCGATATCCTCGTCACCAACTGCACGTTCGGCACCGGCCACGGCGTCTCCATTGGCAGCAACACCGCCGGGGGCGTGTCCAACCTGACGGTGATCAATTGTACGTTCAATAACACGGATTACGGCATCCGCATGAAATCCGACAATGCCACCAGCGGCAGCAGTGGCGCAGGCGGCACGGCGCAAAACCTATATTATTACAATCTCGGGATGACCAACCTCAAGTATGGGGCGATAGTCATTTACAGCTATTACAACGAGTACGGGACGCCCGTCGGCATTTCTCCGTCCATCGCCGCGGCGCAAGTCGTGGGCACCACCAATATCCCCATCTGGCGGAATATTACCATCAGCAACCTGACCGCCACCGTCAGCAGCAGCGGCGCGGCAGGCGTTGTCTGGGGGCGGATTGAATCGCCAGTCAGCAATATCTTCCTGAGCCATCTCAACATTACCGCCCCGAGGACATTCGACGTGTATAACGCCGAGGCCTTCCGGTGCGTCGACTCGCAATTCACCATCACCAGCGGTGCTCCCACTTTCACGCTGTTTAACGCCGACGTCACCGTTTCCAACAGCACACCGGGGGCGGCGGCGATTAGCTTCGATGGCTTGACCAGCACCAATTCCCTGGCGCTCTATCAGGCGCCGGCCAGTCTGACTGCGGGCGATGCCTTCGGCGCAAATCCCATTACCCTGGCCGCCAGTACACTGGCGGACAACACCAGCCTGACGGTTCCCGCTGCCACCGTGTTTAATTTCACGCTCGGGACAAACATCACGGAGGTCACGGCGCAGGGAAATCTTACCGTAAACAACACGCTGAATATTGCCGCCGGAAATGGTTTCGGCCCCGGCGCCTACACTTTGTTCGCCTATGCCGGCAGCTTTTTCGGCACTCCCGTCCTCGGCACCACGCCCCCGGGCTACAATTACAGCATCACCAACCCGCCCGGACAGATACAATTGTTGGTCCAATCTCCCCTGCCCCCGTCGCCACCCATTTTCGGCAGCATCAGCGCCACGGTCAATGGTCTGATCATGAGCGGTTCGGGAGGCACGACGAATGGCGCTTATCACGTGTTGGTTTCCACCAATATGGCGCTTCCCTTGAGCCAGTGGACGCCCGTCGCCACCAACATGTTTGATGGCACCGGTCATTTCATTTTTACCAACGCCATCAACCCCAACAGCCCGCAAGCGTTTTACCTCCTGCAAATACCTTAAAGTCAGCGCAGATGGTGGTATTTGTGCAGGGAGGCAATTCCGCGGTATCCCTTGGCCGGTGGCTCCGTCCGGATCGCAACCGACCACAGGGCGGATGTTCTCCCGGTCGGATGGTTCTCAATTTTCAAGTATGTTTGCAACAAAATGGGGCTGACAGAACGCAAAAGCGGGTTAGTATAAAAGAGTCAAAAGAATCAACCACAAGCCGATACAAAGTCGTATTATGAAACGTTTAAGTTTAGCCGTTGCGGGTATCTGTGCCCTCTGTTTAACCTTTCAGGCCGCCCATGCCTCACTTCTGTTTTCAGAAGCTTTTAATTATGCTCCCGGTGCCCTTGGCGGCAATATCAACCCCGGTAATCTCACAGCGTGGTCCAGTGGCAGCGCCAATTTAACCGTTGTAAGCGGCAACCTTACTTACTCAGGTTTGGCGGATCAAGGCGGTAACGAACTTCAAATAAATAACGGCGTGTCGGCTGGAACGATTTATAATACCTACGCAAATCAGACCAGCGGACAAATCTACTATTCGTTCTTGTTTGATGCGACTGCCGCCGACAGTGCCAATAACTACTTCACCGCATTGAATCCGGGCACTTCGACTCCCAATGGCGGCAGCGATGCCATTGATGCCTATTTTTATGCTGCCGGTCAGCTTAGAGTGCGAGCTGCGTCACTATCAGCAGGCGGCAGTACCGTTTTGACATTGGGTCAGACCTATTTGATCGTCGAAGAACTCGACCTCAATGCACGCACTGCCAGCCTTTGGGTCGATCCAAGCGCAGGCAGCTTTGGTGGCACGGCACCCGCGGCGGATGTGACCCTTTCAGGTATCGCCGCGACGACGACGGCAGTAGATAACGTAGGATTCAAAGCTCAAAGCAGTGCGGGCGGTCCCTATTTGGTTGATAACCTGCTTATCGGCACAACGTGGGCAGATGTGACGCCTGCGAGTGTTCCCGAACCGGCGAGCTTTGCGCTGGCGGGCTTGAGCCTGCTCGGTCTGGTTTTTGCGCGCCGGATGCGCCGTTAATATCACTGAGGTTTTATTCGCAACAGGCGCTGGTAATTTTCCAGCGCCTGTTGCACTTTCAGAGGCAACGGTGCCGGCCAAGAAGGCTTCACTGCCGGCAGATCAAAGACGGCATGCACAGGCGCTAACAGCACGTTAATGAAGCAGGCGACGACGTGAGGAGTTTCCAACCTCGGTTTCAAAAATCGGAGGAAAGTGAGACTCGTCACCTCGTCTCCTGCCGGAAAACGAGTGTTTAATGGGCTGTTAGCAGTTGTCGTGTGCCACAGTTTCGTTAGCATCCCAGGTACTCTCGATGACATCTTCAACTCCAGCAAGGGATGGAAGCTTGGGCTGGCTGGGTGAATTGTGGGAGCGAAACTGGCTGAAAGGATTGTTGCTGTTCACCGCCGTCATCTTGGTTTACCAACCGGCATGGCACGGAAAACCCCTTTGGGACGATGACGCACACCTGACCCCTCCCGAACTACGTTCAGCACAGGGATTGGCCCGCATCTGGATCGAACCCGGCGCCACGCAACAATATTATCCGCTGGTCTACAGCCTTTTTTGGGTTGAGTACAAACTCTGGGGCGATACCCCGCTGGGTTACCATTTAATTAACATTGTGCTGCACGCCTTCTCGGCCTTCCTGTTATGGAAAATCCTACAGCGGTTGCAGGTGCCAGGAGCTTATTTGGCGGCGGCTATTTTCGCCTTGCATCCCGTCTGCGTGGAGTCGGTGGCTTGGATCTCGGAAATCAAGAACACTTTGTCGGGCGCACTTTATCTGGGCGCGGCGCTGGTTTATTTGAAATTTGACCGGACCAGAAACTGGAAGTTTTACTTTGCGGCTTTGGGGCTGTTTCTATTGGGGTTAATGTCCAAGACCGTCATCGCAACCCTCCCTGCGGCTTTTTTGGTGGTTTTCTGGTGGCAACGTGGAAAATTGTCCTGGAAAGAGGATGTACTGCCGCTGATTCCATTTTTTGCGGTGGGGATGGGTGCCGGGTTGTTCACGGCGTGGATGGAATGGAAATATGTCGGCGCGAGAGGTTCCGGGTATGATTTTTCCATCATTGATCGGTTGCTTATCGCCGGACGCGCGATCTGGTTCTATTTGGGCAAATTGGTCTGGCCGGTGGATTTGATTTTTATCTATCCCCGCTGGCACGTTAGCCAGATGGTGTGGTGGCAATACCTGTTCCCCATCATGGCCCTGCTGGTGTCGGTGGGGTTGTGGTTGCGTTCACGCCGGAACCGCGCGCCGCTGGCGGTATGGCTCTTTTATGTCGGCACGTTGTTTCCGGCCCTGGGGTTTTTCAATGTCTATCCCTTCCGTTATTCGTTCGTGGCCGATCACTTTCAGTATTTGGCCGGCATCGGTCCGATTACATTGGCGGCGGCGGGAATCGCCGCCCTGTTCCGTTCTTTAATCGACAAGCGACCATTCCTTCAACTCGCTGTTTGTGGAACATTAATATTGGTATTGGGTATATTGAGCTGGCGCCAGAGTGAATCGTACACGGATGTTGAAACACTCTGGCGTAATACCATCGCAAGGAATCCAAACGCCTTTCTGGCCTATAATAATCTTGGGAATATTCTGGTTTCGCAGGGCGAAACTGCCGGGGCCATTGCGCTGTTCCGCCGGGCCATTGAGATCAAACCGGATTACGCGGAGGCACATTACAACCTGGCCAATGCACTTGATCGGCAGGGCAAACCGGACGAGGCCATCGACAACTTTCAGAAAGCCATTGAGATCAACCCCGATTTTGTGGCGGCCCACAACAATCTGGGCACGGTCCTTCTCAACCAGGGTCGGTTGGAGGAAGCATCCGAGCAATACCATCAGGCTCTGGCCGAAGACCCCACCTATGCGGAGGCTCACAGCAACTTAGGGTTTCTATTGTCGAAACAAGGCAGAACGGAAGAAGCCATCGAAGAGTACCGAAAAGCGATCGAACTCAATCCCAACCGTGCAGAGTTTTACAGTAACCTGGGCAACCTGCTGGCCACCGGAGGACAATCGGCGCAGGCTGTCGAGCAATTCCGGAAAGCACTTGGAATCGAACCGGATAATGCCAAGGTCCATTACAACCTTGCCAATATCCTGTTCGCCCAAGGACAGTGGCGCGAGGCCGCTGAACAGTACCAACAGTCGCTTAAGCAAATGCCGGATTCCGTTCACGCTCACTACCAATTGGGCCTGGCCTTTCAATGTCTGGGGGAGTCTGCGGCTGCCATCGCGGAAATTCAGAAGGTCCTTGAACTGGATCCGAACCACGTCGCGGCGCAAAATAATTTGGCCTGGATACTGGCGACCTGTCCGGACGCGTCGTTGCGTAACGGCCCGAGGGCTGTGGAATTAGCACAACGGGCGGTACAACTTTCCGCGGGCACCTCACCCCAGATTCTGGACACGCTCGCGGCGGCTTATGCCGAAGCCGGACGGTTTCCGGAAGCGATTACGACGGCCCGGCGGGCGTTGGAGCTGAGTTCCGCGCAAAGCAATAAACCCCTGGCAGAAGTCATCCAGAACCAGCTCAAACTCTTTAAAACCCACGCTCCCTATCATGAGCAACCGTAGTGGTGGCCGGGCGGAAGGATGCCTTTGGAAACAAAACACCTCCATCGGGCATGCACTTTACTCAAGCCTTTTTGCAAAGGTTTTGGCTTTGCCTGTCAGGTCGCCAAGTTACCCTCATCGGCCATGATCTCGAAGTTTTCACTCCACCGGTTTCTGGCTTTTAACCTTGGCCTGGCGATCGCCCTCGTCAACCTCAAGGTCACAGGCAGTGAGACGTCGTCGTCCCATGCAGCGCTGGATAATGGCGCCGTGACCAACCCCCGGCAGGCCTGGTCCAGTGTGCCGGATATTTTGGCCCGGATCATCGCCCCCGTATTTCCTGACCGGGCGTTTGCCGTCACCGACTACGGCGCAAAAGGTGATGGCGTTGCGGATTGCACCAAAGCTTTTCAGGATGCGATTGAGGCGTGTCATGACGCGGGCGGCGGCAGGGTTTCCGTTCCGGCGGGCGTCTATCTGACCGGGGCCATTCACCTGAAAAGCAACGTCGATCTGGATCTGGCGAAGGGGGCCACCATCCGTTTCAGCACCGACCCCAAAAGTTATTTGCCGGTGGTCTTTACACGCTATGAAGGAACCGAGGTAATGAATTACTCGCCATTCGTCTATGCATTGGGACAAGAAAATATAGCCATCACCGGCGAAGGAACGCTTGACGGACAGGGAACAAAGGCGATCTGGTATTCCTGGAAGCGAATTCCGGATCCGAACGAATTGGTTGCCATGGGGGACCACGGAGTGCCGGTGGCGCAGCGGATTTTCGGGGAAGGCCATCACCTGCGCCCGTATTTCATCCAACCGACCCGGTGCAAAAATGTTTTGATTCAAGGCGTGCATATCATGGATTCACCGATGTGGGTCATCACTCCCCTATATTGCACCAATGTTACCATCCAGGACGTCACGGTGAACTCTGATGGTCCGAATACGGACGGTTGCGACCCCGATTCCTGCACGGATGTTTTGATCAAGGATTGCCATTTCAGCGACGGGGATGATTGCATTGCCATCAAATCAGGACGGGATGTTGACGGACGGCGCGTGAACATTCCCAGCCGGAACATCGTGATTCAAAATTGCGTATTTCAAAACGGCCATGGCGGCGTCACCGTCGGCAGCGAGACCTCCGGCGGCGTCGAAAATGTTTTTGCCGAGGATTGCCGTTTTGACAGCCCGAACCTCGACATTGCCATGAGATTTAAAACCGGCATGACCCGTGGCGGCTTTATCAAAAACGCCTACATTCGCAATTGTACGGTCAAATCCGCCCGGACCGGCATCGGCATAACCATGAGATATCCGGGCACACTGAATGGCGATGCCACGCCTTGCATTCGGGACATTGATATTCGCGATTGCACGTTTGACCATCTATCCAAACAACCGGTTCTGATCGAGGGCTTCTCCGACTCGGTCCGCATTACTGATGTCACCATTGCCGGTTGCCGTTTTCCGGCCATGGAAGCGCGCACCGTCATCACCAACGCCAGTCGCATTCATTGGGTCGCCAATCAGGGCGGCGGCCTTGATTGACGAAGGAACCGGCGTCTTCGGCGGTGCACTTTCTTCAATTGGATTTGCAAATGCAACCAATTGCCGCACCTTGTGAGCGGGGTTACTATGTAGCCATTAAACAATCCTGTAGTGTTTGGCGTAACATAACATAATTGACATTATGCCTATTCATTTGAATCGAATCACCCGAAACGGCGCAGAACGGGCCGCCCAATGGCGTCAGTGTTCATTGCGCAAGGGGTTCACCCTGATTGAGTTGCTGGTGGTGATTGCCATCATTGCCATTCTGGCCGCGATGCTGTTGCCGGCACTGTCGTCGGCCAAACAAAAAGCCTTGCGAATTGCGGATGCCAGCAACGAAAAACAGCTTGGCGAAGGCTGGACCATGTATCCGGGCGATCACCATAACCAGCTGCTGCCAGTCCATTGGGAAAAGCAAGCCACATTTAATGTGGCGGTTCCAGGTGCCGGTACCGGTGGCGCCGCAGCTTGGGAAACGCACGAAATAGCACGTTTGGATGCCAACAACAAATTTACTTACCAGGCTGATCCTCCGCAGCCGGACGGATGGTGGAATCTGGGCATTCTCTGGGGCGAAAAAGATATAGCCAATCCCAAGACGTTTTACACCCCTGTCGGAGCAGGAGTCGTCGGCGGGAATATGACATACGATTGGTATGTAAATCCCCCCGCTCCGTGGCCGTCGTATTCATTGAAACCAGGTGCGGCCGGCGCTAATCCGGGTTATATCCGAATCGGTTACGATTATTTCCCGCAATCACGAAAGACGGAATACGCGGGCGGCGGTATATATCGCCCTCTGCCTGGTGTAACGACAGGTGAACTGGATCAGAAAAAATGCATCTTTACCGATCAAACACAGGGATACAATAATTTCGCGTTCCAGAAGGGAAATATTGGGATGAATGCCTGCTTCCCGGATGGTCACGTCAAGTGGGAGAGTCAAAATGAAACGCCAAATGCGTTTCAACTCACCCCTTGGCAATCCCAGACCTACTCTTGGGGCGACGCAAGCACCGAGCAGTCGATTGGAGGAAAACAGGGACAAGCCCTCTTCCGCCTCGAGCGGGCCATGTTGCCTCCGTAAGGCCTACTGGGGTCCCAGGCAATATTGTGCAGAAGATGAAGTGACGGAGTACGTCATGATTTCGAATCCGCTTGAACCAAAGCGGATTTTTGTATTTGGCGGCCTCCAACGTCAGACACAAGACTTCTCTTGTTGAATGACCCCGCAACCAAGCCAAGGCCACTTAGACTCATGTTCTTGAACAAAAACAGGCGATGGGAACAAAGCACGTACAGTCAGGGCTTTCGCAAGCGCGTATCATTTCAATGCCGGCCTGTTTGCCAAAGCCAACGTGCGTTCAAACCGCAACAAATTGGCAAGGCGAGCCGCTTTTTAATTTGGACTGCGCGGACATGTCTGCGCTTTGGAATGACGCGACATGTCGCGTCGAAGAAAGCGGCATCAAGCCGCCGCAGCTCAAGTTCGTCGCTCTTTGAAGGCAAATCGGTTTAAAACCTCCCCTTGACCACCGGGATAACAACATCAAACGCGCCGACGCAGTCTTCACGCCGTGGCCGGAATGCAACGCCCATGATCGGCAATTCGGTATTTATTGAGCCTGGTTCACAGCAAAATGATCCACACTTGCCGCGCGATTCGGCGAATCGTCGGCTACGGTTTTCGACACATTTCCCCGGCCGCAGTTCGGAATATCCGAGGGACGAGTCATACGAATCCCTGATTCGAAACAAGAGGGGCTCGGAATAATGGGACTCGTGTAAATCGTCCCTCCGAGGATTTGGAAAAATCCGCGCCGTGGCTGACGCCGCCCTGGCGTTGCGACAACTGCGCCGCGAAACCATGCGGGCCAACCATTGGTCACTGCGCGAGCTTTACAAGTCGCTTGAACCGCCCGGGCGAGAACCGTCTGCGCGACGCCCCGGGCCAGTCTCGATGCCGCAGTCCGGCGTGCCTGTGGTATGAAACCGGATGAAGACATCTCGGCCTTACTGCTGAAATCGAATCTGGAACTGCTTGAGCAGGAAAAGAAGGGCGAACTCACCACCTCACTCGGCCCGCCCGCATCGATCAAGGGCCCAAAAGATTTCATCAGTATGGGTTGCCTCCGCATCGAAGCCTGATACCGACGGTAGCCATTCGGCGCGAAAAGGAACGTCCGCCAACAAGCGATAGCCGGGCGGGTATGGCAAACTCTAAGCGGAGTGCCGAAAGCAAAGGTTTGTGACTCCAGACAACCTTCTCATGCCCCGCCAAGGCATCTTCAAATTCCGGCCAGATGGAAAAAGAGTAAAGTTCTGATCGGGAACAGTGCAATAGAACTGGCGTCGCGCCTGTCTCTGACTTCAAGAAATCAGATCAGATTGGATCAGAGGTTGCCTGCTCGAGCCGGAACATACCAGATAGTGACACAATCACTTGAAAGGGAGACAGGCGCGACGCTTGTCCTACGTTGGTGGCTCGGCGTGGTCCGCCGCGATCAACTGCATCGGTCCGGCAGATTCCAAAATCCGGGCAGTGCGGGCAGTCGTTCCGGCTGCGCGTCGCGCCAAAGCGCCGCTACGGCGCGGCGTCGGCCGCCAGCCTACGGTAAGGCGAGCGTGCTCGCAAGCCGAAGACCCTTTGCCAACTACTTTCCGGCTCGTCAGTAGTCTCACCCACCAACGCAAATGACAGTGCGCACAGAGTGATGCGCCCTGCCGACATCAGGATACTGCCAAAAAAGGGCGTCCTTGAAGCCAAGGACGCCCTCGATAAACAACCAAACCGGACTACGGGTAGGTCACGCGGTAAAAGCCCGCGACATTAGTTACAGCCAAGCTCGTGTCTGTGTAGTTGGTGGCGAGAAGACCAGTGCGCAATCGGGCCCAATTAGCGTTAGTCAGGCTGTTCTTGAATCCCACGGTGAATCCAAGGCTCGTATCCACACCGCCCGGCGACGGTTGCCACGTAAATGATGTGTTATTGGTGCCATTGAGATAGATGTCTTTAAAGCTCGTAATCGCAATATTCGACACCTGCACGGGCAAATTGGTTACTTGAACCGTCAATTGTGGAAAAGTGAACATGTCAGCTGCGTTTTCAAGTTTGTTGGGGCGGACGGCAATCGTGTCGAATCGGTGATAACCAAAGTTATTGGTATCTACCGCGGTATAGGATAGATTCAGGCTGCCGCCGGTCAGTGACGCGCCAAGGATACAGGTGTTGGTGCCGGTTCGAGCTACGGTTAAGGTCAACGAATAGGTGGTTCCGGGCTGGAATGAGGGCGCATTTGTCCAGGAACCGGTCGCCGGCCCGGTACCAATAATGCCGCCCGGCCCGTTGCCTACCGGCCCGCTGAGCATGGACAGGTAATCGCCGGTCGTGCCCATGAGGTTATTATCGGCGATACCGTTCCTGACCAAAAGACTCAAGGGCAGGTCTCCACCCGCGAAATTGGTGCCGAAATCCAGACTAAGCATATAACCTCTGACATTCAGCCCATTACCCAGACTTCCGGTGATTGTCGGATCATCCGCCGTGTACAACGTGCCGGAATCGGCATAGTCGAACAAGCCGAACCGCAGCGATGCATTGTTCGTAAACGAATTGAACGAGTCGGGGATGAATTTGAGGGTGGCAATCATCTCTGTTCCGATCGCCAAATGAACCGGCAGCTTGCTACCGCTGGTTTCAGCTACGAAATAACCCAAATACAAACTCGAACTTCCGGAGATTGGCACTGCGATCAGGCCGGTCCCGCTCGGATCGGTATACAGATCTGATGAGCTGGAAGGCGATTGACTTCCGGTATACCAGACTGAATGACTGGTGGTTACAGGGCCGACATCGCGGAAAGTACTGCTTGGGAACGTATCATTCATTATCACACTGGGCGACGGCGTCACCGTCGGAGCCGTCAACGTTACCGTGGCAACGGCGGAAGTGGCCTGGGAGTTGTTGCAATTGCAGGTGACGACGACGCGATACTTGTTTCCATTGTCAGTCGCCAACTGCAAATTGGGCGTGGTATAGACGTTCTGAACCGCATTAGAGATGCTAGCCCAAGTGGTACCGCCGTCCTGACTGAGTTGCCATTGGTAAGTCGGACTTGTGCTGTTGGCCGCTTTCGCGATAAAAGTCGCACCTATTTCAGCGACTTGAGTCACATTCGTCGGATTTGTGGTAATAGCGGCAGCAAGACATTGACCATCGGGAGGCGTGGCATCCGCCCAATTCGTGGCAATGCGCAATTCATCCAAATTGGCGTTGGGGCCGTTATCGAATACGAAAAGTCGTCCTGGCCCGGTGGTGCTTGAATCCACAGAGCCAACCCCTGCAGCCAAAGTCACGTCTGGCGTCGGCACATTGGCTTCATTGGTCCCGAAGCTATTGACGGGTGGATCGATCCACATATCAACCACGTCATTGCTGTAGTACGTAGCACTGTTGGTTGCGGCAATCTGCAGGCGAACGACCACAAAAAACGGTTGTCCCACCGTAAGCGTAGTTGTGTCCCAATTGGTGGGCCCTCCAGGGAGGTCGGCGCCGGCAGCAAAGGGGTTTTTGCATATTCCCAATTGGGCCGTGTTCACGCTGTTTGACCTCACGAACAATCGCCAGTAACTCGCATCGGCGGTGCTTTGAACGCCGCTGTTCTGGCGATGCATCGTAAGGATCTGTGAAGTCCCATTGGTATAAAAATTGGTGGTGCTGTTTAATTGGTAAAGGAACGAACAATAAACATTGGCCGCATTGGTGCCGGGAAAAGCCGGCTGCGGGGAATTCTTGTTGGCAAACACCATGTAGCAGCCATTGGGATGACCCGCTGTATCGACATCGTAGTTGGTGCTGGGAAATATGTAAGCCATGTCGCCGGCAGACGCCACCAAACCCAGAGGTTGTCCATCGAGGCTGACGTTGGGGGTGAGGTTGGAAACGACGATATTAGCGCTGGGGGTGAGCCAATTGCCCGGTATGATGCCGGTATTGCCCGTTCCGGAAGCACCGAGTTGCCCGGTGGCG